>Ga0180215_1004530_pt1 | contig 12285 bp, 8 predicted proteins | sample eDN3rd37CBELigBY_FD_128871 | JGI IMG/M metagenome (GOLD analysis project Ga0180215, IMG submission 128871) | Enriched backyard soil microbial communities from Emeryville, California, USA - eDNA 3rd pass 37_C BE-Lig BY (version 2) (version 2) | ecosystem: Environmental > Terrestrial > Soil >...
CCGATGAAGGTCAGCCAGAAGTGCCAGCGGCCGAGCTGCTCGTCGAGCATGCGTCCGGTCATCTTCGGGAACCAGAAGTAGATGCCGGCGTAGGTCGCGAACACGATGGTGCCGAAGAGCACGTAGTGGAAGTGGGCGACCACGAAGTACGAGTCGTGCAGGTGGAAGTCCAGCGGCGGGCTCGCGAGGATGACACCGGTCAGGCCACCGAAGAGGAAGGTCACGATGAAGCCGACCGCGAAGAGCATCGGCGTCTCGAAGGTGATCTGACCCTTCCACATCGTGCCGATCCAGTTGAAGAACTTCACGCCCGTCGGGACGGCGATCAGGAAGGTCATGAACGAGAAGTACGGCAGCAGCACGGCGCCGGTGGCGTACATGTGGTGCGCCCACACCGCGATGGAGAGCGCGGCGATCGCGATGGTCGCGTACACGAGGCCGCTGTATCCGAAGATCGGCTTACGGGAGAACACCGGGAAGATCTCCGACACGATGCCGAAGAACGGCAGCGCGATGACGTACACCTCGGGGTGACCGAAGAACCAGAACAGGTGTTGGTAGAGCAGCACGCCGCCGGTCGCGGGGTCGTAGATGTTGCCGCCGATCACCCGGTCGACGAAAGCCCCCATGAACGCTGCGGCGAGGAGGGGGAAGACGAGGAGCACGAGGATCATCGTGATGAAGATGTTCCACGTGAAGATGGGCATGCGGAACATGGTCATCCCCGGTGCACGCATACAGACCACGGTGGTGATCATGTTGACGCCGCCGAGGATGGTGCCGAGACCCATGACGATCAGGCCGAGGAACCACAGATTGCCGCCGATACCCGGCGAATGGATCTCGTCGGCGAGCGGCATGTAGGACGTCCAGCCGAAGTCGGCTGCACCGCCGGGCGTGATGAATCCGAAGGCCACGGTGAGCGCACCGAAGAGGAACAGCCAGTAGCTGAAGGCGTTCAGGCGCGGGAAAGCGACGTCGGGGGCACCGATCTGCAGCGGCAGGATGTAGTTCGCGAAACCGAAGACGATCGGGGTCGCGTACATCAGCAGCATGATGCCGCCGTGATTGGTGAACAGCTGGTTGTACTGCTCGTTCGACAGGAACTGCAGACCGGGCACCGCCAGCTCCGCGCGCATCAGCAGGGCGAGCACACCGCCGAACAGGAAGAACGAGAACGAGGTGAAGATGTACATCAACCCGAGCTTCTTCGGGTCCGTCGTGGTGATCAGGTCGTAGAGGACCGCGCCCTTGGAGTGGTACCGCGGCGGATACGGCCGCGTGGGCTTGACGGGAGCGACAACCGCGTTCATCGGGCCTCCTCGAGCCGCCGGGAAGGCGGCAACGGTGCGGCGCGGACGGGATCGACGGCGCGCGGCGATCACCACCCGCGATGCTGCAGGTGAACTCAGAGTAGGCGTTCCACCTCACACGCGCACCGGGTTCGCGGACCGAATTGCGACGCGACGACGAGCAACCGGAACGCCTCGTGTACAGCGAAGAGAACGTGTTCTACATTGTGACCGTCGTCACTGCAGGTCGTCGCTCCGAGCACCTGCACCACCGCGTCGAAGGGACACCATGTCGGCACCTACCACCGCGGTCATCGGCGCCGGTATCAGCGGGTTGACCGCCGGAAAGATGCTGTGCGACTACGGGGTGCCCTACACCTGCTTCGAGAGCTCCGACCGTGTGGGCGGCAACTGGGCGTTCGGAAATCCCAACGGCCACAGCAGCGCGTACCGCTCACTGCACATCGACACGTCGAAGCACCAGCTGTCGTTCAAGGACTACCCGATGCCGGAGTCCTATCCCGACTTCCCGCATCACACCCAGATCAAGGAGTACCTCGACGGCTACACCGACGCCTTCGGCCTACGGGGCAACATCGAGTTCCGCAACGGTGTCCGCCACGCGCGACGGCGACCCGAAGGCGGGTGGGAGCTCGACCTCGAGGACGGCAGCACGCGCGCGTTCGAGTTCCTCGTCGTCGCCAACGGTCACCATTGGGATCCCCGCGTGCCGGAGTTCCCCGGACACTTCGCCGGCGAGTCGCTGCACTCCCACCACTACATCGACCCGCGCACCCCGATGGATTTCGCGGGCAAGCGCATCCTCGTGGTGGGGCTCGGCAACAGCGCAGCCGACATCGCCGTGGAGTTGTCGTCGAAGGCGTTGCAGACCGAGGTGACGCTGTCGACGCGCTCGAGTGCGTGGATCGTCCCGAAGTACATCGCGGGCCGGCCGGCCGACAAGTTCTACCGCACCGTCCCCTACATACCGATGTCGTGGCAACGGAAGATCGCGCAGTGGGGCCAGCCACTGCTGTCGGGACGTCCCGAGCGGTACGGGCTGCCCACTCCGAACCACAAGTTCTTCGAGGCGCACCCCACGCAGTCGGTCGAACTGCCGCTGCGCCTCGGCTCGGGCGACATCGTCGCGAAACCCGACATCGAACGGTTCGACGGCCACACGGTCCACTTCGTGGACGGAACCGCAGCGGAGTTCGACGTCGTCATCTACGCGACCGGCTACAACATCACCTTCCCGTTCTTCGATCCGGAGTTCATCAGCGCTCCCGACAACCACATCGCGCTGTACAAGCGGATCTTCGCCCCGGGCATCCCCGACCTCGCGTTCGCCGGTTTCGCGCAGGCCACGCCCACTCTGTTCCCGTTCGTCGAATGCCAGGCGCGACTGATCGCGGCCTATGCGATCGGCCGTTACGCCCTTCCGTCCGAGGACGAGATGCGCCGCGTCATCGTCGAGGATCAGCGCACGTTCACCGGGCACATGCTCGACCGCCCCCGGCACACACAGCAGCTCGACTATTTCGCCTACGAGTTCGACATCCGGACGCGCGAGCTGCCCGCCGGAATCGCCCGTGCCGGCCGGGCATCGAAGGAGGACGCCTCATGCACCCGCGTTCACTGACCTTCCCCTCCGGGAGCGAGACGGTCCACGCCTGGCACTTCACCCCCGGATCCGACGTTCTCGACAGCGCCGACGGGGCACCGGTCGTGGTCATGGCCCACGGTCTGGGCGGGACGAAGGACTCCGGTCTCGCCCCGTTCGCCGAGCGGCTCGCGGCCGCGGGCATGCACGTGCTCGCCTTCGACTACCGGGGATTCGGTGAGTCCGGAGGCACCGACCGTCAGCGCGTCGACGTCGCGGGACAGATCGCCGATTACCGCGCAGCCGTCTCGACTGCGCGACGACTGGACGGCGCCGATCCGCGTCGCGCCGTGCTGTGGGGCGTGTCGTTGTCGGGCGGACACGTCCTGTCCGTCGCGGCCCAGGACCGGGACGTCGCGGCCGTCGTGTCCGTGACACCGCTCGTCGACGGACCGGCCGCAGGTGTCCTCGCTACCCGCCATCACGCTCCCTCCGCGCTCGTCCGTTCGACGGCGGCCGGAGTGCGCAGCCGGGTGGCGCGACGCTCGTCGACCACCATCCCGATCGTGGGTCCACCCGGCACGGTCGCCGCCCTGTCGTTGGACGGCTACCGCGAGGACTATCTCTCCCTGGCCGGACCGACCTGGCGCAACGAGATCGACGCCGACGTCGTACTCTCGCTCGGCACCTACCGTCCCGCGCGACACGCGTCGTCCGTCTCGTGTCCGGTTCTCGTCCAGATCGCGGACTTCGATCGCAGCGCTCCCCCGCACGCCGCGGCGCGTGCGGCCTTCCGCGCCCGCGCCGAGGTGCGGCACTATCCGTGCGACCACTTCGACGTCTGGCCCGGCAAGGACTGGTTCGACCCGGCCGTAGAGCATCAGATCCACTTCCTGACCCGACATCTCGCTGCGCAGTAACCCCCGAGGGATCCGTCTTCGCGGATCCCTTCCCTTCGCACATCCGAGGTAGCCATGGCAGAGACCGTCCAGCAGGCACTCCGCGACCTGCTCGAGAACGACACCGCGGCCATCGTCCACGACACCGGCAGGTGGACCTGGCGCGAACACCTGCAGGAGGCATCCGCTCAGGCGGCGGCACTGCTGTCGCTGATGGACCACGACCGGCCGGTGCACGTCGGAGCACTGCTCGGCAACACCCCCGCTTTCCTCCACGCGATCGCCGGGGCCGGGCTCGCGGGGTTCCCGCTCGTCGGCATCAACAACACCCGACGCGGGGAGGGCCTGGCACGCGACATCCTGCGGGCGGACTGCCAGATCCTGCTGACCGACGCCGAGCACGCCCCACTGCTCGACGGTCTGGACCTCGGCGACGTCATCGTCTTCGACGTCGCGAGCCCCGAGTGGCGGGCGCTCGTCGACGGGGCCGGTCCGCTCGAGCCGTACCGGGAGGTCGGTCCGACCGACCCGTTCATGCTGATCTTCACCTCGGGGACGAGCGGGGATCCGAAGCCGGTGATGCTCGCCCACATGATGGTGTTGTTCTCGGGCGGCACCCTCGTCCCGCGGTTCTCGATCACGAGCGACGACGTCGTCTACCTGTCGATGCCGTTGTTCCACTCCAACGCGATCCTCGCCGGGTGGTGCGTGTCGCTGTGCAGCGGCGCGGCGATGGCACCGGCGTCGTTCTCCGCCTCGCACTTCCTCGACGACGTGCGCCGCTACGGCGCGACCTACATGAACTACGTCGGCAAGCCCCTCGCGTACATCCTCGCGACCGTCGAACGACCCGACGACATCGACAACCCCCTCCGGGTGGCGTTCGGCAACGAGGCCACCGACCGCGACATCGAGGAGTTCGGCCGGCGCTTCGACTGCACCGTCTGGGACGGTTTCGGGTCGACCGAGGCCGCGGTGATCATCACCCGCGACGAAGGCACCCCACCCGGATCGATCGGTCGAGGACTGCCGGGGGTCGACGTCTACGATCCGGAGACCCTCACCCCCTGTGCCCACGCGGAGTTCGACGACAACGGCGCCCTGATCAACGCCGACAAGGCCGTCGGTCAGCTCGTGAACACGCAGGGCGCCGGATTCTTCACCGGCTACTACAACGACGAGGCCGCTACGAACGAATGTCTTCGTGGCGGCATGTTCTGGTCGGGAGATCTCGCCTACAAGGACGCGGACGGCTGGATCTACCTCGCCGGTCGCACCGCAGACTGGATGCGGGTGGACGGTGAGAACCTCGCTGCCGCGCCCATCGAGCGGATCCTGCAACGACTGCCGCAGCTGAGCCGCGTCGCCGTCTACGGTGTGCCCGACGACCACGTGGGCGACCAGATCATGACCGCGATCGTGCTGCGCGACGAGACATCGCTCGTCCCAGAGGAATTCGAGAATTTCCTCTCCGAGCAGGCCGACCTCTCTCCCAAGGCGTGGCCGAGATACGTACGGATTGCGGCGGATCTGCCCACCACGGCCACCAACAAGATCCTCAAGCGCGCGCTCGAGAAGGAAGGACCCACAGCAGGCAACGGCGTGCTGTGGGTCCGCGAGAACGAGAAGTACGTCGTGGCCTGACGCTGCTCGGCTGCCTCAGTTCTCGCCGAAGTCGCTATCGGGCATGCGTTCTCACCTGAGGATCTCGCTCCGCCAGAAGGTGTCGGCGTCGGGGACGGTCTCGGGGTCGTCGAAGAAGGTGGCGAGCGCCTGTGCGGCTGCCGCGGCGTCCGGGAAGCGGCGGCCCTCCATCGGTCCCCGGGTGATCTCGAGCGTCCCGGAGGCCTGATCGAGGCGCCCCTGCACGCGGTAACCCCCGATGTCGGCGACCACCGCGAGCCGTTCGTCGTCGGTCTCGGGATCGGTCACCGCCGGTGCGGCCGGACGTTCGACGCGGACGGCCGCTGCCGGCACCGGCGTTGTGTCGTGCCGAGGATCCTTGACGACATCGAGACCGAGAAGATCCCAATTATCCTGACCATGAACGACATTGCTGCGCTGGATGGGATGACTGCCGGTCGGGGTGCGGCCGGGGCGGTCGGCGAGCCAGAGCGCGACCTCCTCCTCGATCCCTCCCTCGATATCGTCCGCGTCCACGACGTAGAACGCCGGTACCTCGGGTGCGAGATCGACGAACACCCAGTGCGACACGCCTCCACCGTCGGCGGCGGGAATCCCGTCGCGGCGTCGCGCAAGCCACGGATCGCTCGCCGTCGAGCACACCCTCACCACACGTTCCGATCCGTCCGCACCGCGTACTCGGACGTCCCGCTGTCCCGGGATCGGCTCGGCCCGGCCGCCGCGCGCCAGAACCTCGGCCACGAAGGCCACGGCCCCCTGTCGAACGATGTCCCCCATATCGACTCCTCTTCTCGGTGCGCACACCGAGCGGTGACTCGGGATCGACGCTCGATGTGCCCACGTCCTGCGCGGTCTCGTCGAGACCGGAGGTCTGCTGCGACCATACGTTGCTACGAGCAGAAGAAGAACCGACTGTGACCGATCACCGGAAAGCATCACCCTTCGTGGTGAGCGCCTTGACCCGTTCGACGATGCGGTCCTGCAGCTTGGAGGGGGTACGCCAGCGCATCGCGAGTTTGTCGTAATCCATCGCGTGCTCGGCGATGATGTCCTTGAGCTGTTCGACCCCGAGGGACGCCAGCCTCTCCCGCAGAGTCGCCTCCCCGCTCTCGCGGTACACCGCGAACGGGTCGAAGGCCCCGGGTGCGCGACGGCTACGACGTGGCGAGGTTCGGGTCGCGGCGGGCCGCGCAGCAGGGGCGGGGGCAGGGGCCGGAACGCTCGGGTCCGCGGTGACCGACAGCGCTCCCGCGAGCGCCTTCGCGAAGCGCGGCGTGCGTGCCGCCTCGTCGGCGATCACCTGCACGAGCGCGACGAGCGCGCCGGCCGTACCGGGGGCCGCCTCGTCGAGGCGGAGCAACGCCGAGCTCGCCTCGCCGATGCGCACCCGTAGACGTGCCTGTGCCATGTCGGTATCGGTGCCGGGATTCGTCACAGGTACACCTGCGCATTCATCATGATCGTCTCGGTGAGGATTCTCAGTGCGTCGTACTGACCGGTGTTGCCGTACTTGCGCTTGAGCGTGCCGTAGGGCACGAACTCGGCGGACGCCGCGATCTGATTGGCCTCGGGCACCCAGGCGGGAACGACGTTCGCGATCCGGGGATCGCGCTGGAGCTGTTCGATGATCGTGCGGTGCAGATTCGAGGCACTGCGGTACTTCGTGATGACGAGGCCGATCTCCCGCACCGTGTGGCCGGTCCGCTTCGCGAATTCCTGGATCTTGGTCTGCAGCGGCGGAATTCCGTAGGTGGACAGGATGTCGGGAATCGTCGGGATGAGATAACCGTCGGCGAGACGCAACCCGTTGAGGGTGAGGATCCCGAGATTCGGCGGGCAGTCGACGAGGATGTAGTCGTACCGGTCGGCGATGGGCCGGACAGCGGAGAGCAGTACCTCGACGGGACGGTGCGAGCCGGGATCCGCGTACTGCTGGTGGGTGAGACCCTCCTGGATGTCCATGAGATCCAGCGACGACGCGAGCAGGTCGAGATCACGGACCGCTCGCACGGGCGAGACGTTCTTCTGGACGGCCTTCTCGATGTCGAACGCGTCGGCGTGGGGCGTGATCGCCTTACGGAAGAGCGTCGCGAGGGTCAGACCGAGTTCGTTCAGTTCCTGCCAGCGCTCCTCCCCCACCATCATCGTGGTGAGGTTGGTCTGCGGGTCGAGATCGATCATGAGCACCCGCTGCCCGAACTCCGCCGCCATGAATTCGCCCAGAGCGGCCGTCGTCGTGGTCTTGCCGACGCCACCTTTCAGGTTGATCGTCGCGATTACCCGTGCCACCCCACACCTCTTCGGGAAAGAAATTCATTACTCGATATCGCGAGCAAAACTACCCGAAGGCGGACATACGAGGCAGCCGGGTGGCAGCTGCCGAGTCAGCGGCCCCTCGACTCGACCGCGAGACGGGGCATGCCGGCAAGTTCGTCGGGCGTGACGTACGAATCGGAGGTCGCGAAACCGCTCAGGTACAGCGGCGGCTCGCGGTCGGCGACCGCGCGCACGATCTGCCCCTCCGAGACGAAGACGATGAGCCCTTCGGCATCGGATCCCGGCATGTTCCGCCAGGTGACTCCGGGGGTGTGCATCACGCGGTTGAGTTCGCTCATCAGCACCGGGACGCGGAAGTAGTACATCCGGTCCCACGACTCGACACCCGCTGCGGCCGCGACCTCCCCGAGCGTGCGGGACTGTCCGGAGACGAGCACCGATTCGAACTCGGCCTCGAGCTGCGGGTCGTCGACGACGGACACGCTCGTCGCCCCCGAACAACCCGAGACCCCCAGCGCCGCAGCGACAGCCAGCGCAAAACCCGTACGCACGAACCGCGACGCCACCGCGCCCCCCTGTGTATCGACCCCCGATAGGACGCGAGGAAGCTACCACCGGTTCGGACAAATGCACCAGTGAAGACGGTCACTTTCCACGAGTTCGGGGATACGACCCGAAGCGCAGCCGAATCGATGTGACAGATGACAGTAACTCCGAGTTACTCCTTTGCGGTGAGCTCGGCGATGTCCGTCCACAGAGCACTGCGGAGCGCGACCATCGGTTCGGCTGCAGCGCCGAGCTGGTCGCCGACGAAATCGGTGTTCTCGGCAGACAACTCGCGCGCGCCCGACCTGCCGATCAGATCGTCGATCCGCTGATCGAGACTCGCGGTCCGCTGCGCGATGTGTGTGAGATGCAGATGGTCCTCCGCCCGCGTGAGCAGGTCGCCGATGCGCGCGAGCGCGGTGACGCGCGCAAGGATCTGATCCCATACCGGTTCGAGCGCTGCCACACGGGATTCGAGACCGGACCGCGCCTCGGGTGCCGATCGGATCGCGGACTGCAACTCGTCGAGCAGGTCCCGCAGGGCGACGGTGTCCACCGCGATCTGGGTGAGTTCCTCGGCGAGGTCGAGCTGGGCTCGCTGAACTTCGAAGTACTCCGAACGCCACGCCGCCGACGCCTCGATGCGGTCGTACAGGGAACCGGCAAGGAAGAACAGGGTGTCGTAGCGGTCGACGAAGCCGTCGTGACCGGAGGGCACCTCGCGTCCGAGCCGCTCGGCGACGCGACGCCCCGTCTCGGCCAGCGGGGTGCGTTCGGACCAGCGACCCACGCGGTCGACGGCGACACCGAGCACCACTCCCCGGGCCTGCTCGACGGGCGTGACGGGCAGGGGTGCCGGGGTGCGTTGCAGTGCGGCGAACAGCGCCTCGCGTTGTTCGATCTCGAGATGCAGGCCGTCGCGCCGGTCGCGGCGCACGGCGCGGACGCCCTGGGCGTAGTGCAGCGGCGAGTGCACGACGGTCTGCCGCGCCGCCCGGATGCGTTTGCCGAGCTCGTTGGCCCGGTATTCGAGTGCGAGTCGCGCAGCGCCGGGGCGCAGGCCGTCGATGCGTGCGCGGAGGCGGGCGTGCTCGTCGGACAGGCGGCGCAGCTCACCGAATCCGTCGAGGGTGGGCAGCCGGCGCCCGACGCGCCGGCGGTTCGCCAGCACCGCACGTGCCGATTCGTCGAGGTAGCCGGCGGCCAGTGCGACCGCCGCGGCATCCGACAGCGGAGCGTGTCTGCCCTCGATGCTGCCGGTCTCGCACCACCGGCGGACCTGCCCGGCGATGCGTGTCCGCCGGTCCACCGACGGGATGTCCCGGCCGGGCGCGTCGTCGCGCCCCGGGAGGTGGGGTCGATCGGCTTCGGACACGGGGATCCTCCTCGCGGCTCGTCCGCAGGCATGTACTGTCCACTGTTCCAGATTCCGCGCGAGCTCGGAGAAATGCCCGGTAACGGCCCCGATCCCGGGCGCTCGAAGGTCACGATCCGACACGTCGACGGCCGCGCTCCGGTTCGGTTGAGACCTTCGCCTTTTCGCACCTCGTGACGGATGTCACAGCATTTTCGAGGCGGGCCGGAGCGATTTGTCCGATCCCGGATCATGCCCGATTCCGGGTGCGCGAAAACCGGTGCGTACCAGCAGGAACGAGGGGTCGCCCGAGGCGGGCGGCGGAGGCCCCGGAAAGTTACCGATCGGTGTTACTCCACAGTACCGGCGGCAAGCGAAACCGCAGACCCCCGTCCCGGCGCCTACCTCCGAGCGAAAGCCCCTGCGCGCGAATACCTGTGAGAGAACTCGACCGCGAGAAGACCGCCGATCGGCCCGGACGGGAGCAAAACGTGACAAACCCTCATGTTTCCTCCATGCTGTTATCCGAACGGAGCCTTCGCCCAGGGGGACGTGACCGTCGCAACCGACGGCCGTAGCTGCGGAGATCTGTTCGAAACGGTCCTTCGGACACCGCGGATGTTGCCCGGTGGATCGACGACGAACACGCATGCCCATGCCAACCACGAGGAGCCGACCGCTACATGTTCCCGCTCGCGTCGCCAACACGAGACGTGGAACGTAGGACCGGTTAGTTTGACCTCCTCATTGGGGTGGAGCTTCGAGACGCGCGCCCGATGCGTGCACAAACCATGGAGAACGGTGGCAACGAGTATGTTCAAGCGGATCGCAGTGGTCAATCGAGGTGAGGCGGCAGTACGCCTCATCCGGGCAGTCCGGGAGCTCAACTCCGAGCACGGCTACGACATCAAGACGATCGCTCTGCACACCGACGCCGAACGACGGGCGATGTTCGTCCGTCAGGCCGACGAAGGAGTGACCCTCCGTCCGTCGACGACGGCGGCGACCCCCTACCTCGATCATGCAGAACTCGAGCGCGCGCTCCTCGAGGCGAAGGCCGACGCCGTCTGGGTCGGCTGGGGCTTCGTCGCCGAGGATCCCGCCTTCGCCGAGCTGTGTGCCCGTCTCGGGATCACCTTCATCGGCCCCTCCGCCGACGCCATGCGTCTGCTCGGCGACAAGGTCGAGGCGAAACTCCTCGCCGAGAAGGTCGGTGTTCCCGTCGCACCGTGGTCCGGTGGACCCGTCGATTCCCGCGCCGACGCGCGCCGCCACGCGCAGGCCATCGGCTACCCGCTGATCATCAAGGCCCGCTCCGGCGGCGGTGGCCGTGGCATCCGCAAGGTCTACGCCGAGGACGAGCTCGAGCTCGCCCTCGAGCGCACCCAGGGTGAGGCCGAGCGTTCCTTCGGCGACCCCGTCGTGTTCATCGAGCGTCTCGTCACCGACGCGCGCCACGTCGAGGTCCAGGTCATCGCCGACAAGCACGGCAACGTGTGGGCTCCCGGTGTGCGCGACTGCTCGATCCAGCGCAAGAACCAGAAGGTCATCGAGGAGTCCGCCTCGCCGCTGCTCACCAAGGAGCAGTCCGACCACCTGCGCACGGTCTCGGCCGATCTCGTCCGCGCCGCCGGCTATGCCGGTGCCGGCACCGTCGAGTACCTCTACCAGCCCGACCTGAAGATCTTCACCTTCCTCGAGGTCAACACCCGCCTCCAGGTCGAGCACCCCATCACCGAAGCCACGACCGGCATCGACCTCGTGAAGCTGCAGATCCTCGTCGCCTCCGGCGAGAAGCTGCCCGGCGAGTGCCCCTCCGAGTTCGGTCACGCCGTCGAGGCCCGCCTGAACGCCGAGGATGCCGCCAACGGCTTCGCGCCCGCCCCCGGCACCGTGCAGCTGCTCAAGTTCCCGCTCGGCTCCGGCCTGCGTGTCGACACCGGCATCGCCCAGAGCGACATCATCCCGCCCGACTACGACTCGATGGTCGCCAAGATCATCGCGTGGGGCCGCGACCGCGACGAGGCACTCGCCCGCCTGCGCACCGCTCTGCGCGAGACCACCGTCGTCCTCGACGGCGGCACGACGACCAAGTCGTTCCTGCTCGACCTGCTCGACCGTCCCGAGGTCATCGACGCCTCCGCCGACACCGGCTGGCTCGACCGCACCGGTGCCGGCACCGAGACCGGTCCGTCCAAGGTCGCCGACGTCGCTCTGATCGCGACGGCCGTCGACGTCTACGACACCGACGAGGCCCGCGAGCGCTCCGCCTTCCTCGCTTCGGCCCGCGGCGGTCGCCCGCGCGCCGGACACGCCGTCGGACGCAAGATCGAGCTGAGCTACCAGGGCCAGGCCTACGAGCTCGTCGTCGGCCAGGTCGGCCCGCACCGCTACCGGGTCGACACCGGTTCCGCCGAGTTCGACGTCGACGTCGAGCGGCTGGGCGACTACGAGTCGCGCCTGACCCTCGGCGGACGCCGCCACAACGTGGTGTCGATCGCCGGTCCGGCCCACTTCCTCGTCGAGGTCGACGGCATCAGCCACCAGATCAGCCAGGACGAGGCCGGCGTGGTGCGCACCCCCGCCCCGGCCGTGGTCGTCGCGGTTCCCGTCGCCGTCGGTGACGAGGTCGAGGCCGGTCAGACCCTCGTCGTGCTCGAGTCGATGAAG
>Ga0180215_1004531_pt1 | contig 12281 bp, 10 predicted proteins | sample eDN3rd37CBELigBY_FD_128871 | JGI IMG/M metagenome (GOLD analysis project Ga0180215, IMG submission 128871) | Enriched backyard soil microbial communities from Emeryville, California, USA - eDNA 3rd pass 37_C BE-Lig BY (version 2) (version 2) | ecosystem: Environmental > Terrestrial > Soil >...
CGGCAGACTGCTCGCGGATGTCGAAGGCATCGGCCATGTCGCGTTCAAGAACGAGGATGTGATCCGCCACGAACTCGTGGCGAGGATCGTGGCAGCCTACGATCGGGCGGCCCCGGCTCAGACTTCGCGAGAGCCTCGATCATGACCGCAGCCGCAAGCAGGGCATCCATACCCGTGGCCGTCGACGTCACCGTGGAATCCGAATTGTGGGCGGCTTGTCCGGAAGCGGAAAATACCGTGTTGCGCGCGATTGCGGCCGCGGCCGAAGCCGCGCAGACCGGCGGAGAGGTCGCGGTGCTTCTGACCGACGATAGCGCCGTGCGGCAAATGAACGCGCGATGGCGCGGGATCGACAAGCCGACCAACGTCCTGTCATTCCCTGCGGGGGAATCGACGACCGCCCCCGGCGAAATCCATCTCGGCGATATTGCCATCGCCTACGAGACGGTCGCCGCAGAATCCGGCGCGGAAAACAAGGCCTTCGCCGATCATCTCGCGCATCTGGCGGTTCACGGCTATCTTCATCTGGTCGGATTCGATCACGAGACCGATCCTGAGGCCGCCGACATGGAACATCTGGAAACGCGGATTCTCTCGAGCCTTGGCATCACCGACCCCTATGCCGATCCCGCCTTCGCGGACTGACCGAACAGCCATGCCCGATACCGAGCGGCCGAGCGATACGGCTGAACCCCAGAGTACCAGGAACCTGCCGGCCGTCATCGGCGCACCCAAGCTGCGCGACGGCGGCAGCGACAATTTCGTCTCGCGATGGTTGCGGACACTGCTTGGATGGCGCGCCGGATCGACCCGCGCCGACCTCAAGGAGGTACTCGAGGAAAGCCCGCCGAGCGAGCTTGGCTTCTCGCCGGAAGAAAGCGCGATGCTCAAGAATATTCTTGGGCTGCGCGAGCGTCGGATCGATGACGTCATGGTCCCGCGAGCTCATATCGTTGCGGTCCAGCAGGACATCCCGCTTGGCGAACTCGTCAAGGTGTTCGAGAAGGCCGGGCATTCGCGCCTCGTCGCATTCAACGACACACTGGACGATCCGGTCGGCATGGTTCACATCCGCGATCTGATCGCGTTCATGACGGTGCGGGCGTCTGTCGCGCCCAGGTCAAAGCCGAAACGCAGGAAGAAACCGGCCGAATCAGCTGGCGACAAAGCGCCGGGCGACGAGCCCGTCGAAACGAGCGCCCGGAAATATCCTCCGGGCGCGCTGGACCTTAGCGCAATCGATCTTTCGATGCCGCTGTCGAAGACCGGGATCATCCGCTCGATGCTGTTTGTCCCGCCTTCGATGCCCGCGATCGACCTGCTCGCGAAAATGCAGGCGACCCGCATTCATCTTGCGCTGGTGGTCGACGAATATGGCGGCACCGATGGCATCGTCTCGATCGAAGACATCGTCGAGCTGATCGTGGGCGACATCGAGGACGAGCATGATGACGAAGAAGCGCCCGGCATCCTCAAGCAATCCGACGGATCGTTCGTCGCGGATGCGCGCGCGAGCCTGGAGGACGTGATCGAGGCGGTCGGCAACGGGTTCGACGCCGGCGAAGCGCTGAACAATGTCGACACGCTGGCGGGCTATCTGGTTTCGCAGGTCGGCCGCGTTCCGGTGCGCGGAGAACTGGTGCCGGGCCCAAGCGGGTTCGAATTCGAGGTCCTGGACGCCGATCCGCGCCGGGTGAAAAAGGTCAGAATTCACAGCGGCAAGAGTCCGCGGCATGAACTCCCGGCAGTCGCTTCGCCGACGAAACCGGATGCACCGGCCGCGGCCGCCTTGCAGGACCAGCGTCCCGGCAAGAGCCTGCAACAACCGTGAGCGCACGGGCGATCGCCAATGCGGTGGTCCTGTCCTGGGGCTGGCGCCGCGCCGCGATCGCATTCGTCGCGGGCGCGGCATCGGTGCTCGCCCTTGCACCGTTCGATCTGTGGCCCGTTCTCTTCCTGACTTTTCCAGTCGCGGTCTGGCTGGTCGATGGGTCGGCGGCCGGCCGCCTCAATGGAATTCCGGCCGCTGCGATCGCCGGCTGGTTTTTCGGCTTCGGCTATTTTCTCGCCGGGCTCTACTGGGTCGGTCACGCCTTTCTGGTCGATGCCAAGACATTTGGATGGCTGCTGCCTTTTGCCGTCACCGCATTGCCCGCCGGACTTGCCGCCTTCACCGCCCTGGGTTTCGCCCTCGCCCGTCTAATCTGGCCGCGTGGCGCGATTCGCGTCATTGCCCTTGCGGTGGCATTGACGAGCGCGGAATGGCTGCGCGGGCATGTCTTGAGCGGCTTCCCCTGGAACAGCTATGGCTACGCGCTGACCGGATCGCTCGCGCTCGCGCAGAGCGCATCGGTCTTCGGCCTATGGGGTCTCACATTCCTGTCGGTCGCGATCTTTGGCGCGCCGGCAACGCTCGCCGACGAAACGCCCAAAATGTCCAAGACGCGGCGCCGCTGGATGCCTGTGGCGATTGCCGCCTTGGTACTCGCCGCCATGGCCGGTTTCGGCGCCTGGCGTCTGGCGCAACATCCGACGCGCTTTGTCGAGGATGTACGGCTGCGCATCATGCAACCCAACCTGCCGCAGGATGAGAAATTCAACTACGCCGCGCGGCATAGGATCATGCGGCACTATCTGACACTGTCCGATCGCTCGACCGATCCGCAAAATTCCGGCCTGCGCAATGTGACTCACCTGATCTGGCCCGAGTCTGCCTTCCCGTTCTTCCTGACGCGCGAGGGCGATGCGATGGCCCAGATTGCCGAACTCCTGCCGGCCGGCACGGTTCTGATGACCGGCGCCGCGCGTGCCGCCGATCCGTCTCCCGACAAGCGGGTGCGCGCCTATAATTCTGTATACGTAATTGATCATGACGGAACCGTGCTGTCGGTCTACGACAAGGTGCATCTGGTCCCGTTCGGCGAATACCTGCCGTTCCAAGAAACGCTCGAACGGCTCGGGCTCATGCAACTGACCAAGCTGCCGGGCGGGTTCCTGAGCGGCGACCGGCACCGCAGCTACGACCTGCAGAACGCGCCGCGGGTTCTGCCGCTGATCTGCTACGAAATCGTGTTTCCCGGCGCGGTGGTTCCATCCGGCGAAAGGCCGGGCTGGCTCCTGAACGTCACCAACGATGCGTGGTTCGGGATCAGCACAGGCCCCTATCAGCATTTCCAGCAAGCGCGCACCCGTGCCATCGAAGAAGGGCTGCCGCTCGTTCGCGCGGCGAATAATGGCATCTCGGCGATCGTCGATCCGCTCGGACGGATCGTCAGAGAATTACCTCTCGGGATCGAGGGCGTGCTCGACGGTCCTCTGCCGCGCCCGGTTGCATCGACGATCTATGCACGTTTCCGCGACAGTATGGCGCTCATCATACTCGCTGGGTTCTTGCTCATAGTACTTCGTTATCGATCCAGCTGAGAACGTCGGCGTTATTTATAAAATTTGCCTTCGGCAATTATTTGCAAACGCAATATTTTTCGGCCAATGGAATGCCGGCGCGCGCTTTCAGCGCGCAATTGTCCTCTTGATAAACAGACTCGAACGCGCAAAATTTGGTGGACCCGGTGACTTTGCATTTTCGTCGAGCGACAGGTTGCAAAATTGTTGACCACGCGCCGGGAACATGCGCAAGCACCAAGCCAATGCGTCGTGCTTCGCATTGCGGAGATCTGAATGGTTAAAAAGTCGCCGAACCCAACGGACAAACACGTCGGGGCCCGCGTGCGCATGCGCCGGATGATGCTGGGCATGAGTCAGGAAAAACTCGGTGACGCGCTTGGGCTGACATTCCAGCAGGTCCAGAAATACGAAAAGGGAACCAACCGCATCGGCGCGAGCCGTCTGCAGCAGATTTCCAACATCCTCCAGGTGCCGGTCTCGTTCTTCTTCGAGGGGGCTCCCAATAATTCGAATTCGGAATCGGGTTTTGACGACGCGGCCTCGCCCGCCTATGTGTCGGACTTTCTGGCCACCTCAGATGGTCTGGCGTTGACTCGCGCCTTCATGCGCATCAAGGCACCGAAATTGCGGCGGCGGATCGTCGATCTTGTCGAGCAGATTGCCGCCGACGAGCAATAAAGCCGCACCGCGGGCAGCACATTCGGTCGCACGGCCCCACTGCGCCCCATCCGGCCGCCCATCCAGCCCACATCTTGACCGCGCCCTGACAAGGCTGCATTGAACAGCTTTCCACAACCGACGAACGGTCCGTCCGTCCCTAGGGGGAGTCCAGCCAGTGCCGCGAAAGAGTCACCTTTTCACCAGTGAATCCGTTTCCGAGGGACATCCCGACAAGGTTTCGGACCAGATTTCCGACGCGATCCTCGATGCCTTCATTGAAAACGACATCAAGCTCGGCATCGCCGATGACAGCCTGGTCAACACCCGCCTCGGCTGCGAGGTCCTGACCACTACCAACAAGATCGTCATTGCCGGTGAAGGCCGCGGCCAGGCCCCGCTGTTCAAAAAATACGGCAACCACGCGGTCATCAACCGTGAGCAGATCGCCCAGATCGCCCGGGATGTGGTGAGGGATATCGGCTACGACCAGGACGGCTTCTCCTTTCACGGCGCCGATGTCGAAGTGCTGCTGCACGGCCAGTCGCCCGACATCGCCATGGGCGTCGACGCAAAGAAGAAGAAGGGCGGAGAGCAGGAAGGTGCCGGCGACCAGGGTATGATGTTCGGCTTCGCCTGCACCGAGAGCGAGGTGTACGAGAAGAACTCGTTCATGCCGGCGCCGATCTATTTTGCGCACAAGATCCTGAAGGTCCTTGCCGACCAGCGCCACTCCAAGAAGTTGTTCGACCTGCAGCCGGACTCCAAGAGCCAGGTCACGATCAAATACGAGGATGGCAAGCCGGTCGGCTGCACCAAGGTGGTGGTGTCGACCCAGCACAATGCGACCAACCGCAATGGCAAGAAGTACACCCCCTCGATGGTCCGGGACTTGATCGGAAGCGCGGTGGAATCGGCCCTGCCGAAGGGCTGGATGCCCAAGAAGGACTCCGATTTCCTGGTCAACCCAACCGGCAATTTCGTGGTCGGCGGTCCGGATGGCGACTGCGGCCTGACCGGCCGCAAGATCATCGTCGACACCTATGGCGGCTATGCCCCGCATGGCGGCGGCGCGTTCTCCGGCAAGGATCCGACCAAGGTGGATCGCTCGGCCGCTTATGCGGCGCGCTATCTCGCCAAGAACGTTGTGGCGGCGGGCCTCGCCGACAAGTGCACCATTCAGGTGGCTTATGCGATCGGCGTCGCCGATCCGATGTCGCTGCTGGTCGATACTCACGGCACCGGCAAGGTGGATGACGGCAAGCTGGAGAAGGTTCTTGCCGAACTCTTTCCGCTTCGTCCGACCAACATCCGGCGCGCGCTCAAGCTCAACCGCCCGATCTACCGGCGCACCGCGGCTTATGGCCATTTCGGCCGCGCGCCGGAAAGGGACGGCGGCTTCTCCTGGGAAAAGACCGACCTGGCCGATCAAATCCGCCGGGCCGTCCGGTAGGCGGAGATTTCTCCCGCTTTTGGGCGGGGGTCAGAGCAATCCGGTTGAGTTTTGCGAACGGCCGCATCATGGATGCGGCCGTTATGCATTCCGACGCATCCGATCCCCATGACCGCACCCGGCGCGGCGCATTCTTCGGCCGCCGCAAGGGCAAGGCTTTGCGGCCAGGACAAGCGCGTTTGTTCGGCACGCTTCTGCCGAGCATCTGCGTTGATCTGAAGTCTTCGGCCCCGGCGTCGCTCGCTGCTCTGTTCCCGGAACCGGTTCGCGAGGTCCGCCTGGAGATCGGCTTCGGCGGCGCCGAGCATCTGATGTCGCAGGCGGCCGCCAATCCCGATTGCGGCTTCATCGGCATCGAGCCGTTCCTGAACGGCATGGCGAAGGCGCTCGCGGCCATCGAGGCGAAGGGACTTACGAACATCCGCCTGCATCACGGCGACGCCATCGACCTGCTGGCGTGGCTGCCGTCCGCGTCGCTCGCCAAGGTATATCTGCTCTATCCCGATCCCTGGCCGAAGCGGCGGCACTGGAAGCGCCGCTTCGTTCAGGACCGGACCGTTGCAATGCTCGCCCGCGTCCTGCGGCCGGGCGGAGAATTTCGCTTTGCTAGCGATATCGATGATTACGCGGCCTGGACGCTCGTTCGGCTCCTGCGTTCGGCCGATTTTGCATGGACAGCGGAATGCGCCGATGACTGGCGCAAACCGTGGCCGGATTTCGAAGGGACGCGTTACGAGGCCAAGGCGAAGCGCGAGGCACGCACGCCGTGCTATCTGACGTTCGAGCGAAGATAACGAGCAGGCGTCGGTCGGATCGGGGACAGCGGCCACCGGGGCTCGTCCGCCGCGCGGGCGAGCCCGGAAGGCACTCAGACCGCCGTGTTCAAACTGCCCGGCGTGATCTGCCAGAACCGCACCACGCGCTTTGCGGTTGATGACGACAGGCGATCGAAATTGGCGCTCGCCGCGTCGAGGCTCGGCCCGGCCTTCGAACGGCTGCCGAGGCGCGCAAGGATGACGTCGCGCGCGGTTGACCACGAGAAGCCGGCTGCCTTGCACAAGATCAGGATCGGGTCCGGCCGCTCGCCGCACATCAGTCGATCCACCACGTCTACCGGAACGGCGGTGAACTGCGACAGCGCCGCGACGGTGTCGTCATAGGACTGATTCACTGCGAAGGCGGCAAGATCGGCTTCGCTCAGCCGGCCATTTGCCGCGAGTGCGCGCATCCTTGCCTGAGCCTGCGAGAAATCGCGCGCAGGTTTGGGTAGAGAGGCGCCTCCGGAAAAGCGCGAGAGGATGCGGCGAATCTCGGACTGGGTCTCGGGTCGGGCCTTGGCAAGGAGCCGCCGCTGCACCATTTCGGTCGCGCGCGTCAGCAATTCTCGAAACATATGATCGGGCACATCGGTCCGCAGCGCCACCGCTTCGGCCAGCACCCCGTCATGCTCGGCGCTGCGCACCAGCGTCGTGAAGGCGCTTTCCGATATTTTCGCGCCGGCATTTGCCGCGAGCTTGCGCCTGACGGTGAAGTCGCCGCGCCGCACCAGGATGTCGGTGACCGGCTCCGCGATTTCGGCCCGGCTCGATATTGCATAGAGATGCTCGGTGCCCATCGCGCTTGCAATTTCGACGAGGTCGGCCGTGACCAGCCGCGGCGATTGCGCCAGCACCGGTCCCGCCACCATGATGTCCTCGTCTCGCGCCAGCCGATGAATCACCCCGACCGGCGAATTCGTCACGGGCGCAAGCTGACGTGACAATTCTGCCCGGGCCTTGCTTTCGATTTCGGCGATGAGCATCACGAACACATCGTCGAACAGGCGGATGTGGTCGTCGTTAAAGCGGTCAGCCCCGTGCAGGAACAACGCCGTGATCCGGCGCAGCGCATCGGCGCGCCGTTCGTCCGAACCTTGCCGCACGACGCCTTCAAGTTCGGGGAGCAGCGAGAAAGCCATCAAAACAGTGCAAATCGGAAAAGCGCGGTGAAATCGCGCAAAATTTACAATCCGAGTCTGAAGGAAGGGTTATCCGGTTCCACCCTTGTCACTTGCGAAGTTGCGGGAAATGGCTATATTCGGCACGTCTTAAGACACCTCATAACGGTCCGCTATCGGATCGGTTTTTGAGAGTGGGCCCCGCCCGGGACCCGCTCTTTTTTGTTACCTGATGGGCTGGAACGCGTGGTGCCATACGCGATTCCGCAGACGCAGGGCGACGTTAGATCTGGAATACCGAACAGCTTCGATGAACCTGTTGCATGACGACAAGATCATTGCCGAGCCGCGCCTGATCGCGGAGCCGGGTCTTGCCGCGCGCGTCGCCGCGATCGCCGAGCCGGTGGTCGAGGGCCTCGGCTATCGGCTGGTGCGCGTGCGGATTTCCGCCGCCGACGGCTGCACCGTCCAGGTCATGGCGGAGCGGCCCGACGGCACGCTCACCATCGAGGATTGTGAAGAGATTTCGCACGCCCTGTCGCCGGTGCTCGATGTCGCCGACCCGGTCGACCGCGCCTACCGGCTGGAGATTTCCTCGCCCGGCATCGACCGCCCGCTGGTAAGGCGCTCGGATTTCGAGCGGCATGCCGGGTATCTCGCGAAGATCGAGATGAATGTGCCGGCGGACGGCCGCAAGCGGTTTCGCGGCATCCTGATGGGCGTGGAAGGCAATGCGGCGCGGATCCGGCTGGATGAGGCCAAGGCCGCGAAGGCCGGCGACAAGACCGAATTTCTGCTGCCGATCGAGGACATGGCAGAAGCCAAGCTGGTGCTGACCGACGAACTGATCGCCGAAGCCCTGCGCAAGGGCAAGGCGGCCGAGCGCGAAGCGCGCGGCGAAGCCGAACCGAACCGCGATTTTGCGCCGAAAGCGAAGGCCAAAGCCCCGGCCCGGCCGAAGGACAGGAAAGTCAAACAGGACCGGGCGGCCCCCCGCCCGAAACAGGCTCAATTGGACCGCGCGAAGAAAGCACGGTCCGGTGGTTATGACGAAGGAGACTGACCATGGCAGCCGTGAGCGCAAATAAGCTCGAATTGCTGCAGATTGCAGATGCGGTCGCGCGCGAAAAGTCGATCGACCGCGGCATTGTCATCGCGGCAATGGAAGACGCGATCGCGCGGGCCGCACGCTCGCGCTACGGCAGCGAGACCGAAGTCCGCGCCGAAATCGACCAGAAGAAAGGCGAGCTTCGCCTGTCCCGCCACATGCTGGTGGTCGAGCAGGTGGAGAATCCGTCGAACCAGATCAGCCTTGAGGACGCCCGGCGTCTCAATCCCTCGGCGCAGATCGGCGACACCATCGCCGATGCCCTGCCGCCGCTGGAATATGGCCGTATCGCCGCGCAGAGCGCCAAGCAGGTGATCGTGCAGAAGGTGCGCGAAGCCGAGCGCGACCGGCAATATCAGGAATACAAGGACCGCATCGGCGACATCGTCAATGGCGTGGTCAAGCGCGTCGAATACGGCAACGTGGTGGTCGATCTCGGCCGCGGTGAGGCGATCATCCGACGCGACGAGATGCTGCCGCGCGAGGTGTTCCGCAACGGCGATCGCGTGCGCGCCTATATCTACGACGTGCGGCGCGAGCCGCGCGGGCCGCAGATCTTCCTGTCGCGCACCCATCCGCAATTCATGGCCAAGCTGTTCGCGCAGGAAGTGCCGGAAATCTACGACGGCATCGTCGAGGTGAAGGCGGTCGCGCGCGACCCCGGCTCACGCGCGAAAATCGCGGTGATCTCGCGCGATTCCTCGGTCGATCCGGTCGGCGCCTGCGTCGGCATGCGCGGCTCGCGCGTGCAGGCGGTGGTGAACGAGCTGCAGGGCGAGAAGATCGACATCATTCCGTGGTCGCATGACATCGCGACTTTCGTGGTCAACGCGCTGGCGCCGGCGGAAGTCGCCAAGGTGGTGCTCGACGAAGACAAGGAACGCATTGAAGTTGTGGTTCCGGATGCCCAACTATCGCTTGCCATCGGACGGCGCGGCCAGAATGTGCGGCTGGCGTCGCAACTCACCGGCTGGGACATCGATATTCTGACCGAGCAGGAGGAATCCGAGCGTCGTCAGGCCGAGTTCCAGAACCGGACCAAGACCTTCATCGAGGCGCTCGATGTCGACGAGGTGGTGGCGCAATTGCTGGCCTCGGAGGGCTTCACCACGGTTGAGGAACTGGCGCTGGTCGATGTCAAGGAAATCGCCAGCATCGAGGGCTTCGACGAGGAGACCGCGGAAGAATTGCAGAGCCGCGCGAACGACTTCCTCAACCGGGTTGAAAGCGAATACGACGAGAAGCGCGTGAGCCTTGGCGTCGAGGATGCGCTTAAGGAGATCCCGGGCGTCACCACCAGGATGCTGGTGGCGTTCGGCGAGAACGGCATCAAGACCGTCGAAGACCTTGCGGGCTGCGCCACCGACGACCTCGCCGGCTGGACCGAGCGCAAGGACGGTGAAACCAAGCGCGAGCCTGGCATCCTGGACGGCTTCGACCTGACCCGGGACGAGTGCGAGGCGATCATCATGCAGGCGCGTCTGAAGGCCGGGTGGGTATCGGAAGCCGACCTCGCCAAGGAAGCCGCGGAAGACGCGGCCGAACCTGAAACCGCAGGCGCGTGAGGTGAAACACCCGGCATGCTCGCAACGCTCGACGATACGGCGCTCGACAGCGGCCCTCACAAGGGTGCGGCGACCGAGCGGTTCTGCGCGGTCGAGCGCACGGTCAGGCCGGTCGAAGACCTGATCCGCTTCGTGGTCGGGCCCGACGGCGCCGTCGTGCCCGACGTGAAGCGGGCGCTTCCCGGCCGCGGCCTGTGGGTCACGGCCACCCGCAAGGCGGTGGACACGGCGCAACGCCGCAAGGTGTTCGCCCGAGGCTTTAAGCGGGAGGTGCGGGCCGACGCCGATCTCGGCGCGATCACCGACCGCCTGCTCGAGCGAGCGGCGCTGGATTCGCTTTCGATCGCGGGCAAGGCCCGCATGGTCGTAACCGGCTTTGCCAAGGTCGAGGCCGCGGTGACGAGGGACAATCCGATCGCGCTGCTGCACGCCTCCGACGGTTCGGAGGACGGTTTACGCAAGATCAAGGCGCTGCTGCGCCGCAATGAGGATGCGGAAGGCTCGGAAATTCCGGTGATCCGGGCTTTCTCGGGCGCACAATTGGATTTGGCATTGGGGCGGTCAAATGTGATACATGCTGCCCTGCTTGCCGGGCCAGCAAGCCAGGGCTTCCTCACGCGATGTCAGCGCATGATGCGCTTTCGCACCGGCGAAACGGACCTGCCGGTGCCAAAACGTGCATTGGACCAGGAACCCAGAAAACGAGTTCGGGAACGGAATACGGATGAGTGAAACGAAAGCACCTGGCGAGAAGAAGATCGGCAGCGGCAAGACGCTGACGCTGAAGCCACGCACCGAAACGGGCGTGGTCCGCCAGAGCTTCAGCCACGGCCGCACCAAGCAGGTGGTGGTCGAAAAGGTGAAGCGCCGCGTGATTGGCGGCGCCAGCGACGCGAAGCCGGAGCCCGTCGCCGAGGCCGCTGTGTCGAAGCCGCGGGTCGCACCGCCGCCGAGCCGGGGCGCATCCGCTGCGCCGGCCACTCCCGCGCCGTCGAAATCCGGCGTGGTGCTGCGCACCCTGACCGAAGACGAACGCAAGGCGCGCGCTGATGCGCTCGCCGATGCGCGCTTGCGCGAGGCCGAAGAGCGCAGGATCGCCGAGGAAGAGGCCCGCCGCCGCCAGAGCCGCGAGAGCATTGAGAAGGCCGAGCGCGAGGCCGCCGAGGCGCGCAAGCGCGAGGAAGAAGAGCGCCATCGCCGCGAGGAAGAGGCCAAGCGCAAGGCAGAGCAGGAAGCCAAGAAGCGTTTCGGCGACGAGACCGCGGCACCCGCCCCTGCCGGTGGCCCCGGCGGCGCCCGCCTTGGCGCCGGCCGGCAGCCGGTGGTCGAGGTCGAGGAAGAGGATTCGGCGCCCCGCGGACGCCGTCCTGGCGCAGGCGCCCCCGTGCGTCCCGCCCCCGCAGTGAAGGCGCCGCGCGGCGCCGCGCCGAAGCAGCGCACCCGCCTGACGGTGGTGAATGCCGGCAATGCCGATGAAGTGCGCGAGCGCTCGGTCGCCTCGTTCCGCCGCCGTACCCAGCGCCTGAAGGGACATCACGACGAGCCGAAGGAAAAGCTCTCACGCGAAGTCGTCATCCCGGAAACCATCACGATCCAGGAACTTGCCAACCGCATGTCGGAGCGGGGCGTGGACGTGATCCGGATGCTGATGAAGCAGGGCCATATGGCCAAGATCACCGACGTGATCGACGCCGACACGGCCCAGCTGATCGCCGAAGAGCTTGGCCACACAGTCAAGCGCGTCTCCGAAGCGGACGTGGAAGAGGGCTTGTTCGACGAGCCGGACGATCCGGATGAGCTCGATCCGCGTGCGCCCGTGGTCACCATTATGGGCCACGTCGACCACGGCAAGACGTCGCTGCTCGACGCCATACGCTCGGCCAATGTGGTCTCCGGCGAGGCCGGCGGCATCACCCAGCATATCGGCGCCTACCAGGTGGAATCGCCCTCGCACGGCAAGATCACCTTCATCGATACGCCAGGCCACGCCGCCTTCACCGCCATGCGTGCTCGGGGCGCCAAGGTCACCGACATCGTCGTATTGGTGGTCGCCGCCGACGACGGCGTGATGCCGCAGACGGTCGAGGCGATCCAGCATGCCAAGGCGGCGAAGGTGCCGATGATCGTTGCGATCAACAAGATCGACAAGCCGGACGC
>Ga0180215_1004532_pt1 | contig 12279 bp, 14 predicted proteins | sample eDN3rd37CBELigBY_FD_128871 | JGI IMG/M metagenome (GOLD analysis project Ga0180215, IMG submission 128871) | Enriched backyard soil microbial communities from Emeryville, California, USA - eDNA 3rd pass 37_C BE-Lig BY (version 2) (version 2) | ecosystem: Environmental > Terrestrial > Soil >...
AGGGTGAAGCCTGCCGTCTATTTCGGGTGCAAGACGCATATCATCGATTTCGCCCTATCGAACGCCCTAAAGTCGGGCCTCCGCCACGTTGCGGTGGCGACCCAGTACAAGGCCCACAGCCTCATCCGCCACATGCAGCGGGGATGGAACTTTCTCCGGCCCGAGCGCAACGAGCGCTTCGACATCCTGCCGGCCAGCCAGCGCATATCCGAGAGCATGTGGTACGAAGGCACGGCGAACGCGGTCTACTCGACATCGTCGAGAGCTACGGACTCGATTACATCGTGGTTCTGGCTGGGGACCATATCTACAAGATCGACTACGAGCTGATGCTGTGGCAGCACGTGGAAGAGGGTGCCGACGTGACGGTCGGCTGCATCGAGGTGCCGCGCAAGGAGGCCAGCGGCTTCGGGGTGATGGCGATCGACGAATAGGACCGTATCGTCTCGTTTCTCGGGAAGCCGCAGGACCCTCCCGGGATGCCGGACAAGCCGGATATGGCCTTGGCCAGCATGGACATCTACGTCTTCACGGTCCGCGCCCTCGCCGACCAGCTCCGCCGCGACGCTTCCGAGAAGGGATCGAGCCGGGATTTTGGGAATGATATCACCCCGTATCTCGTCACGAACGCGAAGACCGTGGCTCATCGCTTCACGAACTCGTGCGTCCGGTCCGAAGGGGAGGCGGAGGCCTCCTGCTGGCGTGACGTGGGCACCCTGGATGCTTATTGGGCTGCCAACGTCGACCTCGCCCATGGCAATCCGCCCCCTGGACCTGTACGACGAGGAATGGCCGATCTGGACCAATGCCGAGATCACCCCACCGGCCAAGGTGATCCATAACGGCCAGCGCGCCGAGATGAGCGACTCCCCCTGTCCGGTGGGTGCATCGTTGCGGGAGCCACAATCCAACGGACCCTGCTCTTCACCCGCACGAGGTCACCCAGGTGCGAACCTCGAAGAGGCGGTCGTGCTGCCGAACGTCGAGATCGGACGGAGAGCAAGGCTGAAGAAGGTCATCATCGACCGTGGCGTGCGCATTTCCGCACGCCTTGCGGTAGGCGAGGACCCGGATCTGGATGCCCAGCGCTTCAGGTGCACGGCGGCCGGGGTGTGCCTAGTCACCCAGCAGATGAGTGATTGGATGGAGACCCAGCTTGATCTGGCAGCAGGGTTTTGCACCTTGGCTTGATCCGCAGTTGGTGGCCCAGTTGCAGGCCGGGTCGATTTTGGTGAGTTGATCTTCCGTCGCGCTGGTGCAGAGTGCGCTAGGCGGCGCAGCACGCCGTTTCTTCCGTGTAACCAGCAGCCCCGAGCGAGACCGAGGTTGCTTAAAGCGCCACACTAGATGATACAGGGTATCTCTCCAGCTCACAGGATCTCATCGCTTGGGTCGCGTCCATGAAACTGAAGATCAGCATGGTCTTGATTGCCGTGACCATTGTCCTCATGGCCACGTCCCTAGGCGCTGTCGCGGCCTTCGTGCTGATCCGAAACAACGCAAGCTCCCGTGTCATCGACCAGTTGCAGATCGATCAGGCCGCGACGGAAGTCGGGGCGAAGATTGCCAATTTCCTCGAGAAGGGCCCGTTGGCGCTGACACGGATGCAGCGGCTCGTCGACGAGCGGTTCCTCGATTTGGACGACAGCGAGCGCATGTCCACCTACCTGATCGCGGAGATGAGGGCCGACCGCGACCTGACATGGCTGAGTTACTCGAATGCCCAAACCGGGGCTTTCATCGGCGTGACGCGTCGAGAAGGGATGCTCGTCCTCAATCGGGCTGCCATCGAGGTCGACGGGGGAAAGCCGAGGGAGTGGGAGATCCGTGCCGACGGCTCGCGAGTGGCGCTGGCTGCCGTGTTGCAAGTGCCCTATGACCCGCGCACGGCGCCCTGGTTTCTGCTCGGCCTCCAGGCCTTTCAGCCTCGCTGGACCGACCTCTACAAGTTTGCCGAGGGCGAATGGGGGGTCTCGACGGTCTTGAGGATGCGCTCCCCTGCCCACGTGGACGTTGGGGGTGTCGCCACGGCGGACTTCCACCTGAGGGTGGTTGACGAGTTTCTCAGCGGGCTCCGGATCGGCAGAGGCGGCCGTGCCACCGTCATTGTTCCCCAGCCGCTGGATGACCCCGTCGTGCTGGGGGGAGCCGCCTTGCCTCCCGAGATGAAAACAGCCCTTGACGGGATGAAACATAACGTATCAACCCGAGATCGTAGGGACACCAGGGTGGCCACCGGAGCATTCGGCAACCTGGTCGGCAATGCTCCCATCGTGATGGACATCCGTGCCCTGGCTACCGCGAGTGGACGACCGTGGTTCCTCGCCGTGATGGTCCCAGCCGAGGAGATCAATGGTCCCATCCAACAAGCGACCCGCGATACCCTGCTCGTGATCCTGGCATTTCTCGCCGTTGGGGCTGTGGTCGCGGTCGGGATGGCTCGCCTGATCACCCGCCCGATCTGGAAGATCAGCGAGGATATGCGGCGTGTGGGCGAGCTTCATCTCTCGACGGCGGCTCCCCCTCCATCATTCATCAACGAGTTGGATATGATGGGGCAGACCCTGGCAGCGATGAAAGCATGCCTGCGGTCCTTTGCCCTCTACGTACCGCGGGAGCTTGTCCGGGCAACCCTTTCCAGCGGCCGGGATATCGAGCCAGGCGGCGAGATACGAACCCTGACGGTGATGTTTACCGACGTTGCAGACTTCACGAAGATCGCCGAACCCCTTTCGCCTGAGCAGGCTAGCCGTGAACTGAGCAGCTACTTCGACATCCTCGAGGATGCCATCACCGAGTCCGGCGGCCTTCTGGACAAGTTCATGGGCGACGGGACGATGGCTCTCTTCAACGCTCCGAACCTATTGCCTGATCACGCCGCTCGTGCCTGTGAGGCGGCCTTGACGGTTCAGGAACGTCTGGTTCCCTTCAACGCTCAGCGCCAGGCCGAAGGCGTGATGCCATTCCGTACCCGGATCGGCCTTGCCCTCGGGCAAGCCATGGTAGGCAATATCGGCTCATCACACCGCTTGGCCTACACTGCCATTGGCGACGTCGTGAACTTGTCCAGTCATCTCGAGTCGCTCAGCAAGGTCTACGGCACAGCCATCCTGGCAGATGGCGCCGTGTGGGAGTCCTCCGGCAACCAGTTCGAGTGGCGGCATCTCGACCGGGTAGCCGTCGCAGGCCGCGAGGCCCTGGTCGAACTGTATGAGCTCCTCGGCCGCAAAGGCGAAGTGGAGTCCGAAAAACTCAGGATAAGAGACTGGCACGAGGCTGCTTTGAAATCACTGATCGAAGGTGACTTCGACACTGCCGAACGAGGGTTTGCGGCCATCGTCGGTGTCGATCCGCGCGATCATGCGGCGGGGGTCCTGCTCGCATACACTTCGGAAACGCGACAGACCCTCGTGGCTGCCCGCGCAAGCGGTTGGAGAGGGGTGCACGTCTACACGTCCAAGAGGCCAATTTGAGGGGGAGCGGTCCAGATTGATAAGCCCCTCGGGAAGCGCCGCAATTGAACCCTGACACGCCTGCCGCAGCCGAAAATGCGAGGACCGACAAATGTCGAGCTAGGTGATGTCGATGGACGTTTCGACCACGTGCTTCAGCTCGGGCTCATCATCTGAGGTGAGGGTCATGCGAAGCCTCAGTCGGGTTCCTTTTATGGCTCCCTCCCGCACCACCCGCTCGATCTCTCGCTGCGACGTCATCCCGACTTCCTTCAGGAACTTGCGGATAGCCATGTTGAGTTGGTCTTCATCCATGATGATTTCCTCATGTGACTCAGCCGACGTCTAGTGGACGGAAGGCTAAGACGCCCAATTCTCTCTGAAGTCATTGAACAGGGTCACGCCACCGCAGGCGAATATTGTCTGTCCAGTGATGTAGGATGCGTCATCCGAAGCCAGGAATGCGAACACCGCAGCCATCTCCTCGGGAGAGCCGGAGCGTCCCATTGGAATGTGTTTCTCAACGTTGGCCCTCGCGGTCGAATCGTCCTTCCAGGCTGCATTGATATCGGTGTCGATCGCGCCGGGGGCGACCGCGTTCACCCTAATCCCTCGATCGGCATATTCGAGAGCCAGCGTCCTCGTCAGGTTTCTGAGTCCGCCCTTGCTAATCGAGTAGGCCACGTATCCCGGTTTCGGGATGATCTCGTGGGCACTCGAGCAGTTGATGATCGTCCCTCCGCCGGGGCGCGAGAGGAAGTGCTCGATGGCCCGCTGGGAGCAGATGAGTGCGCCGGTCAAATTCACATCGAGAATGCGTCGGTACTCCTCGATCTCGTACGCGTGACTTTCCCGTCCGGACTGGATGCCGGCGTTGTTCACCAAAATATCCAGGCGCCTCCAGTCGCCGAGAACCTCGTTAAACATCTTCGCTATCGCACGTTCCTCGCCTATGTCGGCCTGAACGATCATATGATCCCTGATGATGCCGGCTTCGCGAGAGGCCTCATGTGCCAGTGTCAGGGTTTCCTCGGCAGCCTTCTTCGAGCCGTGGAAGTTGATTGCGAGCGTAGCTCCCTCTTGGGCAAACCGGACGGCAACTGCGCGACCGATCCCGCGCGAGGCGCCAGTGACCAAGGCATGGCGTCCATTTAGCCTTCCGCTCCCAGTCATCCTGCCCTCTCCATCAGCTATCCCCACGGCCGTTCCGGCCGAGGGGGAGGATCGCACCACCTTGGCCCTAGACGAGACCCACACGGCAGGTGCAACCACCCCGGCTTCAAAGAGGCCGCATCCGTACACGGCTATCCGGCCCAAACGATGTGGATCAGGTGATGGGACGGTCAAGGTCCATCGTGAGATGGTACCTTCCGCCATATGGGAATTACGCTCTTTCTAACGAACGGTAATCTTACTCACTGCTCCGCCGCCCGCACCCATGGTCCTGTAGGCTCCACCGTGATCAGAACGCTGCGCTGAACATTGCCCATCTCGGGTGTGAGACGCTTGGTCTGAAGGGGCCGGGAAGCCTCGGCCTTTAGGTCGAGGAGGCATCACAAACGTCCGGTCTTCCCTGCCAGAGCTGACATTCGGTTTGCTTCCGGGAAGTGCCATTAGAAGGTCAGCTCGCCGGGGGAACGTGCGCCCTTTCAGCTTCCTTCCGTCCATTGGCATGAGCATAAATCAGATTGACCCCCACAAGGGCCGGTCACGGATGTTGGACGCGGTTTACTTACGCGTCGCCAGGGCTGCGGTGATCCCGAGGCCGATGAATGAGGCGCCTGCGAACCAGCGCTGAAACCGCAGGAAGCGCAGATTGCGGCGCAGGAGGTCACCGGCTGTCCCGGCCACAAGCGCAAACATCCCATCGCTCATGATGCCCAGTCCCACAAAGGTCAGGCCAAGAAGGAGGATTTGCCAATGCACCCCGCTCCGTGACGGATCAACGAATTGCGGTAGGAAGGCCAGGAAGAAGATAGCTGTCTTCGGGTTGAAAAGGTTGACCACGAAGCCGTCGCGGAAGACGCGGCGCAGCGGCTTAGCTGGCACGTCGGGGCGCTCTGGATCGGGATCCTTCGCAATCAGGGTTCGAAGGCCGATCCAGACAAGGTAGGCCGCACCGAGATACTTGACGATCGCGAAGGCCAGTGACGATGAGACGAGGAGAGCCGATAGACCGACCGCCGCCGCGGCAATGTGAGCGATAGTGCCAAGATGGACGCCGAGCACCGAGACCAGCCCTGCTGCCTTGCCCTGCTCGACCGAGCTGGCGACGATAAAGAGTACCGCCGGTCCGGGTGTCAGCAGCAGCACGACCGACGCAACAATGAACAATCCCCACAAAATCAGATCGGGCATGAGCTCTCGCCCTCAGTTGGCTCAACGAGCAAGCCACATCGCAGCAGGGACAGGAGATTACCTTACTGACAAGAGACTGTCTCTCCCCTATGCCGACCCTCGGCTTATCCCTTCGACACCGGACATTCGGACAAGGTCAGCATCGTGCCAAGAGCAGCCGTTCGTTGCCAATGTGAATAGTGTCTGCGATTCCCAAACCCGATCACAGGCAACGCACAAGCGGGGAGGAGTTCGGCCTGTGGCAGTGAGCACGGCGGCCCAGCCGCTTTGCCGGCTCTCGCCCGCGCATCCTGCGTGTCGCGTCGCAAGTTGGAACTCCGAAGGGCGTTGTGCGCCCTGGCCGAAGCGACGGCCTCGGATTTCCTCGGCCCTCATTGTGCCTGCGGCCCCGAAGGGCCCTGAAACAGCCCCGACAGCGGGGTGTTGACCATCGCGTAAACGGCTGTGCTCTGGAGCCTGTGGGCGGGGTCGAACTCGAAATAGGCCCGCAGGTTGGTGTAGATCTGCTGGCCGCATCCCGCGCGTGCGCGACTTGTTCGGACCGAGAAGGGCGGGCTGCGCCTGGTCGGCCGTGAGCTGCTGGTAGTAGTAGCCGACGACGCCGACGAAGAACTGCGGCGTGAGGAACTGGCTCGCGGCAAGGTCGAGGTGCAGGTCGAGTCCGCTCGTGTAGTCGGTCGAGGGGTTCTCAAAATTCTTGGTGAGCCCGAGGGTTGCCGAGAACTCGGTGCCGGTCTTCGTGTTCAGGTAGGTGTAAGCGCCGCCGACGTCGATCGCCGCATGGCCGATGCCGCGCTGGGGAGCGAGTTCGGGCTGTAGGTGCCGACCGGGATGTTGCCCGTGACATAGGCCATGACGTTGTGGTCACCCGCATTCTAGAACAGTTGCGCCGTCGGAATGAGATCGCTGCCGCCGAACATCGAGTCCGACCGCGACCGTTGCCGAGGTCGCGTTGTAGCCTGGCGCGAACGACAGCGAGAAGCTCGGACGCGCTCCGAGGATCATGGTGTCCGGCGTATAGGTCGGCGTGATGAACAGCGCATCGAACGATGAATCGAGCCCCGCCGAAGGGATGCCCAGCGCGGGTTTCCTGTTGTCATAACTGGCCAAGGTTCATTGCGGGGGCTTCGTTTCTGGAGCGCTGCAATGCAAGACAGTATCTCTGACCATCCCTGCCGAACCAACTCCCGTGAAAACCGAGGCAAGCTGATCGGACCTAAGCCGGCTCTCAAACCCAAAGAGATCTGGTCCATTCGGGTCAGGCTTCAGGTTGCTCATCGCATTCGGGATTTGGCCCTGTTCAATCTAGCCCTCGCTGGTAAGCTGCACGTCTGTGATCTGGTCGCACTCCGGGTCGACGATGTGGCCCTGAATGGGCGGGTACGGTCTCGAGCTACGATCATGCAGCGGAAGACGGGCCGGCCCGTTCAGTTTGAAATCACAGAGCAGGCTCGCGAGGCTGTGGCGCGCTGGCTGGAGCAGAGGGAACTGCACAGGGGCGAGCCACCGTTTCCAAGCCGGATCAATCGAGCGAGGCCCATGACGACGCGTCAGTATGCTCGCTTATTGACATCCTGGCTTCGTGCGATTGGGCTCGATCCCCTCGCCTACGGCACCCATTCCCTGCGCCGGACTAAGGCCTCAATGAACTACCGACGAAAAGGCAGCCTCCGAGCTGTCCAGCTCCTTCTGGGTCACAACAAGATCGAGAGCACTGTTCGGCATCTTGGGATTGATGTCGACGATGCCCTTCTGATCGCGGAGCAGGTTGAGATTTAATCCTCTGAGTCGGCTCCCCGACGAGCCGCCTTAGAACCTACCGCCTGTTAGCGAGCAAGGTCCAGACCTGACGCTAAAGCAGCCACAAGGAAAAAGACTGGCGTGTGCCAATCTTTGACGGAGCCAACAGCGTCAACACGGATCTGGGATGCTGCCCCAGCGATAGGTCCTAGCTTGACGAGGCCGTGCGCCAGCCGTAACGCGGCTCGTATCCCAGAAGCCGCTGCGCCTTCCCAATCGAGAGAAGCGTTTCGTTCTTTTCGACCTCCCTCGTGAAAGCAACGTCCGGATAGAACTCCGCCATGAGTTCCGCGTTCGGTCGCGCCATTACAGTGTCAGCATTGGCAATGATGAAAACCTCAGCGCCTTTGAGCGACGCCTCAAGAGCCTTCCGGACAGCCTGTGCCGCATCCCGCGCGTCGATGTAGCCCCACAAATTCCACCTCCGCGATTGCGGATCGGCTTCAAACGAGACAAAGCGCGCGTAATCGGCCGGCTCCATCACGTTGGAAAAGCGCAGGCCAATGATCTTCAGCTCAGGATCCCAGCGGCAGAATTGCTGCGCCATTTCCTCGCCGAGGAACTTTGTCAGCGAGTAGGCTGTCTCCGGGCGCGCAGGATAATCCTCATCGAGGGGGGCGTACGGAGGAGGTTCGTCGAACGGCAGGCCAAGGACCGTTTCGCTTGAGGCCCAGACCAGGTTGCGGATTGCAAGCTTCCGCGCCGCCTCAAAGACATTGTACGTGCTGAGAATGTTGTTCCTGAAGGTTACGGCGTTGGTATGTCTTCCCGGCGCCGGAATGGCCGCCAGATGCACAACAGCATCCACCCCTCGATGGCGTGAGTCGACTTCCGAGAGAGCCTCCAGGGCTTGGCCGAAGTCGGTCAGGTCGGCCTCAACGAACGGGCAGAGTGCCTCACTCGGACCCATCGCATCCACGTTGATGACCTCATAGCCATGCTCAAGAAGATCGCGGACGCACGCCCGGCCCGCCTTCCCGCTCCCTCCTGTCACAAGAACCCGCTTCATCCCTCATCCTCCTCACCCTCTGGACACCACATGATCGGCCGACGACCAGCACAACGGTTGTGCCCATACCATGCTGACAGCCTTCAGCGTAGCTGTTTGGATTGGCCCGCAGAAGCAGCTTCCGTCTCAGTCCGTTGGCTGATCACGTTCTATCCCAGCCAGTTTTGCCGACATCTCGGTATCAGCTTCGCTCACGGCAATGATGAACAGCCCTCATCGATATCGATGCGGCCGTCACGACTTAAGGTGATCGAAGACGGCATGCAGGGTCGAGTATATCTGACGGTGAGACGCATAATACGCGTGGAAGCCAGGGTCGTAATCCACCCGTCGAGGACGGTCTCGAGTTCTCCCTCGCTCGGTTCCCGCTCCATCAGGTCGCATAGGCAACAGAAGAGGCCCACTCCCGCCGCGGCCATGCGGACGGATAAATCCGTGTCATCGAGCTTGAGGATTCCGGGAACGTCGAGCGAGACGGTCTCGTCGTCCTTCGGATCACGCAGTGAGGTCCATTCACTCTTCGGAAGGTCTGGATACGCGAGGATTGCTGCCTCCGAGCTTAGGTCTCAGGCGTGCCATCTGCCGACCTACAAAGGATCTTTACAGATACCCGAAGGGTGACGTTCATCCAGGCTTGCTGACCAGGGACGCGGGTCCGGTCACTCATGTGCCTCCTGCCAGTGCGGATATGTGACATAGGCAGTGATTGCCCCCTCCTCGTGCGACCGGATGGTGACCGCCTCGCCCTGAGGCATATAGACGAACTCGCCCGGACCGGCGGTGACCATGCCGGCACTCGACGTGACCGACAGGCTCCCCTCAAGAACCACCATAACATGGTGCACGGCAAGGGTTTCGTCGATGCTCTGGTGGGGTCCATAGCGGCCATAGCCGATGGTGATCGGCCTACCGTGGCGCTGGTCGGTCACATTGCCCGCGAACACCTCCCCATCTTGGCCAGGCGAGCGCTCGAACGATGCGTCGGCAATAGAGAACTTGCGAACAATGATGGGAATTGCTCCGTTTTGGGCCAGGAGTTTGATAGGTCACGATAGTTGGCCGCCGAAGGACGTATTTGAGGCAATCGCGTGATCAAATCGGGTGGCAGTTCAGGCAGCCGCTGGGATCCGCGCAGTTGCCTTGATCTCGAAATCAAAGCCTGCAGGCCAGTTCACTCCTGACCCTGGTGTTCTACGGCCTTCGTCTCTTCGCACCCGATTGGTTCTACCTTGCCACGGCCGTAAGCTGCGCCAGCCTCGCCTTCGGCATCGGCAGCACGTGGGCCACCGCCGGGACCATCGGTGTCGGCCTGGTCGGCCTCGCCACCCTGGTTGGGGTATCGCCCATGATCACGGCGGGTGCCGTCATCTCGGGCACCTTCTTCGGGGCGAAGCTCTCGCCGCTCTCGCCCAGCACCGTCCTCGTCGCCGAGATCACCGGGAACACCGTATACTCCCACCTCCGCCACCAGGCCAGGACATCCAGGAATGCTGTGACCAAGCGCACAGAGGCTTCACGTGACCTGGACTCTTCGGGCTCGTTCGCGGATCTCGTCCATCTCGTCCTGCGTCTTGCGCCGTTTGGCCGGGGCTAGGATGAACGTGGGATCCCGGATGGCGTAGTCCTCTGCGACGAGGAAACATTGCAAGGACCGGGCGACTGATCTCCGGTAATGGATCGAGGCCTCGGCGTAGCTGCGTCCGTCGAGGAAGCCGAGGTAGTCGCGGATGTGGTCGGTCGTGACAGTTATCAACTCGATGCCGTTGCCATCCAGCGAGTCTAGATAGCACTTGAGGGCATCGTTATGAGATGAGAGCGTGTTCGGGGACGCGCCACGCTCCGCAGACAGCGCATCGAGCCACAACGCCGCCAGTGATCGGTTCTCGTTCATGCGACCGCGAAGGTGTCACGATCTGGTTAACCGACTGCCAATCCGGTCCTCCGACGAGATCGACTTAACATAACGAGACTTATCGCACTTTGTGCACGCTTATCGACTTCCAATCGTCCGTGACGCTATTGCGTCCGCTTGCGGCATTATACTTAGAAACCGCGAGCATTCACGTTTTCGAATGACCTCCCTCAGACGAGGCGCGGTCTTTGCAAGAACAACTGAGTGGGAAGCAGTCGACAGATCTTGACGTGGGCACCTCGCCGACCCAGTTGCCAACCTTCGCCCAAAGGAGGCCAGGGATGGACAGGCTGAACTGGTTCACGCCTATAGTCCTGATGGCGTTTAGCCTGCTGATCTATCCTGGCCATGCCAAGGCACAGACCGAGGTAGACCTCGCCCTCGTGCTGACCGTCGACATCTCCAACTCCATGGATACGGAGGAGCAGGAGCTTCAGCGGCAGGGTTTTGTCGAGGCGTTCCGATCCCCTCTCGTCCACAACGCCATCAGCAGCGGCATGCTGGGGCGCATTGCCGTGGCCTATCTGGAATGGGCCGGTCCCTCGATCCAGTACGTGACCGTCCCATGGATGCAGATCGGTGACCCCGAGGATGCTCTCAGCTTTGCTGATCGGCTTTCGCAGGCTCCGATCAGCCGAGGTCCGCGCACCTCCATCTCCGCAGCGATCGATGCCAGCATGAAGCTGCTTAGCGAGAGCAATGTCGAGGCGGTCAGGCGCGTGATCGACGTCTCAGGCGACGGTGCCAACAATCTCGGTCGATCAGTCACTCAAGCGCGTGATCAGGCATCAGCCCAGGGTGTCGTCATCAACGGCCTTCCCCTGCCTCTCAATCGTCCGGGAGATTCCTGGAATGCGGAAAATCTGGAGGGATATTATCGCGACTGCGTGATCGGTGGCGTTGGCGCCTTCATGATCCCCGTAAGGGAACGCCATCAGTTCGCCGAGGCGATCAAGACCAAGATCATCCGTGAGATTGCAGGCGTTGAACCCAAGGCTCGGATCGTGCCAGCCCAAGCGCCATCAGTGACGAGGGTCAACTGTGGAACCGGAGCCAGCTCATGGCCGAACTGATGCCTATTGAGCGGCTCTGACGAGGCGGGCTGCAAGGGAGCCGAAGACCGCCCCAGCATGCGAGCAGCGATTTACCTCGCAAAGCGACCCTTTTTAGTCCGCTTCAGCCGAGCTGGCTTGGATCATGCCGAGCAACTCTTCATCGGATGTCTGTTGCTCCCAGTCGCCTGGCAGTTCGATCCTCACCGACTGCGCGCCGCCCGAAGGGGTGCAAACCACTTCGTAAGCATCGATCTCCCCATCGACCCGGGCGGCTTCCACTTTTTGCGGATCCTTACCCAGTCCTGAGAAGGCTTGAATGCAGGTCCATGTGATGCCGTCCGGATCCGTGACTTCGCGAGGCATGATGCCGAGCGCTCCCTGTTCGGTATCGAGCCTCGACAACGGCGAACCCTCGAGACCGTTCCGTTCAGAGCTCCTTGCGCACTCTCTCGCGCTCGACACGCCGCAGCGCGAGCAGCAGGTCGATCTGTTCATCGGTGAGTGGTTGGCCCTCGATCTCGGCGAAGATGGCTTGAAGGTGGGTTCCGATCCGCTTGCGCGCGTCAGGTTCGAGACGGGCACGCGCCGCCTGGTGACCCGGACTTGCCTTGGTACTCATTGGACTCCCTGTTGGTACACCGCCCCACGCAGGATGGGCTGCGAACCAGCCTCGTGATGTGCCGGGAGGATCCG
>Ga0180215_1004535_pt1 | contig 12276 bp, 10 predicted proteins | sample eDN3rd37CBELigBY_FD_128871 | JGI IMG/M metagenome (GOLD analysis project Ga0180215, IMG submission 128871) | Enriched backyard soil microbial communities from Emeryville, California, USA - eDNA 3rd pass 37_C BE-Lig BY (version 2) (version 2) | ecosystem: Environmental > Terrestrial > Soil >...
GAGGCCGAGCGCGACGCGTGGAACGCCAGCACGTACGGCACGGGCCAGCTGATCGCGGCCGCCGCGCAGGCGGGGGCCGCGGTGATCCTGGTGGCCGTCGGCGGCTCGGCGACGACCGACGGCGGCGCGGGCGCGATCGAGGCGATCGAGGAGGCCGGCGGGATCGGGCGGGCCAAGATCGTCGTGCTCTGCGACGTGCGCACCCCGTTCGAGGACGCGCCGAAGGTCTTCGGCCCGCAGAAGGGCGCGGACCCGGCCATGGTCGAGCGGCTCGAGCGCCGGCTCGACGAGCTGGCGCAGCAGTTCCCCAAGGACCCGCGCGGCGTCCCGATGACGGGCTGCGCGGGCGGGCTCTCGGGCGGGCTGTGGGCCCGCTACGGCGCGACGCTCGAGCCCGGCGCGCCGTTCGTCCTGGATGCGCTCGACTTCGACGCCCGGATGCGCGCCTCGCGCGCGGTCGTCACCGGCGAGGGCAAGCTCGACGAGCAGACGCTGCAGGGCAAGCTCGTCGGCGAGATCGGCACGCGCACCCGCCAGGCCGGCGTGCCGCTGCACGCGATCGTCGGCACGGACCGGCTGGACGCGTTCGGCAAGCGCATGATCGACCTCCAGATGGTCCAGGAGGCGACGAACATCGAGGAGCTCGAGGCGGCGGGCGAGCGGCTCGGAACCGCGCTCGCCACCGGCGAGGCCTAGCCCCGTTCCTGTAGCGCGGCGACCCCGCCGCGCAGGAACACGAGCGTCTCGTCCAGCAGCGCCATCCGCTGCTCCTTGGTCGCCGAGCGGTCGTCCATCGCGGTCAGCGCCGCCACCGCCGCTGCGGCCACGAGCTTGGGCCGCAGCGAGTCGGGCGGCTGGCCCAGATCGCGCGCGACGCCGTTGCACAGCACGACCTCGAGCTTGGCCAGCAGCGCCTGCTGGTGCGCGGCCAGGCTCGGCTCGTCGAGGCACATGCGCTTGCGCAGCGCCTCGTCCGAGGACTCCTCGTAGTCCGACGGCAGGTTGTCGTCGACCCAGCGGCGCAGCGCGTCGATCGCGTTCTCGCCCTCGGGGCGCGCCTCGATCGTCTCCGTCAGCGACGCGAACAGCTCGTCGAAGTCGTGGAAGACGACCGCCTCCTTCGACGGGAAGTAGGCGAAGAACGTGCGCGGCGCGATGTCCGCCGCGGCGGCGATCTCGGCGACCGTGGTCGCGTGGAACCCGCGCTCGCGGAAGAGCCGGTACGCGGCCTGCACGATCTGCTCGCGGGTCCGCGCCTTCTTGCGCTCGCGCAGTCCGACGACGGCCTTCATGCCGGGGATTCTAGTCTCGCTGCGGATCGACACCTGCTGCATTTCTGCATTCGTTGCAATTTTGCGCAGAGTGTGATTCCGTGTTCTCCCATGGCCCACGCACTCGGACGTCTCGCCGCCGCGGCCGCGGGACACTGGAAGCGCTCACTCGCGATCGTCGCCGCCGTGCTCGTCCTGATCGGCGGCGCCTCGGCGGCCGCCGGCGGCGCGTTCGTCGACTCCTTCTCGACGCCCGGCACGGAGTCCCAGCAGGCGGCCGACCTGCTCGCGGACCGCTTCCCCGCCCAGGCGGGCGACACCGCCACGATCGTGTTCGCCGGCGACGAGTTGCGCGACAACGCGGCGATTGCGCAGACCAAGGCCGAGATCGAACGCCAGCCGCACGTCACCGGCGTGTCGGACCCGCAGCTCTCCCAGGACGAGCGGATCGGCTTCCTCACGGTCCAGTACGACAAGCCCGCGCAGGAGCTCCAGCGCGAGCCCGGGCAGCGCCTTGAGGCCGTGTCCGCGATCGGCGAGCGGGCCGGGCTCGAGGTCTCCCGCCGCGGCCCGGTCGTCGACCAGGCCGAGCAGCTCGCCGCCCCCGTCGGGGAGCTGGTCGGCCTCGCGGTGGCGATCATCGTGCTGACGCTCGTGTTCCGCAGCGTGGCGGCGATGCTGCTGACGCTGATCGCGAGCCTGATCGCGCTGGCCGGCGGCATCCTGCTGCTGCAGTTCGGCTCCGCGTTCGCGGACTTCCCGACGTTTGCGCCCACGCTCGGCGTGATGCTCGGCCTCGGCGCCGGGATCGACTACGCGCTGCTGATCGTCGGCCGCTACCGCGAGCAGCTCGCGGCCGGCGACAGCGTCCCGCAGGCCGCCCGCACCGCCAACCAGACCGCGGGGACGAGCGTGGTCGCGGCGGGCGCGATCGTCGTCGTCGCGATCGCCGGCCTGCTCGCCACCGGGATCCCGTTCGTGGGGCGGATGGGCGTCGGCTCGGCGATCGTCGTCGCCAGCGTCGCCGTCGGCGCCGTCACGGTCCTGCCGACGCTGATGGGCGCCTTCGCCCGCCGCCTGCGCCCGCGCCGCCCGGTCCTCCCCTCGCGCGGCTTCGAGCGCTGGGCCGGCCGGGTCACGGCCCGCCCCCGCGCGGCGGCTGCGATCGGCACCGTGATCCTGCTCGTGCTCGCCGCGCCCGTGCTCGGCCTGCGCCTGGGCATGCCCGACGACGGCAACGACGCCGCCGGCACCACCACCCGCGTCGCCTACGACCGCCTGGCCGAGGGTTTCGGCGCGGGCTTCAACGGCCCGCTCGTGCTCGCCGCCGAGCGCACGGACGACCTCGCCGCCGTCAAGCAGCGCGCCGAGCGCACGCCGGGCGTCGCGTTCGTGTCCGAGCCCACCGTCTCCCCGCGCGGCGACGCGGCCACGCTGACCGTGATCCCGGCCACCTCACCGCAGGACCCGGAGACGTCCGAGCTCGTCACGCGCCTGCGCGACACGCTGCCCGCGGGCGTCTACGTCGGCGGCGCGACCGCGATGCTCGACGACCTCGCGGCCAAGATCGCCTCGCGGCTGCCGCTCTTCATCGCGCTCGTGATCGGCCTCAGCATCGTGCTGCTGATGGCGGTCTTCCGCTCGCTCTGGGTGCCGCTCGTCTCGGCCGCGTTCAACCTGCTGTCGATCGCGGCCGCCTACGGCGTCGTGGTCGCGGTCTTCCAGACGGGCATGGACGTCCCGATCGTCTCGTTCGTCCCGCTGTTCATGTTCGCGATCCTGTTCGGGCTGAGCATGGATTACAACGTCTTCCTGCAATCCCGGATCCGCGAGGAGTACCTCAGGGGCGCCGGGCCGCAGGAGTCGGTCGTGCGCGCGCTCGCGCGCGTCGGCCGGATCATCCTGGCCGCGGGCGCGATCATGACCAGCGTCTTCCTCGGCTTCGTCACCGATCCGGACGTGGTCGTGCAGACGATCGGCGCGGGCCTGGCGGCCGCGATCCTGATCGACGTGCTGGTCGTGCGGATGATCGTCGCCCCCGCGGTGATGACGCTGCTGGGCGACCGCGCGTGGACGCTGCCGGCGTGGCTGGACCGCGTGCTGCCGCGGATCGCGCTGGAGGGCGAGCCCGCGCCGGCCTAGGACTTCAGCTGCTCCATGGAGCACTCCTCGGGCTTCTTGTCGTCGCGCCAGCGGACGATCTTGGTGCCGTGCCGGATGCGGTCGTTGGAGGTGTGGTCGAACGTGACCTCCACGACCAGCTCCGGCCGCAGCGAGATCCACTCGAGCTCGCGCTCGTTGTTCCAGCGCGAGGGGTCGCCCTTGCCGCGCTCGCCGGTCTCATAGGGCGCGAGCTTGGCCGGCAGCTCGCGCTTCTCGGCGGCCTTGAAGCCGCTGGTGTGGCCGACCACGCGCAGGTTGCCGTCGGCGTCGTGCAGCCCGAGGATCAGCGACCCGACGGTGCCTTCCTCCTTGCCCGGGCGCCAGCCGACGACGACCGCGTCGATCGTGCGCACGCGCTTGATCTTGGACATGCCGACGCGCTCGCCGGGCCGGTAGGGCGCGTCCTGGCGCTTGGCGACCACGCCCTCGGCGCCCTGCAGCCAGGGCTGGGCCTCGTCGGGGTCCTCCGTGCAGGGGGTGAGGTCGACGGGCGCGGCGATCATGGCCTCGAGCCGGTTGCGGCGCTCGCGCTGCGGGAGTTCGAGCAGCGACTCGTCCTCGTGGGCGAGCAGGTCGAACGCGATGAAGCGCGTGGGGGTCTGCTCGGCGAGCAGCGCAATGCGCGACTCGGCCGGGTGGATGCGCTGGCCGAGCGCGTCGAAGTCCTGGCGGCCGTCGGCGTCGAAGAGGACGATCTCCCCGTCGAGCACGTAGCGGCCCTCGGGGAACGACAGCTCGGGGAAATAGCGACGCAGCGGCTTGCCGCTGCGCGACTGCAGATAGACGTCGGCGCCGTCGACGAAGGCGAGGGCGCGGAACCCGTCCCACTTGGGCTCATAGACCCATCCGTCGCCCGTCGGCAACTTCTTGGCCGGACGGGCGAGTTGTGGGAGGAGGGGTGGTGTGAGCGGCAGCGCCATGCGCCGCCACCTTAGGGCAACTAGGCCAGGGGGGTGCGCTCGTTGAAGCCGGGGCGATCCTCGGCGGCGAACGCCACGCCCACAACGAAGGCTGCTGTGAAGAAGATGGCGAACATGCACCTAGTATCGGACCTTGTGCGCCATTGTTTTAGACTTGTTTGACTTCATAGTCGATAGGTAATTCCTTGACCCTGCAACAGCTCGAGTATTTCCTCGCCGCAGCGCGCCACGGGTCGTTCTCGGCGGCCGCGGAATCGCTGCTGATGGCCCAGCCGAGCCTGTCCGAGCAGGTGCGCCGGCTGGAGGCCGAGCTGGGCGTCCCGCTGTTCGTGCGCGCCGGCCGCGGGCTCGAGCTGACCGAGGCCGGCCGGCTGTTCCTCCCGCACGCCCAGCGCACGCTCGAGGAGGCCCAGCAGGCGCTCGAGTCCGTCCGCGAGGTACGCGAGATCACCGGCGGGACGGTCGCTTTCGGCACGTTCAGCTCCGCGCACCATTACCTCACCGGCGACCTCGTGCAGGCCTTCCGCGAGCGCCATCCCGGCGTCCGCATCCGCGTCGTCGGCCAGAACTCGGCCGAGGTCGCCGACGCGGTCCGCGACGGCGAGCTCGAGGCCGGGCTGATCGTGCTGCCGGTCGAGGACGCGGGGCTCGACGTGCGGGTCGCGGTCAGCGAGGAGCTGCTCTACATCAGCGCCGACCCCAAGCGGGTCGAGCACCCGATCACGATCGAGCAGGCCGCCGAGGCGCCGCTGATCCTGGCCGACGCGCGCTGGGCGGCGCAGGACCCGACGCGGCGCAACCTGCGCCAGCGCGCGCAGGCCGCCGGGGTCAAGATCGAGCCGCAGATCGAGGTCGAGTACATGACCGCGGCGCTGGACCTGGCGCTGCGCGGGCTGGGCGACACCGTGGCCACCCAGTCGATCCTCGCCGGGCGCGGCTACACGCGCAAGCTGCACTCGGCGTCGTTCGAGCCGCCGATCTACGAGACGTTCGCGTTCATCACCCGCCGCAACGCCCATCTGAGCCCGGCGACGCGCGAGTTCATGCGGCTCGCCGAGCGTCGCGTACGGCAGCAGCGCTGAAGCCGGGTACGATCAATCGCATGGCCGACGCGACTGTTGCTGAAGAGGAATACCTCCAGGTCATCTTCTGGTTGCACGAGGCCGGGCTCCCGATGACGGGCGCCAACGTGGCGCGAGCGATGCAGCTCTCGGCTCCGACGGTGCACGAGATGGTCGGCCGCCTGGAGCGCGACGGCTACATCACGCGCGCAGCGGACAAGTCGATCTCCTTCACCCCGGAAGGGCTCGAGCACGCCGAGACCGTCGTCCGCCGCCACCGGCTGATCGAGCGCTTCCTGACCGACGTGCTGAAGATCCCGTGGGACGACGTCCACGAGGAGGCCGAGCGGCTCGAGCACGCGATGTCCCCGAACCTCGAGGCGCGCATGCTGGAGGCGATCGGCGACGCGACGACGTGCCCGCACGGCCATCCGATCGAGCCGGGCAAGCGGATCGAGGGCGTCCCGCTCGGCGACACCGAGGCCGGCGCGAAGATCACCGTGCTGCGCTTCGAGAACGAGGCCGAGGACCTGCTGCACCTGTTCAAGGCCGAGGGCTTCGAGCCGGGCCGCGAGGGGGTCGTGAGCGAGGTCGACGACGAGCACATCGTGGTCGACTTCGGCGGGCAGACCGGGACGCTGACGCGCTCGGTGGCCGAGACGATCTCCGTGCTGGCCGATCCGTCGCCGCCGCCGCGGATCGCGCTGCCCGAGATGCTGGTGCTGGCCAAGGAGCGCTACGGCCGGTAATCGACGCGATAACGGATCTGACTTGGATCCGGCGCAAATCGTTGCATAGTCAACGGCATGCGTATCGATGCGATTTCCGACAGCACCTTCGCCGCCGAGGTGCTCGAGTCAGACAAGCCAGTACTGGTCGACTTCACCGCCTCCTGGTGCCCGCCGTGCCGGGCCATGAACCCGATCCTCGACGAGGTCGCGGCCGGCCGTGACGACCTGCGGATCGTCAAGCTCGACGTGGACGAGAACCAGGCGACCGCCGCGCAGTACGGCGTGATGTCGATGCCGACGTTCATGCTGTTCGCGAACGGCACGCCGATCCAGACCCTGGTCGGCTCGCGCCCCCGCAAGCGCCTGGAGTCAGAGCTCTCGGAGGCGCTCGCGCAGCAGCCCGCCGGCCGGTGAGCTGCCCGCCGCGGGCGTGAGCAGCGAGAGCCGGTGCCGCGGCGGGTCCTTGAGGTCCGCCGCGCCGACCACCGGCCCGGGCCGCTCGAGCCAGCTCGCGGGCACGAGGCTGATCCCGAGGCCTGAGCGCACGAGGTAGCGCACGGTCCCGGGGTCGCCGACCTCGAACAGCGGCAGCGGGCTGAACCCTGCCGCCTGCGCGGCCGTCATCACGGTCTCGCGCAGCGCCGTGCCCGGCTCGGCGAGGATGAACGGGCGGCCGCGCAGCGCGCCGAGCGCGACCCGCTGTCCCGCCAGCTCGTCGTCGACGGCGACCGCGACCCGCAGCGGCTCGTCCATCAGCGGCTCGATCTCGACGCCCGCGGGCTCGTCCGTGAGCGCGACCACGGCGACGTCGACCGTGCCCGCCGCGACGAGCGCGACGACCTCGGCCGCCGAGCCCTGCCGCAGCCCGATCTGGATCCCGGGGTGGTCGGCGTGGAAGGCCGCGAGCGCCTCGGGCAGCCGCGGCGCGTCGGCCGCGGTCGCGGCGACGCGGACGACGCCGCTCTTGACGCCGCGGTGGCGGTCCATGTCCGCCCGCGCGGCCGCGACCTCGGCCAGGACCCGCTCGGCGTGGCGCAGCAGGTCCTCGCCGGCCGCGGTCAGCTCGACGCCCTTCGACGTGCGCCGCAGCAGCGCCAGCCCGAGCTCGGACTCCAGCCGCCGCACCTGCTGCGAGAGCGCGGGCTGGGTGATGTAGAGCGCCTCGGCCGCGCGCGTGAAATGGCGGTGGCGCGCGACCGCCACGAAGTACTCGAGCTGGCGCAGCTCCATCTAGACCGTGATCTCCGAGCGCACGCGCAGGTCGGCGACCGAGCGGCCGGCCTCGAGCACGAACGTGCCCGGCTCGGTCTCCCAGCCGTTGTCGCCCCAGTGCGCGAACGCGCGCGGGGCGAGCGGGACGTCGATCACGATCTCCTCGCCGGCGTCGGCGTCGACCGTGACGAAGCCGGCCAGCCAGCGCTCGGGGCGCTCGATCGCGCTGTCGGGGCGGGAGGCGTAGACCTGGATGACCTCGCGGCCGCGGCGCGTGCCCGAGTTGACGAGCCGCACGGTCGAGCGGTCCATCGCCAGGTAGTCCCACGTCGTGTAGCCGAGGCCGTGCCCGAACGGCAGCCGCGGCTCGACGGCGCCGCGGTAGCCGATCGCCAGGCCCTCGTCGTAGCGCAGCTCGCCGTCCGCCGGCGTGACCGACGGCAGCCCGTCCTCGGTCGCGGGCCAGGTCATCGGCAGCCGGCCGCCGGGCTCGGCGGCGCCGAAGATCACGTCGGCGAGCGCGTGGCCGCCCTCCTGCCCGGGCAGCCAGGCGAGCAGCACGCCGGGGACGCGGTCCAGCCACGGCAGCAGCACGGGGGCGCCGGCGTTGACGACCACGACCGTGCGCGGCTGGGCGTCGTTGACGCGCTGCACGAGCTCGTCCTGGCGGCCGGGCAGCGCGAGCGTGCCGCGGTCGAAGCCCTCGCTCTCGGTCTCCGCGGTCGTGCCCACCACGACGATCGCCACGTCCGCCTCGCGGGCGAGCTCGACCGCGCGGTCGAGCTCGGCGTCCGCATCGCCGAACGGCGGGTCGCAGTTGAGCTGGAACGCGACCAGCCGCGGGTCGGCGACCTCGTGGCGCAGGACGACGTCGACCGTCTCGCCCTCGGCCAGCTCGAGCGGGACGCCGTGCTGGGGCGGCGCGAACAGCGCCTCACCGGGGTCCGTGCCGTCGCGCAGGGCGAGCTCGACCGCGAACGCGGGCTCGCCGCGCAGCGACAGGGCGAAGCGGCCGGGCCCCGAGCAGCCGATGACGTGCTCGCCCGCGGTCTCGGCCCGCAGCGTGGTGTGGACCTCGATCGCCGCGACCGCCGGGTCGAGCGTGCCCAGCCAGGTGAACTCCGCGACCTCGCGGTGCTCGGCGGCCAGCACGGTGCCGGAGGCGTCGAGGAAGCGCACGTCCGCCGAGCGCACGTCGGCGACCGGCAGCCGCGTATAGGTGCGCACGCCGGGCGCGTGCGTGACCTCGGCGGCGAGCGCCGCGCGCAGGCCGGCGAGCGGCGAGACCGTGTACGGCGGGAAGACGGTGGCGCTGCCGCCGCCGAGCGTGCGCGCCTCGGCCGCGTTGGGACCGACGACCGCCACCCGCCGCAGCGAGCTCGCCTGCAGCGGCAGCAGCGAGCCGTGGTTGCGGGCGAGGACGATGCCCGCGGCGGCGGCGGATCGCAGCTCGGCGGCGATCGCGTCGGGGGTCCAGGGCGGCGCCGGCGCGGGCGGGGCGGGCGGGGGCGCGGGGGCGGGCGGCGACGGCGGGGCGGGCGGCGTGGCGGCGGGCGGCGTGGCCGCCGGGGCGGGCGGCGAGGGCGCGGCCGGCGGCGGCGCCGAGGCCGCGGCGGCGGGCGGCGGCGAGGCCGCGGCGGGCGGCGGCGAGGCCGCGGGGGCGGGCGGCGAGGGCGCGGCCGGCGGCGGCGCCGCCCCCTCGCGGCCCGGCCCCTCGCGCGGCGCGTCGAGCGCGCCCACCCGCGCGGCGAGCCGCAGCAACCGCGCGACCCGCTCGTCCACGGCGGCCTCGCTGACGCGGCCCGCGCGCACGGCCTCCACGAGCGCGTCGCCGAACGGGCCGTCCGGCCCGGGCATCACGAGGTCGACCTCGGCGTCCACGGAGCGCGCCGCGCCCCAGTCGGAGACGACGACGCCGTCCCAGCCCCACTGCTCGCGCAGCACCTCGCGCAGCAGCGGCGACTCGGTCATCGTGACGCCGTTGACCGCGTTGTAGGCCGCCATCAGCGCCCACGGGTGCTCGGCCATGATGTGCTCGAACGGCGCCAGGTAGAGCTCGCGCAGCGCGCGCTCGCCGACGACCGCGTTCAGCGTGAAGCGCTCGGTCTCGGAGTCGTTGGCCACGAAGTGCTTGACCGTCGCGGCGACGCCCTCGCTCTGCAGGCCGCGCACGTAGGCGGCGCCGATGCGGCCCGTCAGCAGCGGGTCCTCGCTGAAGCACTCGAAGGCGCGGCCGCCGAACGGCGTGCGGTGCAGGTTGACCGTCGGGGCGAGCAGCACGTCGACGCCCTTCGCGCGCGCCTCGCTCGCGAGCAGCCGCGCGATGCGCTCCACGCGCGCCTCGTCCCAGGTCGCCGCCAGCGCGGTCGGCGCGGGGATGTTGGCCGAGGGCGTGCGCTCGTCCCAGAGCCGGCCGCGGACGCCCGCCGGGCCGTCGGAGGTGACGATCTGACGCAGGCCGATTGCGGGCTCGTCGTGCAGGGCCCAGTGGTCGGCGCCGGTGAGCAGGCGCACTTTGCGCTCCAGGCTCAGCTTGGCGAGCAGTTCCTGCATGACGCGTCAGTATGGGGGCCGTATGCGCGCGCTGCTGTTCGACGTCTTCGGCACCTGCGTCGACTGGCGCACCGGGATCAACCGCGCGGCGGCGCGCTTCGGGCTGCCCGCGATCGCCGACGACTGGCGGGCGCAGTACCAGCCGCAACTGGAAACCGTGCGTAGCGGGAAGCGTCCTTGGGTAAGGCTGGACATCCTGCATCGCATCGGACTCGACGTCGTTCTGCGCGACCACGGCCTCGCGCTCGACGAGGCCGAGCGCGACGCGCTCACCAAGGCCTGGCACCGGCTCGACCCGTGGCCCGACGTCGTCGAGGGACTCACGCGCTTGAAGGCGAACTCCATCATCGCCCCGTGCTCCAACGGCCACATCGCCCAGTCCGTCAGCCTCGCCAGACACGCGGGGCTGCCCTGGGACGCGATCCTCGGCGCCGAGCTGGCCCAGGCCTACAAGCCCGACCCGCGCGTGTACCTGCGCAGCGTCGAGGCGCTCGGCCTCCGACCACACGAGGTGTGCATGGTCGCCGCGCACCGCGACGACCTGATCGCGGCCGCGCAGGTCGGCCTGAAGACCGCGTTCGTGCCGCGCCCGCGCGAGCCCGAGGGCCCGCCGTTCGACGCCGACATCGTCGCGTGGGACTTCCTGGAGCTCGTGTGAGCGGCGCCTGCAGGCGGCCGGACGGCGATCATGGGCCCCGCTCGTGACGCTCCCCACCCCGCACGAACCGCACGCGCTGCAGCGGATCACCGACGCCGCGCTGTCCTACTTGTCGCTCGACGACCTCCTGGCCGAGCTGCTGCAGCGCACCACGGAGGCGCTCGGCGCCGACACGGCGGCGATCCTGCTGCTCGACGAGGACGCCGACGCGCTCATCGCGCGCGCCACCAAGGGCATCGAGGAGCAGGTCGAGCGGCGCGTGCGGGTCCCGCTGGGCAAGGGGTTCGCGGGGCGGATCGCGGCCGAGCGGCGCCCCGTCGTGATCGAGGACACCGGCGACGCCGACATCTTCAACCCGGTCCTGATCGCGAGCGGGGTCCGCTCCCTGCTGGGCGTGCCGCTGCTGGTGCGCGGCCAGGTGATCGGCGTGCTGCACGTCGGCACGCTGGCGCCGCGCGAGTTCACCGAGGCCGACGCCGAGCTGCTGCAGCTCGCCGGCGACCGCGCCGCGATCGCGATCGACAACGCGCGCGCCTACGAACGCGAACGCGACGCCGTGCTCCAGCTGCGCGCCCTGCAGCGCGTCACGGACGCGGCGCTCGCGTACCTGTCGCTCGACGAGCTGCTGGCCGAGCTGCTCGAGCGCGCGACCGAGATCCTCTCGACCGACACGGCCGCGTTCCTGCTGCTCGACGACCTCAGCGGCGAGCTCGTCGCGCGCGCCGCCAAGGGCATCGAGGAGGAGGTCGAGCAGGGCGTCCGGATTCCGCTCGGCAAGGGCTTCGCCGGGCGGATCGCGGCCACGCGCGAGGCCGTCGTGATCCCGGACACCGCGCACGCCGACATCTACAACCCGATCCTGCGCCAGAAGGGCATCCGCTCGCTGCTGGGCGTGCCGCTGCTGGTCGAGGGCCGCGTGATCGGCGTGCTGCACGTCGGCACGCTCGTTCCGCGCCTGTTCACGCGCGCCGACCTCGAGCTGCTGCAGCTGGCCGGCGACCGCGCGGCGATCGCGATCGAGCGCGCCCAGCTCTACCACCAGCGCGGCGTGATCGAGGCGCTGCAGCGCTCGCTGCTGCCCGAGCAGCTGCCGAGCTACTCCGGGCTGACGCTCGCCGCGCGCTACCAGGCCGCGGCCGTGCGCGGCGGCATCGGCGGCGACTGGTACGACGTGTTCGCGCTCCCGCGCGGCGGCGCCGCGCTGATCGTCGGCGACGTGATGGGCCACGGCATCGCGGCCGCCGCGCTGATGGCGCAGATCCGCACCGGGCTGCGCGCGTACGCGCTCGACGGCCACTCCCCGGCGGGCGTGCTCGAACGCCTGAACCAGCTCGCGGTCACGCTCGCGCCGCGCCAGATGATCACGCTCGGCTACGCCGCCGTGGACCTCGCGCGGGGGAAGCTCGTGGTGGCCAGCGCCGGCCACATCCCGCCGCTGCTGCGCCGGCCCGGCGGGGAGACCGAGCTGCTGCCGGTCGAGGGCGACCCGCCGCTGAGCACCTCGAGCGACACGCGCTACCGCGAGCGCGAGTTCGACTTCGCGCCCGGCAGCACGCTGGTGCTGCTCACCGACGGCGCGGTCGAGGTGCGCGGCGAGAGCCTCGACATCACGCTCGAGCGCGCGCGGACGCTCGTCGCCGGCGAGTCCGACCCGCAGGCCGTCTGCGTCGAGCTGGCGGGCGGCGCCGTCCGCGGCGCCCCGGCCAC
>Ga0180215_1004536_pt1 | contig 12276 bp, 10 predicted proteins | sample eDN3rd37CBELigBY_FD_128871 | JGI IMG/M metagenome (GOLD analysis project Ga0180215, IMG submission 128871) | Enriched backyard soil microbial communities from Emeryville, California, USA - eDNA 3rd pass 37_C BE-Lig BY (version 2) (version 2) | ecosystem: Environmental > Terrestrial > Soil >...
CCGCCGGATGATCCGCCTGCCCGAGCTCGTCGACGCGCTCATGTGGTGCCAGGGGCGCGCCGACGACGAGGCCGCCGAGGAGCTGTGGGTCGACCACGACATCCTCCTGACCCGAATACGCACCCTGACCGCCGGCGAACGGAAGTGGGTCGAACGCCAGATCGCTCGCCGGACCAACTGAATGATCACCCCTGGAAGGAAGACCATGCGTAGATACGCGCTCGCCACCACACTCGCTGGGGCGCTCACGCTTACAGCTTGCTCGTCCGATGCCGAGCCCACTGCCACTCCTGCCAGCACCACAGCCACCGCCGTTGCGTCCGAAGCGGCCAATCCCAGCACGACCTCCGAACGTCCATCAACGACAGCCGTCAATACTGACGTCGCCGAATACTGGCTGCGCGAGGAGCGCGAGGGCTACCTCGTAATGATCGTCGCCCAGGACTACACAGATCAGCAGCTGCGCAACGCCTTTCAAGAAGTGCGACGTCTGTACAAGAGTTCTGACGTGGGCGGATGGCACGTCCAGGTCGACTGTGGGGACAGCCAGAAAGCAGAGGGCGGCGCGCGCCAAGCCAACGGCAAATTCGCCCTGGACTCACTGGGAGCAGCCCGCACTGGATTAACCGTCGGCGGATATGAATTCGAACCACTTCCCAATCGCGCTTCGTGCTCGCCGGCGCCGATCGCAGCATCCTCCATCGACATGAGCAATTGCAGCGACTACGCCGGGACCCCGGTTCCGGAACTCGAAGCTGTCACCTCGACCTTCCCGTCGCGAGAACATGTCAAGTTCGTCACCACCCAGACCCTCGAATGGAAAGAGGATCCGAGCATGGTGTCGGCCATCTTCTACATCTGCGCGCCCGAGCTGGACGGCGACGAGTTCAAAGACTTCGCGACGGAACTGGCAACCGCACTCCAGGTCACGCCGTACGCAGAGGCGGTGGGATCGATGTCGGTCTGGAACTTCTACGGCAAAGAGACTCTGGGAAAGATTCGCGTCGACCGGTACCAGGATTACAAGTTCGACGGCACGGGAGATCCTGCTGCTGTTCGGAGCGCTTGGCGAGAGCAGCCCTAACCGATGGCCACCGTCAAGTCGTACAGCACCACGAAAGGCACCCGCTACAAGGTCCGGTACATGAAACCGGACGGCAGCCAAGGCAGCAAGTCCGGATTCACCAACGCCGAGGCCGCCCGAGACTTCGCCTCCCGCATCGAGGTCCGCAAAGCCGACGGCGAGTACGTCGACCCCAGGGACGGACGCACGCTCGTCGCCGAGCTCGCGCCAGCCTGGCTCGCCGCCAAGAAGTCACGCCTCAAGCCATCGGCGTACGTCGGGCTCGATTCCGCCTGGCGTACGCACGTCGAACCGCGGTGGGGCAACAAACCGATCGCATCAATCGAGATCAGCGACGTCGAAGAGTGGATCGCCGACCTGGTCACCGAAATCCGTGACCCCAACGACCCTGACGTCGTAATCAAGAAGGCGGCCTCGGCCACCACCACGATCCGCGCCCACGCCGTGCTCGCCGGCATCCTCGACCGCGCAGTGCGGGACCGGAAGCTGGTGACGAACAAGGCCCGGAAGATCGAGAACCTGCCGCGCAAGCGCCCCAAGCGGAAGATCTATCTCACCCACGAACAGGTGGCGAAGATGGCGGGTGCCGCCGGGGACAAGTCAGCGTTGGTGCTGACGCTGGCGTACTGCGGCCTGAGGTGGGGTGAGGCGATCGGACTTCGCGTCTGCGATCTCGACTTGCTGCGGCGCCGCCTGATCGTCTCCCGCAACGCGGTGGAGGTCGGGGCGAATGTGATGGTCGGGACGACGAAGTCGATGAAGGAACGGTCGATCCCAGTACCGAGGTTCCTCGTCGAGGACCTGGCGGCGCTGTGTGAGGGGAAGGACCGCCACGATCTCGTGTTCCCGGGAACCGACGGCGGGTTCATGCGCCGGCCGCGGCAACGGTCATGGTTCCGGACCGCCGCGAAGGCCGCCGGGGTTCCCGAGCTGACCCCGCACGATCTACGTCACACAGCGGCATCGCTCGCGGTGTCGGCCGGTGCTCACGTCAAGGCGGTGCAGCGGATGCTCGGGCACGCGTCCGCGGCCATGACACTCGACGTGTATGCCGACCTGTTCGACGACGATCTCGACCTCGTGGCGGACGCGTTGGACCGTGCGCGACGGGGTGCGATTTCGGCTTGACTGTCCGAAAACTGTCCGCCGCCGTTTGAGCGGTTCTGTCTGGAAGTAGAAAAATCGCCCCTCACCTGCGTAAACAGGCAAGGGGCAATGGTGGGCGCGGAGGGTTTCGAACCCCCGACCGCTGGTGTGTAAAACCAGAGCTCTACCACTGAGCTACACGCCCCGATCTCCGGCGAGTTCCGCCGGAGTCGACTCAGGACTCTAGCGCGGCGAGCGCCCTGGCCCAAGCTCCCTGGTCACGGGGCTCTCCGGGCTGGTTCTCCTCGGCGAAACGCACGATGCCGGCCTTGTCGATGACGAAGGTGCCGCGGTTCGCGAAGCCGAGCTTCTCGTTGAACACGCCGTACGCCTGCGCGACCTCACCGTGCGGCCAGAAGTCGGACAGCAGCGGGAACGTGTAGCCCTGCTCGGCGGACCAGATCTTGTGGGTGGGCGACGCACCGACCGAGACCGCGAGGATCGCGGTGTTGTCGTTCTCGAAGGTGGGCAGGTCGTCTCGCACCGCGCACAGTTCGCCCTGGCACACACCGGTGAACGCGAGCGGGTAGAACACCAGCAGCACGTTCTTCTTGCCACGGAAGCTCGACAGCGAGACTTCCTGGTTGTTCTGGTCCTTCAGGGTGAAATCGGGCGCTTCGGCGCCCACCGCGATAGCCATCGGGCAGTCGGATCCTTCGCTGGTAGTGGAACTACTGGATGAGCGAGCCGAGCTCAGCGTCGATGTGAGCGGAGCTCAGCGTCGATGTGAGCGGAGCTCAGCGCTTCTGACGGGCAGCCTTCGGCTGCACCAGCCGGCTGCCGGTCCAGTCGCCGAGGTTGGCGGCGGACGTCTGGGTGAGACCGGCGGTGGTCGCCGATTCGGCGATCTCGCTGGGCTCGACGTGGTCGGGGCGGCCGGTCTTCGGCGTCAGTACCCACACGACCCCTTCGTCCGACAGCGGGCTGATCACATCCATCAGTGTGTCGACGAGATCACCGTCGCTCTCGCGCCACCACAACAGGACGACGTCGACGACCTCGTCGGAGTCCTCGTCGAGCAGTTCGGACCCGGTTACCTCTTCGATGGCGACGCGGATCTCGTCGTCCACGTCCTCGTCCCATCCGAGTTCCTGAACCACGTGGTCGTGGGTGATACCGAGCTTCTGAACGTAGTTCTTGGCGTCCGCCGCGGCGACCACGGTGGTTCCCTCCTTCTGGTTGCCGGCGCCCGGTTGCCCGGACGCCGGTGTGACGACGATTGCATCGATTGGTCAAAGCGAACATCGTTCGACCGCTCAGCGCAAGCCGAATCGCAACGAAAGACCCGAGTTTCTTTCCCCACGCTACTCCGCACGGACACCCGCCGTCCGGTTCGGGTGATTCGCCCTTCTCGTCCGCACTGGGAGGAACAGGACCACCGGCCGCTGCCCCGCACGCCCGAATGGGGGAAGATGAGGGGTGCATCATGTTCAGATGTCGATGAGTCGGCTCCCACAAGAGCCGATCAACGGAGTGGGCGCCACACCTGCGCGCCCCACCACGATGAGGAGCAGACGTTGACAGACCTGATCCACGGACCTCAATCCCTAGACGGCGCCGACACACCGGGCGCCAAGGGATCGGGGCCCTCGCCGAGTTCGACTGGACCGGCCACCGACAGCCGCGTTCGCGTCATTCGCGAGGGTGTGGCCTCCTACCTCCCGGACATCGATCCGACCGAGACCGCCGAGTGGCTCGAATCGTTCGACGGCATGCTCGAAGCCGCCGGCCCCACCCGCGCCCGTTACCTGATGCTGCGCCTGCTCGAGCGCGCCGGCGAGCGCCACGTATCGATCCCCGCGTTGACCTCCACCGACTACGTCAACACCATTCCCACCGAGAGCGAACCGTGGTTCCCCGGTGACGAAGAGGTCGAGCGCCGTTTCCGCGCGTACATCCGCTGGAACGCCGCGATCATGGTCACCCGCGCGCAGCGGCCGGGCATCGGCGTCGGCGGTCACATCTCCACCTACGCGTCCTCCGCCGCGCTCTACGAGGTCGGTTTCAACCACTTCTTCCGCGGCAAGGACCATCCGGGCGGCGGCGACCAGGTGTTCATCCAGGGCCACGCCTCCCCCGGCATCTACGCTCGCGCCTTCCTCGAGGGCCGCATCTCACCCGAGCGGATGGACGGATTCCGTCAGGAACACAGCCACGCGTCGCTGGGCGGCGGCCTGCCGTCGTACCCGCACCCGCGGTTGTTCCCGGAGTTCTGGGAGTTCCCCACGGTCTCGATGGGCCTCGGCCCGATGAACGCGATCTACCAGGCTCGGTTCAACCACTACCTGCACGACCGCGGCATCAAGGACACCTCCGACCAGCACGTGTGGGCGTTCCTCGGCGACGGCGAGATGGACGAGCCGGAATCGCGCGGTCTCGCCCACGTCGCCGCGACCGAGGGCCTGGACAACCTGACCTTCGTCGTCAACTGCAACCTGCAGCGCCTGGACGGGCCGGTGCGCGGTAACGGCAAGATCATCCAGGAGCTGGAGTCGTTCTTCCGCGGCGCCGGCTGGAACGTCATCAAGGTCGTGTGGGGACGCGAGTGGGACGCGCTGCTCCACGCCGACAAGGACGGCGCGCTGGTCAACCTGATGAACGTCACCCCGGACGGTGACTACCAGACGTACAAGGCCAACGACGGCGCCTTCGTCCGTGAGCACTTCTTCGGCCGCGACCCGCGTACGAAGGAGCTGGTCAAGGACCTGACGGATCAGGAGATCTGGAACCTCAAGCGCGGCGGCCACGACTACCGCAAGATCTACGCCGCCTACAAGATGGCGATGGAGCACAAGGGTCAGCCGACGGTGATCCTGGCTCACACCATCAAGGGCTACACCCTCGGCAAGCACTTCGAGGGCCGCAACGCCACGCACCAGATGAAGAAGCTGACGCTCGAGGACCTCAAGTACTTCCGGGACCTGCAGCGCATCCCGATCTCGGACGCCGAACTCGAGGCGAACCCGAAGATGCCGCCGTACTACCACCCCGGCTTCGAGTCCCCCGAGATCCAGTACATGCTGGACCGGCGCCGCCAGCTGGGCGGGTTCCTGCCCGAGCGCCGCACCTCCGCGGCACCGCTGAAGCTGCCCGAGGCCAAGACCTACGACGTGGTGCGCAAGGGCTCGGGCAAGCAGCAGGTCGCCACCACCATGGCGCTCGTGCGTGTGCTCAAGGAACTGTTGCGCGACAAGGAGATCGGTCCGCGCATCGTGCCGATCATCCCCGACGAGGCCCGCACGTTCGGTATGGACTCGTGGTTCCCGTCGCTGAAGATCTACAACCGCAACGGCCAGCTGTACACGTCGGTGGATGCCGAACTCATGCTCGCCTACAAGGAGAGCGCGGTCGGCCAGATCCTGCACGAGGGCATCAACGAGGCCGGCTCGACCGCCTCGTTCACCGCGGTGGGCACGTCGTACGCCACCCACGGCGAACCGATGATCCCGGTGTACATCTTCTACTCGATGTTCGGGTTCCAGCGCACCGGCGACGGCCTGTGGGCCGCGGCCGACCAGATGGCCCGCGGCTTCGTGCTCGGCGCGACCGCCGGTCGGACCACGCTGACCGGTGAGGGTCTGCAGCACGCCGACGGCCACTCGCTGCTGCTCGCGTCCACCAACCCGGCGGCGGTCACCTACGATCCGGCGTTCTCCTACGAGATCGCCCACATCGTGCGCGACGGTCTGCGCCGCATGTACGGCGGAACCCCCGGCGTCGACGGGTTCGGTGGCGAGGACGTCTTCTACTACATCACCCTCTACAACGAGCCGTACGTGCAGCCGGCCGAGCCCGCGAACCTCGACGTCGACGGGCTGCTCAAGGGCATGTACCTGTACCGGACCGGTGCGGCATCCGGCCCGAAGGCGCAGATCCTCGCGTCGGGTGTGCTCATGCCGGAGGCGCTGCGCGCCCAGGAGTTGCTCGCCGAGGAGTGGGGTGTGTCCGCGGACGTGTGGTCGGTGACGTCGTGGGGCGAACTGCGTCGCGACGGCATCGAGTGCGACCGCAAGGCGCTGCTCGATCCGGGTGCCGAGGCCCCGGTCCCCTACGTCGCGCGGGTGCTGTCCGATGCGGCCGGCCCGTTCGTCGCGGTGTCCGACTGGATGCGGGCGGTTCCGGACCAGATCCGGCAGTGGGTGCCCGGTGACTACACGGTGCTCGGCGCCGACGGCTTCGGATTCTCCGACACCCGTCCCGCCGCGCGCCGCGTGTTCAACATCGACGCCGAATCGACGGTCGTCGCGGTGCTCGCCGCGCTCGGCCGCGAGGGTGCCGTCGATCGGGCGCGGGCCGTCGAGGCCGCCGCGAAGTACAAGATCGACGACGTCACGGCCGCGCCGGAGCAGACGTCGGATCCGGGCGTGGCCTGATCCGGCCCGTCCTGCAACGGGCGATCGGCCGCGGGCGTAGTTTCGTCCCATGGTCGAGGATTCCGCGTCACCGCGGTTGACACGTGCACCGGGCGCTCCCACGGGGCGCCCGGTGCCGCCGGCGCGTCCGGAACGTGCCCCGTTGCCCGACGCGCTGCTGCGGCGCGTCAAGCAGTTCTCCGGCCGACTGTCCACCGAGGCCGTGCACGTGATGCAGGAGCAGTTGCCGTTCTTCGCCGACCTCGACGCCTCGCAGCGGGCGACCGTGCAGCTGGTCATCCAGTCGTCGGTCGTCGATTTCATCGAGTGGGTGCGCGACCCGGAAAGCGACATCCGTTTCAGCACCGACGCCTACCAGGTGATCCCGCAGGACCTGGCGCGGCGGCTGACGTTGCGGCAGACCGTCGACATGGTGCGGGCCGCGATGGAGTTCTTCGAGCAGTGGCTGCCGGCGCTCGCCCGCAACGAGCAGCAGCTGGTGGCCCTGACCGAGGCGATCCTGCGGTACGGCCGCGAGCTGGGGTTCGCGGCGGCGTCGGTGTACGCGAGTGCCGCCGAGTCGCGCGGCGCGTGGGACACACGGCTCGAGGCGCTGGTCGTCGACGCCGTGGTGCGCGGCGACACCGGTGCGGACATGCAGTCGCGCGCGGCGACCCTGAACTGGGACGCGACCGCCCCCGCGACGGTGATCGTGGGAACTCCCCCGCCGGACGAGAACGTGTCGGTGGTGACGACGGTGCACACCATCGCGCAGCAGCACGGTCGCGCGGCACTGGCGGTCGTGCAGGGTGAGCGGCTCGTGATGGTGGTCAGCGGGATATTGCACGGCACGCCGGAGGCGGCGGCGTTCCGTGACGAATTGATGCGCGCATTCTCGGACGATGCGGTCGTCATCGGTCCGACCACCCCGACGCTGGGATCGGCGCACGTCTCGGCCGTCGAGGCGATGGCCGCGATGGAGGCGGTGGCGGGATGGCCCGGCGCTCCACGCCCGGTGCACGCGGCGGAGTTGCTGCCCGAACGTGCCCTGCTGGGCGACGCGGCGGCGATCGAGGCACTCGAGGACTACATCGTCGGTCCCTTGGCGGCGGCCGGTCCGGCGCTGTCGAACACGCTCGACGCATATCTCGACAGTGGGGGTGCTGTCGAGACCTGCGCACGAAAGCTGTTTGTTCATCCAAATACTGTCCGGTACCGGTTGAAGCGAATCACAGAAGTGACCGGCCGGGACCCCACGAATCCCCGTGATGCATACGTTCTCCGAATCGCCGCAACAGTGGGTCGTTTGGCTCGAAGCCATAACAAACTCCGAACTCAGTCACCACCGGTCACACGATTCACATTTCGCGATTCGGGCACGTAACACACACAGCCGGTCGATCGATAGTCACGGTCGACTTGGGCTTTTGTGGAAACCCTACAAATCCCTGCTCGAGACTTCATCCCAGCCGACATCTCGAGGAGGCCTCCGCAGGGTGTTCCCTGATCTTCGTGATTTCGCTGCTCGCCCCCGGTCAGGGGTCCCAGACACCCGGCATGCTCGCCCCTTGGTTGGAGCAGCCCGGCGCCCGCGATCGCATCCAGGTTTGGTCGAAGGCCGCCGGGCTCGACCTCGAACGCCTCGGCACCACCGCCACCGCCGAGGAGATCACGGACACGGCGGTCACCCAGCCCCTCGTCGTCGCCACGGCGCTGCTCGCCTTCGAGGAACTCGACGCCCGCGGCCTCGTCCCGGCCGACGTGGTCGTCGCAGGGCACTCGGTCGGTGAACTCGCTGCGGCCGCGATCGCCGGCGTCATCACCGCCGACGAAGCCGTCTCGCTCGCTGCGATCCGCGGTGCCGAGATGGCCCAGGCCTGCGCCGTCGAGCCGACCGGCATGTCCGCGGTCCTCGGTGGCGCGGAGGACGAGGTCCTCGCCCGGCTCGCCGAGCTGGACCTGGCCCCGGCCAACGTGAACGCCGCCGGACAGATCGTTGCCGCCGGCCGAATCTCGGCGCTCGAGGAACTGGCCGCGAACCCGCCCGAGAAAGCACGGATCCGGCAACTGCCGGTCGCCGGCGCCTTCCACACCCGATTCATGGCGCCCGCCCAGGAGGCGGTCGCCGACGCCGCGGCGAAGATCGTTCCCAGCGAACCGACCCGCACCCTGCTGTCCAACTTCGACGGCGCCCCCGTTGCGTCCGGAGCGGACGCACTTTCCAAGCTGGCCGCACAGGTGACCCGGCCTGTGCGGTGGGACCTGTGCACCGCGCATCTGCGCACCGCCCAGGTCTCGGCCGTCGTGGAACTCCCCCCGGCGGGCACCCTGGTGGGTATTGCCAAGCGCGAGATGCGCGGCACCCCCACCCTGGCGCTCAAGTCCGCGGACGATTTCACGGCACTGGCCGAATTGCCCGGACTCGGATAGTTTGCTGCGCGCGCGTCGCGCAGCAAACACGGGTACGCCCGATCCGGGTACCCGGGCCCGGCCGGAAACATCCGGCCGGAAATTCAGACCCCATCACTGAAACACACGAAGGGAGCCACGACGTGGCCACCAGCCAGGAAGAAATCATCGCCGGTCTCGCGGAGATCATCGAAGAGGTCACCGGTATTGAGCCCTCCGAGGTGACCATCGAGAAGTCCTTCGTCGACGATCTCGACATCGACTCCCTCTCCATGGTCGAGATCGCCGTCCAGACCGAGGACAAGTACGGCGTCAAGGTTCCGGACGAGGACCTCGCGAACCTCCGCACCGTGGGTGACATCGTCGCCTACATCCAGAAGCTCGAGGCCGAGGGCGTTCAGATCTCGAACGACAACGAGTGAGCCCGACCGTGACTTCCGCCTCTCCTACGTTGCGCAACGTCGTCGTCACCAGCCTTGCGGCCACGACGTCGATCGCCGGTGATGTGGATGCCACGTGGAAGGGACTCCTCGCCGGGGAAAGCGGCATCGGCACACTCACCGGCGGATTCGTCGAAGAGTTCGACCTCCCGGTCCGCATCGGCGGAACCCTGAAGGTCAGCCCCGACGAAGGACTCTCCCGCGTCGAGATCCGCCGCATGAGCTACGTCGAACGGCTCGCGCTGACCCTCGCACGCACGGTGTGGACGAACGCCGGCAGCCCGGAGGTCGACCACGAGCGGCTCGGTGTCGTCATCGGTACCGGTCTCGGCGGTGGGGAATCCCTCATCGACGCCGTCGACAAGCTGCGCGAAGGCGGATACCGCAAGGTGTCGCCGTTCGCGGTGCAGATGGTCATGCCGAACGGCCCGTCGGCCACCGTCGGTCTCGAACTCGGCGCCCGCGCCGGGGTCATCACGCCGGTCTCGGCGTGCTCGTCGGGTTCCGAAGCGATCGCCCACGCGTACCGGATGATCGCGTTCGGTGACGCCGACATCATCGTCACGGGTGGTGTCGAGGGTCAGCTCGATGCGGTTGCCACCGCCAGCTTCGCGATGATGCGCGCGCTGAGCACCCGCAACGACGACCCGAAGGGTGCGTCCCGCCCCTTCGACAAGGACCGCGACGGTTTCGTCTTCGGCGAGGCGGGCGCAATGCTCGTCCTCGAATCGGAGGAACACGCCAAGGCACGTGGCGCGACGATCCACGCCCGCGTCCTGGGCGCAGGAATCACCTCGGACGGGTACCACATCGTGGCCCCCGATCCCGAGGGAACGGGTGCTGCCCGTGCCATGACCCGGGCGATCCAGACCGCCGGACTCACCAAGTCCGACATCGCCCACGTCAACGCACACGCAACGGCCACCCCGATCGGCGACATCGCCGAAGCGAAGGCAATCGGTGCGGCCGTGGGCAAGCACGCCGCGATCTACGCACCGAAGTCCGCGCTCGGACATTCGATCGGTGCGGTCGGCGCCCTCGAGGCAGTACTGACGGTCCTGAGCCTGCGGGACGGAGTCATTCCGCCCACGCTCAACCTCGAGAATCAGGATCCAGAAATCGATCTCGACGTGGTCAAGGGCGAACCGCGCTACGGCAACTTCGATTTCGCGCTGAACAACTCGTTCGGATTCGGTGGGCACAACGTGGCGCTCGCGTTCGGCCGGGCCTGACCCGTCCGACGCCCGCTCGATGTTCGTGGTGGAGGTCCCATCCCCTCTCGGCACCTCCACCACGAACACCCCACCACCCGCCTTCCCGAGGAGCACCGATGACCATCCTGGATCCTGCCGACACTCGGAACACCGCGGTGGACCCTCGAGACCCGCTCGCGCGGCTCGAGAATCTGTTCGACGCCGGCACCACCGAAACGCTGCATCCGCGTGACAAGTCGGGCGTTCTCGCCGCGATCGGCTACATCGACGGCATCCGCACCGTCGCCTACTGCTCCGACGCCACCGTCATGGGTGGCGCCATGGGTGTCGAGGGCTGCAAGCACATCGTCGCCGCGATCGACACCGCCATCGAACGCGACCTGCCGGTCGTCGGCCTCTGGCACTCCGGGGGCGCTCGCCTCGCCGAGGGAGTCGAGGCCCTGCACGCCGTCGGCCTCGTGTTCGAGGCCATGGTCCGCGCGTCCGGCCGGGTCCCCCAGATCTCCGTCGTACTCGGTTTCGCCGCCGGAGGCGCCGCCTACGGCCCCGCCCTCACCGACATCGTCATCATGGCGCCGGAAGCACGCGTCTTCGTGACCGGGCCCGACGTGGTGCGCAGCGTCACCGGTGAACAGGTCGACATGGAATCGCTCGGTGGTCCGGACACGCACACCAAGAAGTCCGGTGTCGCGCACATCGCCGCCGAGGACGAAGAGGACGCGCTCCACCGCGCGCGGCGCCTGGTGTCGATGCTCGCCGATCAGGGCGAGTTCGACATCGAGCTCGCCGCTCGGGGCGACACCGACCTGCGGGCGCTTCTCCCCGAATCCCCGCGGCGCGCCTACGACGTGCGGCCGATCGTCCACGAACTCCTCGACAACGTCGAAGGTGAATCGAGTTTTGAAGAGCTGCAAGGCAACTGGGCACGCAGCATCGTCACCGGATTCGGCCGCCTCGGCGGTCGCACGGTCGGGGTCATCGCCAACAACCCGCTGCGGCTCGGCGGATGCCTCAACTCGGAGAGCGCCGAGAAGGCCGCTCGGTTCGTCCGCATGTGCAATGCGTTCGGTGTGCCCCTCGTCGTCGTCGTCGACGTCCCCGGCTACCTGCCGGGTGTCGGCCAGGAATGGGAGGGCGTGGTGCGCCGCGGCGCGAAGCTGCTGCACGCCTTCGCCGAAGCACGCGTGCCCCGGGTGACGCTGGTGACCCGGAAGATCTACGGCGGCGCCTACATCGCGATGAACTCGCGGGCACTCGGCGCGACCGCCGTGTTCGCGTGGCCCGAGGCCGAGGTCGCCGTGATGGGCGCCAAGGCCGCCGTCGGCATCCTCCACAAGCGCGCTCTGGCTGCCGCGCCGGACGAGGAGCGCGAAGCGCTTCACGACCGTCTCGCCGCCGAACACGAGGCGATCGCCGGTGGTGTCGGGCGGGCCATGTCCATCGGTGTCGTGGACGAACTCATCGACCCCGCCACCACCCGCAGCACTCTCACCGCGGCGCTCGCCGCTGCGGCTCCGGCACGCGGGGGACACAAGAACATTCCCCTGTAAGCCGACGCCCGCACGGCCGAAGCCCTTCCGGATCCGCGATCCGGAAGGGCTTCGGCGTATTCGTCTCGTGGAGGTTCGGTA
>Ga0180215_1004537_pt1 | contig 12275 bp, 15 predicted proteins | sample eDN3rd37CBELigBY_FD_128871 | JGI IMG/M metagenome (GOLD analysis project Ga0180215, IMG submission 128871) | Enriched backyard soil microbial communities from Emeryville, California, USA - eDNA 3rd pass 37_C BE-Lig BY (version 2) (version 2) | ecosystem: Environmental > Terrestrial > Soil >...
ACGCCCGAAGCGAGCGCTCGGTGGCCTGACGCCTTCGCAGTACGCAAAGCAATTAGCACAGAAGATGGTTACAGTACCGGCCGGACTCTAGAACAAACTGCTACTCAAGACGGGGGGACGTCGTCATTACACTTCAAATGATCCAGATGCGGTCCGATGACGCACTCGAGCGCGGGATGTATTCGCGTCAGCACCTCATGGATGCGATGGCTGGTTTACGTGATCTGGCCAGCCAAGTCATCATTGAAGCCGCACAGCATTGCGACCCTCGCAACTTTGTTGTCGGCCACCGCATGCAGATTTTCCATGCGACACATCGCATGCCCGGAAGATACGCAATTGCGACATCATTAGCTCGTGCCACTGCAACCGGCAGGCCACCGATCGTCGCAGGCTGATCGGCCACGAGCAGCACGCGACCGAGTGCTCGAAGTTTGGCTTTGTCGTTCCGCAAGCGCCATCGAGCAGACGCTTCCCAGTGAAATCAAGCGCCACAGCATGATGTGATCCTTTCCCAGTGTCGCCACCAACGAAGATCTCAATACGTTCCTGTTGTTCGATATCGGTCATCGAAACCCGGTCTACGTATCTTCTGGGGCGACAAGGGACTTACGGCAGCCTGTCTCGACATCACATTACGAGCCACCTCGGAAGCATCCTGGTCCGGCCCCTATCAGCGATCACCGGCTGCCGACCTGACTGGTGACAGCGCCACGATGATGACTGCGGGATTGAGTCGTGCCGGAGCTAGCCGAACTCAGGGGACTGGAATTTGACCAAGACAACAGGGGGGGGCGATCAGCGACTTGAACCGATCCTAACCACAGGAGAACGCCGTTTCTGTGTCTAAGCTGATGCCGCCGACCTTCGATTGGTGGTCGTCAGTGATGTTTTGTGAAGTCATCAGCCCGAGAAGCTTCGGGGTTAGTAGCTCGTGGCACCGACGTCGCAATGAGCCGTGCTGAGTCCTGCAGCAAGAAGTCAAAGCGAGTTATTTCATTGTGCATTGCGGATCGATCGTACCAAAAAAATGAATCGCAAGAAATTTCTTCGAGGTCTCGCCTCGGGATGCCTCCTTGTCGGCGTCAAAGGATTGGCGGCTAGCCACCAAGGAAAGATCTACGATTTAGTCATCTACGGCGGCTCCTCGGCGGGCGTGATTGCGGCAGTTCAGGCCGCGCGCATGGGCAAGACAGCAGTGATAGTCAACCCATATGGCTTTCTTGGCGGCATGACATCGAGCGGGTTGAGCGCGGCCGATGTGACCGATCCCGCGTCGGTGTCGGGTCTAGCGCGTGAGTTTTTTATGAGTATGGGAAGAAAATATGGAAATGACTTCTCTCAAGCGTTTGAGCCACATGTGGCGGAACGAGCCTTTAACGATCTCGTAAACATGGCTAATGTGCCTGTCTTTCATCGCGAGCGTCTTGATCTTGAGCGCGGAATCTTGCTTGATGGCAAGCGCATTGCATCGATCCGCATGGAGAGTGGTCGAGTGTTCTCCGGAAAGGTGTTCGTCGACGCCACTTACGAAGGCGACTTGATGATGAGAGCCGGCGTGAGCTATATCGTCGGCCGAGAAGGCAACGCACAGTACGGTGAAACACTTAACGGCTTTCAAAGGTTGAGCCGTGCCGCGGTGGAACGCCTTTCTGATATTGGCCTGTCGGATCATTTCCTTCACAATGTCGATCCGCATTTAGTGCGGGGCAATCCCGATAGTGGTTTGCTCCCATGGATCAATCGGAGCTCGCTTGAAAATGGCCAGGGCGACCGTTGCGTACAGGCCTACAACTATCGGCTAATTCTGTCGGACGACCCCGCCAATCAGATTCCCTTCGAGCAGCCTGTTGGATATCGCGAGCTCGACCATGAGCTATTGCTGCGAAATTTTGAAGCCGGCGACGAAAGGCTGCCAGGGCGTCTGGCGAAGATACCGAACCGAAAAATCGATTGGAACACATTTGGTGCGGTGGGTACAGATTTGGCTGGCGCGAGCTTTGGTTATGCAGAGGCTGATCATGACACCCGCGTGAAGCTGGATCGGCTGCATGAAATCTACGCGCGAGGTCATTTGTGGACCTTGGCGCATCATCCTCGCGTACCAGTGTCTGTCCGCAACGAGATGCGCCGCTGGGGTTTCGCCAAGGACGAGTTTCAGCGCAACGGCGGCTTTCCTTACATGATTTATGTGCGCGAGGGGCGGCGTATGGTGAGCGACTTGGTAATGACTGAGCATCATTGCCGGCTGCAGAGGGCGGTCTCGGACTCAATCGCGCTGGCGAGCTTTCCCATGGACTCCCATGTCGTGCAGTACATCGTCAATGAGCGCGGATTTGCCGAACGGGAGGGTGTTTTCCTGAAATACTGTAAGAATCCATATGGTATCTCCTATCGCTCTATTGTGCCTCGGCGCGGCGAATGCCCCAATTTATTCGTGGCGATTTGTATTGCAAGCAGCCATGCCGCTTATGGCTCGATTCGCATGGAGCCGGTCTTTATGAGTCTCGGACAGGCCTCGGCAACGGCGGCAAGCATAGCCATTGACACAGCCGTGAGCGTTCAAGATGTTCCTTATGGACGTTTGCGCGAGCGCTTGCTCGAAGATCGAGTGATGGTCGAATGGATAAGTTAGCAGTGTTTCAACGTCTGCTACGATTTTCATTGGGGCGCGCATCCGCAGAGTCCAACGAGTTTCGTTGATCGTCTGTGTCGGCATCAGTCCGCAGGCGCCGTAGGGTTCACGCTGCGCACTCAGGTTGATTCGTTCCGCGTTGAGCAAGGACGCGACGACGAGCGTTCGCAACACTAGGTCCTTTATGGGACCGCCGCGATTCGGGTCGGGACCGTACGAACTCGTGAACCATCCAATGCATGGTTCGAGACCGGGCGTGCACGCGCACCCGGCTGCATCTGTGCCCACTCAGTTTGTGCTGATAAGATCAACCAGCGTGCGTGGTCACACCGACGACCGCGCGGAGCAGCGCCGATTGCTAGGCCAATTGGCAATCCGGTCGTCCCGGCGGGGAGGTCATCTCAATATTCTCCTAGCGAAAGCCATAGCAGGGCTCAGGCAAGTTTTCGACCAGCTCGCGCTCCTCTCTCCACCGTCTTTACGCTCAGCAACCGAGATGAGCGCATCGCGGTCGGCGCCGATTATCGAGACGGCGGCCGTAGCAACCGACGAATCGCTTCGGGTCCCGTAGAGATTTGTCCAGGATGGTGGATTCAACTTAGTTGATATCAGCTGCTCTGTACTGTGTGCGAAGCCAGTCCCGATACGACTCATCTAAGATGCCGCGCCACCACCACTCGTTCTGAAGATACCAACGGAAGGTTTCGCGCAAACCTTCCTCGATCGCGGTGGTGGGGTGGTATCCCAACGCCTCGGTAATTTTGTGATGGTTGATGGCATAGCGCTGGTCATGGCCCGGACGGTCAGCGATGAAGCGAATCAACGAATCGCATGGGCGGCCTTGCGCAACCGGGCATGCGGGGAATCGCAGCCCGAGATGACTCTCATTCTTCAGCAGATCATCTGCCATCGTGCAGAGCAACTTGACCAGATCAAGATTTCTGAGCTCGCCTCCGCCGCCCACGTTGTAGGTTTCTCCTGCAACGTCCGCCTGCAGAATAATATCAATCGCGCGGCAATGATCTTTTACGTGCAACCAGTCCCTCACTTGCTGTCCGTCGCCATAGATTGGTAGAACGTTGCCTTGCAGGATGTTAACTATGATGAGGGGGATGAGTTTCTCCGGAAAATGGTAGGGTCCGTAGTTGTTGGAACAGTTGCTGATGGTGACTTGCAAACCATACGTGTGGTGATAGGCACGCACTAGGTGGTCTGATGCTGCTTTGCTTGCGGAGTAGGGTGAGCTAGGCGAATAGCGCGTGAGCTCTTCAAATGGCGGATCGTCCGAGCACAACGAACCATAGACCTCGTCCGTGGATACATGGTGAAATCTATGTTGGATGTGGTCTGCGACCAACCAGACGTTGCGGGCGGCCACGAGTAGTGAATGCGTGCCCAGGACGTTGGTTTCAATGAATGCCGCTGGCCCAAGGATCGAGCGATCCACATGTGTTTCGGCGGCAAAGTGAATCAAAGTATCGATCCGCTCTTGCTTCAGCAAATGTTCGACTAGCTCAGTGTTACGAATATCTCCTTTAACAAAGCGAAAGTCAGGCCCGGTTTTCACGTCCTTGAGACTGAACAGGTTGCCTGCGTAGGTGAGGGCATCGAGCACCACGATGCGCTCGCCAGGATGATTCTTCAGCCAGTAATGCACAAAGTTGGCGCCAATGAAGCCTGCGCCGCCCGTCACAAGTAATCTAGCCACTTTTGATCTCTCCAAGAAGGCTGCGCAAACGTTGCGGGTAGTGAGCGCGCTCAACATGAATCGGACGCAGTGCCGTGATGTCGACTACGCTATATGAGCGGCAGCGCGCAGGCGTGGGGTATATCGAGGAGGATCGCTTGAACTGGTCGCGGCCTCGGAATGGGGGCGCGGTCTCGAAGGGTCCCTGTGCGATGGTGGTGGCGAGGTCGTACCACGGGGCTACACGCGCGTTCGCGCCGGGGTGAATACCCTTGACTACGGGAATGGCAAAGAGCTTCGAGACAGCACTAACCAATGAATCAGCCGAGATGGGTGTCCCAATGTTGTTAGTGACCACCCAAATGCACTCGTGCTGACGAATTAGACTTGGCACTGTGATGGACGCAGTTTTGAGCTTCTGTCCCATAGACGCGCGGCGATCGGAGAACTCCGGCGCGCTTAGGTTCCGCGTCCGGCACGGAGCTCTCATAAAACACGTCGAGAGTTGTATGAGCCGTGCGCCGGTGCTACGCAAGCACATCGTCACATTGCCTGGTCGACTGATGTTGGCTTGGCTAGCGGTCTCGCCGTCACATTCTGCGCTATATACTCGGACGTAGGCGGCTGCATTCAAGGTCGCGTCGGACGCGTGGTTTTCTAGAAAGTTGCCGACCGTAGCTCTGTCGGATGTGGCGAGTTGAGCATGTGGTGTAGGGATGATCGCTGCCAGCAGCGGAGGTCCCTCAATCATGGCGCGTCGGAGCTGACCACCGGCTTCCCTCACGACCATCTTCATGGCAGGCATTCCGCTTCGCGTAGGGGTGGAGCAAGAGAGTCCTTCTGCGAAATTGTCGGTGTCGTGCCTTCCGGAAGTGGCCAAGTGATGTGCAGATCTGGATCGTTCCAAGAAATACTGCGCTCAAGTCGGCAATCCCAATAGTCCGTGCAGCGGTATAGGAAGTCCGCCTGCTTGCTTAGCACGAGAAATCCGTGCGCGAAGCCAGGCGGCACCCAGAGGAGACATTGATTGTCTTCCGAAAGGGCCGCTCCGACCCATTTTCCAAAGGTCGGAGAGGACCGGCGGATGTCCACGGCGACATCAAACACTTCACCGCGCACCACCCGCACTAGCTTTCCTTGAGGCCGCTCGACCTGGTAGTGCAGCCCGCGCAGCGTGTATTGGACGGATTGACTGTGGTTATCCTGGACGAACTCCCGGTCGATGCCGGCGGCTGCAAATTCCCGCTTCTGCCAGGACTCGAAAAAGAATCCGCGATCGTCCTTGAATACTCTCGGGCGCAATAGAATGACGTCGGAGATGAAGGTGAGCTCGATGTCTATCACGCGGCTGCTCCCCCCGAGATTTCGAGAAGATAGTTGCCGTACTCACTCTTGATCAGCTCTCTTGCGAGTTTCTCCAGCTGCGTGGCATTAATATAACCGCACCGATACGCGATCTCCTCGGGACAACAAACCTTTAGTCCTTGGCGATTCTCGATAGCTCCAATGAACGCTGAAGCCTGCAGAAGGGATGCCGGTGTTCCAGTATCCAACCAAGCTACGCCACGTCCGAGGAACTCGACTTTGAGCGACCCGTGATTGAGATACCAGCGATTGACATCTGTGATCTCGTATTCGCCACGGGGGGAAGGCTTCAAGGTCGAAGCTATGTCAACCACTCGGTTGTCGTAAAAATAGAGGCCCGTAACGGCGAGGTTCGACTTAGGCGAGTGGGGTTTCTCGTCAAGATTCACGGCGTTTCCTTGGGCATCGAGCTGAACCACCCCATATCGCTGCGGATCGTGCACGCGACAAGCGAAGACAGTAGCGCCAGCGGGGCGCTGTACTGCGATTCGAAGCTGCTCCGTAAAGCCTTGACCGTAGAAAACATTATCGCCCAAGGCGAGCGCGATTCGGCTGTTGGAGATAAAGTCCTTGCCGATCGTGAATGCCTGGGCCAGTCCCTTTGGCTGCGGTTGTTCAGCGTACGAGAGGGATATGCCCCACTGCGCACCATCGCCCAGCAATCGAGCGTACAGTGGCACCGCGTCCGGGCTGGAAATGATCAGGATATCACGGACGCCCGCTAACATTAGCGTCGACAAGGGATAATAGATCATCGGTTTGTCGTACACGGGCAGCAGTTGTTTGCTGATGCTGACGGTTACCGGATACAAGCGTGTGCCGGATCCGCCAGCCAGAACGATGCCTTTCAGAACCATGGCAGCGACTTCCTGGCGTGCAGTTTTAACGAACGATAATGCGTTTAAGTGACATCGATTGACGGAAAATCGAGGCCGCGTGCAAGTTGTTGAATGCACGCTCGTTCGAGACAACCTACGAAAGTTCTCTCTTGGATATTTAAGTGGCGGACTGTCTCAGCTGGGGTGATTGGATATTTGCACGGTGAACGGAGCCGGTTGTTCGATTCACGCAAACAATTGACTGCTGCCCAGGATTTCCCGTTCGCCGATGGCCCAGCGCCATCGGCGCGATCTTCTTTCGGTCTGCACCAGCTGCAAAGCCGAATTTTCGCACGCGATTATGACCCTGCCGGCTGTAGTCGCGACATTTTTGGCGAGCGTTATGCGCGGATGGCACCTCGCGCGGCTTGAATTGACATGGATCGTTTACAGATGTTTTGAAGGCAGTGTAGGTCGGCTTGCCAATAAGACGACGCCAGTGTTGGTCTCCCGCGACGAGTCACAACTGCGTCAGAGGCGCCCTTGCGTACAGCCGGCGCGAGCCTCGCATGAACGCTAGTGATGCGTCGACCGGGGTTCGAAGCACCAACGAGCGACCGGTTTTGCGCACAATGACTTCATTGCCCCGGTCTCGCATCTGTGGCCGCCTTCCTTGCCTGCGCATGGTCCATTGCCAATGAAAGATCTCACGCGTGGCTCTATTGCTGGTCACCTTATCTCGATGGCGCTGCTCACAGCAGTCGGCCTGCTATTTCAGGCCTTGTCCTTCTTCGTAGACTTATACTTCGTAGCCAACCTCGGTGATGAGGCCGTCGCAGGCGTTAGCGCCGCTGGAAATGCAATGTTCATGGTACTCGCGTTCACCCAGGCGCTTGGGGTAGGTACGCTTGCCCTGATCTCCCATGCAGTGGGGCGAAAGGATCAGCAAAAGTCCAATCTGATCTTCAACCAAGCGTTGCTGATCGCGGCGGTCGGCGCGGTGTTGTCACTGATAGCTGGGTACGTTCTGGCTGTGCCCTATCTGCGCGCGGTGTCCGCGCAAGAGGTGATTGTAAGGCAGGGAAGTAATTATCTGTTCTGGTTTCTGCCGAGCTTAGCGTTGCAGTTCCCGTTGGCGGTAATGGGAGCGGCACTGCGAGGAATAGGCAGCATCACGCCTGTCATCATTGTTCAGGTTATCACGGTACTGCTTAAAACTACTCTTGCCCCAATATTAATTGCTGGCTGGGGAACCGAGCATGCGATGGGCGTCGCTGGGGCAGGGCTCGCGAGTTCGATCGCTGTCTTAAGCGGCCTTCTGCTGCTAGCGGTGCATTTCAATCAGCGAGAACGAGATATTTACTTCTGCACGGAACAATGTCGGCCTCAGTTGGCCGTCTGGAGGCGCATTCTCTCGGTGGGTTGGCCAGCCGGGGGAGAGCTTCTGCTCTTCTTTTTCTACACCAGCTTCACATTCTGGGCAATCAGCAGTTTCGGCTCTGCGGCGCAGGCGGGGTTTGGAATCGGCTCTCGCATTATGCAACTAATTTCTCTACCAACGATGGCAATCGCTTTCGGTGTGGCGCCGATTGCAGGACAAAACGTTGGTGCGCATCAGCTGAATAGGGTGCGGGATACGATTCGTGTCGGCTCGATGCAAACGATCGGAATCACACTGCTGGCGATGCTGTTGTGTCAGTGGCAGCCCGAGGCAATGGTGCGGTTGTTTTCCACGGAGCCAGATGTAGTGCATGTTGGCGCCGCGTTCTTGCAGGTGATCTCGTGGAGTTTCGTACTGAGCGCCGTGTCTCTCGTGTGCGCCGGCGCATTTCAGGCACTGGGAAATACTCTACCAGCACTATTGAGTTCGTTTACGCGTTTAGTGATGTACTGCGCGCCAATGATTTGGCTGACGTCGCAGCCTGGCTACCGTCTTGAGCATGTCTGGCTTCTATCGATTGCCGCAACGATCTTACAAACTGTCCTCAACATCTTCTTCTTGCGGAAGGAGCTGCGTCTGCGACTCAGGCCGTCCATCGAGAACCGGCCGTCGTAAAGTTGGGCGCATCGGAAGTGCGCAATCATCCATCGATGCTGCATTACGAACGCCTCAGGCCACTTGGATCGCGGTTCAAGCATTATACGCGTGGTGAGATAATCAGGCAGTCAACAAAGAAGAGAACAGGAATACTGTCGTTTCCCGCGGCTGTATCGAGACGGCGCCGGACCATCCGCATAACGCGTGGGTGGGTGGTTAGAAAGTCAGGCTGCGCGGGTGCGGTTGACCGGTTTTACCAAGCGGCTCTTCCGTAGGCTGAAACACTCATTGGAGTCTGCGTGCCTATGATTTCTATCGTGGGCGGCTCAAGTGGAGGAGGGCTAAACGCATTGTTGCGAGAGTTCATCGGACCGCCTTCGAGCGGAGTGCGCATTAGGGAAATCGCAGGATCCAGGCTGCTTTCCCACGTATGGATTGTTCAAATCGATGGGGCACTGGGCATGGTTCAACCCATCTATCCCAAGACAATGGTTAAACGAGCGGTTATACAGCTGCGCGCATCGCATCATTGTTGGAACTATAAGCATCAAATGCGGTGAACTTAACAATGAAGTCATGGCCGGCATTGTTCCGCAGACGCCGGTCGGAAGTTGTTTCATGATCGACACCCTGCTGCCAGCGCCAGTCCAAGCCAGGGAGCGCATTCCCACTCTCGATATCATTCGGGGTGTAGCGGTGTGCGGAATCCTGCTGATGAATATCACGGCGTTCGGAATGCCGGTTCGAGCATATGCCGATCCAACCGTCTACGGTGGCGCCGAGGGCGCTAATCTGTGGGCGTGGATTATCAACGCTATGCTCTTTGAAGGTACGCAACGCGGATTATTCACGTTGCTCTTCGGGGCTGGCGTTGTGCTGTTTACAGAACGAATGGAAGCCTCGCAGCGCTCTGATGCGATAGACCTGTACTTTCGGAGAAACCTGTGGCTAGTCGTTTTTGGGGTCGTGCACGGGTTCCTATTGTGGTTCGGCGAAATTCTCTTCGCTTATGGGATCATCGCGCTGTTTGTCTACGCCTTTAGAAAAGCGAAGCCGGCGACACTGCTTTTGGTTGCTCTAGGTGGTCTCGCGTTCAACGCTGCCTGGTATCAGCTTGATGTCTACAACGCGATCAAGGTACACGAGCGGATGCAGGAGGCGCTAGTCGCACAACAACACAATGAGCAGCTAACGAGCAGGCAGCGGGAGGCGATCGAAGCGTGGAACGTCGTTGTCAAGGAAATGAAGCCAGATGGGACGGCAATACGAGAGGTAGTCGACGCGAGCAGGGGGCCGTACTTCAGGCAAGTCCTTTTCCAGGCGCCCATACGGAATGAGATGCAGATTCATCTTGTCTATCGCCTCTTCTTTGACATGTTCTCAATGATGCTGATAGGTATGGCGCTCTTCAAATGGGGGGTGCTGAGCCTGGGGCTGCCGCGACGGATTTATGTCTACATGGTTTTGATCGGCTACGGCATCGGCCTGAGCGTTAATTTCTTTGAGGTGCGCCATCTAGTTAAGGGGAATTTTAGCGTACTTGCGTTTCTTCAGTCGGATGTTACGTACGACGCGGGACGATTGGCGATGACAACCGGGCACGTTGGCATGCTGATGTTGTTCTGCGGTGCGCCAGTATTCGGTGGGCTCAAACGTCGACTATCCGCGGTAGGGCAGATGGCGTTCACAAACTATGTGAGCCAATCAGTCATCTGTGCCACCATTTTTTTCGGGTTCGGTTTCAGCCTCTTCGGTCAGTTCCAACGGTATGAGCTGTATTACGTCGTGCTTGGTGTTTGGGTTACCCAGTTGATCGTGAGCCCAATCTGGCTGACACATTACCAGTACGGGCCGCTCGAGTGGTTGTGGCGGACGCTGACCTACGGAAAACTTCAGCGGATGCGACGCTCCACGTCTGTTGGAGCGACTATCGAACAGTCATCCTAGCTGGCGAGTCTCTGTGGCATCCATGGTCGCGGGTTCGAATACCATAGCAGTCGAAAGGATCGACTCCGCCGGGCTCAGTGCGGCTTACCAGGTGTTGGAGACCAATTGCAGGGGCCTCTCGCCTGGAGTTGCCTCTATAGAACCGGACAGCGACCCAAGTGGGCAGCTGCTTCAGCACAATCTAAGCGGTAGATACGGCGTGGATTGCCACGTAGTCACGCTTGAAGGTCTTCACGAACGACTCGGCCATGCCGTAGCTCTGTGGTGAGCGATATGCGGTCCGCCGCGGAATCAGGCCGATACCTCGAGCAAGCGCCCGAGTTTTATGAGCGATGTAGCCTGAGCCATTGTCGCTCAGCCATTCCGCCGGCTCAGGTAACTCCGCCGCAGGACCGAAGCGCTCCACCAGCGTTTGTACCATCACGCCGCGAATGAGCTCACCGCTGATTCCGGCGGTGGTGGGTGCGAATGCGATGGCCTGGCGATCGCAGCAGTCCAGACTGAAGGCGACATGGACCCGTTCGCCATTGTCACAGCGGATCTCAAAGTCGTCAGAGCAATAGCGCTGATCCTTGCGCTCTACGGCGACCACACCCTCATGGGCAAAGCCGAGCGAGGCGCACCCGTATACCGCTGGAGCAACAGCTGATGAGCCTTCGCGAGCCGATAGACGCGCTTAGCGCTTACTGAACTTCGGAAACGAGCAGGACGTAACCGGTAGCAACGCCGAAAGCCGGCGATAGCCGTAGGTTCGCCAAATCCCTCAATGTCCGATGAGCGCCGCGCCGATGACGCCTAACGGATCCGCGGGGTCGTCGCTCGATTACGTACGATCGAGCGATACCGAGCACTCGGCACCCCGTGGCCACACGATGGCGCCCGCCAGCTATAATGGCGAGCGCAATAGCAACTTTTTTGCTCGGCCGACCTCCACGGCCCCTCACGCAGGATCTCGCACTCTGCGGTCGTCTTGCCCAGCAGGTGCTGCAGCTGCTGGACCTGCTGCTCGAAAGCTTGAACCAGTGAGATCGGCACGACCGACTCATCGGCATGTACAGCGCGGAACGACCTTCTTCGGCAAGTTTCTGCCAGCGAAACAACAGGGTCGGCGAAATCCCATGTCAACGAGCGACCAAGGAGATGTTCGTGCCTGGCTACAGCGTCTCTTCGACGAACCGGCGCTTCTCTTCCGCCGTAAACGGCCGGCGTCGCTGAACTCTCAAGATCTCCACCTCAGTCGTAGGAATAACACTATCTCTGGACATAGATCGCAACTCCCACGCATTTAGATACGATCTGTCCAGTCTTTTGGGGGGGGCTATGTAATTGTCAATGGAGTTCCGTCGCCGGTGGGCTGTAGAGAGTGCCATCTCGTAGCATGGCGAATAGGACATCACAGCGACGCCTGGCGAGCGCAATGAGGGCTTGTTTGTGACGTTTGTCCTGGCTGATCTTGCGAGCGTAGTAGGCTCTGGAGATGGGGTCTCGTAGCGCTGCGAACGCCGACAGGACAGGGCGCGTTTGAGCTGCTTGTTTCCACGCCGAGACGGATGTTCGCCTCGGATCGAAGAGCCGGAGCGTCGAGTCACGGGCGCGAGCCCTGCGTAAGCGGCGAGATGAGCTGCAGACGCGAACGCAGGACTCGCGACATCGATCAGGAGCCTCGCGGCGGTCCTGACCGCGACTCCCGGCATGCTGGTCAGGACCGGACAAAGAGGGTGTGCAAGGACCAGTCGCCCGACTTCCTTGCCGACTTCGTCGCGCTGTCGTCGCAGTGCTGCCAGC
>Ga0180215_1004538_pt1 | contig 12275 bp, 17 predicted proteins | sample eDN3rd37CBELigBY_FD_128871 | JGI IMG/M metagenome (GOLD analysis project Ga0180215, IMG submission 128871) | Enriched backyard soil microbial communities from Emeryville, California, USA - eDNA 3rd pass 37_C BE-Lig BY (version 2) (version 2) | ecosystem: Environmental > Terrestrial > Soil >...
ATCCGCCGCTTCCGCTACCTCAACCAGACGATCGCGGTCGTGCTCGCGCTCGTCGCGATCAAGCTGCTCATCGAGGACATCTACGAGATCGGGCCCGCCGGCAGCCTCGTGATGGTGGCCGTGGTGTTCGCGATCGGCATCGCGGCGTCGCTGATCGCCGACCGGCGCGACCCCGACGCCGCCGCGCACCAGGCGGAGCGGCTCCCGCACGTGGCGGGGGAGGAGGCTCAGACCTCCTCGTCGGGATCCAGCGTCTCGAGCTCTTCCTCCTCGTCCTCGTCGAGCACGTCGTCGCCGGACTCGCCGCGACCGCCCGCCGGGTCGTAGCGCGCCTGGAAGTCGTGGACGAGCTCGTCGCGGCGGTGCTCGTCGAGCGGGGTCTCGTCGGAGACGAGGACCCACTCGCCGCCCTCGTCGTCGGAGCCCTCGAAGACCTCCGAGCCGATGTCGGCCGAGTCGTCGACGACGACGAGCATCTCCGTCTCGGGATGGACGTAGGTCCCGGGGCGGTTGACGAGCTCCTCGAGCTCGAATCTGCGCAGGGCGCGAGCCATGGCGGCGGTTCTACCAGACACCCGATCGCAGCGAGCGTCCTGCATGACGCGTTACGATTGACTGACGAGTCAATCGCGGGTTCCCGGGGAGCTTGGGCATGGTCGATTTCCGGCTGTCGGACGAGACGAAGGCGCTGCAGGAGCTGGCACACGACTTCGCCGAGCGCGAGATGCGCCCGGTCGCCGCCGAGCTCGATCGGGACGGGACCTTCCCCATGGACATCCTGCGCAAGGCGTGGGAGGTCGGGCTCATGAACATCCACACGCCCGAGGAGTACGGCGGCGTCGCGCTGTCCGCGTTCGACGGCGTGGTGATCCAGGAGGAGCTCGCCTGGGGATGCTCGGGCATCCAGACCTCCCTCGGCGCCAACGGCCTGGCGGCGGCGCCGATCCTCATCGCGGGCTCCGACGAGCTCAAGCGGGAGTTCCTCGCCCCCATGACCGAGGAGTTCCGCCTGTCGTCGTTCGCGCTCACCGAGCCCGACGCCGGCTCCGACGTCGCGAGCATGCGCACCCGCGCGGTGCGCAAGGGCGACGCCTACGTGCTCAACGGCTCGAAGTGCTTCATCACCAACGGGAGCTACGCCGACTGGTTCACGGTCTTCGCGAAGACCGACCCGGATGCCGGCAACCGCGGGATCTCCGCGTTCGTCGTCCCCAAGGACGACACGGTGACCGTGGACAAGAAGGAGGACAAGATGGGGCAGCGGGCCTCGAACACCGCGACCATCACCTTCAACGACACGGTCGTCCCCGCTCGCAACCTCATCGGGGTCGAGAACAAGGGCTTCAACATCGCGATGGCGACGCTGGACTCCACGCGCCCGGGCACCGCCGCGATGGCGGTCGGGATCGCCCGCGCGGCGTTCGAGCACGCCTGCGAGTACGCCAAGCAGCGCGTGCAGTTCGGGGTGCCCATCGCGATGCACCAGGCGGTCGCGTTCCTCATCGCCGACATGGCGACCGAGATCGAGGCGGCCCGCCTGCTGACCTGGCAGTCGGCGGTGCTGCTCGACCAGGGCAAGCGCAACACGCTGCAGTCCTCGCACGCCAAGCGCTTCGCCGCCGACACCGCGATGAAGGTCACGACCGACGCGGTGCAGGTCTTCGGGGGCTACGGCTACATGAAGGAGTACCCCGTCGAGAAGCTCATGCGCGACGCGAAGATCATGCAGCTCTACGAGGGGACCTCGCAGATCCAGCGGCTCGTCATCGCGCGCGAGACGCTCATGCCGCGCCGCGTCGAGACTCCCGCGGCCGCGACGGCGTAGCCCGCTCGACAACGCGTGCGCGGCGCGAGAGGTTTCGCGCATGCCCCGATGGTCCGACTTCGAGCGGGAGGCTCCCGAGCTGGCGGCCAAGGTCCGCGAGCGCCTGGACGCGCACGCCCACAAGACGATCGCCACGCTGCGCCGCGACGGCTCGCCGCGCATCTCCGGCACCGAGAGCCGGATCGCCGGCGGCGACCTCCTCATCGGCTCGATGTGGGGGGCGCTGAAGGCGCGCGACCTGCAGCGTGACGGGCGCTTCGCGCTGCACAGCGGGTCCGACGAGCCGTCGGAGTGGCGCGGCGACGCGAAGGTCGCCGGCGTGGCGGTGGAGGTCACCGACCCGGCGGTCGCGGATGCGGATCCCCCCGAGCGCGCGCACACCTTCCGCCTGGACCTGCACGAGGCGTCGTTCGTCGGCCTCAACGACGCCCGCGACCGCATCGTCATCGAGGTGTGGCGCCCGGGCGAGCCGGTCCGGCGCATCGAGCGCGAGTAGCGCGGGACGAGGCGCGGCGGGGGCCGCCGCCGGGGCGGCCCCGCGCCTGCGCCGGCCCTACGGGTGGTTCGGCGGGTACGGCGAGGGCGGACGGGTGACCTTGTCGTCGTCCTTGCCCGTGCAGCGCCTGATCTCCTCGGCGCGGCCGTCCGTGCCGGTCCGGATGTAGCGATCGGGCACGTAGTACGTGTCGCCGCCGGCGGACACCATGTCCCACAGCCGGCTGCCGTAGATGCGCTCGCCCGCGGCCTGGCAGATCACGCGGACCCGCCGGCCCTTGCGGAGGAAGTCCTCCTCGGCGATCGCCTCCTCGCCCCGCTCGGGCTCCGTGCGCCCGTCGAGGTCGGCGGTCACGGGGTAGGTCGGCCGGTTGTCGGGGTGCGGCACGGCCTGCGCGGCCGGGACGCCGGCGAGGGCGACGGCCGCCAGGGCCAGGAGCGCGACCAGCGGGCCGCGGAGGGGGGTTCGGGACGTCATGCGTGCCTCCTCGGGGCAGGGGTGAGCGGCGGCGAGGCGCACGTGCCTGCCGCCCGTTCGCCATGGATGAGGCGCAGGGACCGGGTCGCATTCCATGCGACCCCCCCGGATGTCGGGGGCGGTTACGCTCACGCGGTGAACCGCGAGCGCTTCAGCGTCGCGACGTTCAACCTGCTCAACCTGCAGGTGCCGGGCGGGCGCCTGAACCCCGGGCAGCGGCCGTGGAGCGAGGAGCAGTTCGCCCGCAAGGCGGCGTGGGTCGGCGAGCGCCTCGCGGCGCTGGACGCGGACATCGTCGGCCTGCAGGAGCTCTGGAGCAGCGCGGCGATGGAGCGCGTCCTGGAGGGCGCCGGGCTGGCGGAGGAGTACGACCTGCTCGCGCGGCCGGCGACGGGCACGAAGATCGTGTGCGCCGCGCTCGTGCGCAAGGGCCTGCTGCGCGGCGAGCCGCGCTGGATCGAGCGGTTCCCCGAGGAGATGCGCCTGCACTCCAGCGGCAACGACCCGCAGGCGCCCGAGATCAGCGTCGCCATCTCGCGCTTCTCCCGGCCGGTCCTGCACTTCCAGGTGGCGTTGCGCGAGGCGCCGCCGCTGACGGAGGTCTTCGTCGCGCACCTGAAGTCCAAGCTCGGCGAACGCGTCTACACGGAGGACTGGTACGAGGCCGACGAGGCCCTCTACAAGCCCCACGCCGCCGCGCTCGGCGCGGCGCTGGCGACGATCCGCAGGACCGCGGAGGCCACGGCGCTGCGCGTGCTGCTGACGAAGGCGATGAAGGGGACGGTCACGCCGGTGCTCGTCCTCGGCGACCTCAACGACGGGCAGCACAGCAACACGGTCAACATCCTCACCGGGCAGCCGCGCTACCTCGTCGGCGACTCGCGCGGCGGCACGGACACCGGGCTCTACGCGGCGCAGACGCTGCAGGAGTACCGCGACACGCGCGACGTGTACTACACGCACGTCTACGAGGACCTGCGCGAGTCCCTCGACCACGTGCTCGTCAGCGAGCAGTTCTACGACAACAGCCGCCGCAGGCAGTGGCTGTTCGACGGGCTGTCGATCAGCAACGACCACCTCGACGACGACGACCACGCGCAGACGGGCACGAGCGACCACGGCGTGGTGCGGGTGCGCTTCGTGTGGCGCCCCGCGCGCCCCTGATCGTCAGCCGCGGGCGAGCGCCTCGCGGATCGCGCCGGCCACCTGCGCGGCCTGCTCGTCGGAGTCGTACGTCGTGCGAGGCCAGAAGAAGCCGCGCAGCCCGTCCTTGCGGTTGCGCGGCACGACGTGGACGTGCAGGTGCGGGACGCTCTGCGACACGACGTTGTTGACCGCCGTGAAGATGCCGGCGGACCCGGTCGCATCCTGCACCGCGCGGGCGAGGTCCTGCGTGCGCTCGGCGAGCGGGCCGAGAAGGTCGCGCGGCGCGTCCATGATCGTCACGACGTGCTCGCGGGGCACGAGCAGCACGTGGCCGTGGAAGAGCGGGCGCGCGTCGAGGAACGCGACGAAGCGCTCGTCCTCGAGCACCTTGTGCGCGCCCAGCTCGCCCGCGACGATGCTGCAGAACACGCAGCGCTGTGTCACGCGGCCACCACCCTGTGCAGCGGCGCCCGGTCGCGCCGGCCGGCGGGCTCCAGGACCTCCATCGCGCGCAGGCAGTAGGCGAAGCGCTGGGCGAGCACGAGCCCGCAGCGCAGCGCGGCGGCCAGCTCGCGGGTCGTGAACGGCTCGGCGCGCAGGTGCTCGGGCACGAGCGCCAGGGCGTCGCCGGGCGTGCGCAGCTCGATGCGGTCGAGGACCTCGATGAGCCGCCGGATCCCCGGGTCGCGCTTGCGCCGCCGCAGCACGACGGGCTCGGGCGCGCGGACGTGATCCTCCCGGCAGAGGAGCACCTCGACGGTCAGGTGGGGATGGGCGAGCAGCGACGGGAAGGCGACGAGCTTGTCGAACACCGCGACTGCGCCCGGCATGCGCGGCGAGCGGCGGGCGCGCACCACCTCGCCCGCCTCGTCGACGCGCACGATGCGCCGCTCGGCCGGCACGGGGTGCACGATGCGCATCCGGTGGCGGTCCAGCAGCGCGTCGAGCTTCGGCCCGAGCGGGCCGAAGCCGCCGGTCTGCACCTCCACGAGCTCGCCGTCGGCGCGGACGAGGTCGATGACGAAGCGCTCCACGCGCACCTCCGCGCGGTCGCCAGGCCGTGCGCACCAGTCCTTCACCGAGGCGTGCAGCGGGCCCTCGCGCAACACCCCGATGCCGCTCACGGCCCGGGAGCGTAATGACGCGCGCGGCGCACCGTGGTCTGCACGGATGCCGCCGCTTGCGCGCCGCGGGAGGCTGGGGCACGGCACCGATCCGAAAGGAGCCCCGCCATGACCGCAGCGACGCCCACCGCCTCTGCGCCCCCGCGCCGCTCCGACGACCTGCTCGCGACGCTTGCCGAGCGCGTCGGCGGCCGCCTCACCGCCTCCACGGTCTACGGATCGGCGGTGGAGCGCGACGGCGTGACGGTGATCCCCGTCGCCGCCGCCCGCTTCATGCTCGGGGCCGGGTCCGGCGCGGACCCGCGCAAGGAGCAGGAGGGGTCCGGCGGCGGCGCCCGCGGCGACGTGCGGCCGGCCGGCTACATCGAGCTGCGCGACGGCCACAGCCGCTGGGTCCCGGCCGTCCAGCCGGCGCGGATGCTGGCGATCGTGCTGTGCGCCGCGCTCGCGGGCTTCGCGATCGCGCGACGCACCGGCTGAGAGGTCCATGTACGGAACGTCACGAGCGCGCTAGCGTTGCCGGACGGACATCCGGACAGAAGGGCAGGTCTCCATGGCCGCTCACGTCATCGTGCTCGCCAACCGCACTGCGACCTCGCGCGAGCTCCTCGACGCGCTCCTGCACCGCCGCGAGCGCGGTCCGATCGTCGTGACGCTGGTGATGCCCGCGGGTGGCCCGGGGACGGCGGCGCGCCTGGCCGCGCGGGGCCGGCTGGAGGAGGCGCTCGAGGCCTGGCGCGAGGCGGGGATCGAGCGCTGCGACGGCGTCGTCGGAGACTCCGCGCCGCTCGAGGCGCTCATGGAGGTCTGGGACCCGATGCGCCACGACGAGGTGATCGTCTGCACGCTGCCGGGTGAGAGCTCGCGCTGGATCCGCAGCGACCTGCCGCACGCGGTCGCGCGCTTCACCGGCGTCCCCGTGCTGCACGTCGTCGCGCGCGCGCCCGAGGAGCGCGTGCCGTCGCCGGCGCCGGTGCACGAGAAGCCCGCGCTGGGCCCGCTGTCGGTGCTCGCGTGGGGTGGCGGGCGGTAGGGGCGTCCGTCGGACCACGTCCCGTGATCCGCGGTCTCCTGATCATCCATGACATGAACAGGAGACCTCGAACGGTCCCCCGAGGCACCCTGACGCTGGACGCCACCAGCCACGGCGCGCCCGCCGGAAGTCGTCAGCGAAAGAACCGCTCCCAGCGCCGCTCGAGCTCCGGCGGCAGCGAGGTGTCGCGCGGCGGGCGGCCGAAGCGCGACGCGCGCCGGCGCTCCTCGCTGAGACCGACCTCCAGGAAGGCGAGCGAGACGACGAGCACCGCGGCGCCGCCGAGCAGGAGGATCGCGCCCGCGCTGCGCACCACGGAGCCCTTCGACGTGGCCGCCAGCACGGCGCCCCCGGCGACGAGGAGCACCAGCACGACGCCCCACAGAACGCGCTGCGTGCGGGCCCTGGAGCGGCTGCGCGGGGGCCGCGGCGCCCTGCGCCCGGGGCCGTGGCGCTCCGTGCCGTGCAGCCGCTCGCTCATGGACACCTGACGCTACCGGGCATGGCGAGAGCCGGTCAGGGGAAAGACGAAGCTCACATCGTCCGGGAGGCAACACATGGCCATCAGGGATCGGCGGACCTCCCCAGGCGTCTCGCTCGCGAAGGGGCCCGTCAGCATCGTCGGGATGATCCTCCTCGCCTACGGCGTCACGGGGCTCATCTTCGGCGGCAACACGTTCGACTCGTCGCCGCTGGACGGCACGGTCGACGGCGACACGTGGCTGGGCATCGAGGGCAACGGCTGGTCGAACCTGCTCGCGATCGGCGCGGGCGGCGTCCTGATGTTCGGCGCGCAGCTGCACTGGAGCGCGAAGACGACCGCGCTGCTCGTCGGGCTGGCCTTCGCGGCCGCCGCGATCATCGCGACGATCGACGGCAGCGACGTGCTCGGCATCTTCGCCGCCGACGACGCGACGAAGATCGCCTGGGCGATCACCGCCGTCGTGCTCATCGCGCTGGCACTGCTGCCGCGGGTCGGGCGCAAGGAGCCTGCGGACACGACCGAGGCGGACGACCCGCTCGCGGCAGACCGCGGGCGCGAGGAGCGCTTCGAGCGCGACACGGAGCGCGCCGGCCGCGAGGAGGGCGCGGTGTCCGAGCGGCGGATGGAGCGCCGGCCCTAGCCGTCAGTCGCCGAGCGCGAGGGTCATGTAGGTGCTGTTGGGGCTGAGGCGGTAGTCGCCGAACGGCCCGCAGGGCTCGAAGCCCACGGACGCGTACAGGGCGCGGGCCGGCGCGAACGCCGGCCCGGAGCCCGTCTCGAGGCTCAGCCGGCGGTAGCCGCGCCGCCGCGCCTCGGCGATGAGGTGCTCGGCGAGGGTGCGGCCCACGCCCCGCCGGCGGGCGTCCGGGGCGGTGTGCATCGACTTGACCTCCGCGTGGGAGGGATCGAGCTCCTTGAGGGCGCCCACGCCGAGCAGCCGCCCGCCCTCCCGCAGGGAGAACAGCGTCACGGAGGGGTCCGTCAGCCCGTCGAGGCTCAGCGCGTGCATGTCCTCCGGCGGGGTCGTCGCCGCCGCGAAGGCGAGGTGGCGCTCCAGCAGCGCGCGGACGTCCTCGGCGCGCGGGTCGTCCCTGGCGATCACGACGACCCGAGCGTAGGCGCTAGGACAACGCCTCCTTGAGCTCGTCCTTGCTCATGCTCGAGCGACCCGGGACGTCGCGCTCCTGGGCGCGCTCGTACAGCTCGTCGCGGGTGAGGCCCTCGAGATCGTCCCCGTCCCCGTCGCCGTCCTTCGACGCCTTGCGGCCCCCGCCGCCGCGCGCCGCCTCCAGGCTCTCGCGCAGCGCGGCCATCAGGTCGGGCACGGGCGCGGGCTCCTCGGCCGCCTCCGGGACCTTGATCGTCTGGCCCTTGCGCTTGCGCTCGACCACCTTGCGCAGCCGCTCGCGGTAGCGGTCCTCGTAGCGCGTGGGGTCCCACTCGACCGTCATCTGCTCGACGAGCGAGATCGCCGCGTCCAGCTGCGCCTTCGGCGCCCTGCCCTTCGCGCCGGTGTCGATCCCCTCCGTGGAGCGCACCTCGTCGTGCATGCGCATCGTCGTCAGCGACAGCGCGCCCTCGCGGGCGCGGACGACGGCGCGGTACTCCTTCGTGCGCATGACGAAGCGCCCGAGGGCCGCGCGGTCCGTGCGGCCCATGACCTCCAGGAGCAGGCGGTAGGCGCGCAGCGCGCCGTCGTTCTCGGCCGCCGGCACGAGCAGGTAGGGATGGTCGAAGTAGATCGGGTCCACGTCGGCGAGATCGACGAACGCGTCGATCTCGATCGTCCGCGTGCGCTCCGGCGCGAGACCCTCGAGCTCGTCGTCGGTGACGATCACGGTCCCGCCGTCGTCGAACTCGAAGAGGCGCGCGACCTCCTCGTAGGGCACTTCGCGGTCCTCCTCCGTGCACCAGCGCTGCACCTCGATCGGCGCGGCGTCCTTCGCCCGCAGCTGGCGGAAGTGCAGGTCGAGATCGCGCACCGCGCTCACGAGCGCGACGGGCACGTTGACGAGCCCGAAGCTCAGCGAGCCGCTCCACAGGGTGCGCGGCATCAGCGCTTGCCCCCTGCCTCGAGGCTCGCCTGCAGCGCCGCGAGCAGGTCGTCGGTCTCCTCCGGCGGCTTGGGCGGCTCCGGCTTGCGCGCCTTGCCGTGGCGCTTGGCATCGAGGTACTCGAGCACCGTCTCGCGGTGCGTGTCGGTGAGCATCGTGCGCGCGTCGAAGTCCGCGTGCAGCGACTCGACCAGCGTCCCCGCCATCTCGATCTCGCGCTCGGTGGGCTTGCGCGACGGCGCGGGGATGTCGAGCGAGCCGGGGTCGACGAGCTCGTCGTGGAAGCGCATCGTGTGCAGCGCCAGGACGCCGTCCAGCGGGCGGATCGCGACGAGGTACTCGCGGTTGTGGAACACCCAGCGGGCGATGCCGGCGCGACCGGTGCGGCGCAGCGCTGCGTGCAGGAGGCGGTAGGCGTCGCCGTCGTCGCGCGCGCCGAGGTAGTACGTGCGGTCGAAGAAGACGGGGTCGATCGCGTCGGCGTCGACGAACTCCTCGACGTCGATCAGGCGGCTGCGCTCGCCCGCGGCGGCGGCGATCTCCTCCTTCTCGAGCACGACGAACTCGCCCTCGCGCACCTCGTAGCCCTTCACGATGTCGTCGTAGGGCACCTCCTCGCCGTCGGGCCCGATCCGCCGGTGCTCGATGCGAGCGCCGTCGGGCTCGTGGACCTCGCGGAAGCGCACGGTCCTGCTCTCCGTGGCGGAGTGCACCTTGATCGGCACGGCGATCGTGCCGAGCGTGATGGTGCCGTTCCAGATCGACCGTGGGGCCATTGCGCGACTGGTACCCGTTCGGCGGCGCGGGAAGCGGGCCGCCGATGCACCGGCGTACGGTTCGTCCTTGCGCCCCGGCGCGGGTCCGGGCACCATGATCGCAGGGCCCTCACGGAAGGGGGACGAACTGCCCGATGCCGGACGATGACCGCAACGGCGTCCCGGCGATGGAGGATCTCCGCATCCTCGTCGTCGACGACCGCCCCGAGAACGCGAGGCTGCTCGAGCGGCTCCTGCGTCGCTGGGGCCATCGCGCCGTGACGTCGACGACGCGCTCGGCCGAGGTGGCGGAGCTGTGCGCGGCGCACGACGTCGACCTCCTGCTCCTGGACCTGCACATGCCCCAGCCCGACGGCTTCGCGGTCCTCGAGCAGCTCCGCGGCCAGATCGCCGCGACGGTCTCGCTCCCCGTGCTGGTGCTGACCGGCGACGTGGACGAGGAGATCAAGCGCCGCGCGCTGGCCGGCGGGGCGAGGGACTTCCTCACGAAGCCCTTCGACCAGCACGAGGTGCGCCTGCGCGTGCGCAACCTGCTCGAGATCCGCCGCCTGCAGTTGCAGCAGCGACGCACGGAGCTCGAGCTGGAGGCGCGGGTCGCCGCGCGCACCGCCGAGCTGGAGGAGGCGCGCCTGGAGGTGCTCGAGCGCCTGGCCACCGCGGGCGAGTTCCGCGACGACGAGACCGGCGAGCACCAGCGCCGCGTGGGCGAGACGGCACGGCGGCTCGCGGACGCCGTCGCGGCGGGCGAGGCGGCCGCGAGCCGCATCGCGATCGCCGCGCCCCTGCACGACATCGGCAAGATCGCCATCCCGGACAGGCTGCTGCTCAAGCCCGGACGCTTCACCCGCTCCGAGCACGAGGTCATGCAGCGCCACACCTCGATCGGCGCGGACATGCTCGCCGGGACGTCGTCGGGGCTGCTCGCGCTCGCGCGCGACATCGCGCTCACGCACCACGAGCGCTGGGACGGCCGCGGCTACCCGAACCGCCTCGCGGGGGAGGACATCCCGCTGGCCGGCCGGATCGTCGCGCTCGCCGACGTGTTCGACGCGCTCACGCACGAGCGCCCCTACAAGCCGGCCTGGCCGGTGCGCGACGCGGTCGAGGAGATCAAGCGCCAGGGCGGCGAGCAGTTCGACCCCGAGCTCGTCGACGCGTTCGCCGAGCTCGACCACGACGACCTCGTCTGACCGCGACGGGCACCATGCGGGCATGGCCCGCGTCGCCGCCGAGCTGCACCTGCCGGACGCCGACGGGCGCCTCGCGGTGGACCTGTGGTGGGACACCGGGCGCTGGGCGAGCTTCGTCGAGGGCTTCGCGGCGGTCCACCGCCGCGAGGACGACTGGCCCGCCGAGGGCGGGCGGCTCGTCTGGGACGCGCGGGCGGACTCCCCGCGCGGCCGCGTCGTCGAGCGCGTCATCCGCCGCGACGCCGACGGCGGCGCGGACGTCGAGATCGAGGACGCCCGCCTGCGCGGCACGCAGCACGTGCGCTTCGCCGCCACCGGCTCGGGCACCCTCGTGACCATCGAGCTGCGCTACGAGGCCAAGGTGCCGGCCGCGCCGCTGGCCGACCTGCTGTACCTGCGCCGCCGGCTGCGCGGCGGGCTCCAGCGCACGCTCGAGCGCTTCGCCCGCGAGGTCGCCATGGAGCGCGAGCTGGCGAGCTAGCCTCCGGCCATGCCTCAGGCAGCGCACTCGGCGCGCGAGCGCGTCGCCGCCCTCCTCCGTGACGCAGGGACGGTCGTGGCCCTGTCGGGAGCGGGCATCTCCGTCCCCTCCGGCATCCCGGACTTCCGCAGCCCCGGGACCGGCATGTGGAGCGACGTCGACCCCATGGAGGTCGCCCACATCGACGCGTGGCGCCGCGACCCCGCGCGCTTCTGGGCCTTCTACGACCACCGCTTCCAGACCCTCGACGGCAAGCAGCCCAACGGCGCGCACCGCGCGCTCGTCGAGCTCGAGCGGCGCGGCAGGCTCGCCGCGGTGGTCACGCAGAACATCGACCGCCTGCACCGCCTCGCGGGCACGCGCGAGCTCGTCGAGGTCCACGGCACGATCGCCACGTCCTCCTGCCTGCGCTGCGGGCTGCGGCGCGAGCTCGCCGAGGTCCGCCGCCTGATCGCCGAGGCGCAGGACGGCGTCCCGCGCTGCGAGGACTGCGGCGAGCCGCTCAAGCCCGACGTCGTGCTCTTCGGCGAGTGGCTTCCCGTGGACGCGATCGAGCGCGCGCAGGCGCTGTGCGCGAGCGCGGACCTCCTGCTCTGCATCGGCACGTCGCTGGAGGTGTATCCCGTCGCCGCCCTGCCCGAGCTCACGGAGGCGGCCGGCGGCGACGTCGTGCTCGTCACGAAGGGCCCGACGCCATGGGACGGCCGGGCCACGGCCAAGCTCGACGGCGACGTCGAGGAGGAGCTCGTCGCGCTCGTGGAGGCGCTCGATGCCTAGCGCGGTGGTCCTCGGCGCCCGCAACCTCGGCGGCGCGATCGCGGCGCACCTGCACGGGGAGGGATGGTCCGTCCGCGCCGTGGCGCGCAGCGACGAGTCGCTGCAGGGCGTGCGCGCGCGGGGCATCGAGGGCGTCAACGCGGACGCCGGGGATCCGGCCGCGCTGCGCGCCGTCCTCGAGCGCGACGGCGGCGCCGACCTCGTCGTCAACGCCGTGTCCGCCGCGCGCCCGACGGGCGGCCCGTGGGGCGGCGGCCCGCTCGCCGACGCGGGCCCGGAGGCGTTCGAGGCCTGGACGGGCGCCGTCGCGCGGCAGGCGTTCACGTTCCTCTCGGTGGGCGCGAGCGTCCTGCGCGCGCAGGGCCGGGGCGGCACCCTCGTGCAGGTCACGGGCGGCTCGGCGCGGCGCGGG
>Ga0180215_1004540_pt1 | contig 12265 bp, 10 predicted proteins | sample eDN3rd37CBELigBY_FD_128871 | JGI IMG/M metagenome (GOLD analysis project Ga0180215, IMG submission 128871) | Enriched backyard soil microbial communities from Emeryville, California, USA - eDNA 3rd pass 37_C BE-Lig BY (version 2) (version 2) | ecosystem: Environmental > Terrestrial > Soil >...
CGAGAGCCGACGCGCTGCAAAGCTCCGAGGCGATCGTCTTCATATAGCAAACCCTCCGATGGTCGTGACCCATCGGAGGGTTTGTTACTTCATCTCCCGGACCAAACTCCGGGATGACTCATGGCGCGCCCGTCCCGGGGACCGGGACGGGCGCATCCGGCACGGCGCCGGCGGGAGGAGCCCGTCAGCGGGTCCCTTCGACCTCGGCGTTGTGCTTGATCGTGCGCCCCTCCACCAGGAAGACCACGTCCTCGGCGATGTTGGTCGCCAGGTCGGCGATGCGCTCCAGGTTCCGGCTCACCAGGAAGAGCGACATGGAGGGGCCGATCCGCCGGGGGTCCTCCATCATGTGGGTGAGGAGGATCCGGAAGAGCGACTCGTGGAGCGAGTCCACGCGGTCGTCGCGCCGGCAGACCTCGCGCGCGGCCTGCGCGTCGCCCCGGACGAAGTCGTCCAGCGCGTCGGAGAGCATTTCCCGGGCGAGCCGGGCCATCTCCTCGATCTCCGGGAACTGCGCGAACGGCTGGGTCGCCAGGTGGGGGACCGCCTCGGCGATGTTCACCGCGTGGTCGCCCACGCGCTCCAGGTCGTTGGAGATCTTCATCATCATGGTGATGAGACGGAGGTCCCTCGCCATGGGCTGCTGGAGCGCCAGCAGGTGGATGCAGGCGTCGTCCACCTCCACCTCCAGCGCGTCCAGCTCGCGGTCTCCCAGGATCACCGCCTGGGCCTTGGCCTCGTCGCGCTCCCGGAGCGCCTCGACCGCCGTCTGGAGAAGTTCCTCCGCGAGCTGCGACATGTCGAGCAGCCTGGACTTGAGCTGGGCCAGCTCCTCGTGGAAGTGGCGCACTCCGGGTGCGGGGCTCATCCGAACCTCCCGGTGATGTACGCCTCCGTGCGCTCCTCCCTGGGATTGGTGAAGATGTCGTCCGTCCTCCCAATTTCCACGAGCTGCCCCATGTAGAAGAACGCGGTCATGTCCGAGACACGGGCCGCCTGCTGCATGTTGTGGGTCACGATCACGATGGTGTAGTCCGTCTTCAGCTCGTACACGAGTTCTTCGATCTTCTGCGTCGCGATCGGGTCGAGCGCGCTGGCCGGCTCGTCCATCAGGAGCACGTCCGGCTGCACGGCGAGCGCCCGCGCGATGCAGAGGCGCTGCTGCTGCCCGCCGGAGAGGCCCAGCGCGCTCCGGTCGAGGCGGTCCTTCACCTCGTCCCACAGGGCGGCCTGCCGGAGGGACCGCTCCACGATCTCGTCCAGCGCGCGCCGCCCGCGCGCGACGCCGTTCACGCGGGCGCCGTACGCCACGTTGTCGTAGATGGACTTCGGGAACGGGTTGGACTTCTGGAACACCATCCCCACCCGCTTACGCAGCTCCACCACGTCCTGGTCGCCACGATACACGGAGGTCCCGCGGATCAGGATCTCCCCGTCGTGGCGCGTGCCGGGGATGAGGTCGTTCATCCGGTTGATGGAGCGCAGGAAGGTGGACTTCCCGCACCCCGAGGGCCCGATCAGGGCCGTCACCTTCCGCTCCGGGACCGTGAGCGTGATGTCGTTGAGCGCCCGGGATCCTCCGTACCAGAAGGAGAAGTCCCTGGCCTCGACCGCGGCGACCGACGGGGAGTCTTCCTGGCCCGGCCCCTCGGGGCGGAGGCCGGGGGTCTGCGAGGAAGGCATGGAGGACGCCTGGATGGACGTTTCGGGCATGCTACCGGTCCTTGTAGGGACTGCGGATCAAGAACCTCGCCGCGAGGCTCACGGCAAGCACGAGGCCGATGAGGACCAGCGAGGCCGCCCACGCGAGGCGGTGCCACTCCTCGAACGGCGAGGTCGCGTACTGGAAGATCTGGACGGGAAGCGCCGCGATGGGCTGGTCGAGGCTCCACCCCCAGTACGGGTTCACGAACGCCGTGAAGAGGAGTGGCGCCGTCTCTCCCGCGATCCGGGCGAGCGACACCAGCACCCCGGTGAGGATGCCGCTGCGGGCCGCAGGGAGCACGATCCCCAGGGTGGTCCGCCAGCGGGTGAAGCCCAGGGCCAGCCCTCCCTCGCGAAGCTCGCGGGGCACCAGGCGCACCATCTCCTCGGTGGTGCGCGTGACCATGGGGAGGAGCATGATGGCGAGGGCCACCCCGCCCGCGAAGGCGGAGAAGTGCCCCATCGAGACCACCACCCAGGCCCACACGAAGATCCCCACCACGATGGAGGGGATCCCGTTCATCACGTCCGTGAGGAAGCGGATCCCGTTCGCCAGGCGGCTCCCCTCGGACTCGGCGAGGTACAGCCCCGCGCCGATGGCGACGGGGAGCCCCAGCAGCCCCGCGAGCCCCACAAGGAACACCGTTCCGAGGATCGCGTTCCCCATCCCGCCTCCCGGCTCTCCCACGGGAGCCGGGAGGCGGGTGAAGAAGTCGAGGTTGACGGAGGAGAGCCCCGCCGTGAACAGGTGCACCAGGATGAGCACCAGCGGGACGACGGTGAGGAGCGCGGCCACCCCCGTGAGGGTGAGCATCACCACGTTGGTCAGCCGTCTCCGCCGGTCGCGCCACTGAATCGCCGCGGGCGCGCTCACCGCCCCCCCCTGCGCGCCACCCGCCACACCATGAGCCGGGCGAAGGTGTTCACCACGATGGTGATCCCGAAGAGGATCAGCGCGATCTCCATCAGCGCGGCAAGGTACAGGTCGGTGGACGCTTCCGCGAACTCGTTCGCCAGCACGCTCGCCATGGTGTACCCGGGCGCGAAGAGCGAGGCCGTGATGTCCGGCCGGTTGCCGATCACCATCGTCACGGCCATGGTCTCGCCCAGGGCCCTCCCGAGGCCCAGGATCACCGCGCCGATGATGCCGGGCGTGGCGTAGGGGAGCACCACCTGCCAGGTCATCTCCCAGCGGGTCGCGCCCAGCGCGAGCGCCCCTTCACGCTGGACCCGCGGGACCGCCGCGAGCACTTCGCGCGAGACCGCGGAGATGAAGGGGACGATCATGATGGCGAGGATCACCCCCGCGGCCAGGATGCTCACCCCGTACGCCGGCCCGCGGAAGAGCGGGATGGTGTCGCCCAGCGTGTTCGCCAGCGGCTCCTGGATGGTGCGGCGCAGCCAGGGGACCATGACGAAGATTCCCCACAGGCCGTACACCACGCTGGGGATGGCCGCCAGCAGCTCCGTGCCGAAGGCGATGGGCGCGGCGAGCCAGCGGGGCGCCAGCTCCGTGAGGAAGATGGCGAGCCCCACGGCCAGGGGGACCGCGATGACCACGGCCAGGAGCGAGGACGCGAGCGTACCGAAGATGAACGGGAGAGCCCCGAACTGCGACTCCACCGGGTTCCAGTCGGTGCCGGTGACGAACCCCCACCCGAACTCCCGCAGCGCCGGCAGCGCCGAGACGCCCACCCGGAACAGGAGGAAGGCGAGGAGGACCGGGATGGTGAGCCCCATCGCCAGGAGCGTGAGGCCGTAGACCCGGTCGGCGAGGTTCCCCCGGGCGAAGGCCGGAGCGAGCCGGGCGACCGGGGATCGGGCGGGGCCGGCGGTCACGCCGGCCTCTTCCGGAATGGGCTGCATCCCCACCTCAGCCCGCCGCGCCGACCGGCTGACGGTCGGGCCCGCAGGTGACCGTGCCGAGCCGCTCGATCACGAGGTCGCGGACTCCCTCGGGGAGCGGGGCGTAGTGGAGTTCGCGGGCCTGGTCGCCCCCTTCGGTGAGGCTCCAGCGGATCACGTCCACCAGGGCGCGGGCCTTGGCGCAGTTCTCGATCTGGGGCGGCACCAGGAGGTAGGTCCAGGAAGCGATCGGGTACGCGTTCGTCCCCTCGGGGTTCACGATGGAGATGCGGAAGTCCGAGGTGGGACCGATCTCACGCGAGATCTCCTCCGCGGCGGCGGTCGTCGCCTCCACCGACGGCTGGACGAACTGTCCCGCCCGGTTCTCCACAGAAGCCGTCTGCAGGTTGGCCTGGCGCGCGTACGCGAGTTCCACGTACCCGATTGCCCCGGGCGTCTGGCGCACCTGGCCCGCGACCCCCTCGTTCCCCTTGGCGCCGAGCCCGGTGGGCCAGCGCACGGACTTCCCGGTCCCCACCTGCTGCTTCCACGCGGCGTTCACGGCCGAGAGGTAGTCGGTGAAGACGAAGGTGGTGCCGCTCCCGTCCGTGCGGTACACCACGATGACGTCGCGGTCGGGGAGGGGCACGCCCGGGTTCAGGGCGGCGACGCGGGGGTCGTTCCACTTCCGGATCCGGCCAAGGAACATGTCGCCGAGGACCTCGCCGGAGAGCCGGATCGGCTGCTGGACGCCCGGGACGTTGTACGCCACCGTCACCGCGCCGAGCACGGTGGGGATGTGGAGCATCCCCGGCGCCTTCGAGAGCTCCTCCTCGTTCATGGGCGCGTCGGAGGCGCCGAAGTCGACGGTCTTCTCCGTGACCTGCCGGATCCCGCCGCCGGACCCGATGGAGCCGTAGGTGACCCGGACCGGGTGGCTGCGACCGTAGGTGTCGAACCACTTGGAGTAGATGGGATACGGGAAGGTGGCGCCCGCACCTGTCAGCGACACGACCCCCTGCGGCGTCTGCTGGTCCTTCGCCATGCCGCCGGGAGTGGCGCTCCCGCCCTCGCTCCCACCGCATGCCGCCAGCCCGGAAACCAACACCAGCGCGAGAGATCCAGCCCAGATTCGCTTCATCGTTCGGGTGCCCGATCGGGGAGTCTTGGTTTGAGTACGCAGAAACGTAGGAGGGAAGTGTAACGTTCCGGTAACACTCGCCCGACCCCTTCGTAACCCTGTTCCGGACAGGGGCCGAAGCGACGCGGGCGATCCGCCGTGCATTCTCCTGGGGGGAGGTTCTTCCCTCTTCCCGGTACGACGCATAGCTTGTAGCCCTTCGTTGCACATTCGTTACAATCCACCCCCTCGGAGGAGCCCAGGTGCGCCTCATTCCCAAGGACGAGAACTTCTTCGGCCTCTTCAACGAGCTGGCCCGCAGGCTGGCGGAGTCCGCCCGCCTGCTGAACCGCCTCTTCGCGGAGCCCCACCTCCTCGCGGAGCACGTCTCCGCCATCAAGGAGCTGGAGCATCAGGCGGACCACCTCACGCACGACGTCATCGACCGGATCGACCGGAGCTTCGTAACCCCCATCGACCGCGAGGACATCCACCTCCTCGCCTCCCGCCTGGACGACGTCATCGACCTCATCGACGGCACCGCCCGGCGCGCCCAGATGTTCCACGTTACCGAGACGCGCGCCCCCGCCATGCAGCTCACGGAAGTGCTGGTGCGCGCCGCCGACTGCATCGTTGAGGCCGTGGGCGCGATGAAGAAGAAGCCGCGCCTGGTGCAGGAGCGCGCGCGCGAGCTGAAGCGGCTGGAGGAGGAGGGCGACGCCATCTTCCACACCGCCATCGGCAGCCTGTTCGAGGGGACGCCCGACCCGCTGGACGTGATCCGCTGGAAGGACCTCTACGACAAGCTGGAGGACGCGCTCGACCAGTGCGAGGACGTGGCGAACGTGCTCGAGAGCATCTCGATCAAGAACAGCTGACCGTGATCACCTACGTCGTAATCATCGTCCTGATCGCGTTCGTCTTCGACTTCATCAACGGCTTCCACGACTCCGCCAACTCCATCGCCACGGTGGTGGGGACGCGGGTGCTCTCGCCGGTCGCCGCGGTGATCTGGGCGGCTTCGTTCAACTTCCTCGCCCTCTTCACGGTCGGCACCGCGGTGGCGAGGACCATCGGGGCGGGGATGATCAACCTGGAGATCGTCACCCCCACGGTGATCCTGGGCGGTCTCCTGGGCGCGATCATCTGGAACCTGATCACCTGGTTCTTCGGGCTCCCCTCCAGCTCCTCGCACGCCCTGATCGGCGGGTACGCCGGCTCGGCCATCGCCAAAGCGGGATGGGTGGCGATCGAGTGGGGGCAGAAGTGGATCGAGACGCTCTCCTTCATCGTCCTCTCGCCGCTGATCGGGATGGGGCTGGGGTTCGGGCTGATGGTGCTCGTCTACTGGGCCTTCCACCGCGTCCCCCGGTACCGGGTGGACCGCCTGTTCCGCGTGGCGCAGCTCGCGAGTTCGGCGCTCTTCTCCCTCGCGCACGGCGCCAACGACGCACAGAAGACCATGGGGATCGTGGTCGGGCTGCTGGTTTCCACCAACGCCCTGTTCGCCACGCAGACGGGGTGGCTCAGCCGCTTCTACCTCCCCAACGCGGACCACATCCCGTTCTGGGTGGAGGTCACCGCGTACTCGTGCATCTCGCTGGGGACGCTGTTCGGCGGGTGGCGGATCGTCCACACCATGGGATCGCGGATCACCCGCCTCCGGCCGGTCGGTGGCTTCTGCGCCGAAACGGGCGGCGCCATCAGCATCCTCCTGGCGACGGTGTTCGGCATCCCGGTGAGCACCACCCACACCATCACCGGCTCCATCGTGGGCGTCGGCGCGACGAACCGGCTTTCGGCCGTCCGCTGGGGCGTCGCGGGGCGGATCGTCTGGGCCTGGGTGCTCACCATCCCCGCCTCGGCGACGGTGGCGGCGCTCTCGTACCTTCTCCTGGCCCGGCTGATCGCTCCCTGAGCGGCTCCCGGGGGGGAGCATGGACCGCCGGGGTGCCCTGGACAGGGGACCCCGGCGGTTCTTCGTTCCGGGCGGGTCCGCGCCCTCGGCCGGCCGGCCTCAGGCGATCCGGCCGGTTCGGGCATCAGTACTCATTCGTGTACGACACGAACTTGAAGCGCCCTTCCCGCTCCAGGATGCCCCCGAAGAGCGCCTGAACGACGGTGTCGCCTTCCGCCGTCACGCGGCGGACCCGGCAGCGCTCCCAGACGCGGTTGGGGCCCTGCGCGAGGGGTTCCGCGTCGCAGGCGTGGTCGAGGTAGCCCAGCGGGCCGCTGCCGAGCCTGCGGAACACGCGCGTGATCCCCTTCTGGCTGTTCTCCAGCATGAAAAACCAGGCGAGCTGAGGGCTCATCTCCTGCGGCGCGGAGGTGAGCGGCGAGTGGGGATAGTAGAGGTGGGCGAACTCCGGACGGGAGATCACCATGCGGACCACCGCGGCGGTGTCGGAGGATTCCACCGCGGCCACGAACCCTCGCACCAGGGCCTCGCGGCTCCCCGCCCCCCCGCGCAGCTCCGTCGCGACTTCCAGCCCCTCGCGGAAGCGGGCCAGGTCCTCCTCGACGGGGCGGGCGCTGTCGACGTAGGCGACCGCCCGGGCGGGCGGGAGCGGCGTGGCGTCCCCGGACGCGCCGCCGCCGGGGCGGTCTCCTCCGCCGCAGGCGGCGAGCGGGACGAGGAGCGGGAGGACGAAGCGAGTACGGGTCATGGCATCGATACCGGGTTCGGATACGGAGGAGCGGCCGGCACCCGGAGGCGCCGGCCGCGTTTCGTCTTCGCGGGAGCCGGAGTTAGTTGCGGGCGTAGGTGGTCCACCCCTCCCACCACTTCGGGCCGGCCGGGTCGGCGGCGCCGCGGTAGGGGGTCCCCGTCACGTAGCTGCCGGCCCGGGTGGCGAGGGCGCCGGTGAAGGCCCCGGTTCCGCCGGTCCTCGCCGCCGAACTGGCGGAGGGGGTCCAGTCGAAGGCCGAGACCCCGGCCGGCGCGCCCGTCGGGAAGGCGGAGAACAGGCTGGCCGTGGAGGCGGTCGCCAGCTCGATGGCGCTGGCGGTCAGGTCCACCGTGTTCCCGTTGTTCTCGAAGGGGTTGGCGTTCTCCGCGAGGAGCAGGTTGCGGAGCACCAGGTTGCCGTCCGCGACGCGGGCCATGGTGGAGGCGTCGCGGAGCGCGATCGCGGCGTTCGGCCAGCGGGCGACGATCCCGTTCACGTAGTAGCCGCCCGTCCCGCGGCGGAGCATCATGCCGTAGCCGCCCCCGGAGCCCACCACACCGGGGCCCGTCCCCACCAGGGTGAAATTGGCGAACATCGGCGTCGTGTAGGGGGTGGAGTTCTGCCCGGCGGCGCAGGTGCCGCCCTGCGCGTCCGCGCAGCCGTCGTTCTCGATCCCCTGCGGGTCGTTGGAATAGGCCCCCGCGCCGGCCCGGGGCTCCAGGCGCGCCGACTGGAAGGCGATCAGGAACTGGTTGCGTCCCACGTACCCTTCCGAGGCGTCGAAGTGGTCGTCGCCCGACTCGTAGGAGATGAGGTACTTGCCGTCCACCGCGCCCCCGAACCACTCGAACGAGTCGTCCAGGCCCGCCACCGTCTGCACGTACTCGATGGTGGTGCCGCTCCCGACCGCGGCCATCGTGAGCGAGTTCAGCTCCGCGTCCTGGGCGGGGCCGTAGCCCGCGAACTCGATGCGGACGTACCGGAGGACGCCGCTGTTGTCCGCGTTGTCGCCTCCGGTGGCGTAGTAGACCACGGGGTTGGAGGTGGTGTTCGTCCCCGTGCCCTCCAGGGCAATCTGGCCGGTCCGGTTGATGACGCCGCGGCCGATCAGGGTCAGGCCCCCCCAGTCGCCCGGCTTGCGGTCGCCCGGCGCCCGGGAGGAGGTGAAGACGATGGGCCGCTGCGCCGTGCCCTCGGCCATGATCTTCGCGCCGGGGAGGACGAAGAGCGCGGAGAGCTGCTCGCCCTGCACCACCGTGCCCGGCTGGATGGTGAGGGTGGCGCCGTTGGTGACCTTCACGAACGCGTCGAGCTTGTAGATCGTGTCCGCGTGGAAGGTACGGTTGGAGGTGATGTTCGCGGAGACGGTCACCACGGGGGTCGCGCTCGTGGTCGCCGTCCGCTCGATGCTCCACCCGCTGGTGCGGGAGCCGAGCGTGGAGGACACCCGGTAGCGGTACGTGCTCTGTGCCTGGAGGCCGGTGTCGTCGTACGTCGTCTGCGCTCCGGTGTTCACCGTGGTGAACTCGCCGCTGCCGGAAGCCCGCTGGATGGTGTACGAGGTGGCGCCGGCGACGGCGTCGAAGGTCACCCGCAGCCCCGTCGCGGAGAGCGGGGTGACCGTGACGTTCGCGGGCGGTGAGGCCGTGGGCTCCACCGGATCGCTGCCGTCGCAGGCCGCCATGCCTCCCGCGAAGAGGACCAGGGCCGCGGACAGGAGTTTCCTCGTGGTTGCCATCATCGTGGAGTGTTCCTCCGGAAGGTGATTGGGTGACTGCGTCCTGACGCGGAAAAGGTGGCCCTCCACTGTGAAGGAGCCACCTTTCCGCGGTAACGGCACCGTCACGGAGCTACGGCTGCCAGGTCATCCCCACGCTCACCACCCGGCCCGAGCGGTAATGCTCGCGCTCCACCTCCCCCTGCATCACCCGGAACGGCGAGTCGAGCAGGTTCTTCGCGTCCAGCTTGGCGGAGAGGTTCGGCGTCACCCCCAGCCGCAGCGCGAAGTCGACGACGCTCCTGGGCTGCTCGATGAGGTCCGGGAGCCCGCGCGCGCCCGCCGCGTACACCCGCTCTCCGACCCGGTTGAACAGGAGCGTCGCGCTGGTGCGCCCATCGCCCGGGGCGAAGGTGACCCCGGCGTTCGCCACGTACGGCGCCTGGCCGACGAGGGCGCGGTCGTCGTTGATCTGGACGCTGTCGCTCCCCACGTCGATCCGGCTGTGCATGGCGGTGAGGTTGGCCGAGACGGTGAACGCCTCCAGCGCGGGGGAGAGGGTCCCCAGCTCCTTCCGGGCCTCTAACTCCACGCCGTAGTTGAGCGCGGCGTCCGGGTTGGCGAAGCTGAGCACGCGCGAGCCCGAGGTGGGGAGGTACACGCGCTCGATGGGATCCTGGAAGCGCTTGGCGAACGCGCCGAGGCTCACCACCTCGCCGGCGGAGGGGTACCACTCCCAGCGCGCGTCGAGATTCCGGATCAGCGTGCGCCGGAGGTCGGGGTTCCCCTGGATGTTGTCCCCGTCGAGGACGTCCTGGCTCAGGATCGGGGAAAGCTCCCGGTATTCGGGGCGGGCCAGGGTCTGCGACACCGAGAACCGCAGCTTCTGCGCGTCGGTCAGGTCAAGGTTCAGGGCCAGCGCCGGGAGCACGTCGGTGTAGGTGGGGGCGGAGCGGCTGGTGGTGCCGTCCTGCGACACTGCGTCCACCGCCACCTCGGAGTGCTCGACCCGTGCCCCCCCGACCAGGTGGACGCGCGCGCCGAGCGCCACGTCGGCCATGGCGTAGCCGGCCGTGAGCCGGTCGCTCGCCGAGTAGGAACCGCCCTGGAGGAGGGGGCGGATGGTGAACACCGCATCGTCGGGCTCGGTGAAGCGGCCGTCGAAGATCGCCTCCGCCGGGAGCTTCCGGTCGGCGTCGCCGAGGAACTGGGCCCCGCCGTTGAAGATGCTGTACGAGCGGTTCTCCGCGTCTCGCTCGGTCGCCCGGTGGAGCCCGCCGAAGCGCAGCTGGTGCTGCGCGATGCCGCGCCCCAGGGTGAGGGTGTAGTTCGCGGAAGCCTCCAGGCTCGACTCGTCCAGGTCGCCGAAGGTGCGCACCGCGGCGCGCGTGTTCCCGGCGAGGAAGGCCCGCTCCCCGGGTCCGGAGCCCATCCCGTTCAGCAGCTCGTAGACGAACTCCGAGCGGTCCGGCTCCTTCCGGCCCACGCCGGAGGCGGTCAGCGCCCAGTCCAGCCGGTGGGCGCCCGAGAGCTGATGCTCGCCCGCGAGCTGGCTGGAGCGGACGGTGCGCTCCACGTAGCGGAGGCGGTGGATCTCCAGCGGGAGCCCCAGGTTCTCGTTGAAGCCCCGCTCGGTGCGGGCCTCGTTGTCGGCCGTGCGGTTGTAGACGTTGTTGGAGGTGAAGCGGTGCCGCCCGCCCACGAGCATGCTCAGGTTGGCGATCCCGCCCCACAGCACGCTCTCCCGGCCGGTGCCGTCCGTGGCGGTGAACTCGTCCACCGCTTCCCCGGAGGTCGCTTCGTACAGCGCGCGCCGCTCGTCCCTGCGGACCTCCTGGCCGCGGCTGTAGGTCCCGGAGACCAGGTAGCCGACCGCCCGGCCGAACACCGGATCGGTCCCGCCCACGGAGGCGGAGAGGGACATGTTTGGAGCGCCGCCGGCATGCCCCGGCAGCCAGGCGTTACGGAAGGCGCTCACCATCTGGTTCACCTGTCCCTGCGGAACGTCGCGCGCGAACCCTCCCTCCGCGGCCACAGGCGCCGGAACGTCCCGGCGGCTCCCCGCGGCGGCGAAGAGTTCGCCCCCGGCGCGCGGCGCCACCAGCACGTCCTTCCCCGTCGCCGCGTCGTTGGCGCCGACGGAGGCCGAGACAGCGAGCTGCCGCCGGCTGGGAAACTCTCGCGTGCGGATGTCCACCAGCGCCCCGCTGAAGTCGCCGGCAAGCTCCGGGGTGAACGTCTTGCGGGTGGTGACCGTCTGGAGGATCCCGGAGGGGAAGAGGTCGAGCGGAACCACCTTCCTCTCGGGCTCCGGGCTGGGAAGGCGGGCGCCGTTCAGGTCGGTCACGGTGTAGCGCTCGCCGAGCCCGCGCACCACCACGAACTTCCCGTCCTGCACCGTGACGCCGCTCACGCGCTGCACGGCGGCCGCCGCGTCGCCGTCGGGGCTTCGGGAGATCTGGTCGGCAGTGATGGCGCTCACCACGCCCACGGCGCTGCGCTGCTCGTCCAGGGCCCGCGCCACGGAGCCCCGCTCGCGGGTCGCGGAGACGGTGAGGCCCTCGATCGCGAGCGCCTCGACGGCGAGCGATACGTCCAGCTCGGCGGCGCCGCCCGCGGGAACCCTCACGTCCGTGACCGTCTTGGCCGCGTAGCCGAGGTGGGTCACCACCAGCGCCTGCGTCCCGGCGGGGACGTTCGCGAGGACGTAGCGGCCGTCCACCCCGGAAACCGCCCGGAGGGTGGTGTTCCTCACGAGCACCTGGGCGCCGGTCAGCGGGCGCCCGCTCCCGCCGTCGACCACACGTCCCACGATCCTGCCGGTTGCGTCCTGGGCGGCGCCCATCCACGGATGGACGAGCAGGAGCGCCAGGAGGAGCAGCGCGGAGCGAACGAGTTTGCTTGGCATCGATTGCTGGTCTCGTAGTGGAGTCGAGGAAGGCGGCTTCCGGCACTCCGGCGGGCCGCGTCATGACGGTAGGCCGCGAAGGAATCGACTTCGCCGGGATACGGTCACCGTTCTGTAACTCCGTTACGAGCGGGGCGCGGCTCCGGGGGGCATACGTGCTTGCGGCGCACGGGAAACGACGGATCGGGATAGGGGGTAGCCGGGGATCCCAGCTACTCCCCTCCCACACCACCGGACATGCGGGTCCGCATCCGGCGGTTCGGAAAGTTGAGGTCAGTGCGGAGCCAGCCGAGGAAGCCCCA
>Ga0180215_1004541_pt1 | contig 12264 bp, 13 predicted proteins | sample eDN3rd37CBELigBY_FD_128871 | JGI IMG/M metagenome (GOLD analysis project Ga0180215, IMG submission 128871) | Enriched backyard soil microbial communities from Emeryville, California, USA - eDNA 3rd pass 37_C BE-Lig BY (version 2) (version 2) | ecosystem: Environmental > Terrestrial > Soil >...
ACACCCGTTCCCATCCCGAACACGGAAGTTAAGCTTCTCAGCGCCGATGGTAGTTGGGGTCTTACCCCTGTGAGAGTAGGACGCCGCCAAGCAAAAAAGAGTATCCGAATATGGGTACTCTTTTTTTATTATGAGAAAATCTCCGGTGTGGTAATTTTTTTTAGTTTACTTAAATAGTATTTATACTTTGGATCGCTCGTATCAGTGATAATAATATCCCTTTCACAGTCCATGCAAATAAATGAAGTGTACAAATGTATGCCCTTTCCTTTGTGTTCATCACAGATCACACATTGTTCTTCCAGTTGCTCTCGTGCTAATGAATCCATTACACTCACCTCCATACAAATATCCTGCCCAACTACTTTTATTTGTATACAAAATTATGAAAATTCTTTTGTGTAGTTTAACTGATTAATATTGTATGTAAAGTGCTGCAATTGTTTGTATGTCTCATTGTATCTTTTCTAATCAAACAAGTTAAAAAGTTCTATAGCTGAAAAAGTAGTTATATGATGTTCTACTTTAGATGCATTGTACGGTTTGGTACAATAAATAAGAAATGCAGAATTAACGTAAATATATGCATAATTTACTAGGTATTAAATATTTATAGTTGAGAGTATGGTGAAAATGAATCAATCAATCACTCCTTTATATAATCAGCTGGTTGTACATAGTGAAAAACATCCTAATTCCCTTCATGTTCCCGGACATAAATACGGGGTTATTTTTCCTGAGTTTGCAAAGTCATACTTTCGTGAGCTTTTAAGGTTAGATGCTACTGAACTAGCAGGTCTAGATGATCTTCATTCTGCTGAAGGAGTCATTCTGGAGGCGGAGACACTGCTTTCGCAATTATATTGTGTTGAAAAGAGCTATTTTTTAGTAAATGGGTCAACCGTGGGAAATTTGGCCATGATTATGGCGGCATTAACAGAAAATGATACTGTCCTCGTCCAGCGGAACTGCCATAAATCTGTTATGAATGGGATTGAGTTAGCTGGTGCAAAGGCTGTATTTCTTGGTCCGGATTATCACCAAGAATGGGGGGTATCAGGAGGCGTATCCGTTGAGATTATAAAGAAGGCATTGGATGTTTATTGTGATGCCAAGGCGGTTATCCTAACCTATCCAAACTATTATGGGATGGTAAATAATCTGGAGGAAATTATTAAGCTGGCGCATAGCAGGAATATACCTGTACTGGTTGATGAGGCACATGGGGCTCATTTTATCAGCGGCGGCAGCTTTCCAAAGTCTGCGGTCCAGCTTGGGGCAGATATTGTTGTGCAATCTGCACATAAAACACTGCCTGCGATGACAATGGGGTCTTTTTTACACGTAAATAGCCACAGGATCGATATCTCTTTATTGGAAAGGTATCTTCACATTCTCCAGTCAAGCAGTCCATCCTATCCAATTATGGCTTCTCTTGATCTAGCTAGAAGCTATCTTGGGACCTATTCAAGCGAAGATCAGCATTTTCTCAACGATCAGGTGAAGCTGTTTAAGGAAAGACTAAACCAGCTAGACGGAATAAGGGTTATGGAATATGATGACAAGGGAGACCTATTAAAAGTCACACTGCAGTCTGCCTGTCAATATAGCGGATATGAATTACAAACCTTGTTCGAACAGGAAGGTGTGTATACAGAGCTTGCAGATCCATATAATGTATTGCTTGTTTTACCGCTGCTAAAGGAAAACAGTCATTTTCCGTTTCAACAGATTGTGGAAGATATACATCGTTCGTTAAAGAATGTACGATATATCAATAGAGTAGAAAAAACGGCGGATTATATGCCGATAATCTCTACATCTGTATTTAATTATAAAGAAATGATACAGCTTCAGAGCAAAAGGGTTCTCCTATCCGATGCAATAGGTGAAATTTGTGCGGAGAAGGTTATTCCTTATCCACCGGGAATTCCGTTATTACTTCCAGGCGAGATTATTACATTAGAGATTGTAGAACAAATTGAGGTATTAATAGATTTAGGTGCAAGATTTCAGGGTACAAAGCATGTATATGATCGTTACTTGACGATTTTTACAAAGAAGTAGTTAATAGTTGGAGGGTTATTGTGAAAAAAGGTGTATTTATTACAATAGAGGGTCCAGAGGGAGCCGGCAAAACAACAATAATAGAAATGCTAATGGAAAAGTTGAAAACGGAAGGATACCCTGTATTAAGTACAAGAGAGCCCGGTGGAATTGAAATTGCTGAGAAAATCAGAAATGTAATTTTGGATAAAGAAAATAAAGCGATGGATGCAAGGACTGAAGCGCTGCTGTATGCTGCGGCTCGTAGGCAGCATTTAGTGGAAAAGGTATTACCGGCTATTGAGAATGGGTATATTGTGATATGTGATCGATTTATTGATAGCTCCCTTGCCTATCAGGGTCACGCTAGAGGCTTAGGAATTGATGAGGTTTATGCCATTAACCAATTTGCAATAGAGAAATTAATGCCTGACGCAACCTTCTATTTTGATGTTGATCCGGAAATGGGTTTGGAGCGGATCAATCGTGATAAAGGAAGAGAGATTAACCGGCTTGACCTAGAGGGCTTTGAATTCCATCATAAGGTTCGTGAGGGATATCGTCTTCTATGTGCAAGGTATCCAAATCGTATCGTTGAGATTGATGCCTCTCAATCAGTAGAGACTGTGTTTGAGAACGTAGCAAGAGAAATAGAACGTATCATACAGTAGACTTTTGGAATTCTATCAATATTTATAGGTAAGTGAGTGATAGCTTTGGCAAAAACATGGCAAGAGCTTGAGGAGATTCAACCTGTCGTATTAAAAATGATCAAAAATAGTATGGAAAAAAAGCGACTTGCCCATGCTTATTTATTTGAAGGCATGAAGGGAACAGGAAAACGGGAAATGGGCCTTCTCCTGGCAAAAAGTTTATTTTGTCTTTCTCCATTGTCAGGGGTCATTCCTTGTGAGGAGTGTAATAACTGTAAAAGAATTAATCACGGCAATCATCCTGATATTCATTTAGTAGAACCTGATGGACTGTCCATTAAAAAGCATCAGATCCAGGAGCTGCAGGAGGAATTTTCAAAAACCGGCGTCGAATCAAGGCAAAAGCTGTATATGATTATACATGCGGACCGAATGACGGTAAATGCAGCGAATAGCTTATTGAAATTCCTAGAAGAGCCTTACCGAGAGACCTATGCCATTCTAATGACAGAGCAGGTCCAACGAATGCTGCCAACCATTTTGTCTCGTTGTCAAACTTTATCTTTTAGACCATTATCAAGCGAACATATGATTCATAAGCTTGTTGAGATGGGAGTTAAGGAGAATAAGGCACCTATACTTGCACAGCTTACCAATAATTTGGATGAAGCTTTAGACCTAAACAATGATGAATGGTTTGCACAAGCACAAAAGATAGTGGTAAAATTATATGAAGTGCTTAAGAAAAGTTCACTTGAAGCAATGGTGTATCTTCAAGAGGAATGGTTTTTGCATTTTAAAGATAAAGAACAAATTGATCGTGGATTAGATCTTTTACTTCTTATTTTTAAGGATTTATTATATATACAATTTGGGAAGCAAGGGCAGGCTGTTTTTGTGAGCGAGGCAAGTGTGTTGGAGCAGTATGCCTTACAAACTTCCAGCCGTCGACTAGCAGGCCAAATGTCAATAATATTGGAGGCGAAGAAAAAGCTGCAGGCTAATATGAATCCACAGTTGTTAATGGAAGAGCTTGTGCTTAGATTGCAGGAGGGATCTACAGGTGTATGATGTAGTTGGCGTACGCTTTAAAAAAGCGGGTAAAATATATTATTTTGATCCCGGCGATCTACCAATTCTTAAGAATAATTTCGTTATCGTTGAAACTGTAAGGGGCGTTGAGTACGGACAGGTAGTCATTGGCCCAAAGCAAGTGGATGAAAATGATGTTGTTCTGCCTTTAAAAAAGGTATTGCGAATTGCAGATCAAAAGGATCGCATGATTGTTGAGGAAAATCGTGCTGCTGCAAAAGAAGCTTATGAAATTTGCAGTGAAAAAGTGACTACCCATCAACTAGATATGAAGCTGGTTGATGTTGAATATACTTTTGATCGTAATAAAATTATTTTTTATTTTACGGCAGATGGAAGAGTAGACTTTCGTGAACTTGTCAAAGACTTGGCTGCTATCTTCAGAACGAGGATTGAACTTCGCCAAATTGGCGTCAGGGACGAAGCAAAGATGCTGGGTGGGATTGGACCATGCGGCAGAATGCTTTGCTGTTCTACCTTTTTAGGGGACTTTGAGCCTGTTTCTATTAAAATGGCAAAAGACCAAAATCTATCACTTAATCCAACGAAAATATCTGGATTATGTGGAAGATTAATGTGCTGTTTAAAATATGAGAATGATGAATACGAATCAGCAAAGGAATTACTGCCTGATCTTGGACAATGGATTGAAACTCCTGCAGGTTCAGGTAAAGTAGTAGGGCTTAATATCCTTGAACGTGTGCTTCAAGTAGAAATACCAAAGCTTGAGCGCGTTTTAGAGTATACATTGGATGAAATAATTAAAGAAGGTGCTGTACCGGTACAATCCACAGACTGATGAGGTGGAACCAGTGGATAAAAAAGAAATATTTGATTCAGTAAGTAATATGGAAAAGCAAATTGGTCATTTGTACCAACAGCTTGGTGAGTTAAAGCAGCACTTAGCGGAAATCCTCGAAGAAAATAACTCTTTGAAGCTGGAAAATGAACATATTAGACGCCGTCTAGAAGAACTTACAGAGACTACCAAGTTAAAAAAGAGCAGTAAGAAGGATGAGAAAAAAGAATCCACGGATCTTGGAGCTATGGATATTGGAGAAGGATATGATAACCTTGCCCGTCTTTATCAGGAGGGATTTCACATATGTAACCTTCAATTTGGGAGCCCTCGGACGGAGGGAGATTGTATCTTCTGTTTATCCTTTTTAAATAAAAAATAATGGACAGCCTTCCTAATTATTTGGGAAGGCTATTTTTTAAGAAAGGGGGAAACAACACTCATGGTTAAATTAACAGGTGATGAGAGGCTGGACTACTTGCTTGCTGAAAAGTTGAAAATCATTCAAAGCCCATCTGTATTTTCCTTTTCTCTAGATGCTGTATTGCTGGCTAGGTTCACATATGTCCCCATTCAGAGAGGAAATCTGCTGGATTTATGCAGCGGCAATGGAGTGATTCCTTTATTTCTAAGCTTAAGAACAAAAGGTACAATTACAGGGGTTGAAATTCAGGAGCGCCTCTATAATATGGCCGTCCGCAGTATTGAATATAATGGATTGAGTGACCGATTACATATGATTCATGGCGATATTAAGGAAATGCCAAAGGAGCTTGGATATGGGAAGTATGATGTTGTGACATGCAACCCGCCTTATTTCATTACTCCATCACAGGAGGAAATCAATCAAAATGAGCATTTAGCCATTGCCCGTCATGAGATCCTGTGCACGTTGGAGGATGCTGTTAATTCTGCAAGCCAGCTGGTAAGGCAGGGGGGAAAGGTTTCCTTTGTCCATCGGTCAGGCCGTCTCATTGATATCATTACACTTATGAGAAAATATAAATTGGAACCAAAGCGAGTTCAATTTGTCTATCCAAAGGCTGGTAAGGAGGCAAATACGCTATTAATCGAAGCCATTAAGAATGGAAAACCGGATTTGAAAATTTTATCTCCATTAATTGTTTATCAGGATGATAATGAATATACACCTGAGATGAGGACGATTCTATATGGAGAATGAGTAAACTAAACTATCTAATAAATGAGGGTACTTATGTGGCAGCAAAAAAGCTTTAATGAAGAAAATATGAAGGGGATCTTATATTTGGTTCCAACACCAATTGGGAATTTGGAGGATATGAGCTACCGTGCAATCAGGATTTTAAAGGAAGTTGATTATATAGCTGCAGAGGATACACGGAATTCGAAAAAGCTATGTCATTACTTTGAAATTGATACACCGCTGATGAGCTACCATGAGCATAATAAAGAAGCAGGTGGCCGTAAAATCATAAACCTCCTGAAGGAAGGGGCAAAGGTCGCTCTAATCAGTGATGCCGGTTTACCGACTATCTCAGACCCTGGTTACGAGTTAGTTGTTGAGGCAGTAGCTGAGGAGCTGACCGTAGTTCCACTTCCAGGAGCAAACGCTGCGTTGACAGCACTAATTGCTTCGGGCCTATCAACGAAATCATTTTACTATTTTGGGTTTCTTGACCGCCAGAAAAAAGAAAAACGTAAGCAGCTGGAGGAGCTGAAAAATATTCCGGCAACTATGATCCTATATGAAGCACCACATCGTTTAAAGGAAACGCTCAGTTTAATTCATGAAGTATTAGGGAATAGAAAGATTGCATTATGCCGTGAATTAACTAAAAGATATGAAGAATTTATTCGCGGAAACACATCGGAATTAATAGAATGGGCAGCAAAGGAAGAGATTCGTGGTGAATTTGTTCTAATCCTTGAAGCAGGAGAACCGGCTTCAATTCAGGAAAACGCGTCTTGGTGGGAAGAGCTGTCTGTTGAGGAGCATGTGAAGCACTATATGGCGGTAAAAGAATTAAGCTCAAAAGAAGCAATAAAGCAGACGGCAAAGGACCGGAATATGAATAAACGAGATGTATATCATATGTATCATATTGGAGAAGAATAAGATCAAGTAACATGTTTAACAATTCCTATATAATAAAAAGGGCTTCTCGAATTGAGAAGCTTTTTCAATGAAGAATATTATTTATTAGCTAAATCAAAGTTTTGCTGGATTTCTTTAATAAGTCTTTCAGCGCCTTCTCGACTTAGAATTAGCTTGCCGCCTGCTAATTGTAAATTGTCATCTGATACTTCACCAGTTACTTGGCAAGTCATATTTGGCTTATACTTTTTAAGGATGATACGATCATCATCAACATAAATTTCTAATGCATCCTTTTCTGCTATACCAAGCGTACGTCTTAATTCTATAGGAATGACAACACGTCCAAGTTCATCAACTTTACGAACAATACCAGTAGATTTCATTATTCCTCTCCACTCCAATCTAGTATATTATCTATCTATTTTTTTGTTTTTTCGTCAAAATTCGACAATTCTCTTGCTTTTTCATCATAGCAACTATTCCAAAAAACGTCAATTACTTTATTTCCCTATAATATTGTAAAAATTTCCAATAGCGGCTTATAACTAGTTACGTTAGATTATAACAGTACTAATGTTATTTTACAAAAAATAACTCTCAAACGGCTAGGACCAATTTTTTCCTTATTATTAATTACTAGAAGTGAAGGTTAGTTTACTGGTATGGTGTCAATACTTTTAAAATAATATATATATTCATTCTGAAAGTATTTTGCTGGTGCCATTTTAAGAGATATAATGGAAGATGGTATATTTGACAGAGGTTGATTATAAAGGAGGCAAAAAGCATGGGAGAACAGAGAAAAACCTTTTATCTAACAACTCCTATCTATTATCCAAGTGGAAATCTACATATAGGGCATGCCTATACAACCGTTGCCGGTGATGCAATGGCAAGGTATAAGCGCATGCGGGGTTATGATGTTATGTACTTAACCGGAACCGATGAGCATGGTCAAAAGATACAGCAAAAGGCACAAGAAAAAGGTATTACTCCACAGCAGTATGTGGACGAAATTGTATCAGGAATAAAGGACCTTTGGCAAAAGCTTGATATCTCTTATGATGATTTTATTCGGACAACTGAGGAACGTCATAAAAAGGTAGTAGCTGATATCTTCGAAAGATTATTAGCACAAGGCGATATTTATTTAGGTGAATACGAAGGCTCCTATTGTACACCTTGTGAATCCTATTTTACTGAAAGACAATTAACGGAAGAGGGAAACTGTCCAGATTGCGGCAGACCTGTCCAAAAGGTAAAAGAGGAATCCTATTTCTTTAAAGTAAGTAAATATGCAGACCGTCTGCTAGCATACTATGAAGAAAATCCTGAATTTATTCAGCCGGAATCACGAAAAAATGAAATGATTAATAACTTTATTAAGCCTGGTTTGGAGGATTTAGCTGTTTCCCGGACAACATTTGATTGGGGAATCAAAATCCCAAGCAATCCGAAGCATGTGATATATGTATGGATCGATGCATTAACGAATTATATTACAGCACTTGGTTATGGTTCAGAAGACGAAACCAAGTATCGGAACTATTGGCCGGCAGATGTTCACTTAGTAGGGAAGGAAATCGTCCGTTTCCATACCATTTATTGGCCGATTATGTTAATGGCGCTGGATCTTCCATTACCGAAAAAGGTATTTGCACATGGATGGCTGTTAATGAAGGATGGCAAGATGTCAAAGTCAAAGGGAAATGTCGTTGACCCGGTTACGTTGATTGACCGTTATGGACTTGATGCCTTGCGCTATTATTTATTAAGAGAGGTTCCTTTTGGGGCAGATGGCGTGTTTACACCAGAAGGCTTTGTTGAGCGGTTAAATTTTGATCTTGCAAACGACTTAGGTAACCTTCTTAACCGTACAGTGGCTATGATTAATAAATACTTCGACGGTGTCGTCCCAGCATACAACGGATCAACAGGTGAATTTGAAGAGAAGTTACTTGAAGCAAATCACTCAACATTAGCAAAATATGAAGAGGCAATGGAGAAAATGGAGTTCTCCGTAGCTTTGACGGCGCTTTGGCAATTGGTCAGCCGGACAAATAAATATATTGATGAAACTCAGCCTTGGCAGCTGGCAAAGGATACAGAGAATCAGTCCAAGCTTGCAGATGTTATGGTCCATTTAGTTGAGTCACTAAGAAGAACAGCCATCATGCTTCAACCATTCTTAACACAGGCACCAAAACAAATTTTTGCCCAGCTAGGTGTGGAAAATGAAGCATTAACAACATGGAATAGTCTAGAACAATTTGGCCAAATTGGAGAAGGCATCAAGGTTCTGAAGGGTGAACCGATTTTCCCTCGTCTGGATCTTGAAGAAGAAGTTGCTTACATCAAAATGAAAATGCAGGGACCCTTACCTGCTGTTGAAGAAAAGAAGGAAGAAGTGGCAGAAGCAGTACCAGAAGTGGATGAAATCACAATTGATGACTTCATGAAGGTAGATTTACGTGTTGCAGAGGTTGTGGAGGCCGAGCCAGTTAAAAAAGCGGATAAATTGTTAAAGCTGCAATTAAACCTAGGCTATGAAACGCGTCAGGTAGTTTCAGGAATTGCTCAGTACTACAAACCGGAAGAGCTTGTTGGTCAAAGAGTAATATGTGTGACAAACCTAAAGCCGGTTAAGCTCAGAGGCGAATTATCGCAAGGAATGATTTTAGCAGGTAGTAAGGACGGGAAGTTAGCTTTAGCTACCGTTCCAGAAAGTCTGCCACTCGGTTCAAAAGTAAAATAAATCATCAGATGGCGGGGGTGGATATCCCCGCTGTCATTTTTTATAATTTACTTTGTTAGACTATGTTAATGATAATTCAAGGCATTTCTTTAACATGATCTACTAAAAGATTCTTATTTATTGGTAAAGAAACTGTATTTATTGTAAAGGTATGGTAATATTGTCGAATATTGTTTCACGTGGAACATCATGTGAAGCCTTTTTTATATTGAGTATTTCAATTAGTTTCTAAGTTTTTATAAGTTATATCTATATGTTTTCTGGGATTTTTCTATGAATATAGATTGTCTATACAAGTTTCTTCTATTATATAGATACAGGTTTGATACAAATGTAATGAAAAATTAATAATTTTTGTGGAAGGGGAGTTTGTAATGCTTTTTGATACACATGTCCATTTAAATGCTGAGCAATTTGAAGAAGATTTGGCTGAGGTAATTGACAGGGCTTTACAAGCAGGGGTAGAACGTATGCTTGTTGTTGGGTTTGATCGTCCAACAATCCAAAGGGCAATGGAACTTGTGGAAGCCTATGATTTTCTTTATGCGTGTGTCGGCTGGCATCCAGTTGATGCAATTGATATGACTGATGAGGATCTGCTATGGATTGAAGAATTATCAGCACACCCCAAGGTTGTGGCGCTTGGTGAGATGGGGTTGGATTATCATTGGGATAAATCTCCAAAGGATGTGCAACAGGATGTTTTTAGGAGACAAATTCAATTGGCCAAAAGGGTGAAGTTGCCAATTGTGATCCATAATCGTGAGGCAACCTCAGATATTATGACCATCCTGAAAGAGGAAGGTGCAGACGAAGTAGGAGGCATCATGCACTGCTTTAGTGGCAGTGCTGAAACAGCATTGGAATGCATTAAATTGAACTTTTTAATATCGCTAGGCGGCCCGGTTACATTTAAGAATGCAAAAAAACCAAAAGAGGTGGCAAAGGTAGTTCCACTCGAAAAGCTATTGATTGAAACGGACTGTCCATACTTGGCTCCGCATCCAAATAGAGGAAAAAGAAATGAACCTGCCTATGTAAGGCTAGTGGCAGAGCAAATAGCTGAATTGAAGGAAATTTCCGTGGAAGAGGTTGAAAGAATCACAACTGAAAATGCAAAAAAAATATTCGACATAAACTGATAAGATTTACTGTCGATTTTAGCAGATGGTTGTCCAAAATATTCCGATTTCTCTAAAGTTCTACACGTCTCCTTGTCTTTATATAATAACCTTGTCGATAACTCACACTTTACTTTTTTGATAAGTCTTCAGCATAATAGGAACTAACCTTGAGGAAAGTAGTGGGGTTGACAGCAGGTAAGATTGTTTATATAATCACTCGAAGAGAAAAGGAGGCGTTTTTCATCGGGATTCAGCACATGAAAAACCTGTTTTCCAAGCTTGTTAACACCAAAAAATTGTCTATAATTATTGCGAGTTTCATAGTTTTGCTGTTTTCAGCAGGTTTTATTACATATGAAACCACAAAGCATTCAGTGACCCTATCGCTTGATGGGAAGGAAAGGGTCATAAAAACACATGCAACAAACGTTCAAGAGCTACTTGAAGAAGAAAATATATCGTTACAGTCTAAGGACTATTTGTTTCCCTCGAAAAATTCTAGGGTAACAGACAATTTAAAAGTTGTTTGGAAATCGGCAAAACAGGTTAAGTTATCAACAGTAAATGAAGATAAGACGGTTTGGACGACAGCTGTTACAGTTGACGAATTTTTAAAGGAACAGAGCATCGAAGTAAATGAGTTTGATCAAGTAAAGCCCAAATCTAGTACAATTTTGCAAAAGGGCATGAATGTAGTAGTCAATAAAGCATTCCCACTCACCCTTAATGACGGTGGAGTAGTGAAGGACGTATGGTCCACTTCGACTACGGTCGCTGACTTTTTACATCAACAGGGAGTTACACTAACAGAGCTAGACCGGGTGGAACCAGGTTTAGACAGCGCTGTTTTAGAAAATGGCATGGTAAATGTCATTAGAGTAGAAAAAGTCACCGATGTAGTGGAAGAACCATTAAGCTTTGCTGTAGTCACTCAGAAAGATGAAAATTTAGACAAGGGGTCAGAAAAGATTTTGACACCTGGTCAAGAAGGACTTGTTTCAAGAGAATATGAGATTACAAAGGAAAATGGACAAGAGGTTTCTCGATCCGTATTGAAAGAGACAATCATAAAGGATAAGGTAGACCAAGTTGTCGCTGTAGGTTCAAAAGAGATTGTTCAAGTCGCTTCCCGTGGAGCGGAAAGCGGAAGAGAAATATATGTTACTGCCACTGCTTATACGGCAAGCTGTAGCGGTTGTTCCGGGACTACTGCAACTGGAGTGAATCTTCATGCCAATCCAGGTGCAAAGGTAATTGCTGTTGACCCCAGTGTGATTCCACTTGGTTCAAAGGTATATGTTGAAGGCTATGGTTATGCTATTGCAGCAGATACCGGTGGAGCTATTAAAGGAAATAAAATTGATGTGTTTATTGCCTCAAAGCAGGATGCTTATCAATGGGGAAGAAAAACAGTGAAAATAAAAATTCTAAACTAACCAAGATGCAGGGGATTTTTTCCTCTGCGTTTTTTCTTTTTCATTACTTGAGCTATAATAAGGATTGTATTTATATATATAGACGTAACAGATTACAAAAATGTTTCATTTTTTTTGCAATTTTATTTTATTTTTTTTGACTTGTTAAACTTGGTTGTTGATTTCCGTTTCAGGCACTTCGCGCACCTTAGGGCGACCGCAGGAGTCTTCGTGCCTTCCACTACAATCAACAAGCGAACCAAAATTAACAATTTTCTTTAACATAGGGAGGCACAATGA
>Ga0180215_1004542_pt1 | contig 12263 bp, 10 predicted proteins | sample eDN3rd37CBELigBY_FD_128871 | JGI IMG/M metagenome (GOLD analysis project Ga0180215, IMG submission 128871) | Enriched backyard soil microbial communities from Emeryville, California, USA - eDNA 3rd pass 37_C BE-Lig BY (version 2) (version 2) | ecosystem: Environmental > Terrestrial > Soil >...
AACACGGCATATCTGTCGTGTTCCTTTTGTTCATACATAACTGGCAATATGAGCCTTTCATAATGCCGAAACAGGAGGCGCCATATGATAAAGAAAACACTTCAGGAAATTGAACAAATGATAAAGATCGAGAATGATGTTTCATCTTTTCATAATACATCCATACAGGGCGTCAGCATTGACTCCAGAAAAATCGGGCGGGGTAATTTGTTCGTCCCATTCAAAGGGGAAAATTCAGACGGCCATCGATTTGTAGAAGATGCCATCGAAAAAGGGGCAGCCGCAGCCTTTTGGCAAAAGGATGTTCCCAATCCCCCTCTTCATCTTCCAATCCTGATCGTCGAAGATACACTAACGGCTCTTCAGGAATTGGCTAGAAGCTATCGTGATGAATTAAAGATAAAAGTCGCAGGCATTACAGGAAGCAACGGCAAAACAACCACCAAGGATATGACCGCAAACCTTCTTTCCGTGCAATATAAAGTTCAAAAAACCGAAGGTAACTATAACAATCATATCGGTTTGCCCTTAACCATTCTGGCTCTTGAGGAAGATACGGAAATCGCGGTGCTGGAAATGGGGATGAGCGGCAGGGGAGAAATCGATTTCCTTACGAAGCTTGCCCGCCCGGACGCTGTGATTATTACGAATATAGGCGAATCCCACCTTCAGGATTTAGGTTCCAGAGAAGGGATTGCAGAAGCTAAGCTTGAGATCGTAAATGGACTCCAGGAAAATGGCCTGGTTATTTATTACGGCGACGAGCCTCTCTTGGATGAAAAACTGAAATCCTACAATGGTTCGGCAGCTTTAAGAACTTTTGGAAGAACCGGGAAAAATGATGTGTACCCGATGGATATCAAGCAGAATGACAGCGGCAGCACGTTTGGGATTAATGTGTCCAGCGGGAAGTTTTATCTGCCTGTGTTAGGCACCCATAATGTTCTAAATGCCCTGGCAGCCATGATTGCAGCAGCCCATTTTGGCGTTCCGTACGAAAAGATGAACGAAGGCTTCGCAAGCTTAAAGCTGACGAATATGAGGATGGAACTTCTCGAGGGCCAAAGTGGAGAAAAAATCATCAATGATGCTTATAATGCGAGTCCAACATCCATGAATGCGGCGATTGAACTGATTGCCAACCTGCCAGGGTATAAAAAGAAAATTCTTGTTCTGGGCGATATGCTGGAGCTTGGTCCGCAGGAGGAGGATTTCCATTACTCCACAGGAAAATCTGTGGATCCTGAAAAGGTTGATTATGTATTTACTTTCGGCAAGCTTGGCGAATATATCGCCAAGGGAGCGAAGGAGGTACTTCCTCACGAACGGGTGGCCGCCTTTACTGACAAACAGCCGCTGATCGAAGAGCTGAAGAAACATGTGGATCCGGAAACGATTATACTGGTTAAGGCATCCCGGGGCATGAAACTGGAAGAAGTTGTCTCTGCCCTTCAATAATTGCTAAGAAAAAAATAACAACAACACTTTAACAGATAGAATGGTAAGACTAAAACAGCTGGAAAATAACATGTAATTCTCATACCTTGTTAATTCTGTTATTGTATATATCTGTTATTATAGGAAATAAACCCCTGTTTCACGTGAAACAGGGGTTTAAATTATTTTTATATAGTTCCTTTGTTATAATTTTTATCTTCTAACAGGTTTGATTAGTATGGCAAAAAGGAAAAAGTGTAAAATAGAATTGACTTAGATTATAAAAAATGGCGGTGACTCGAGGATGATTGGCTGCATGTGCATACATGGTTTTACAGGAGCTCCATTTGAAGTAGAGCCTTTGGCAGAATATTTGAAAGAACATACAGACTGGGAGATTTCCGTGCCGACATTGCCGGGTCATGGCGATGAACTTAAGCTGAAAGGAATTGCCTATAACAAATGGATTGAGCATGCAGAGGAAGAGCTGAAAAGGCTGATAAGCCGCTGTGAGAAAGTGTATGTAATCGGCTTTTCGATGGGCGGCCTGATCGCCAGCTACTTAACAGTGCATTACCCTGTGGATAAGCTGGTTCTGCTCAGTGCAGCTGCTTATTACGTAAATCCAAAACAGCTTTTCTTCGATATTAAAGAGATGGCAAGGGATGCCTTCAAGGGAAACCTGGCCGACAATGAGATGTTCGTCAGATATAAGCGGAAAATAAGTGCGACACCGATTACGGCAACTCTTCAATTCCGCAGGCTTGTGGCCTCTATCAAACCTATCTTAAATCAGATCACTGTGCCGACATTGATTGCGCAAGGTGAAAGTGATGGAGTGGTGCCTCCGCGAAGTGCCAGATATTTATACAATAATATAAGTTCATCGGCCAAAAAATTAATTTTTATAAAGGACTCCAAACATCTTATCTGCCATTGCGGAGAAGGGGAACGCCTCTTTCAGGAGATCCTTGGTTTTCTTCAAAAAAAGCCGGAATGATAAGGTTTTCAGCCAGCCTTCAAGTTTGCAATGCTTACTTGAAAATGGTAATATAAACACCAAAGTGCCAACAGGAACTTCTTTTGAGAACCCGGACATGCTCCAGCAGGAGAATGTCTTTTTTCATTAAATACAGAGGTATTGCGGAGAACGTCATACTTCAGTATGGCCATAAATAGATGAGTGCTTTCTCGTTGTTAGAACTCATCTTTAGAGACCTGATTGTCCGTGAACAATTTGGATAGAATTTACCCTCATCCTTTCCTCAAGCGGGTTTCATAGTGAGTGGGACTCTTCTTAACGAAACATAACCGCACTTTTTATAAAAATAAGAAGTTAAAGCATCTAGAGACCGGGTACTGCCGGTTAAAAGGCTCCTTACGGGGTGCCCTAACTTTTCTTATAATCGTCCGGAAGAGTGACTCATAGGCCAATTTTCAGGAGAATTCCTGCCTGCAGGTTTGCAGGGACAAAATTTTTCTATGATTAGAAGGAGAATGAATACATTGACAAAGTTTCAAGACTTGGGCATCAGCCCGGCGACAATGAAATCACTGAAGCGAATGGGATTTGAAGAAGCGACTCCTATTCAGGCCCAGACCATTCCGTTAAGTTTAGAGAATAAAGACCTGATCGGGCAGGCGCAGACAGGAACAGGAAAAACTGCTGCATTCGGAATCCCGATGATTGATAAAATCGACAACACGAAGGATTTCATTCAGGGAATTGTGATTGCTCCGACTCGCGAGCTGGCAATTCAGGTATCGGAAGAACTGTATAAAATCGGCTACGGCAAAAGAACGAAAGTCCTATCCATTTATGGAGGGCAGGATATTAATCGCCAAATCCGCGCCTTGAAGAACAAACCGCATATCATTGTTGGAACGCCAGGACGTATTTTGGACCACATAAACCGCAAAACAATGCGTCTTGACCATGTCCATACAGCCATTCTTGACGAAGCGGATGAAATGCTTAACATGGGATTCATTGATGATATTGAAGCAATCCTTGCCCAAATTCCGGAAGAGCGCCAGACCCTGCTTTTCTCTGCTACAATGCCTGCGCCAATCCGCAGAATGGCAGAACGCTTCATGAAGGAACCCCAAATTGTCCGCGTAAAAGCAAAGGAAATGACTGTATCATCTATTGAACAATACTATATTGAAGTGCATGAAAAGAATAAATTTGATGTGCTGACAAGACTTCTGGATATTCAATCACCGGAATTGGCAATCGTATTCGGACGTACAAAGCGCCGTGTCGATGAACTGGCTGAAGCCTTGAATCTTCGCGGATACATGGCTGAAGGAATCCACGGTGACTTAAGCCAGGCTAAAAGGATTTCTGTTCTTCGCAAGTTCAAAGAGGGAAGCATTGACGTCCTCGTTGCAACAGATGTTGCTGCACGAGGCTTGGATATTTCCGGTGTCACACATGTATACAATTTTGATATTCCTCAGGATCCTGAAAGCTATGTTCACCGCATCGGCCGTACAGGACGTGCTGGAAAAACAGGTGTTGCGATGACATTCATTAATCCGCGCGAAAAATCGTATCTGCATGTCGTAGAACGTACAACCAAGAGGAAAATGGAACGCATGGATGCTCCAACACTGGATGAGGCCCTTGAAGGCCAGCAGAAAGCAGTCATGGAAAAAATCATGCAAACCATTGAGGAAAACAATCTTGAGAGCTATAAAGAAGCAGCTGATGAGCTCCTTGCACAAAAGGATGCTTCAACAGTGGTTCAAGCCGTGCTGAAGATGCTGACAAAAGAACCGGATACAACTCCTGTTAAATTAACAGAGGAAAAGCCGCTTCCATCTAAGCGCGACAGAAAGCCGAATGACCGCAGCCGCGGAGGCTATAACGGAAAAGGCAGACAAGGAGGCCAGAAAGGATCATATAAATCCCGTCAAGGCCACACTGGAAAACGTCAAAGCCACAATAACCGTTCAAATAGCAGCAGCAGCTATCGTTAAACGGTTACTTTAAAAAGGAGAGCAGAGATTCTGCTCTCCTTTTCTTTTTAATTTGCTCCCACTATTATAAGGGCCATCCATCTGCAATTTCTCAGCGGCAGCCGTACATACTAAGGGAAAAACAATGCGGGAGGAATCGACATGACGATTGTACGCCTTGGGTATGTCGCGATGAGTATGAATCTGAAAAACGCGTCACCATCGCAAACGATGACGTTTAAGCAATTCTCGGCCATTAAAGACCGCGAGGCGGCTATAGCAAGACTGGAGCGGATTGCCGTATCAAATCTCGAAAACTGCCTAAGGCTGCTAAAGCACAATGTGGCCCATGATATCCATTTTTTTCGCTTTAGCTCCCGGCTGATTCCTCTTGCCAATCATGAGGAACTTTCTGATTGGAAGTATATGCACTCTCTTAAAGAAGCTCTATCCAAAATTGGTGACTTTCTGGATGGACACCCTATGCGGGTGGATTTTCATCCAGACCATTTTGTGCTCCTTAATACACCGAAAGTTGATACATTGAATATGTCCATTAAAACACTGGCAATGCATGAAGCCCTGCTGAAAGGCATGAGGCTGAATCCAGCTCACCGCTGTGTTCTGCATGTGGGCGGAGGATATGATGATAAAGAGAAGGCTCTCGAACAATTTATCCATAATTGGGGCTTTACACCTTCAGGAATCCAGCAAATGATTATCCTCGAGAATGACGATACCACCTTTACCCTTGATGATACGCTTTATCTTTGTGAAAAGCTTGGGATTCCGCTTGTATTTGATTACCACCATCACCTTGCCAATTTTGAGAATGATAACTGGACGGAGCAATGGGAAAGGGTCGCAGCGACATGGGATCATTCAGAATTGCCTGTGAAAATGCATATTTCCAGTCCGAAATCAGACAAAGATTTCAGAGCGCATGCCGATTATATTAATGCTGATATGTTCATGGAGTTTCTTCAGAACATTAAGGGGTCAGTGCCTGAGATTCATTGCATGATCGAAGCGAAAATGAAGGATAGCGCACTATTTAAGCTTTCTGAAGATTTAAGAACGAACCCCGATCTGACTTTTATTGATTCATCCAGCTTTGAAATATAAGTAGTACCCCCGCTTTTTTCATAAAAGGGAGACACTTCTTTTTTCTGTCATGTATACTTATAGAAGTGAAAGAGCTGATCCAAAGAAATGTGCTGATGAGGTTCTTAGCGAGGAACTGACTCTGGGCGTTTTTGAATGACTATTAATTTTATGGAATTGCGGGGGGTACTGCATGATTACAGAGCCGCATAAAAGGATACCGGCAAGGGGGCTGCTTGCATGGAGAATCTCCGGCACAATCCACTCTGTTTTTCCTTTTGTGTTATCAGGGGGAGCAATTGCTGCTGCTTTCCTGTTTAAGTGGCCTATTTGGGTTATTGGGGCTTCCTTAATGTTTTATTCAGCTTATGCTTACCTAGTCATTATGATTTTCCCCTCCTTAAGGTGGAAAAGATGGAGGTATGAGGTCCGGGAAAATGAAATAGAACTCAAACATGGGATATTTGTGATTAAAAAGACCCTTGTTCCCATGATTCGGGTGCAGCATGTGGATACCAGGCAAGGGCCGATATTGCGTAAATATCGTCTTGCTACTGTCACCATCTCGACGGCTGCAACTGTTCATGAAATACCGGCCTTGGATGTGGATGAAGCGGAGGAATTGCGCTTTTTCATTTCCTTGCTGGCAAGGGCTGCAGATGATGATGTCTAATCCGAAACGGCTGCACCCAATATCAGCGGTAGCCAATTTCCTGAAACACCTAAAGGAAATGCTGGTGCCCTTTCTTGTTTTTGTCGTCTTTGGAAGCAGAGGAGGAAATGGTGAAATTGTTCAGCTTGTCCTGTCTTTAGGGGTCATAATTGCGGTTTTTATGATAGGGATCCTTACCTGGTGGAGATATACTTATAGACTGGAAGAAGGCGAGCTTCGAATCGAGTATGGTGTTCTGATAAGGAAGAAGAGATATATTCCGCTTGAAAGAATTCAAAGTCTAGACTTATCGGAAGGTTTGCTGCAAAGGCCATTTGGCCTTGTAAAGATGAAAGTGGAGACAGCCGGTTCAAGCGGAGCTGGTGAGGCAGAAGCGGTATTGACGGCTATTTCTAAAAAAGATGCAGAATTCATTCAGCAGGCATTTTCAGCTGCTAAAAAGAATCCTTCCGAAATGGAAACAGCTTTACAGAACCGGGAAGTGATTTATAAAATTTCTCCTGGCGAGCTGCTCCTTCTGGCATCAACTTCAGGTGGGGCAGGTGTCGTTATTTCGGCTGTCTTTGCCTTTGTTTTTCAATTTGAAGAGATCCTTCCGTATGAAAAGGTGTTTGCCGGCCTCGAAGGATTTATTGCCAACGGAATTGTATTTGTGAGTATCCTGGTCTTCATCGTCTTTTTTATTGCATGGCTTATTGCTCTTATTGGCGGTATGCTAAAATATGCCGATTTTACTTTAATAAAGACTGATAAGGAGTTGATTGTCACAAGAGGTCTGCTGGAAAAGAGGCAGATGACAATTCCGCTGAATCGCATTCAGGCAATTCAGATCAGGGAAAATCTGCTTAGGCAGCCACTTGGCCTGGCGACTGTCTATATTGAAAGTGCAGGAGGTTCCATTGAGGACAATGAAAGCGCGCGCCTTATGATCCTGCCGATTGTGAAAAAAACACGGATTGCCGGTTTATTAAAGCCCCACTTGTCCCACTATGAACTGCAGCCCGGATTTTTTAAAGCTCCAAAAAGGGCGCTTAACCGCTATTTATGGAGAGGGTTTCTGTGGGCACTGCCTTTTGTGGCTGTGCCGCTCCTCTTTTTCAGGCCATGGGGATACTTTTCTTTAGTGCTGCTGATCCTTTCTTTGGGATGGTCGTATCTCAAATACAGGGATGCAGGCTGGGATATCAGTTCTCAGCAGCTTGCTCTCAGATATCGCGGGATTGTAAGGACGACTGTCTTTATGAAAAGAAATCGAATACAGTCCCTCACCATGAGCGAAAGTTATTTTCAGAAAAGGCGCAGTCTGGCTACCATAGAAGCTGTGGCCATGTCAGGGATTGGGGGGACAGGCGGAACGGTTCCTGATCTTGACCGTGGAGAAGTGTATGCTATTTATAAGTGGTATTCTTATACTGGATTAAACAGAAGTTATTTGAAAAAGGAAAGGCGCCCATGAGCGCTTTTTTTGTTGTATAGGAAACTATAAAATGGATCAGTGTGAAACTCTGTGGAAAGGCTGTCTGCATCCAGCTCCTAGCCCCTCGGGTCATAAGCCAACAGAAATCAGAAACGCTTCGGCAGAGATGTATCGCCCGACAAAAGCTTGCTTTGGAAGGTTTCCTGCATAATTCGTCTTATGCCTGCCGGACTTGCACAGGATGTGCTGGCTTCAGCGTATGCCAGGACGTGGCGGTTTTTAGACGGAGTTCATCTGATCAAGGCGCTCCAGCTTTTGGACTAGGATTATCTGGATAAAAACCCCAGGACAGCCAAAATGATAATGATTCCCCAGAGAACAAGCCTTGATGCGGGCACCCCTTTTAATGAAGGCCTGATGCCGGCAAGACCTCCGGGCCGTATTATGCCGGATGAAGAAGATGTACGTCCTTTGGCAAGTGATGCCGCACCAATCAGGAAACCTGCAAGCAGGCCGAATAAATGGGCTGTAACATTAATGTTTGGCTGCAGAAAGGTCATGATTACGCCGATTATCGTAATGGTCAGTATGATTTGTGAGTTTTCCCTGGATAAAAGTTCTTTTCGGAATACAATGATTGCCGCAAAGTATCCGAACAGGCCAAAGATCGCACCACTGGCACCCACATGAATATATGTCAAAGGTTCAAGAAGCAGTGTTGCAATATTTGCTGCTGCACCAGCTGTGATGTAAAGGAGGATGAATCTGGTTTTCCCGAGCATTCGTTCCAGTACAGGGCCGAAGAGAACAAGAGAAAAGCTGTTGAATAAAACATGGGGGAAACCGCTGTGCAGTATGATTGGGCTCAGCAGCCGCCAGTATTCACCTTGAACAATATATAAATTGACACCTGCAAGCTTTTCGAAAATAAGTGTATTTGGAAATAGGGGAACGACTGTTAATAGATAGATGATAATATGGATACAAATGATAGCAGAAACAACAGGGTAGTAGCGGATAAATTCCTTAAAGCTTTCCGTTCTTGTAAACATGGCTCTCCTCCGTGCTTGAATTGTTGGACCGTGTATCTACATCATAGCCTGAAAAGCAGTTTTTCAGCATGCCATAACACTTATTCATTGGATAATGTGTACATAATACTGCTTCTACTGTATTCTTTATGCAGCGAATAATATAAATAGAAGGAAGATGAGAGATGATTTCCGGTATTGGGATTGATATTGCAGATCTGGAGCGCATACGAAAAATTATTGCCAGGCAGGAGCGGTTTCCTGAACGGATTTTGACACCAAAAGAGCAGGATGGCTATCGCCGCTTGCCGGAAAAGAGACAGGCTGAATTTCTTGCCGGGAGGTTCGCGGCAAAAGAAGCCTTTTCAAAGGCGTGGGGCACTGGTATTGGGGAAGAACTTTCCTTTCAGGATATTGAAATTGAAAAGGATGAAAAGGGAAAGCCATATATTTCGAAGCCATTTAAAGATGGGATACACTTGTCGATTTCCCATAGCAGAGAATATGCGGTGGCTCAGGTGGTTATAGAAAAAACTTGATATTTGGCAGGCTGAAGAATTTCAAAAGCTTGTCATTCCTCCTAGCATATTCCCTAAGGTTGTCTCATATATTCATAATGCGATAGGAGAGACAGGCCGGAAGTTGGGCCGATCTCACTGAAATGAGACAAAGGGGCTGAAGGAATGAAGAAAAAGTGGTTCATGCTGCTTGCCGGGCTTTTGGTAGTTCTTGCATTGTCTGCCTGTGGAACTAAATCACAGGAAGACGTCGTAAAGGATCTTAACAATAAGCTTGAAGACATTAAAGGATACAAGGCAGAGGCCAAGATGACTCTGCAGATGGGGACTGACCCGCAAACCTACGATATTGAAGTATGGCATAAGGAGCCTGACTTTTACCGGGTGAACCTGAAAAATGCCCAAAAGGAACAAAGCCAAATGATTCTGCGCAACGATGACGGTGTATTTGTCCTCACTCCTGCGCTGAACAAGAGCTTCCGTTTCCAGAGCGATTGGCCGCAGAACAGCAGCCAGGCTTATTTATATGAATCATTAGTCAAGGACATTATGGAGGATAAAGAAGCTAAGTTCTCCGCTACAAAAGATCATTATGTGTTTGAAACAAAAACACGCTATCAAAATAATCAGATGCTTCCTGTCCAGGAAATCAAGCTCAAGAAGTCCGATTTATCCCCAGTCAGTGTGAAGGTTATGGATCCTGATAAAAATGCACTTGTAACAGTAGAATTTTCAAATGTAAAGTTTAATGCCAGCTTCGATAAGAAAGATTTTGACATGCAGAAGAACATGACAGGAGCACAGCTCGAAGTGCCGGTGATGGCTGAAGTGGAGGATCAGGAATTCGCGGTTAAATATCCGCAGATGGATATGGCTGATGTAAAGCTGGTTGATGAGCAGGAAGTTCAAACAGAAGATGGCAAGCGCGTTGTATTGACGTACGATGGAGAAAAATCCTTCACTCTTGTGCAGGAAAAGGCCGCTGTCATGCCGACATCATCCGTCGTTACTTCAGTGAAGGGCGAGCCTGTTGACCTTGGCTTCACCATTGGTGCACTTTCTGACAACACCATTTCCTGGACCTACCAGGGTGTGGATTATATGATTGCATCCAATGATTTATCACCTGAAGAAATGTCCGAAATTGCCCGCACTGTACAGGGGGAAATGGTGAAATAAATCACCGGCAAAAAGCAGGTCTCAAATGGGGCCTGTTTTTTTTATGCTGCCGGCATGGGAAATCATCTTTCAAAGCCTTTTGATAAAAATAAGCATTTGACAAACCCTCTGCCAGAGTTTGATAATCGACATGTAGAGAAGCAATGGCTAAAGGACGTGAATACATCGATGAATGAACAAACAAAAATGTACCGGGACACTTGGGCAGAGATAAATCTGGATCATATTTCATATAATGTAGAGTCAATGAAAAAACATGCAGAAGAAGGGACAAACGTCATTGCGGTTGTGAAGGCAAATGGGTATGGGCATGGAGATGCTGCTGTGGCGGAAGCGGCCCTGGAAGCGGGAGCATCCTCTCTGGCTGTTGCCACCCTGGATGAGGCGATGGCATTGAGAAATAAAAAGATTGCAGCGCCGATCTTAGTAATGGGAGCGAGCCGCCCGGAGCATGCAGGTGAAGCAGCTGTAAAGAATATTGCCCTGACCGTTTTTCAAAAGGAGTGGCTATCACAAGCATACGAATATGTGGAAGACGGAGAAGTCCTGAATATCCATTTAAAGTTTGATACAGGCATGGGGCGCCTGGGTATTCGAAGCCGTGATGAGCTTGCGGGAATTGAGAGCGTTATCAAAAAGGACAAGCGTTTTATGCTTGAAGGGGTGTTTACGCATTTTGCCACAGCGGATTCATTGGAGAATGCTTATTTTGAAAAGCAGCTGAGCAGATTTGAGGAAATGACCAGCTGGCTGGAGATTTTGCCAAAGTATATCCATACCAGCAACAGCGCGGCGGGCCTTAGATTTCCCAAAGCCCACTTCAATGCTGTCAGAATGGGGATCAGTATGTACGGCCTGGCTCCTTCCATGGAAATTAAGTCTGATCTTCCTTTCCCTCTGAAAGAAGCTTTTTCTCTCCATACCTCTATTGTTCATGTGAAAAAGCTTCATAAAGGCGAGAAGGTCAGCTATGGGGCGACTTATGAGGCACAAGAAGATGAATGGATTGCAACTTTGCCGATCGGCTATGCGGATGGCTGGATACGAAAACTTCAGGGGCAGGAGGTTCTTGCTGAAGGATTGAGGGTTCCAATTGTTGGAAGAGTTTGTATGGATCAATGCATGATTAAGCTTCCGCATGAAATGCCTGTCGGTACAAAAGTAACCCTGATCGGCGAGCAGGGGGAAGAAAAGATTCCGGTTGACGAAATCGCCGAAAAACTTGAAACCATCAACTATGAAGTAACCTGCATGGTATCTTCCCGGGTTCCGCGCATATATAAAAGAGATGGTAAAATTATCGGGGGAATTAATTATCTGCTATAATCGTAAAAAACTTTATTTGCTGCCCAGCTAAGCTATCGCCCGGAAAAGAGATGGAATAAGCGCGGCGGCTTTCTGAAAAGATAGGAATGATGAACTCTGAAGTTAGTTAACTGTCTAGCTTCAGCGCCTACCCCCTCGAGGTCACAAGCCATTCCTCCCAAAAAGGCAAAGAACGCCTTTCCGTGAGGCCCGTCTTGTGCTTGTCGGGGGTGAGCAAGGCGCTTCCGCTTTTCTGAAATCATGCATAAAATACTATTTTTTTGGACGATAATACAGAAGAATTAAAGAATCCCCTTTGCATTGGGCTTTATAAATGGTAATATTGAAAATGGTAGATATAAAAATGGTGTGTAGTGATGGTGGAGGTGTATGTTTGTGTCTGATTCCAGCACAACAACAGAGATAATGGTAAAGTTACCGCAGCATCTTTTAACCGAGTTAGACGGATTTGCAAAACAGGAAAACGTTAACCGGAGCGAATTCATTTATCAGGCAACCAAAATGTATTTGCGCGAACGCAAAAAGAGACAAATTCGCGAGTCCATGAGACGAGGCTACATGGAGATGGCGAAAATAAATTTGACGATTGCATCTGAAGCATTTCAAGCGGAATA
>Ga0180215_1004545_pt1 | contig 12257 bp, 11 predicted proteins | sample eDN3rd37CBELigBY_FD_128871 | JGI IMG/M metagenome (GOLD analysis project Ga0180215, IMG submission 128871) | Enriched backyard soil microbial communities from Emeryville, California, USA - eDNA 3rd pass 37_C BE-Lig BY (version 2) (version 2) | ecosystem: Environmental > Terrestrial > Soil >...
AACATCGTTTCAGCATATGTTTCAGTCACTTTTTCTGACAGAGACGCTTTAATTTTTTCTACAGCTGTTCCGCCAATTTGAGCTGATAAAAAATTGTAGCTCTCATTGGGAACGTAAATCAGGTTCATTTTCTGCGGATTGTCTTCCAGGAGAGTGGTTGCATTCTTGGAAAAATCCTTAGGGATTTCAACAAGCATATAATATTGCTGATCATTTAGATCTTTATATGCTTCCTCTTTATCAACAAATTGAAAATTAAAGTCCTTGCTTTCCTTTAATTTATCAACAAGATCATCGCCCAGATGCAATTCATTATCTTCAAATGCAGCACCTGCATCCTCATTAACGATAGCAACAGGCAGATCATCTAAATGATCGTATGGATCCCAAAATGCCCAAAGAAACATTCCGCTGTATAAAATAGGAATAAACACTACTGCGATAATAGGAATCAGCAGTTTTTTGTTTTTTAAGATTGCTGAAAACTCCTTCAAGAAAAGTTTGTTTCTCACCGTAAATCCCTCCGTAATAACTTAATGACTAATTTCCCCATTCGGTCATTTCTCTGAAAAAATAGAGGACTATCTAGTTCGATAATCCTTTCATAATGTATTGTTCAAACAGCATAGCTATTTTTTCTTTTTCCAAAGGTTCATGACGCTGCTCCCAATCAAATATGAGAGCAATATAAAGCTTCAGCATCACAAAAGATGTCAGTTCCGGATCGCATTTCCGGATTTCTCCTTTTTCAATCGCTTGTGTGACTTTGTCTTTTAAATAACTTAATATCGCATCCTCTACTTTCCCAATTACATCTGTAACAGCAGGAGTTCCCATTTCCTTTGCTTCCTGGAAAAGCTTGATTGTCAGCTGATGCTTCATGCGGAATTCAAGTATTTTATACAAACCCCGATGAACATTTTTATGAAAGGGCAAAGAAGGATCAAGCGCTTCATCAGCTGCGCTTTTCATTTCCATAATGAGCGTATGGATAATTTCATCAAACAGCTCTTCTTTATTTTTAAAGAAATTATAAATAGTGCCTTTTCCAACATTTGCAAGCTTTGCAACTTGATCCATAGTGGTTGCTTTATATCCAAATAGAGAAAATGATTTAGTGGCAGCCTCAATAATTTGCTGTTTCCGATCTGCTGACATGAACTCACCTCTTTAGAAAATGACTAAATGAACAATTTGGTCATTAGTACAAAAAGAAATTTACCATACTCTAAATGAAAAAGCAAGCTGAAATGATCCAATATAAAAAGCTGTCACACACGGACAGCTTTTTGCTTGTTGCTTTGCAAGTATTCAACTGCATTTCGAACTGCCTCTTCTGCCTGATCTATGCAGTCAGGAACGCCAAGACCTTCAAATGAACTTCCTGCCAGAAAAATGCCCGGCAGCTTTTCCTGTGCCTGTTTCTTTGCCAGCCCGACGCGTTCTTTATGTCCTACAGTATACTGCGGCATTGAATCCTTCCATCTTGTTACATAAACAAAGTCCGGATTCATTTTAATATTCATTGTTTTATTTAAATCATCAAGTACAACTTTAACAATTTGGTCATCTGACAGATCCACCACTGCTTCATCACCGGCTTTGCCAACGTAACAGCGCAGAAGCACTTTTCCTTTTGGGGTCGAATGAGGCCATTTCTTATGTGTCCAGGTACATGCAGTAATGGTGTAATCACTATGGCGTGAAACAACAAAACCGGTTCCGTCAATATCCCTCTCAATCGCTTGCTCAGGAAAAGCCAGCGCTACAGTTGCCACAGAAGTGGAAGGCATGTCTTTGAACTGCCCAAAAAGTCCCCAGCCAGAGAAAATGCTGCACAGAGCATGGTGGGGAACAGCCATAACCATGCAATCTGCCTGAAGGTTTTCTCCGCCATTCATTTCAACTGTATAGCTTCTGCCAGTCTTCTTGATCGATTCAATTCGATGGCCTTTTAGTACAGTTCCAGGTTCAAGCTTGCTCTCTAGGGCATCGACAAGCGATTGAAGCCCCGATTTGAAAGTAAGGAACATCCCTTCTTTGCTTTTGCGGTTTGCGGCTTGTTTCGGGTGAGAGCCTGTGGACTTTTTCATTCCCAGAATTAAACTTCTATACTTCTGCTCAACCTGATAAAACTGCGGGAAGGTGGCCATAAGGCTTAATTGATCAATATCGCCAGCATAAATGCCAGAAAGAAGCGGTTCAATCAAATTATCGACAACTTCGTCACCAAGCCTTCTCCTGAAAAAGGCACCCAGTGACTGATCATTGGAAGAAGCGGAGCGCGGCAGCACAAAATCTGCCGCAGCTCTTGCCTTCCCTGCGGGAGAGAATAAGCCGGTTGTAATAAAGGGAGCAATTTGTGTAGGAATGCCCATGATTGATCCGCCCGGCATTGGAAATAGGCGCTGTCTTACAAGAACATAGGACTTACCGGATGTATTTCTCACAAGATCTTTTTCCAGCCCTGCTTCATTGGCAAGCCGGGACGCACTTTGTTTACGGGCCAGAAAGGAATCTGGTCCTCTTTCGATCACAAAACCGTCTCGTGTTATTGTTTGAATCTTGCCGCCAAGACGATGTGAAGCTTCTATGAGCTTTACATCCAGGGCCATTCCTTTTTCTTTGGCTTCCTTCTGCAGATAGTAAGCTGCAGCAAGACCAGTAATTCCCCCTCCGGCAACAACAACTTTCTGTCTCTCTCCCTGCACGGTAAATCGCCTTCTTTTCTAATTTTTTGCTTATCTATTCAGCAACTTAAAAATGGCATCAGACATCGCATCAATAAACTCTGGCTGTGAATTTGGCATTTCTGGACGGTAATAGCTTGCACCAAGCTCATCAGTGACAACTTTGCATTCATAGTCATTGTCGTACAGCACTTCAAGATGATCTGAAACAAAGCCGACAGGAGCATACACAAATGCCTTGTAGCTCTTGTTTTCATAAAGGTCCCTTGTCAAATCCTGCACATCAGGACCAAGCCATGGTTCAGGTGTGTTTCCTGCACTTTGCCAGCCAACGGCATAGTTTTTGACGCCAGCCTGTACGGCAATCAGGTCAGCTGTTTCCTGCAGCTGATGCGGATATGGATCCCCTGATTGCAGAATCTTTTCCGGCAAACTGTGTGCAGAAACAATTAACACAGCTGAATCTTTTTCTTCAGCAGGCATTTTATCGAATGTTTCCTTTACACGATCAGCCCAATATTTGATAAACTTAGGCTCTTTATACCAGCTTTCAACTGATTTTATAACAGGACCGCCAAGCTTTTCAGCCTCTTCTTTGGCTCTGCCGTTATATGATTTTACACTAAAGGTTGAGAAATGAGGTGCAAGAACAATGCTGACAGCCTCTTCAATCCCATCCTCATGCATTTGTCTAACTGCATCTTCTACGAAAGGTTCAATATGTTTTAATCCTAAATACATTTTGAATTCATAATCGTCCTGAATTTCATTTAAATGCTGTTCAAGTTTTTCAGCCTGATCTTTAGTAATTTCTGCAAGCGGTGATATTCCGCCAATCGCTTCATATCTGCTTCTTAAATCTTCAAGCATTTCCTCAGAAGGCTTTCTTCCCCTGCGGATATGTGTATAGTAACGCTCAATGTCTTCTTCCTTATAGGGAGTTCCATAAGCCATTACAAGTAAACCAACTGTCTTTTTACCCATGTCTTCCACCTCAAATAGTTTTGTATCCAGTCCTTATTGTGCCAAAAAATAAATTGATTACCAAAACTAATGCTCAAGCAATGTGCCAATCGGTTTACCAGACATTGCTCAAAGCTGTCCTAAAGGTTACTTGTTTAGTTTGGAAGCAGAGTACTCATGAATAAAAGCAGTTAATTTCTTTAATGTGTCCGGATTAACCTCCGGGAAAACACCATGCCCAAGATTAAATATATAACCAGGCTGGGCCATTCCCTGATCGAGAATAGCTTTTGCTTTTTCCTCTATAACCTCCCATGGTGCAAGGAGAATAGCCGGATCAAGATTGCCCTGGACTGTTTTGGTGATGCCTTTTGCCCTTGCTTCCTGAATCGGAAGTCTCCAATCCAGCCCAACTACATCAAGCGGCAGATCATGCCACTCCAATGCCAGGTGGCTTGCGCCTACACCGAACATGATCAGCGGAACATTCTCTTCTTTTAAGGCAGAGAAAATACGATTCATTACAGGCTTAATAAAATAGCGGTAATCCTCCACATTTAAGGCGCCAACCCATGAATCGAAAATCTGGATAGCTTTCGCACCTGCTTTGACCTGGGATTTCACATATGTAATAGTCATTTCCCCAAGTTTATCCATTAAAGCAAACCAGGCTTTAGGTTCTGCATACATGAATGCTTTCGTTTTGTTGTAATTCTTAGATGGTCCGCCTTCAATCATATAGCTGGCAATAGTAAATGGAGCCCCTGCAAAACCGATTAGAGGCACAGTCAACTGCTCTTGAGTAAGAAGCTTAATAGTCTCCAGGACATATGGAACGTCCTCTTCCGGATTGATTTCCCCAAGCTTTTCTACATCCGCTATGGAACGGATAGGATTTGAAATAACAGGGCCGATTCCTGATTTAATTTCCACATCAACCCCAAGGGCAGGAAGAGGTGACATAATATCTTTATAAAGTATGGCAGCATCATTGTTATATTGCTCTACCGGCAGCCTAGTAACATAGGCACAAAGTTCAGGCTGGTGTGTAATTTCAAATAGGGAGTATTTTTCTTTTATCGCTCTATATTCCGGCTGCGAACGGCCAGCCTGGCGCATATACCAAACAGGAACATAATCTGTCTGTTCCCCCCTTGCTGCCTTCAGAAATGTATCGTTAAATGAGTTCGTCATTAAATTTTATCCACCTTTCAAGACTTGTCTGCGTATTATTGTAATATATATATACCAAAATTAGAAATCGCCAGTATCTATCCTTTATGACTATATCCTTTTTTCTCTGTTTTTGTATAGATTTGAAGGGCAAATGTCAAAAAATTGACGTTTTTAACTATCTAAATAAGGGAAAATTAAAGATTGTAAGGATATTAGCTCATAAAATTTTTCAATTAATGAATGAAATGTTTAACAGCATGATATTTTCACTGAAATGACTTTCAAAAAACACTATAAACTTTTCCAAGTGGAGTGAGAAAAAATGAAGATATATATGGCAAGAGGAACTTACGATTTTTTGAAAAAAATTAAAAAAAAGCACTCCAATGAAAACATGGTTGCAATGCAGAATACTGAGAGTGCCTTATTAATCCATGAAACAGCAGGAGCCTCCATCTTTAAAGAACCTCGTTCCTATGAAGTAATTGATTCTTCCGGTACATTCAATGATGCAGGATTTGCAGTTCTGAATAATATACCTGTTACAGATGAAGGCAGGCCGCTTTTTGAGCACCGGTTTAAAAACAGGGCAGGACTTATTGAAAATGAACCGGGATTTACGGCCATCCGGGTTCTGCGGCCACTTGAATCAAACACATATATCATTCTAACACTATGGAAGGATGAAAAATCCTTTAAGAACTGGCAGAATTCCAAAGCATATGAAAAAGCACATGAAAAACGCGGGACGGAAAGCGGCATCGATAAGACACCGAATATATTCTCCAGCCCTTCATATGTGACCCAATATTATATCCCTGAAGAAGAGAAATAAGAAAAGCGGAAGCGCCTAGCCCACCCCCTACAAGCACAAGACGAGCCTTCCGGAAAGGCGTCCTTTGCCTTTTTGGGAGGATTGGCTTGTGACCTCGAGGGGGTAGGCGCTGGAGCTAGACAATTATCTAACTTAAGAATTCATACATTCTTTTAATTTAATAAAGGATGAGCTGCAGCAGCTCATCCTTCTCTATGCCTGTCTTTTAATTATGCCATTTCGATTGGCATAAACTGCTGCCTGAGTACGGTCAGTCACACCCAGTTTACTGAGGATATTGCTTACGTGTGTTTTGACTGTTTTGATGCCAATGAACAATTCCTCACTGATTTCCTGGTTTGTCATCCCTTCCCCAATGCAGAGCAGAACATCAAACTCCCTTTCAGTTAAATCATCGTGAGGCTTTTTTTCTTTTTCTCTAAAACGGCTTACCATTTTCCCCGCAACCTTTGATTCAATAACGGACTCTCCTTGTGCAGCTTTCTTAATTGCATTCACAACCTCGGCAGCATTTGCTGTTTTAAGCATATAGCTGAACGCACCCGCTTCAATTGCCGGGAAAACTTGTTCATCATCGTAATAGCTGGTTATGATTATAATTTTGCACCCAGGATAGCTTTTTAAAATCTCCCTTGTGGCTTCAATTCCGTTCCCATTTTCCATCAGCAGATCCATCAGAACGATTTCCGGCCGTTCATTGAGTACAAGCTTTACAGCTTCATTTCCGCTTTCTGCTTCCCCAATTACCTTTATTCCAGCTTCCGTTGCCAAATAAGATATAATGCCTTTTCTTACCATTTCATGATCATCCACTACAGCAACACTGATCATTTCAACCTCTCCCCTTTTGCCGGAATTTTAATATCTATATAGGTTCCTTCATTTTTCTTAGAACGTATTTTGAATATTCCTCCAACTTCTTCACAGCGTTCCCTCATTGTCTTCAGCCCATAGGAGGTGATCCTCTCTTTATGAGGATTAAAGCCTTTTCCATTATCAGCAATAAAAAGATAAATGTAATCTTCTTCTTCCGTTAAGGTTATTTTTATATTCCCTGCATCAGCATGGCGGAGTACATTGGATAGGGCTTCCTGCACAATCCGAAACAAATGCTCTTCCGCTGCTTTTGAAAGATTTTCAATCTCATCAATGCTTGCATTAAAATCGATGTTTGTCTTTGCCTTTAACTCCTGTATCAGCTTAATAATTCCATCGCATAGCCTGTCATCACTCAGCTGCACGGGTCTCAAATGGAGAAGAAGCGCCCTCATTTCCCCCTGCGCTTTCGCAGCGATTTGAGAGATTTCATTTAACTGCTCTCTTGCTTTGTCGCTATCTAAATCGAAAACTCTTAGGGCAGCTGAAGACATCATACTCAAAGCGAAAAGCTGCTGGCTCACTACATCATGCAGATCCCTTGCCAGGCGCTGTCTCTCTTCCATCACAGCAGCTGAATGGGCTGTTTGTGCCAGGATAGACTTTTCATCAGCTAGCCGCTGCATGGAAAAAACCTGCTCCTGGATATTTTCCGCCAGCTGATTCAGTTCATCTGAAATTAACCCTATCTCATCTTTTTCATAGGATTCCATCCGATCAGCATACTTGCCGCTCCTTAATGTTGAAACAAATAATAAAATATCACCGAGCCTGCCTTTAATTAAGTAGCTGCCCTTAAGTCCAAAGTAGGCTCCTGTAAGAAGTAAAATGGTTAAAGCATACAAAAAAAGCGAGAAGGTGCTCTTTATCGTCATTGGCGATTCAGGATTATAAAATAGATACACCTGTAATCCGACAAAAAAGATTAATGAACTTATAATGGCCATCATAATAAAACTCTGTACAAACCAATACCTGATCCCGGTTTTTCTCATCATATACCCCTATACTTTATCGATCCGGATGGATCCAATTTTTACTTGTACAGCGATTCTCAGCTTTCTTGATGCTTCATCGTAACCGGGCGACTTATATTGAAGACTGCGGTTAATGTCACCTGTCTTTTGATCAAAAATGCGAATGTCCCCTATATTAATATTTGACTGGATCATCACGGGAATGTTTTCAGGAATGATCATTTTTACATCCCCAATCCACCCTCTTACAATGACAGATGTCTCTTTCTCCGGGATGAAGGCCTTGCTGAAATCAATAAAATAATCACCGATCATTGTATATAAATCCATTGGCTCCAGAGACCAATTTGGCTGTTTAAAATCCACATCGCCAATCGAAAAACCTCTTATATTTTTAAGCGGCTGCGGGCTTTCGTATTTTGATATATTAATAACCTTCTTCTCCGCTGCACCCTTGTTTTTTTCATATATATCCGCTGGGAAATCCTGTTCAAAATGAATCTTCAAACGATCTCGTTTCAATAAAATATTAATGCCGAAAAAAATAAGGAACAGGGGCCAAAGTTTCCATATTTCCATAAACCTAAATTCAGTTACTTCAAAACGATCAAGGATTAATAGAAAAGAAAATACTATTAGAAATAACCCGGGAAACATTCCGCTCCGGCTTTTCTTCAACATGTATGACAGCAGGTAATGGAGTCCTGCAGCCAATAAAATAAAGGGGTAAATTACGACAAATACCTCTTTTATTTCCAAGGAAATGACACCTATGTTCATAAGGAGAAGCAAAACTCCAACTGCTGATAAAGTTACCGCGAAGATGATCTGATTAACTGACCTGTATCTCATAGGCGTTCCCTTCCTTCTTTTCTCCTATTCTTGTATTCGCTAAAATAGAAACCTTTTCCTTCAATATATTCATTTTATCACTCAGCTGTTTTACCGAAACATTCCGCAGAGTGGTTCAGCCTCCGCCTCCGGACGGATGCAATTCATATCACCATTTATTTCTTCCCATCATATTCTGTACTACATTCCAAATCGGGTGATTCGCCTAAATCGGCGCTTCTCTATGGAATTATGAAAGGGGGAAAATAGATGGGAGTTGAACTTACAGCCATCCATTGGATTTATGTTCTTTTTATTCTGTTAATTATTGGTTTCATGATTATGAGGAGAGATACAACCCTTGTCTGTATTGCAGGCATCTTTTTAATTGCCATAACGGCTACCGGCTCCTTAAGCAGTTCAGTCAGCAGTATTTTTACCAGTTTTATTTTTGCCATTACAGAACTCCTTTCCACCATACTGGTCATTTCGATAATTGTCGCCATGAGCCGGACACTGACCATAACTGGAATCAATGATGTCATGATCTCTCCTTTTACCAAATTAATCAGGACACCAGCGCTCGCCTATTGGACTATTGGGATTTTGATGATGGTCATCTCATGGTTTTTTTGGCCATCTCCTGCAGTTGCATTAATGGGAGCAGTACTTCTCCCAGTAGCCATCCGGGTTGGATTGCCTGCTTTGGGCGTGGCAATGGCCATGAACCTATTCGGACACGGCATTGCATTATCCGGGGATTTTATAATCCAGGCTGCACCGAAGTTAACTGCCGATGCAGCCGGGCTTCCTGTCGGGGAAGTCATATCAGCCAGTATTCCGCTTGTTATTATTATGGGAGCAGTGACAACTATTACAGCTTTTTATCTTATAAAGAGAGACATGAAAAGCGGAAAGCTGAATGCAGCAACAGGACTCACCGTGGATACCCCTGCCGAACTTCAGTCTGACGCCAGTCAACAACATTTGCTATCACTTAATCAAAAGCGTTTTTTTGCCCTATTCATTCCTGTCTTATTTGCTGCTGATGTTGCTGCCATGTTTGCACTCGACCTCCAGGGCGGTGACGCAACAGCTTTAGTAGGCGGGACATCGATTTTCATCCTTCTGATGATTTCGCTATCTGCACATCGGAATAAAGGCCTTGAAAAAACAACTGGCTATTTAGTTGAAGGCTTCCAGTTTGGTTTTAGGGTTTTTGGCCCTGTAATTCCAATTGCAGCTTTCTTTTATCTGGGGGACGCTGGATTTACTCAAATGATAGGAGACTTTCTGCCAAAAGACTCTCATGGAATCGTTAATGATCTTGGAGTTGGCCTGGCATCCGCTGTACCTTTAAGCAAAGAAGTAGGGGCCATTACATTAACAGTGGTTGGCGCCATTACCGGCCTGGACGGATCTGGTTTTTCCGGCATATCACTTGCCGGCTCGATTGCAAGCCTGTTCGCGGCAGCCATAGGCACAGGCGCGGCAACCCTAACAGCTTTAGGCCAGGTAGCCGGAATCTGGGTAGGCGGAGGTACGCTTGTTCCTTGGGCCCTCATCCCTGCAGCAGCCATCTGTAATGTAGACGCTTTTGAACTGGCACGCAGGAATTTGCTTCCGGTGACAATTGGTTTAATTGTGACAACTATTGCAGCCATGTTTCTCATTTAAAAAGCAGTAAAGAGACTATCTGCGATAGTCTCTTTACTTTATGCCGAGTCTCTCTGGTGTGAATTTCTTCTGAACATTGACTTTAGTGCTGCGTAAAGTGAAATCGTAATAAATACCCAAATATATCCTGCTGCAAATCCCGCTGCAATATCTGACGGATAATGTACACCCATCACAATCCGGCTGATTCCCATTAGAAAAATCCATATGCCAGCTAATATCGCCGTGATCCATTTTGCAGACTTGGACTTTAATTCGTCAATGATAAAATAGGCCATAACCGCATAGAGGATCATCCCAATCATTGCATGTCCGCTCGGAAAGCTGAGACTCGCCACATCAACCAGATGTTCCTGATCAGGGCGCGGCCTGCCAATAGCCTCTTTAAGCCACTTATTTACTTCATTTCCCGCTGCAACAGCAAAAACAACTGATGCCATCGCTTCATAATTCCTATATTTAAACAAAAGTAACAATAAGAATGCCAATGTGATAATTCCAACACCGGCTTTATCTCCCAAAGTGTCCATAGCTTCAAAAAATGGATGGGTATTTTCTGAAAACAAACCTGTAAAAAATTTCGAAAAATAACGATCAAATTCCAGTGATGCTCCGATATTAACAGAAGCCAAAAAATAGAGAAAAACTGCCGCAGATACAGCCAGGAAAAAGTATGCCCATTTAGATTTATGCGTTTTCAATCTTACTAATCCCTCCCATTTAGCATTTTAATTTATAGTATCATCTCTGATTCATTTGTATTATGTTAAGTTTTAAAAAAGATTTCCCCCTTTAACCTATTAAAGAATGTTATAATAATGAAAAAATTATAAAGATAGGAGAGGAAATCATGTCCGAAACGTTATTTAAAAAACTGGAAAGCTATTACGATGAAATGGTCTCCATCCGCCGCTATCTTCACCAGAACCCTGAAGTATCCTTTAAGGAAGAAAAGACGGCTCACTATATCAAAACCTATTATGAAAATCTGGGGATTGAAGTCCAGGGGCATATAGGAGGTAATGGGGTTGTTGCTAAGATCTATGGCAGCAAACCAGGAAAAACCATCGCTTTAAGAGCCGACTTTGATGCACTGCCTATCCAAGATGAAAAGGATGTCCCATATAAATCATTGGTACCAGGTGTTATGCATGCTTGCGGACATGATGGACACACAGCAACCTTGCTTGTGCTGGCAAAGGCACTCAATGAACTTCGCGATGAACTAGAAGGTACATATGTCATGATTCACCAGCACGCCGAGGAATATGCCCCAGGCGGCGCGAAATCGATGATCGAAGATGGCTGCCTTGAGGGAGTCGACGCCATTTTTGGAACTCACCTATGGGCATCCGAACCAACAGGGAAAATTCAATATCGAGTCGGTCCATTTATGGCGGCAGCAGACAGGTTTGAAGTTTCCATCCAAGGAAAAGGCGGACATGGAGCACAGCCTCACAAAACAAAGGATGCTATTGTAACTGCGGCTCAGCTGGTCGTGAATCTTCAGCAAATCGTCAGCAGAAAAGTAAATCCCATTGATTCTGCAGTAGTAACAGTTGGATCATTCGTAGCTGATAACGCATTTAATGTAATTGCCGATAGAGCAAAATTGATCGGGACCGTCCGTACATTTAACGAGGACGTCCGCACCAATATCGAAGAGGAAATCGAGCGCATTGTTAAAGGAACATGCTACACAGCAGACAGCTCCTATGATTATCAATTCCATAGAGGCTATCCTGCTGTTATTAATCATAAAACAGAAACCGAATTCCTGGCTGAACTTGCAGGGAAGATTGATGAAGTCAAGTGGGTAGAAGAAACAGAGCCGGATATGGGCGGGGAAGATTTCGCCTACTATCTCCAGCAGGTTAAAGGCACCTTCTTCTTTACAGGTGCAAGACCGGAAAACACAGATGAAAATTACCCGCACCATCATCCAAAGTTTGATATCGATGAAAAAGCCATGCTGATCGCAGCCAAAACATTGGGATCAGCAGCTTTAAACTATCATAGCTTTCATGAAAGCAAGGATTCTGTCGAGGTAGGATCGTAAGAGGTAATATAGATTGGGCCAGGCGACTGGCCCATTTCTTTTGTGGTGTGGACCTTTTTATCAGCGGATTTTATGTTTGGAGCTATTGTCTCAATCAATTTCCCATTTAGCGCATACCGGAATATTTTCAGCGCATTCCTCAACCGGCTTGGCGCAATTCCTTCGTTTCAGCG
>Ga0180215_1004548_pt1 | contig 12248 bp, 12 predicted proteins | sample eDN3rd37CBELigBY_FD_128871 | JGI IMG/M metagenome (GOLD analysis project Ga0180215, IMG submission 128871) | Enriched backyard soil microbial communities from Emeryville, California, USA - eDNA 3rd pass 37_C BE-Lig BY (version 2) (version 2) | ecosystem: Environmental > Terrestrial > Soil >...
ACAAGTAGGTCCTGAGCTCAGACGCCCCCGCGGTTCCGTCCGGAACCGCGGGGGCGTTTCTGTATTCGTCACCCGGAGCCGCCGAGGGGAAAGACAGCAGCGCGATGTCGGCAGCGCGCGGATATCTTCCGCCCGTGCGGATTTCGATCAGAATGTTCCGTGGACGCGTTCGTGCAGCGATTCCATGCGCAGGTCGAGATCGCGCGCGGTGTCGGCCGCGAGACGCAGTTCGTCGCGCAGCTCGTCGGGAACCGCACGGTCGTGCTTGTAGTAGATCTTGTGCTCGAGACTCGCCCAGAAATCCATTGCGACCGTGCGGATCTGCAGTTCGACGTACACGGATTCGACGCGGTCGGACATGAACACCGGGATCTCGACGATCACGTGCACACTGCGGTAGCCGTTGGGTTTGGGATGCTCGATGTAGTCCTCGATCTCGACCACACCTACGTCGCCCTGCCGGGTGATCATCTCCATGATCCGATAGACATCGGAAGTGAAACTGCACGTGATGCGGATACCCGCGATGTCGCGGATGTGCTCGCGAATGGCCTCGAGATTTCGCGGCACACCCTTGCGCCGAGCCTTCTGCAGGATCGAATCGGGGGACTTGAGCCGCGATTTGACGTGCTCGATCGGGTTGTAGTCGTGGATGTACGAGAACTCGTCGCGCAGGATGTTGATCTTCGTCATCATCTCGTCGATGCCGAACTTGTACACCATGAGGAACCGCTGGATATCGCGCTGCAGCTCGACCGGGAGACGCTCATGTTCGGAAATCGGGTCGATCACGGGATCCTGCAGAGCGACCAGATCGCCGTGATCCGTGTCGCCCACCGCCGCTGTCACTGTCAATCCTCCTCGAACGTGCTCTCGTCCGAGTCTGCCAGCTTTCTGCGACGGCTGCCGGAACGGTCGAACAACACCTGCCGAAGCGTGCGGGGTGACACCCCCGCGACGCGGCGGGCCTTGCCGCGCGAGATCAGGATGCCGGTGATCGCGATTGCCCAGATCGGGTACTGCGCCAGCCAGGCCACGCGGAACGAATCGAAGGTGTATCCGCCGAGCCGCTCGAGCACGATGCCCATGACCTGCACGACGATGAGCGTCGCGAGGAAGCCGCCGATGTTCACGATGCCGTTGGCGGTGCCCAGCGCCGTGCTCGGGTTGAAGGCGCGGGCGTAGTCGAAGCCGATCATCGAGCCGGGGCCGCCGACGGAGATGACGATGATCAGCAGCACCAGCAGCCACACCGGGGCGGGGCTCGGCAGCGCCAGCACCACCGACCACATGGTGACGCTGGCGAGCACGCTGCCGAGCACCAGCCAGGACCGGTGGTTCGGGAACCGCCCCGACAGCACGCCGAGGATCGGTCCGGCGAGGATGGCGGTCGCCACCGACACGGTGAGCAGCGACCCGGCCGCCGCGGCGGACAGGCCCTGTGCGGATTGCAGGTACGGGATGCCCCACATCAGCGCGAACGTCGTGACCGAGAACTGGGTGCCCATGTGCGTGAAGAACCCGAGCCGGGTGCCCGGGCGCTTCCACACGACGGCGATCTGCCCACCGACCGCGCGCAGGCCGGCCGGTTCCGAACGGACCTCGACGCCGGGCGGTGCGTCACGCACGATCGCGACGACCAGCACACACGCGAGCACGCCGAGCGCCGCGGCGCTTCCGTACGCGGCCGTCCAGCCGGCGCCGGACAGGATCAGGACGAACGGCACCGCGGAGAGCACCTGCCCCAGCTGCCCGAGGATGCCGGTCAGCTGGGACACCAGCGGTACCCGCCGCGGCTCGAACCACACCGGGACCAGCCGCAACACCGAGATGAACGTCAGCGCGTCACCGGCGCCGACGAACACCCGGGCCGCGTAGGCGACGGGAAGCGATTCGGTGGTCGCGAGGACGAGTTGCGCGACCGCCATGACCGCGGCGCCGGTCGCGATCATCGTGCGGGAGCCGAACCGGTCGAGCAGCACCCCGGCCGGGATCTGCATGCCGGCGTAGACGACGATCTGCAGGACGACGAACCCGGACAGGACGGCCGGGGAAACCTCGAATCGTTCGGTCGCCGCCAGACCGGAGACACCGAAGGCCGTGCGGTGCAGGACTGCGACGACGTAGGCGAAGACTCCGATGCCCCAGACCAGCCACACGCGCTTCATGATGTCTAGACCTTAACGCGTCCAGACAGGTTACTTTCCGGTACTACTCGCGGCCGAGGGATACCCAGGTCGGGTCTGCGGCCCGCTCCCCGACCACAAGATCCGCCAGCGCGTCCAGGCGAGCGACCTGCTCCCGGTCGAGAGTCAGGTCCAGCGCCCCGACGTTCTCGGTGACCCGCTCGGCGAAGCGGGTGCCCGGGATCGACACCGACGGCAGCCCGAACGTGCGGGCCTTGTCGTCGAGCCACGCGAGCGCCACCTGCGCGATGGTCGCGTCGAGCTCGTCCGCGACCGCTCGGACCTCACCGCGCACCTTCAGGTTCCCGGGCAGTGCGTCCTCCGCGAAACGCGGGAACCGGCGACGCAGGTCCTTCTCCTCGACCTGCGTCGCGTCGAACGCATCGGTCAGCAGACCCCGGCTCACCGGCGAGTACGGCACGAACCCGATGCCGAGTTCCGCGGCGGTCGGCACCACGTACTTCTCGACGTCACGCGAGACGATGCTCCACTCGGACTGGATCGCCGCGATCGGATGGACGGCGTGCGCGCGGCGCAGTTCGTCGCCGGTCGCCTCCGACAGTCCGATGTTCCGGATCTTGCCGACGCGGACCAGTTCGGCCAGCGCGCCGACCGTCTCCTCGATCGGGACCTCGGGGTCGACGCGGTGCAGGTAGTACAGGTCGACGCTGTCGACACCCAGCCGCTGCAGCGACTCGTCGATCGCCTGCCGGGCGTACTCGGGACGACCGTTGATGCGGCGGTTGCCGGCGGGAGTACTGCCGCCCAGCGCGCCGACCAGCCCGAACTTGGTGGCCAGCTGCACCTCGTCGCGGCGGTCCTTCAGCAGCTTGCCGACCACGGTCTCGCTGAGTCCGTCGCCGTAGACGTTGGCGGTGTCGATGAACGTCACGCCCAGGTCCACGGCGTGGTGCAGGGTCGCCAGCGCCTCGTCGGGATCGGTCCCGCCGTAGACGGGGGCGACCGACATGGCGCCGTAGCCCTGCGCGCTGACGGTCAGGCCGGGGGCCAGTTCGACGGTGGGGACGGGCATGAACTCTCCTCGTGATTCCTCGGTTCCCGGGCCTGCGGAGCCCGGGCACGTATCCGTCGTTCGATCCTTCCCGAAATCCCGGACGCAGGCAGGACTTGAAATCGCGATGATCCCAACACGGTCGGACCTACGCTGAATCCATGGCAGTCGACTGGCTCGAATTGCAGCGCACGGCGGCCCGCGGATTCACCGAGCGGCTCGCACAGGTGACCGACTGGAAGGCCCCCACACCGGACACCGAGTGGGACATCGCCCAACTGGTCGAGCACATGGTCGACGAACAGCGGTGGATCCCGCCGTTGTTGTCGGGCATGACCATCGCGGAAGCCGAAGCCTCTCTCGCGCCCATCGGTAACGACCTGCGCGCCGCATGGTCCCGCTACGCCGAATCCGCGACCACCGCATGGGCCGCCACCGCCCCGGACGCTCCCGTGCACCTGTCGTACGGTGTCGTGCCCTGCCACGACTATCTGAAACAGCAGGTCGCGGACATCGCGATCCACACCTGGGATCTCGCGCGAGCCCTCGGGGTCGACGATCGCCTCGATCCGGACCTGGTGGCGGCGGTGTGGGCGGAGCTGCACCCCCAGAAGGACATGCTCGCGGCGAGCGGCCTGTTCGCCGACCCGGTTCCGGTCCCGGACGACGCACCGCTGCAGGACCGATTGCTCGCCCTGACCGGCCGCGACCCACGAGGAGACACGTCATGACCGAAGGCGCCCCCGACATCAAACCCCGCAGCCGCGACGTCACCGACGGTCTCGAGAAGGCCGCCTCCCGCGGCATGCTCCGCGCGGTCGGCATGGGCGACGACGACTGGGACAAGCCGCAGATCGGAGTCGCGTCGTCGTGGAACGAGATCACCCCGTGCAACCTGTCGCTGGAACGGCTGGCCCGGGCCGTCAAGGACGGGGTGCACGCGGCCGGAGGCTATCCGCTGGAATTCGGGACAATCTCCGTCTCCGACGGCATCTCCATGGGACACGAGGGTATGCACTTCTCGCTGGTCTCCCGCGAGGTGATCGCCGACAGCGTCGAGACGGTGATGCAGGCCGAGCGGCTCGACGGATCGGTGCTGCTCGCCGGATGCGACAAGTCGCTGCCCGGGATGCTCATGGCCGCGGCACGGCTGAACCTGGCCGGCGTGTTCCTCTACGCCGGGTCGATCCTGCCCGGCACGGCGAAGCTGTCCGACGGCACCGAACGCGACGTCACGATCATCGACGCGTTCGAGGCGGTCGGCGCGTGCGCGCGCGGGCTGATGTCCCGCGACGACCTCGACGCCATCGAACGGGCGATCTGCCCCGGCGAAGGCGCGTGCGGCGGGATGTACACCGCGAACACGATGGCCAGCGCCGCCGAAGCACTCGGCATGTCACTGCCCGGCAGCGCGTCGCCACCCGCCACGGACCGGCGACGCGACGGCTTCGCGCGTCGCAGCGGACAGGCCGTCGTGGACCTGCTGCGCCGCGGGATCACCACCGCCGACATCCTCACCAAGGAGGCGTTCGAGAACGCCATCGCGGTCGTGATGGCATTCGGGGGTTCGACGAACGCGGTCCTGCATCTGCTGGCGATCGCGCACGAAGCCGACGTGCAACTGACACTCGACGACTTCGTCCGCGTGGGAGCGCGGGTCCCCCACCTCGCCGACGTCAAACCGTTCGGGGCCCATGTCATGAAGGACGTCGACCACATCGGCGGTGTGCCGGTGGTCATGAAGGCGCTGCTCGACGCCGGTCTGCTGCACGGCGATTGCCTGACCGTCACCGGACGCACCGTCGCCGAGAATCTCGCCGACATCGCGCCCCCCGACCCGGACGGCAAGGTGCTGCGTGCACTCGGCAACCCGATTCATCCGACCGGCGGCATCACGATCCTGCGGGGCACGCTCGCCCCGGAGGGCGCGGTGGTCAAGTCCGCGGGATTCGACGAATCGATCTTCGAGGGAACCGCGCGCGTCTTCGAACGTGAACGGGCCGCGATGGACGCCCTCGAGGACGGCACCATCACCGCCGGTGACGTGGTGGTCATCCGCTACGAAGGCCCGAAGGGCGGGCCCGGGATGCGGGAAATGCTCGCCATCACCGGGGCCATCAAGGGTGCGGGCCTGGGCAAGGACGTCCTGCTGCTCACCGACGGCCGGTTCTCCGGTGGCACCACCGGCTTGTGTGTCGGGCACGTCGCGCCGGAAGCCGTCGACGGGGGCCCGATCGCGTTCGTCCGCGACGGCGACCGGATCCGGCTCGACGTCGCGAACGGCACCCTCGATCTTCTCGTCGACGACGCGGAACTCGAGCAGCGCCGGACCGGCTGGGAGCCGCTGCCGCCCAGGTACACCCGCGGGGTCCTCGCGAAGTACACGAAGCTGGTCGGGTCGGCGTCGATCGGCGCCGTGTGCGTCTGACGCCTCGTGCGTGGTTTCGGTAGCAGCTACCGAAACCACGCACGGGCACGGGAATCAAATGGGACGGAAGCCGCTACCGGCACCGCCGCGCGCGTTCACGTCCGCCAGGATCGCGCTCATGTTGGTGCCGACCTCCGGGCCGATGCACGGCGCAGCCAGGTAGGCATTGACCATCGCGACGAGGGTCGTGCCGACGACCAACGGCGCCCCGGAGTCGCCCTCGACGACGCAGACCTGGGTCCATGTTTCCTGCGACTCGAACACGTCACCCCACACGAGACCGCAGGTGTTGCCGGTGGTGCGGCCCTCCTTGCAGGCCAGGTTCGGGAACTGCGGCGGCGCACCCACGCCGGTGATCGTCACGTTCCCGACCCGATTCACCGGGTCGACCCTGCCCGGATCGAACTGGATCACTGCGTAATCGAGCGCCTCGTTGCCGGCCACGACGCGGCCGAGGACACCTGCGCCCATGTTGCGCTCGGACTTGACCGTCGCGCCCGGGCCGCCGCAGTGGGCCGCGGTGAATCCGACCAGGCGACCGGCAGCGTCGTAACCGATCGTGGTCAGGGTGCAGTCGAAGATGTCGATGGTCCCGTCACCGAGAGTGATGCCGGACCCGCCGCCGAGCGGTACTCCCCCGGGCACCGCCGTCGCAACCCCGGCACCTCCGGCGACCAGCGCAATCGTTGCCGCGAACGCCATCGTCAACTTCTTGAACATAAGGCCCCTCCCGCCCGGCCACGACAGGCCGCGTCAGCGAGTCAGCCTATCTGGATGCCGGTCGCTCCGAGGCTCTCCAGAGCTTTTTTGGCTTCCTCCAATTGAGCGCTGAGCAGAGCGACCCGCTCCTCGGCGGCCTGACGCGCCTCGTCGATCACCGACTGCACGGCCTCGAGCGCGGCCTCGTCACCCAGTTCCCGCACGGCCCGTTCGACCGCGTCGGGACCGACCGGCGTGGGCTTTCCGACCCGTCGCGTCCCGTGCGCCACCGCCACCGTCCATTCGTTGTCCGGCTCGATCGTGATCGTGATGCTGACGCCGGGCTGCTTCTTCGGCCTGCGGGCCGCGGTCTTCGGCTTCGGGGCGGGCTCGGCGGGCTGCGAGGGGGGTGTGGGCACGGCGGTCTCCTTCGTCGCGGGCTTCGGCGCCGCGTTCGAGGCGGGCTTAGGTGTCGAATTCGATGCGGCCACCTTCGGCGCGGGCGCGGGTGCCGGTTTCGCGACCGGGCGCGGCGCGGCCGGTGCCGGCTCGGCGGCCCGGGTCTTCGGCGTCGCAGCCGGCCGGGTCAGGCGCAGTTCGTCGTATTCGAAGGGCAGCTCGTCGTTGACGCCCTTGGGCCGGACCGTGACGGTGCGCCCGTCGATACCGATGACCTTCGCCGACGTCCCCGGCTCGATGCCCAAACTCGGAATACCCTCGATGAGATAGACGGTCGCGCGCCGGTCCTCAGCAAGTGCGGTGGTCAGCTCGGCAAGCTGTTCGTCGCTGAGGTGGTCTGCTCCGGCTCGTCTGCGGGGCGGCATGCCACGTCCTTCCTGGATTCGGGTGATTCGGTCCCGGGGTGGGTGGATCGCGAACACTGTCGCACACAGGTACGACATGCCCATGTGCGACTCTTCGAAGGTCACGTCGCGTCCGCGGCGTGAACGGTGGGTGTTCGCCGAGCAGGTGGTCGATCACGCCGGCGGCGGTGAGGAGGGCAGGCGTGGAGGCTTCGGATCGGCAGTCGGACGACCGCGGTTCGGCGGTGTCGGAGGCGGCGACGTCGCTCGACCCGGAGTTGCTGACGGGAGTGCAGCGCGCGTTCGAACGTTCCCTGCTCGGAGGCGACCGCCGTTACACCCAGCAACAGGCCGCGGAACTTGCCGGAGTTGCGACCGAGCGTGCCCAACGTCTTTGGCAGGCATTGGGTTTCGCCGTCGACCCGGATCCGGGTGCGGTGATGTTCACCGACGGGGACGTGCAGGCGCTGCGGAACATTTCCGCGCTCGTCTCCAGCGGCGCGGTCTCCCCCGACATGGAGGTGCCCGCCGCGCGGTCGCTCGGCCAGTCGATGTCCCGCCTCGCCGAATGGCAGGTCTCGCTGCTCAACACCCATCTCCTCGACCGGCTCGACACGGCCTATGCGGGAACCGCCCCGGCCCCCGCGGAGATCGACGAATTCGTCGGCACCCTGCTGCGCGACATCCTGCAACTCGTCGAGGAAACCCAGATGTTCGTGTGGCGCCGCCACCTGGTCGCGACGACCGAACGCAACATCGTGCGGGCCCGCGAGGAAGCGACGAGCCGCGATCTCGTCGTGGGTTTCGCCGACATGGTCGGCTACACGCGCCTGACGAGCCGCATCGAGGCCGACGAACTCAGCGACCTGCTCGAGGAATTCGAGTCCGCGGTCACCACCGTCATCGCACAAGGCCACGGATGGGTGATCAAGACCGTCGGCGACGAGGTGATGTTCGCAGCGGAGGATCCGGTCGACGGAGCCCGGATCGCGCTGGCCCTGCAGGAGTCGTTCGGGGCACGACCGGACGCCCCGGATCTACGGGTCGGACTGGCGTGGGGTCCGGCCCTGGCACGGTTCGGCGACCTGTTCGGCTCGGTCGTCAACATCGCGGCGCGCTTGACCGGTGTGGCCCGGCCCGGCACGATCCTCGTCGATTCGGCACTGGCCGACCGGCTCCACTCGTCCGACGAGTTCGAGGTGCGTTCGATCCGGAACCTGCGCGTCAAGGACTTTCATCGGTTGCGGCCCTCGGTACTGCGCGCGGCCCGTTCCTGACCGGGCCGCATCCCCGCGCAGCCAGGAAGTCGTCAACGATGCGCTCGCACGCCGCGTGATCGAGCGACGGCAGGGTCGCGAGTTTCGTGAACACGACAGGTCCGATCAGCTGCGCGAGCGCGAGGTCGTAGTCGAAGTCGCCGAGCTGTTCCCGCGCGGTCGGAGTGACGAAGACGCGGTCGAACGCCTCGCGGTACCGCTCGACGAGACGCTCGCGCAACGAGAGCAGTTCCGGGCGGTCGTGGCTCAGCGCCTCGGCGCTCGAGTAGTCCCCGAGCCCCGGTCCGAGTCCCATCCAGCACATCGCCGTCAGCGGGATCGGGATCTCGTCGAGGATCCGGGCCTGCGCGACGACCAGCGCCACCAGCTGATCGCGCAGGTCACCGTCCGGCACGGGCGGGATCGGGGGCAGCATTCGCGCGAAGGCCGCCGCGACGAGTTCCTCGCCGTTGGCGAAATGCCGGTAGAGGGTGGCCCGCGCGACGCGCGCCAGTCCGGTCACCGCGTCGATGGTGACCGCTTCCGCTCCGCCCTTCGCGAGCAGTGCGGTCGCGGCGTCGAGCAGCCGTGCCCGCGACCTCGCCTTGCGGGGGTCCTCGTCGCCGCGTCCTCCGGCAGCGGGGTCGGGACCGTCGTCGTGGGGGACGGGCAGGGGCTGGGTACTCACGTCCACAGTTGTATCCGTTCGGCTTCGCCCTTGCCTGTGATACCGACGGTTCGGTTACGATACCAACAGTCTCGTTTCTTCGTGACCCCGCTCCGGGAAGGCCGGCTCGTGTCCGAAACATCGGAAAAAAGCTCGACCAGCACCACCGCAACACTCGAACCCCCGTCACGCCTGACGCGGGCGCAGTGGTGGTTGCTGATCGTCGCCTGCGCGGCCGTGGCCCTCGTCGTCGCGGCGATGGCGTCGCTGAACATGGCGTTGCCCGACATCGCCGTCGACATCGGTGCGACCCAGAGCCAGCTGACCTGGATCGTGGACAGCTACACGCTCGTGCTCGCGGCGTTCCTGCTGCCGGCCGGCGCTCTCGGCGACCGCTACGGCCGCCGCGGCGTGCTGGTCGCGGGCCTGGCGGTCGTCGCCGTGTCGTCGGCATTGCCCCTCGTGCTCGACAGTCCGACATGGATCATCGCCGCGCGCGGCCTCGCCGGACTGGGTGCGGCCCTGGTCATGCCCGCGACCCTGTCGGTGATCACCGCCGGATTCCCGGAGGAGCGGCGCGCACGGGCGGTCGGCGTCTGGGCCGGTACCGCGGGCGCGGGATGCATCGCCGGCCTGCTCGTTTCCGGCGTCATCCTCGAATACAGCTCGTGGATCATGATTTTCGTGAGCTTCGCGGGGGCCGCCGTGGTGCTGCTCGTGGCGTCGCTGACGATCGCGTCGTCGCGGGCCCACGAACACTTCCCACCGGACCTGGTCGGCAGTGCGCTGTCGATCATCGCGGTGGGACTGTTCGTGTTCGGGCTCATGGAGGGACCGCACCGCGGCTGGACCGACGCGATGGTCCTCGCCTGCATCATCCTGGGTCTCGCTGCCGCAACGGGTTTCGTGCTCACCGAACTGCGGACGCCCGCTCCCCTGCTCGACGTCCGGTTGTTCACCGACCGCGCATTCGGTTCCGGGGCACTGACACTGCTGTTCCAGTTCGTCGCGATGTTCGGCGTCTTCTTCATCGTCGTGCAGTACCTGCAGCTGGTACTCGGCTACTCGCCGCTCGGCTCGTCGATCCAGTTGATCCCGCTCATCCTGCTGGTGATGACGGTGTCGGTGCTCATCCCACCGCTCGTCCCGCGAGTCGGGCTGCGTTTCCTCTTCACCGGCGGCCTCGCCGTCCTCACGGGCGCGTTCGTGCTGATCGGGGAACTCGATCCGCACTCGTCGACCGTTCTCATCAACGTGGCCCTGTTACTGCCGGGCGTCGGCCTGGGCATGGTCTCGGCGCCGGCGACACACGCGATCGTGTCGAGCACGCCCGACGACAAGCAGGGAGTGGCGTCCGCGGTCAACGACGCCACCCGCGAACTCGGCGCGGCGATCGGCGTGGCGGTCGCGGGCAGCATGCTCGCCGCGATGTACGGACGGAAGATCGAACCGGTCGCGGCCGCGATTCCGGACCCGGCCGCCAGTACCGCCGTCTCGGATTCACTGGCGTCGGCACTGAAGGTTGCGGAGGCCGCGGGACCGCGCGGGGAGGAACTCGCCGACCTGGCCCGGTCGGCGTTCCTCGCCGGCATGCAGCAGGCGTCGTGGACGATCGCGGTGATCCTCGCGATCGGCGCCGTGGTCGCGGCGTTCCTCTCCCCGGGCCGCTCCCGGGTCACGAAGGTCCGCGAACCGCGCTGAACCCGGTTCGCGGCGCCGGCGTCAGCGTCCCGCGCCTGCCTGGTCGGCACACGTGCACCGCTCGGCGGCCGGGACGTCGCGCATCACGTCGTCGACGTGCTGGCCGCATCCTTCCCAGCCGGTCTTGCCACACACCGGGCAGGTCACGGGATAACACATGGCGATGTACCTCCAGATACTTCGGGTCTGTCGATTGTGCATGCGCGTCGGCGAGCCCGCTGCAGCGGCCCGGGGCCGCTCGACTGCACTTCACCCATTGTGCCGTGAGGACACTGACTGTAGCCTCGGGTTAACAGTTACTGTCCGTCACACTAAAGGTGGAGACATGACCGCATCGCTCACGCACTCCCAGGATGTTGCCGATACCGCCACCACCAGGGGATTCGTGCCGAACGTGGCCCTGTCGGACCGCGAGGACACGGCTCGGCGCCTGCTCGCATCGGTCGCCCGGAAGTCGTACGACCCGATGATCGAGGTCGACTGGGAGGCACCCATCCCCGCCGACAAGTACGGCATGACCCCCGAGTGGAGCACGCTGTACGGCACCGCCCTGTGGGACGAGATGACCGAAGAACAGCGCATCGAACTGACCAAGCACGAGGCCGCGAGCGTCTCCAGCGTCGGCCTGTGGTTCGAGATCCTGCTCATGCAGATGCTTCTGCGCGACGTGTACAACCGCAACAAGCACTCGCGTCACGTGCAGTTCGCGCTCACCGAGGTGGCCGACGAGTGCCGCCACTCGGTGATGTTCGCCCGTGCCGGCGAGCGCCTCGGCATGCCCGGCTACGGACCCGCGCCGTACATCCACCGCCTCGGCCGGCTGTGGGGTGGTTTCTTCCGCGGCGCGAACGCCTACGCCAGCGTCATGGCAGCCGAGGAGATCCTCGACATGATGCAGCGCGACTTCATGCGCGACGAACGCGTGCAACCGGTCACCCGTACGGTCAGCAAGATCCACGTCCTCGAAGAGGCCCGGCACATCCGGTTCGCCCGCGAGGAGGTCGCACGGCGACTGACCGGCGCGAGCAAGCTGCGCCTGCAGATCGAGCGGATCAATACGGCCGTAACGGTCTACTTCGTGGTCAAGAGCATGATCCGCGAAGAGGTCTACGCCAACGCCGGGCTGGACCGCGACCGCGCGGTGGCCGAGGCGAAGGCCAACACGCACTACCACGACCGGGTCCGCAAGTCCGGCGCGAAGCTCATGACGTTCCTCGACGGCGTCGGGCTGATCGGTGGACCGTCGAAGATCCTGTACAAGAAGGTCCACCTGCTCTGACCCCGGAGGCGGATCCGAAACACACTGCCGAGCAAACAGATTCACCCATATTCGCAACTCTCGCGCCGAGCGTCGATCCGTACGCTCGGCGCGAGGCGCGTCGGTGGCACCCCAACCTTCCGGCAGCGCAAATTCGTCCGCGCAATTACCTAGCGTATTGGTCGGAAATATGGTTCCGTCGCGATGTTCCAACCGGATTCACGCTTCGAAGGACCCC
>Ga0180215_1004550_pt1 | contig 12245 bp, 10 predicted proteins | sample eDN3rd37CBELigBY_FD_128871 | JGI IMG/M metagenome (GOLD analysis project Ga0180215, IMG submission 128871) | Enriched backyard soil microbial communities from Emeryville, California, USA - eDNA 3rd pass 37_C BE-Lig BY (version 2) (version 2) | ecosystem: Environmental > Terrestrial > Soil >...
ACAACCGATTAATACAGATAGTGAGATTATTAATTATATTCTTAACCTCATTCAAGATTATGATATTACGGAACATTTAGGTACAGGAATTACCGTATTAATTAACACGGTAACTGACCTCAGCACATTTGGAATTCAATTATTTATTGCTCTTATTCTTAGTTTGTTTTTCTTACTGGAAAAAGAACGGATTATTAAGTTTACGAACTCGTTTAAAGAAAGTAAAATTAGCTCATTTTACAATGAGTTACACTACTTTGGTACTAAATTTAACAATACATTTGGTAAAGTCATTGAAGCTCAATTTATGATTGCAACTGTAAATATGATTTTAACCACATTCTTCTTATGGTTAATGGATTTCCCGAACTTATTCGGATTAGCTATTATGGTCTTTATGCTTGGTTTAATCCCAGTTGCGGGAGCTATTATATCTTTAGTTCCGTTATGCTTTATTGCTTATAGCATTGGCGGTTTTATTCAAGTTCTCTATATCCTAATAATGATTGCGATTGTTCATGCGATTGAAGCCTATATGTTAAATCCGAAATTCATGTCATCTAAAACGAATCTTCCGGTCTTTTATACATTTATTGTTTTAATTGTCGGGGAACATTTCTTTGGTGTATGGGGACTAATTTTAGGTATACCGATATTTGTATTTTTACTTGATGTACTTGGTGTCAATACAATGGATCATGACGAGAAGAAAAAGAGAAAGCCTTTATTCAAAAAAACGAGCCGAACATGATTTGTGTATAGAAAAAAGAAAAAAGCGCATGAAAAAGCTAAAAAACCGGGCAAGAAGAATTCAAAATTGAATTTCTGCTCGGTTTTTTTCTGTGGTCAGCCTTAACAAATTGTTTGTTGGAGCTGCTGCTCTAAAGGACAAGATGGGCAGGACTGAGCTTGAGCTGTTCGATGGAAGCTTGCCAAAAGACAAGCTGAAGCAGAATTGAGCTTGAGTTGTCTAATGGGCAAGAGCCAAAAGACAAAATAAGCACTAAACATCATCAGCTTGTCTAATGAAACTTTGCCATTAGACACTTAGTACAAAAAACGTCTTTAATTTGTATAATGAACATTGCCTATTAGACCAAGTGATTCCAATCTATTATCATTTTGTCTTTCTGACAAACCTCATCAAAATAATGACAAGTTTTCCTATATTTTTTAAAACAAACGTTTGTTTAGAACTCTAATAATGCCTTGATAAACCTAACTTTCTTAAATAAAAAATCCAGAAATTTAGACAATTAGTTAATGCCTTTTTCATATAATTCTAGAAGCTGGTTAAATTCTGTGATAATCATATCGGCATGGTCAAGTTCGCCTTCCTTTTTAAAATTAGCAAAATCACAACCAATTACAACTAAGCCATTTTTCTTTCCTGCTTCTACATCTGATGAGCGGTCTCCTACCATCCAGGCGTGTTTAATCTCATGATTGTTAATGATTAGACGTACTAAATCAACTTTAGATGATGTATTGAATTCTCCAGCACTGTAAATACGATCGAAGAATTTTTCTATTCTACAAGCTTTAACAACACTTTTAACATAATCTTCCGTTCCGTTACTAGCTGTAAATAATTGAACGCCTCTATTATGTAAAGCTTCTAATGTTTCATATACGCCTTCGTATAGCTCTCCATTACCTTTGCTTAATTCATCTGCTTCCATTTTACCTAAAGTATCATCTACATAATCTTTTACTTCTTGAGACTCGTTAGGTAATAACGTATTCCAAATTTCTTCAGTCGTCATACCTAAGCAAGAATAATATTTTTCAACAGGTGGCATTTGAATTCGGATTTGTTGATCTAGCAGATGTTTTACAGTTCTTTCATATGCCTTTTTGGCAATAGATTCACTTCTAAATAGTGTTCCGTCTACATCAAAGATAAGTGCATCGGGTTTTCTTTTTGTCATAATTATTCCCCCTTAGTTTCTCACCTTATCTATCTTAACATGAAAAGAGTTTCTATATAATATACTGATATAAGGATGTTTTATATATGTTTTCAATTTTCTTTTCATTATAGTAAAATGAACATATCTAGAAGAAGTATAGAAAGCCTTGAGGTGATAATATGAGTTGGAGACAAATTGCAGAAAGATGGCATAATTTTGGACAACTTGAGTCTGAATTGAAAAACGAGCTTAACGAATTGAAAAATGATGATAAGAAATTAGAGGAACTATTTTATAAAAATCTAGAATTTGGAACAGGTGGAATGAGAGGAGAAATTGGGCCAGGAACAAACCGGATGAATATCTATACAGTCCGTAAAGCTTCAGAAGGTTTTGCTCAATATCTTTTAAGTCGAGGCAAAGAGTATAGTGAAAGAGGCATTGTCATTTCTTTTGATTCTAGACATAAATCACCTGAATTTGCTTTAGAAGTAGCGAAAACAGTAGGAAAGCATGGCATTAAAGCATATTTATTTAAAGAATTAAGTCCGACACCAGAATTATCTTTTGCCGTAAGGTATTTAAATGCAGCAGGTGGAGTCATGATTACAGCAAGTCATAATCCACCAGAATATAACGGTTACAAAGTATATGGTGATGATGGAGGACAATTGCCGCCAAAAGAAGCTGATGAATTAATTAGCTATGTATATGCAGTTGAAGATGAATTAACGATTGAAGTAGCCAATCAAGATGAACTACTTGAAAAAGGCCTTTTACAATATATTGGGGAAGAAGTCGACGAGGCTTACTTAAAAATGGTTAAAGGCATTCAAGTGAATGAAGAAGTCGTCAAAGAGGTCGCAGATGATTTTCAAATCGTCTTCACTCCATTGCATGGTACTTCAAATAAATTAATCCAAGCCGGGTTACAACGATTTGGTTTTAAAAATGTAGCGGTTGTAAAAGAACAAGAGATGCCAGATCCAAACTTCTCGACTGTCAAATCTCCAAATCCTGAAGAACACGCAGCGTTTGAATTGGCCATTCAATATGGGAAAAAACTAAATGCAGATGTCTTAATTGGTACAGATCCAGATTGTGATCGACTTGGCGTTGCTGTAAAAAATCCTGAAGGCGAGTATGAAGTATTAACAGGAAACCAAACAGGTGCACTTCTTCTTCATTACATCGTCTCTCAAAAACAAGAGAATGGTACATTGCCTGAAAATGGAATCGTTTTAAAAACGATTGTTACTTCCGAATTAGGTCGTGCCATTGCTGAAAGCTTTAACCTAACTTCTTTAGATACATTAACAGGATTTAAATTTATCGGTGAAAAGATTAAACAATATGAACAAACCAAAGAGCATACCTTTATCTTTGGTTATGAAGAATCTTATGGCTATTTAATTGGTGACTTTGTAAGAGATAAAGACGCTGTTCAAGCTGCACTCCTAGCTTGTGAAGTCGCAGCCTATTACAAATCACAAGGAAAAACACTTTATGATGGTTTAATGGAAGTTTATGAGAAGTATGGTTATTATCGTGAATCCCTTCGATCTCTAACGTTAAAAGGAAAAGATGGGGCTGAACAAATCGCGAAAATTTTAGATGAGTTCCGCCAAAACCCACCAAAAGAGATTGACGGAGTTGAGGTTTCTGCAGTAGAAGATTATAAAGAAAGTATCCGAAAAGAGCTTTCTTCAGGTAAATTAAGTCCAATTCAATTACCAAAATCAAATGTACTTAAATATTATTTAGCTGATGGATCTTGGTTCTGTGTTCGTCCTTCAGGAACTGAGCCTAAGTGTAAATTCTACTTCGCAGTTCGAGGGAAATCTTTAGAAAATAGTAAAATGATTCTTAAACAACTTGAAGAGTCTGTCATGAGTATAGTTCAAAACATGGTTGACAAATTTGCTAAATAATAAGATAGCAATATAAAAAAATAGACTTACAAAGAAAAACCCAAGTATGAGTTTCTTACCAGGTCATCTTGGGTTTTTGTAATTTTAAAGTTGGTTGACTACATTTATCACAATTCGAAGATGTTATGAAGAATCAATTGTAGGCTAATTTTAAAACATAAGAATATTTATCTTAAAATTTGAGAAAGGAGAGGGGGATTATGTCATTTCATTCTGGAGGGTTAAACATGTTAGCTGAGATGGAGCCTCAATTACCACCATCTGAAGCGAAAGTGGCTCGCTACATCATCGAAAATCCGAATCATATTTTAACTTTGACAGCTAAAGAATTAGGTAATGTAAGTTCAACAAGTGGTGCAGCTGTAATTCGATTATGTAAGTCTTTAGGATTATCTGGTTTTCAAGAGTTGAAGCTTAGAATTTCTGGAGACTTAATTAAGCAAAATCGAAAAGAAGAATTCCGGGATATTGAGCCAAATGAGTCTCAAAGCTCAATCATTGAGAAAATGACGACAAATAGTATTACGACTTTGAGAGAAACAGCTGAGATGCTGAGACCTGAAGAATTGACGAAAGCGGTTGATGCGATTATTAAAGCGAAGGCCATCCACTTTTTTGGAGTTGGAGGTTCAGGTATTGTAGCGAAGGATGCTCAGCAAAAGTTTTTAACAATTAATAAATTATCCACAGCTTTTACTGATCTACATATGGTTGCAACAACGATCGCTCATTCAAGTCCTGATGATGTTTTTGTTGGAATATCTTTCTCAGGTCAAACAACTGAAGTTGCTGAATTGATTGCTATAGGAAATAAACACGGTATTAAAACGATTAGTATTACTAAGTATGGGACAAACCCGGTGTCAGAACTTGCCCAAATTCCATTATTCTCTTCAGCTACAAGAGAGGCTACTTTTAGAAGTGGTGCTACGTCATCAAGAATTTCTCAACTTCATGTCATCGATATTTTGTTTATGTGTGTCGCTGCAAAAACGTATGAAGAATCATTTAAACATATCGATCAAACAAGAGCCATTATCGATGAGTTGAAAAAGAGTCAAATACGATAACAAAGAAAAAAGTCTAACAAATCTGTTAGACTTTTTACTGTATGTATCATACATATTAATGTTCAACGATTAATGGTGGATCAATAGCTAAAACTGGTTTTCCATTAATAACAATCCAAATATAAGCATATTCAAGATCGATATTATGGTGTGTACGTAAGTATTTGTGAATTGCTTCTTGGATATCAAATAACCAGTATGCTAATGCCGGTGTTAAGAACGGGATATCAAAAGGTAATGTGAATTCTAAATAGATATCACGTTCTGGATTGTATGCAGCTTCTGCTTGATTATTAACAGGTACAACAAAAGCTAACATTGTAACAAGAAGTACTGATGCAATTATTTTTTTCATTCATTTCCCTCCCCTTTTTTTAAATGAAATTAATATTATCTTTTATTGAAATAAAAGCTTGTACTACTTTTGGATTATACAAGCTTCCACTTCCATTAATAATTTCTTGAAGGGCTTGTTCATGGGTAAGTGCTTTTCTATAAATGCGATCAGTTGTCATGGCATCATACGAATCTACCACGGCTACAATTGAAGAACCTAGTAGAATTTCTTCACCCTTTAATCCATATGGATATCCATTACCGTCATATCGTTCGTGATGTTGTTCTACAATTTTAGCGGCTTCGATAAGGAATGGGTATCCTGAATTTTCTAATATTTCTGCCCCGTAAACGGGATGCATTTTAATAATCGCCCACTCTTCATCAGTTAATTTTCCTGGTTTTAATAAAATTTCGTCTGGTATATTAACTTTTCCAACATCATGAAGAAATGCACCAAGATTTAATTGGTAAAGTTCATTTGATGAAAGTTCAAGTTGTTCACCAAGTAGCATTGAGATTTTCATAATTCTCTCGCAATGATGATATGTATATCCATCTTTTTCTTCAACAGAAATACCTAATTGTCTATATTCCTCCAGTACTTGACTAAAATGATGGAAAACAGGTCGAGAAGAAATATATAGAAGCTGTGATTCTTCATTTGCTAGAAACATACAAATTTCTTTAATAGGCATTGATCTAATAGAATCACCTGGAAATGCAGGAATTTTATATTGATCTATATGAATTACTAAATTTCCACTTAATACATATACAAATTCAAGAGCTTGCCAACCCTCAGATGGTCCAATTCCCCATCTAGAGCCTTTATGTATATGGATTTTTATCACCTCAGTTCCATCATAAGAAGCAAGCAAATCCACTTCCATACCTTTGTATGTGACTCTCTCAATTACTTCATTTGCTTGACTAAAAATGAGACCGAAATCTTTAAAGTGCATAGTGTGCGCCCCCGGTCTGTCTAAAAACTATGACATTATTAAAATACCTTAATGTTTATTATATTTTAATTTATCTTATTTTTAAAGCTATTTATTATTTTAATCTACAAATTTTTTCAAAAACTGATAAAATGTGATATTAATTATAAAGGGTAAATTAGGAATTTTAAAAAAGGAGAATAACTCATAGGTTAACTATGAAAAACTAGTATTGAGTGGTAATATAGGCACAAGTGATAGAAATTTTTTCTAGATAAGGAGGATGAAGGTTGAGTATTTTAGTATTAGGTGGAGCTGGATATATTGGATCTCATGCGGTGTACCAGCTTATAGATAAAGGTATTGATGTTGTAGTAGTTGATAATTTACAAACGGGTCATGAAAGGGCAATTCATCCAAAAGCAAAGTTTTACAAAGGGGATATAAGAGATCGGACATTTTTGAAAAACGTATTCCAACAAGAAGATATTAAAGGTGTCATTCATTTTGCAGCTAATTCCTTAGTAGGGGAATCTATGCAACAACCTTTAAAATATTATGATAACAATGTATATGGAACTCAAATTTTACTAGAGACGATGGTAGAGGCAGGGGTTCAAAATATCGTCTTTTCTTCCACTGCTGCTACATATGGTGAGCCTAGACAAGTACCGATACAAGAGGAAATGCCTACTATTCCAACCAATACATATGGTGAGACAAAACTTGCAATGGAAAAGATGATGAGCTGGTGTGAAAAAGCATTCGGCATTAAATATGTTTCATTACGTTATTTCAATGTTGCTGGTGCAAGATCGACTGGAGAAATTGGAGAAGATCATAATCCTGAAACTCATTTAATTCCTGTCGTGTTAGAGACCGCCCTAGGAAAAAGAGAGTATATTACAGTATTTGGAGATGATTATGATACAGAAGATGGAACATGTATAAGAGATTATGTACATGTTGAGGATTTAATTGATGCTCATATATTAGCAATGAAATATTTGGAAAATGGTGGAAAAAGCAATGTGTTTAATTTAGGAAGTAATCAAGGCTTCTCTGTTAAAGAAATCATAGATATGGCTAGAAAGGTTACTGAAAAAGAGATTCCTGCAAAAATTGGTCCTAGACGACCTGGAGACCCAAGTATACTTATTGCTTCTTCAGAAAAAGCGAAAAGTATTTTAGGGTGGAATCCTTCAAGGACAAATATTGAACAGATTATTAAGGATGCTTGGAACTGGCATTCAAAACATCCAGAAGGATATGGTGATTAGATTTAATAATCTGGAAGTTGTTTTATAAAATTTTTATGAAGAGTGTCGAGTAAGAAGATTATATAGCCCAGTCGATATTTTGTTTAAAATAATCGGTTGGGTTTTTTTCTTAAAAGTATTGCGAAAAACGTTGTCGAAATAGATTCGAAGATTGGAAATTTCCCGGGAAAATTGAAAAAAATCAAATGCAATTGTCGATTTCAAAAAGACTATAAAATTGTATGTTTTAACTATGATTAAGATATTCTATAATAGAAAAAGGAATATATTTTGGAGAGGGTGTATAAATGATAGGGTTATTTATTATATTAGCTTTAGTTCTATTTTTGCCATTTACAGTCCCATTTGTAGAAAAAAATCTTGAAGTATTTCTATTTGTTATGGGGATACTAGCGGTTATAGTAAGTGGCGTTTTTACTAATGAACTATTAAAACATGCATTAACTGACCCAATTCAAATAACAATTGCAGTTATTGCTGCAGGATTATTATTTAAATGGTTCTATCATTCACTAAAAAAGGGCATTAGTTCATTAAGTAGGAAAATTCCTTTTCCTATATTTATCGCTTCTGTTGTTATTATTCTCGGGCTCTTATCAAGTATTATCACTGCCATCATTGCTGCACTAGTACTCGTTCTTATTGTAAGCGTTCTTGAACTAGAAAGAAAATCAGAACTTTATTTAGTTGTTATTTCATGTTTCTCCATTGGACTTGGTGCTGCGCTGACACCAATCGGTGAACCTTTATCTACTATTACAATTGGAAAACTAAAAGAAGATTTTTATTATTTATGGGACTTATTATCTATTTATATTGTACCATGTGTCATCGTTCTTGGGATTTTTGCAGCGTTCATGGTTAAACCAAAACAAGCAAGTGGATTAATAAGTGAAACCCAAATCGAAAGTTACCAAGATATTGTTATTCGTGGTGCAAAAATTTATTTATTTGTTATGGGTTTAACATTTTTAGGAGCAGGATTTGAGCCATTAATAAACAAATACCTTATTAATTTACATCCTATGATCTTATATTGGGTGAATATGATTTCAGCTGTTTTAGATAATGCGACACTTGCGGCCGCTGAAATAAGTAGTCAAATGTCATCCTACTCTATTAAAGCTGTATTATTAGGGCTCTTAATCAGTGGAGGAATGCTTATTCCAGGGAATATCCCTAATATTATTTCGGCAGGTAAATTGAATATAACAAGTAAAGAATGGGCGAAAATAGGTGTTCCAATTGGACTAGTGCTAATGATTGTGTTTTTCATCATCTTATTAATTGCTTAATTTTTTCAACCGAACCGATAATTCAGAGAATATGTTTGAATTATCGCTCGGTTGTTTTTTATTTTAAAAGAATTTTCTATCTTTAAGTTACCTTTATTAAATTTCATGGAGATGAAACTTTTATTAGCCAATTTCGTAATTATTAGTGAGACTCACCTTGTTTTTTATTAAGCAATAATCGATAATATTTCCATAAGTTTATCGAAAATTGAATTTTAATAATTAGGGTTTAATTATTGGAGTGATATATATGCGATCGTTTTTACTTTTTATACTGAGATTTTTCATTTCCTCGATATCGATGGTGATTATTTGGCTTTTTAGCTTTTTCGTTTACCATCAGAGTTTTTTAAACTCTGGATTTTTTGCGATTATTGGTGCTGTTGTCATCTATTACTTAATAAAATGGATTAACCATTATCAATTTATCCGAAATAGTGGATTGACTAGAAGTGAATATCGAATTGTTAAAGAAAACTTAAAAATAGCAAAACAAAAAATAAAAAGGCTCCAAAGGGCATTTTTTAATGTTAATAATCTATTAACCTCAAGTAAAAACTTTGAAACATTACGTGTGGTTAGGAAGATTTACACGACGACAAAAAAAGATCCGAAGCGTTTCTTTAAAGTAGAGAACTTTTACTACTCTCACTTAGATTCACTCGTTGAGCTTGCGGAAAAACATGCGTTCCTTACTTCTCAGCCCGTGAAGACAAAAGAATTAAATGATTCTTTACGTGAAACAAGAACAACAATTACACAAATTTCGGAATCAATCCAAGAAGATCTGTACATGATGTTAGAAAATGACATTGACACATTAAAATTCGAAATAGATGTTGCGAAGAGAACAATAGAACAAAAAAATGAGCAAAGAAGGTAGGAGGTTCCAAAATGACAAACGAAAATCATAATCAAACGACTACTTTAGATGATTTATTACAAAACCCATTTGGGACACAAGATATGATGCTTGAACCACAAAAGAGTGCTTCACCAGTAGATCCAACACCTCAACGGAAATTGATTGATACTTTACCAGAAGAAGATCAGAGAAGAGCCATTCAACTTGCAGCTCAAATTGATCCGAAAAACCATCAATCAATCGTCCTATATGGTACAGAAGCCCAATCTAAATTAACGAATTTTTCAACGAATATGTTAGAGCATGTAAAAAACAAAAATATCGGTGAAATTGGCGATATTATTACTGATTTAATGAAAAAACTTGACCAAGTTGACCCAGATGAATTAAGCCCTGAGAAAAAGGGATTTTTCGCCAAAATATTTGGCAAGGTTTCAAAGTCAGTCAATGAAATATTAACAAAGTATCAAAAAACGGGTGCCCAAATTGATCGGATTACTGTGAAACTCGATCATTGTAAAAATCAATTAATGTCCGACAACAAACTGTTAGAACAACTTTATGAAAAAAATAAAGAGTATTTTCAAGCATTGAATATTTATATCGCTGCTGGAGAACTGCGTCTAGAAGAACTACACACTAAACATATTCCCGAATTAAAAGCAAAAGCTGACCAAACAGGCGATCAAATGATTTATCAAGAAGTTAATGATTTAATGCAATTTGCCGATCGACTAGAAAAAAGAATCCATGACTTAAAATTAAGTAGACAAATTACAATACAGAGTGCTCCACAAATTCGACTCATCCAAAATACGAACCAACAGTTGGTGGAAAAAATTCAATCTTCCATTATGACGGCTATCCCGTTATGGAAAAATCAAATTGCTATTGCTTTAACATTAATTCGTCAAAGAAGTGCAGTAGCAGCTCAAAAACAAGTATCAAAAACAACTAATGAGTTATTATTAAAAAATGCGGAATTACTTAAAACAAATACCATTGAAACGGCTAGAGAAAATGAACGTGGACTTGTTGATATTGAAACATTGAAGAAAACTCAAGAAAACTTAATTACAACATTAGAAGAAACATTACGAATTCAAGCAGAAGGTCGTGCAAAACGTTATCAAGCCGAGCAAGAATTAATCCAAATGGAAAACGAATTAAAACAAAAACTCATCCAAGCAAGAGGATAAAAAAAGACTTCCATATTCGCACATGCGAATTGGAAGTCTTTTATATTTATTCTTTTCCAGCATCAAACATATAGCGGTTATGATAAAACTTAATACTAAAGATAAGCCCCATCGCAAGCATATTCCCCATTAAAGAACTTCCTCCATAGCTAATAAATGGGAGAGGAATACCTGTAATTGGTAAAACTTGAATAGTCATCCCAATATTTTGAAACACATGGAATGTAGTCATGCTAATGATTCCGACACAAATATAGGAATTAAATTGTGAGTGTGTATCAAGAGAAATTTTTATTAAATGATAGATTAACAAGAAGAATATACTAATGACTATGCTCGCTCCGATAAATCCAAACTCTTCCCCTATAACACTAAAGATAAAGTCCGTATGTCGCTCTGAGACATATACTTCTTTACCCATATAACCTTTTCCGAAAATTTCTCCAGAACCAATAGCTTGTAAAGAAGTGATTAAATGATAACCTTCACTAGAGGAATAATTATATGGGTCTAGCCAAGCGTAAATACGACCGAATTGATATCCACTTACTTTGTCTTCTAATATTTGTGGAAAGTAAATCATAATCACGATTATTGTCGCACCAACTAAAGCAATGAAAGAAAAGAAAGGAACAATAATTTTCCAGTGAATTCCAGATACTAAAATCATTCCAGAAGTAATAGCTATAATTACAAGGCCAGTTCCTAAGTCAGGCTGTTGTAAAATTAATAGCAATGGAACAAGAGTAGTAATTCCGATTTTTATTAATAACCAAAAGTCTGTTTTTAAAGTTTTTACACGAGTTTTTTCATGATGGTCAAAAATTAGCCTACTTAATGCAAGGATTAAAAAAGTTTTCATAAACTCTGATGGTTGGAGACTACCAATTCCAGGAAGGGTAAACCAACTTTTCGCATTATTTCTCGGTTCAGCAATACTTTCTGGAGCAAAAATTAAAAAGACGAGAAGAAAGATACCAAAGCCGTAAAGAAACCAAGATAATTTTTTATATTGATCAGGCTCAAATAATAACGCACATCCTGCAATGATTGCACCAATTATGTACCAGAAAACTTGTGTTTTTACAAAGTTAATGGAATACTGTCCAGAAGTTTGAGCACTAGATATAGCGATGATACTTACGACAAATAATAAGAACAAAATAAAGGCTAAGAACCAATCAAAACGATCTACTTTATTTTTATTGGTTTCCATACTAACACCACGTTTCTATCATTGAAATTTATATTAGATAATTTTGCGAAGATGTTCTTAATATTATCAAAAATGGGAGGCAGGGACAATTAACAACATTTTACAAATATAACATTTCTATTAATTAAGTTGTGATAAGGTTGGACCTCTCATTCAAAAAAATAAATCTCTCCAATTAAATGGAGAGATTTGAATG
>Ga0180215_1004553_pt1 | contig 12244 bp, 14 predicted proteins | sample eDN3rd37CBELigBY_FD_128871 | JGI IMG/M metagenome (GOLD analysis project Ga0180215, IMG submission 128871) | Enriched backyard soil microbial communities from Emeryville, California, USA - eDNA 3rd pass 37_C BE-Lig BY (version 2) (version 2) | ecosystem: Environmental > Terrestrial > Soil >...
AACGACGGTAATGGTGTTGACATGGATGCTGAACAAGCAGAACTTGCAGAAAATACAATCTATTATAACGCTTTAATTGATCGTATTAATGGGAAGTTAAATACATTAAACACTGTGATTAAAGGAGGTCGTTAATCATGTCAATCTTTAAAAGTATGAATATAACATCCTCTGCTTTAACTTCACAGCGTTTAAGAATGGACGTTATTTCTTCGAACATTGCAAATATCGACACAACCCGTGCGAAACAGGTTGATGGAGAGTGGGAACCTTATAGAAGAAAAACAGTAACTCTATCTGCAAATGAAGGACGTTTCGCAAACTTCCTAAATAAAGCCATGGGGAAAAACGATGTTGGTAATGGTGTACAAGTGACAAAAATCAATGAAGATACTGAAACACCATTTAAATTAGTGTACGACCCAACACATCCAGATGCCAATGAAGACGGGTATGTGGAAATGCCAAATGTAGATTTACTAAAAGAGATGGTTGATTTAATTTCCGCAACACGTTCTTATGAAGCAAATATTACAGTTTTTAACGCAAATAAAGCAATGCTTACGAAAGCTTTAGAGATAGGTAAATAACCAAGAAATGGTGGTAAACAATGGCGATTAATTCAATTTCTCTTTTGAATCCGACTCAAATTACAAATCAAACAAATAAATTAACAGTTCAACCGACACCTTACGAGGCGCAGCAAAATTTTGCGAGTTTCTTAAATGAGGCAATTCAATCGGTAAATAACCAACAGATTCAATCAGATGTATTAACACAGAAGTTGATCAACGGTGAAGATGTTGACTTACATGAAGTAATGATTGCTTCACAAAAAGCAAGTATCACATTAAATGCAACTATGGAGGTTCGTAATAAAATGATCGATGCCTACCAGGAGATTATGCGTATGTCAATCTAACGGTTAAAGAGAGAAAATAAAGTGTTACACCAATAAGTAGGGATTTTCCTCATCCTTCACTTTTGTTGTGAGCCAATTGAGCTTTTTGGGCATCTCTATTTATCTATAATTAGAACTTATTATATAAAACGATTGCAATATGTTGCCCATTTATGCGTGATTATTGTTGGTATCTTTAATTCAACCGGAGGACTATAATGAACGAACGACTAAAAAAAGTAAAAACTGACTCCGCACAATTTTGGAAGAGTCGATCGAAGAAACAAAAAGGTTTATTAATAGGTACAGTAGTTGGTGTTATTGCATTAGCTAGTTTTCTTACATATTTATTTACAAGAACTACGATGGTACCTCTTTTTACAGAACTCTCTATTAAAGAAGTCGGAGAAATTTCAGAGGTATTAACAGCACAAGGCGTTACATATGAAATTGCCCCTGGAGGAACGAATATCCTCGTGCCCGAGGGTGAAGTGGATACGTTAAAAGTATCTTTAGCAGCTCAAGGTTATCCTGAGTCAGGAGAAATCAATAATTCATTCTTCACAACAAATGCTGGATTTGGTATGACGGACAATGAATTCGAAGTAATTCGTCTCGCAGCGACTCAAACAGAACTAGAAAACTTGATCAAAACAATCGACGGGATTAAAAACGCCAATGTAATGATTTCATTACCGAAAAAAGGTGTTTTTGTAAATGATTCAAATCAAGGAGCAAGTGCTGCTATTACCCTTGATACAGAACCAGGTTATCAATTTAGCAGTGAACAAATTGCGACTTTATATAACTTAGTGTCTAAAAGTATTCCTGACCTTAGCACAGATAATATTGTCATTACAAATCAATATTCGGAGTATTTCGACTTAGAATCAGCTACAACTGGGTCAGGATCAGTTGATACTGTTCAAGGTCAAATGGAAGTAAAGAAAACCATTGAACGTGACTTACAAAGACAAGTTCAACAAATGTTAGCCACACTGATGGGACCAGACAAAGTAGTTGTATCAGTAACAACTGACATTGACTTCAAACAAGAAAATCGAAAAGAAAATCTAGTAGAACCAGTTGATCCAGAAAATATGGCTGGTATTGAAATTAGTGCGCAACGAATTACAGAAACATATACAGGAACAGATGCAGCAGGTGCTATAGGAACTACGCAAGCTGGTTCAGATGAAGATAACTTAACTTATCAAGAAACTGGAAATGGTGACGGAGAATACGAACGAGTTGAAGAAACCATTAATAATGATGTCAACCGTATTACGAAAGAGATTCAAGAAAGTCCTTATAAGATTCGTGATATCGGAATCCAAGTAGTTGTTGAACCACCTGTTAGCGACGATGCTTCCTCACTATCAGAAGGTGTTCGTTCAGATATTGAACAAATATTAGCAACAATTGTTCGAACTTCAATTGATAAAGAAGCAGCTGGAGAATTAACTGAACAAGATATTGAAGAAAAAATCGTCGTATCGGTTCAACAATTCTTTGGAAATGATGCAACACCAAATGATCAAGCAACACCTGTAATTCCATGGTGGATTTGGGTAGTTGGAGGAATCTTGGTTATAGTGATTGTTTTATTAGTAGTAACTCTTCTATTTGCGAAAAAACGTAAAGAAAATGAAGAAGAATTGGAATTAATGGAACTACAACAAAGAGAATTATTTGTTGATGATATTAATGAAGAAAAAGAAACTGAAAGTACAGTTCGTCGAAAACAACTTGAAAAAATGGCGAAAGAAAAACCAGAAGACTTTGCGAAATTATTAAGAAGTTGGATAACTGAGGATTAATGGGGGTTATTGGAGTGTCTAGAAAAGATAAAGGGCTATCAGGCAAACAAAAAGCCGCTCTACTATTAATATCCCTTGGACCTGAAGTCTCTGCTTCAGTCTACAAACATTTAAATGAAGAAGAAATAGAGCGCTTAACACTTGAAATTTCAGGCGTAAAAAAAGTAGAACCTGAAGTAAAAGAAGATATTATAGAAGAATTTCATAATATCGCACTTGCACAAGATTATATTTCTCAAGGTGGTATTGGATATGCCAAAACCGTATTAGAGAAAGCGTTAGGCCCTGAACAAGCCCAAGCAATCATTAATCGGTTAACATCTTCTTTACAAGTCCGTCCATTTGACTTTGCAAGAAAAGCAGATCCATCCCAGATCTTTAACTTTATTCAAAATGAGCATCCGCAAACGATTGCACTCATACTATCTTATTTAGATCCGGGACAAGCAGGTGTAATACTTTCTTCATTACCTCAAGAGGTTCAAGCGGATATAGCGAAAAGAATTGCAGTAATGGATTCCACATCTCCGGAAGTAATAAGTGAAATTGAGTCAGTATTAGAAAGAAAGCTTTCTTCTACAGTGACACAAGATTACACGGAAACTGGTGGTATAGACGCGGTTGTAGAAGTGTTAAATGGAGTAGATCGACAAACAGAAAAAACTATTCTCGATGCGCTTGAAATTCAAGACCCTGAATTAGCTGAAGAGATTAAAAAGCGTATGTTTGTATTCGAAGATATTGTTACATTGGACAACCGCTCAATTCAACGAGTTATTCGTGATTGTGAAAATGAAGATTTAATATTAGCTATGAAAGTAAGTAGCGAAGAAGTTAAAGAAATTATCTTCCGAAATATGTCTCAACGCATGTCCGATACATTTAGAGAAGAAATGGATATTATGGGCCCTGTACGTTTACGAGATGTAGAAGAAGCTCAATCAAGAATTGTAGCAGTTATTCGAAGATTAGAAGATGCTGGCGAAATCATTATTGCACGTGGTGGAGGAGATGACGTCATTGTCTAGAATCATTCGCTCTGTGTACTCAAAACAACAAGAAGAACAGCCATTCGAAATTCAATTACGAGATATATTTACGGAACAATTTGAACCGAATGAAGGGGAGCAAAGTGAGCCGCCAATCGAGCAGTTATTCAAAGAAAAGAATAAACAGCTTGAAGATGAACGAAATCAACTTCTCTTCGAACGAGAAGAATTTGAACGATTTAGAACTGAGCAACTAAAAGAACTCAATCAACTTAAACAACTTTGGGAAGAGGAAAAAATTGTTCTTGAAAAAAATGCTTACGATGATGGTTTTGGCCAAGGATACGAAGAGGGCATTCAAAAAGCAAACGCTGATATGAGTGCTGCTCTTCAAATAGCGAACGAAACCATAGAAAACTCCAAAATCAATGCTAGAAAGTATATAGAAGATCAAGAACAAGTCATTTTAGAAATAGCTTTAACCGCTGCAGAACGAATAATTGGAACATCTCTAGAGCGTGATAATGAATTATTTATATCTGTTGTAAAACGTGGTTTAAAAGAAGCAAGAGAAATGAAAGAAATTAAACTTTATGTTTCTCCTACATATCATGGTCTTATTACAAAAAGTCGTGATGAATTAGCGGAATTATTCCCAACTGATGTGCCATTCTACATCTTTGTAAACGAAGATATGAATGAGACAGATTGTTATATTGAAACTAACCATGGACGTATTGTCGTTTCGATTGATGAACAACTACACGAACTCAGATTAAAGTTAGGTGAAATTTTAGATAGTAAGGATTGATTACATGCGTGCGGCTCAACTTATTAACCAAATACCGAATATATCAACCTTCAAGAAATTTGGAAAAGTCACTAGAGTTGTAGGTTTAATGATCGAATCACAAGGTCCAGAAAGCTCTGTAGGAGACGTATGTAAAATTCACGTGTTTTCTTCTAAACACGGACATCAAATTATACTGGCAGAAGTTGTAGGATTTAATGATGAATTAGTTATGCTAATGCCTTATACATCTATCAGAGAAATTTCAATCGGTTGTTTAGTTGAAGGGACGGGTTCACCGCTAGAGGTAAAAGTAGGACCAGAATTAATTGGTAAAGTTTTAGATTCAATGGGGAATCCATTTGACGGCTCTTCATTACCAAGAGGTTTAAAGACAGTACAAACAGAACAAGATCCTCCCAATCCATTAAGTCGCCCACCTATTAATGATCAGCTTGAAGTAGGTGTGAAAGCAATTGATGGTATGTTAACCGTTGGAATGGGACAAAGGGTTGGTATTTTTGCAGGATCTGGAGTCGGTAAAAGTACACTATTAGGGATGATTGCCCGTAATACGAATGCTGACTTAAATGTCATTGCTCTAATTGGTGAACGTGGCCGTGAAGTACTTGAGTTTATCGAACGTGATTTAGGAAAAGAAGGTTTAAGTCGTTCCATCGTAGTTGCGGCGACTGGAGATCAGCCTGCATTAATGCGTATTAAAGGGGCATTTACTGCAACAGCAATCGCTGAATATTTCAGAGACCGTGGCTTAAATGTAATGCTTATGATGGACTCTGTCACACGTGTGGCAATGGCGCAAAGGGAAATTGGTTTAGCGACTGGTGAACCCCCTGCTCAAAAAGGATACACACCTTCTGTTTTTGCCATTTTGCCAAAATTACTAGAGAGAACAGGTACAAATAAGAATGGTAGTATTACTGCTTTTTATACGGTATTAGTTGATGGTGACGATATGAATGAACCAATTGCAGACGCCGTTCGTGGGATATTAGATGGCCATATTGTGCTTGATCGAACGCTTGCAAATAAGGGGCAATACCCTGCCATCAATGTATTAAAAAGTGTCAGTCGTCTGATGAATCATATATCTGATGACGAACACGTGAAAGCAGCTAACCGTCTTCGTGAACTTTACTATACATATTCAAAATCCGAAGATTTAATCAATATCGGAGCATATAAAAGGGGTACTTCAAAAGAAATCGACGAAGCAATCCATTACGAACCACTTATAACGAATTTCTTAAAACAAAGTTATAAAGATAAAGTTTCTTTAAATGAAACAATCAATAAACTAATCGCATTATCAAATGGTGGTGGAAAATAATGCTTCAATATAAATACCGGTTTGAAAAAGTGTTAACGATTCGAGAACAAGAAAAACAGCAAACAGAAATGGCTTACAAAGAATCTGTTCAAGCATTCGAAGAAGTAGCATCAAAACTTTATGAACAATTAAAGAAAAAAGAGAATTTAATAGATAGTCAAACAGAAAAGTTAAAATCAGGTTCGACTATTCAAGAAATCCACCATTTTGCAGCTTTTATCGAAAATCTAGAACGTTCTATAAACGATTTGCAACAAAAAGTAATGCAAGCTAGGACAAAAATGAACTGGCATGAACAAAAGTTAGTTGAAAAAAGTTTAGAAGTGCGCAAATTTGAAAAAATGCGCGAAAAAGATTACGAAAGCTTTAAGGAAGAACAAGATAAGGCAGAAATGCTTATTTTGGACGAGCTTTCATCGATTATGTATTCCAAAAAAGAATTCAGGTGATCATATGGCAAGAACTAATTTTGAAAATGAAAATATTGACACAAAGTCACCGAGTTTATTTCAAAAGTTTTTTTACTGGGTGCTAATCCCGTTAGTATTTGTAATTGCGGTGTTACTAGTGATTGCATCCTTTACTGGTACGAACGTTTTTGAGAAAGCTAAGGAGTTATCCAACAACTTGCCATTTGTTTCATCGCAAGAAGCTGATCCAGATTCTACACCCATTGATGGTCAAAAATTAGTAGAATTGCAAGCGGAAATCGAAGAGAAAGAGGCTGAAATAGCCCAGCTTCAATCACAGCTTGAAAGTGCAAATGCCAAAAATCAAGAGGCTCAAGTTTTACAAGAAGAGCTAGAGTATGAGATTCAAAAGTTGAAAAACCAACAAAGCGCTGCACAACAAAAATTTACAGAACTTGTCTCTGCCTATGAGAAAATGTCTGCAAAAGAAGCAGCTCCGATTTTAGAAGCAATGAATACAAATGAGGCAGTACGAATTCTATCTAACTTAAAACCAGCAACTCTATCAGAAATACTTTCGAAAATGAAAGCTGAAAATGCAGCGAAATTTACTGAATTATTAGCGAGATAACAATGCATTTTCAAATTGAGAGGGGGTGAATATATGAATTTAGGAATCATGCAGCTTTCAAAGGTTAATTTGAATCAAGTGTCACAATCAAAGCCAAAGAACTATTCAGTAAACACTAGTTCAACAGCTGTAAATGGTAGTGAAAATAATTTCGGGACTATTTTTAACAAGATCATGAATAGTCAATCAAATCAGATTGAGGAAGTAAATTCAACAGTACGAAATGATGAAATTACAGGCGAAATTACAGAACTTCTTGAGGCTGAGTCAATTGAAGAAGTGCTAGATTTATTAGGAATTTCCCATGACGAAGGATTGTTTATGATTGAATTTAGTAGTGATCAATCTGCTAAATCCCTTGATGAATTAATGAACTTAGAAGATTTACTTTCATTAATAGGGATGGATCAAGAACAGTTACAAAGTATGTTAGGGCAATTACTTAATGATGAACAGCCAATTAAAGATATTTGGCAACTGATTCAATTCATCAATGAACAAGCACCAAATTTCGTGGACCAAATTACTACAGCGTTACAGGGTGAGCAAAGTGTATCACCAAAAGAAGCAAAGCAGTTCGTGCAACTATTGAAATTAGCACAAATAGTTGGTGAAAAATCAGACTTGTTTAACGAGCAACCGATTCAATTAGGTAGTTTGAAAGAAGTTTTAAAGGATATTAGTCAAAATTTAGGTCAACTTTCTAAAACGACGGAGTCATCAACAACAGGAAAGATTTCCTTACAAGGTTTTCAACAGATTACAAAGCATATTGAAACTCAAGATCAACAATCAATGATTGCAACACCGTCATCTTCGGGGTCAACGCAAAAAACGGTTTCAATTACTTTACCAGTTGAAAAAAGTGCACAGGGTGAAGCATTAGTAAAAGAAATTCAACAATTGATGAATCGTAGTCAACTTTCAAATTCACAAGGAACAATGAAGCTATTACTCAAGTTATATCCTGAGAATTTAGGTTCAATCCGTATTGAAATTATGCAAAAAGATGGTGTTCTTTCTGCTAGATTATTAGCATCAACACCTCAAGCGAAAGAACTACTTGAAGGACAGATTAATCAATTAAAAACATCTTTTACACAAGCAAATATTCAAATGGATCGTATTGATATTGCACAAAGCTTACAAGATCCTGATCGAAACCTTCGAGATCAAAACTTATTTAGTAACTTCTTTAAACAACAGCAACAAGAAGATGAAAATGATTACGATGACAACCCTGAAGAAGATGAAGAACGTATGAGTTTCCAAGATTACTTAATCAATGAGGAGGTGTAACCAATGACAAATACAACACCGATTACAAATGATTATTACTTGTCTAATAAAGCAAAGACTGTGAAAGAAACTGGTAATAATTCATTAGGTAAAGATGCATTCTTGCAGCTTTTAGTAACGCAATTACAACATCAAGACCCAACTGCACCAATGGATAATACTGAATACATTTCACAATTAGCACAATTTAGTGCTCTTGAGCAGTCACAAAATATGACAAAAGCCATCGAGAATTTACTAGAGTCACAGCAACAGTCACAACTGATGAACTATACGACATTTATTGGTAAAGAAGTTGAATGGCATGAGATTAGTGAAGAATTAGACGAGACAGGAAACTTAATCGTAAATAGTGGGAAAGGCGTTATAAAACAGATGAAGTTTTATAATGGTGAACCATTTTTTATTCTTGATGATGGAAAAGAAATTACTCCTGGAAATATTTCTTCTGTATCGAATCATTCTGCAGCAACTGAAGAGATTGAGGAAAATCCATTAGTTGCAGCAAGTAAATTGATTGGACAATCAGTACGCTATGAATCGAATGGTGAATGGTTAGAATCAATCATTCAGTCAGTAAAAACGAATAATCTTACAATTGAATATATTTTGCAAAATAATTCAATTTTGACAAAAGATCAATTTGAACTAGTAACTAAATAAGGTGGCGGGCAACATGCACAGAATACATATTCAGCACGTGCCATTGCAACCGACATACCATGCAAAACAAAAACTGAATACAAAAGTTACAACAACAAACACCTTTCAAGATCATTTGCAAATGGCTACTAATACACAAGAACTTAAGATTAGTAAACATGCAAATGATAGATTAGCAGAACGCAATATTCAAATCACCCAAGAAGAATGGCAAGTTGTGACAGATAAAGTATTTGAAGCGCGTTCAAAAGGAGTCAATCAACCGTTAGTTTTGATGGACCAAGCTGCGTTGATTGTGAGCGCTAAAAATGCAACGGTAATCACTGCGATGGAACGCACTGAGGCAAAAAATCAATTATTTACGAACATTGATGGCACAATTGTGCTTTAAGGGCTGGACCGATTAGGAAGCCTAAAATTCGCCGAATGATCGACGCGAATTATTCTAAACCAAATTGAAGGGAGAACGAACAAATGTTACGTTCAATGTACTCAGGTATTTCAGGTCTTAAAAACTTCCAAACAAAACTAGACGTAATTGGGAATAACATCTCAAACGTTAACACTTACGGATTTAAAAAAGGTCGTGTAGTATTTAAAGATTTAATCTCTCAAACAACTGCAGGGGCTTCTGCACCAACAGAAACACGAGGTGGGGTAAATCCAAAACAAGTTGGTCTTGGTTCTCAAATTGCAGCAATTGATACAATTCACGGAACAGGATCCCTTCAAACAACTGCACGTACTTTAGACTTAGCAGTATCAGGCGATGGATTCTTCCAAGTAGCCGATGCAACAGCAGGATTAAATGGTTATACGAATATTCAATATACTCGTGCTGGTAACTTCTATATGGATAAAGACGGCTATCTTGTTAATGGTGATGGTAAATACTTAGTTGGGTCAGCAGCAAATGTAATCACGACTCAAACACCTATTTTAACTTTTAAATTAGAGGACCCATCTGCTACAGACGTTGGTGATGATAAATATGCTGGTTATAGCTATTTATTGAATGCAAATGGTGACCACATAAATTCGAGTGGTGGCGCATTGCCTTCAAGTGGTGTTTCAAATCATGGTCTTCGACTTAACGGAAACAAGCTTTATTTTGGAGCAGAGCCTGCGACACCATTATCTGTAACAATTTCAGGTTCTACTTATGAATATGAAGTAGATGGAGAAGGGACTTTGTTCATTAATAATGGAACAGATCGCTTTGAAGTTATCGCAAATGGTCAATACAGAGATGCTTCAGGAGTTACTCGTACATTTACTGATACTGCAAATCCATCATTATATTCAGCAGTTCGTACAGCAGTTGTTCAAACAGGAACAAGAACTGTTGACACATATACAAATACAGGTGCAACACTAAAACCAATCAAAATCCCAACAACAGCACAAAGTATTTCGATTGGACAAGATGGAACAGTTAACTTTGTAGATAAAGATGGAGTTTTACAATGGGCAGGGCAATTGCAATTAGCTAAATTCCCAAATACAAGTGGTCTTGAAAAAGCAGGAAGCAACTACTACCAACAAACACCAAACTCTGGAGTACCAGTACTAGGAACTGCTACAGAACAAGGGATTGGATCAATCCAATCAGGTTTCTTAGAAATGTCAAACGTTGACCTTTCTGAAGAATTTACAGAAATGATCGTTGCACAACGTGGTTTCCAAGCGAACTCTCGTATCATTACAACATCTGATGAAATCCTTCAAGAGCTAGTAAACTTAAAACGATAATATAAATCTATCTATTATTTACTAAACAAATAATTTCATTGTGAAGGAGGGTCGGGCCGGCTCTCATGAACCCGGCCCTAATTCAATGATTGAACTAACTCGCTTAAATGGTAAACCAATCTCATTAAACGCATTATACATAGAAACAGTCGAAGCATTCCCGGACACGACCATTACGCTAACGACTGGGCGTAAATATATAGTTAAAGAAAGTCCAAAAGAGGTGCGGAAAAAAGTAACTGATTTTTGTAGAGAGATTCAAGTGCTATCAAATCCGTATCTACGAGGTGATGATGATGAAGAATAATAACAATAATAAGCTGCTAACAGTAATGTTAATCATTCTAGTTACGATTACACTAATTGGTGTTGTCATTTTTGTGTTATTAACTCAGCTAAATAAACCAACTACAACTGGGGAACCTACGATAGATGATATTATTGCAGCTAGCGTAGATGTTCCTGAACTTACAACAAATTTAGCTGATGGAAGTTTTGTTCGCTTACAGCTAAAACTTACTACAGAAAGCCAAGAAGCAGCAGATGAATTAACAAAACGTGATTTCCAAATTAATAATATTCTTATTGAAGAACTTTCTGAGATGACTGAAAAAGATTTACAAGGAAAACAAGGCAAAATCTTTTTACAATCAACTGTAAAATCAAAACTAAATGAATTAATGCAAAAAGGGGAAGTAGTAGAAGTTTACATCACCTCTTACATTATTCAATAGAGAACTATGCAACAAGCAAAACAATGAATTTCTTTTAGAAACGGAGGTGGGCAAATGGCAGGCGATGTATTATCCCAATCAGAGATTGATGCATTACTTTCTGCAATATCCACTGGGGAAATGTCAGCAGACGAAATGAAAAAAGAAGATGAAACAAAAAAAGTAAAAGTTTATGATTTTAAACGTGCCCTTCGTTTTTCAAAAGATCAAATTCGAAGCTTAACACGAATTCATGAAAACTTTTCACGACTTCTAACAACATTTTTCTCTGCGCAGCTGAGAACTTATGTTCAAATTAATGTTGCTTCCGTTGACCAAATTCCTTTTGAAGAGTTTGTTCGCTCAATACCAAATATGACATTAATTAATATATTTGAAGTACCTCCATTAGATGGTAATATTCTAATGGAAATCAATCCGAACATTGCATACTCCATGATGGATCGATTATTAGGTGGAACTGGTTCAAGTTATAGTAATGTTGATAATTTAACAGAAATCGAACAAAAAATTATGACGAACTTATTTGAACGATCTTTCGATAATTTGAGAGAAGCGTGGGACAATATTGTAGAAATTGATCCGATGTTAATAGAATTAGAAGTAAATCCTCAATTTTTACAAATGATTTCACCTAATGAAACGGTAATCGTTATTTCATTGAATACGATTATTGGTGAAACGACGGGCATGATCAACATTTGTATTCCACATGTTGTACTTGAACCTATCATTCAAAATCTATCGGTTCAGTATTGGATGCAATCGAACTTAAAAGAAACGTCACCAGAACAATCAAAAGTATTAGAAAAAAGCGTGAAACAAGCTGAAATTGAACTAATCGCCGAACTTGGCACAACAGATATTACAATTGAAGATTTCCTATACATGAGTATTGGGGATG
>Ga0180215_1004554_pt1 | contig 12234 bp, 9 predicted proteins | sample eDN3rd37CBELigBY_FD_128871 | JGI IMG/M metagenome (GOLD analysis project Ga0180215, IMG submission 128871) | Enriched backyard soil microbial communities from Emeryville, California, USA - eDNA 3rd pass 37_C BE-Lig BY (version 2) (version 2) | ecosystem: Environmental > Terrestrial > Soil >...
CCCTATCTCCAGGCCTGGCCCGATGTCGACGTGGACGTGAAGCAGAAGTTTCAGTTCGGCGGCATCGGGGCGCTGTTCGCCTACGAGATCGATCTGCTGGTGACGCCGGACCCGCTGTACAAGGGCGGCCTGCACTTCGAGCCGGTGTTCGACTACGAACAGGTGCTGGTGGTGAACTCCGAACATCCATTGGCGAAAGTCGAGTTCGTGCGCCCTGCAGATCTCGCGCGCGAGGTGCTGATTACCTATCCGGTGACGACCGAGCGCCTGGATATCTACAACCAGTTCCTGCTGCCGGCGGGCATCTCACCGCGTCGGCACAAGACCATTGAGACCACCGACATCCTGCTGCAAATGGTGGCCAGTGGCCGAGGAGTTTCGGCGTTGCCGCGCTGGCTGGTCGAAGAATATGCGACCAGGATGAACATCGCGCCGGCCCGGCTCGGACCGAAAGGGCTCTCGAAACAGATATTTCTCGGCATGCGGGCGGCGGACCTGGATACGGACTATCTCAAAGCCTTCATCGAGCTGGCGCGGGCCTAGCGCCGCTCATTCACAAAATTTGCAAACTCCGCAGGCGGGCTTCGCCGATCTTCACAAATTCAGCCCTGTTCGCCGGCGCCTGGCTGCGAATAATGCGAACCCATCGAGCTGCGGCACAGGCCGCGGCTGCATTCCACGAGGTTTCGCATCATGGCCGCGTCCGCACAGTCCTCTGCATCAAGCCCTCCACGTGTCAAGCTGCTCATCGATGGAGAGTGGCTCGACTCGACCAGTACGCAGTGGCGGGATGTGGTCAACCCGGCTACGCAGGAGGTGCTGGCGCAAGTCCCATTCGCGACGGTCGATGAGGTCAATCGTGCGGTCGCCACAGCGAAAAGGGCGTTCAAGACGTGGCGCAAGACTCCCATCGGGGCGCGCGCCCGCATATTCCTCAAGTATCAGCAGCTGATTCGAGAGCACATGAAGGAGCTCGCCGCGATCCTGACGGCGGAGCAGGGCAAGACTTTGCCGGACGCCGAGGGCGACATCTTCCGCGGCCTCGAAGTAGTGGAGCATGCGGCGAACATCGGGACGCTGCAAATGGGGGAGATGGCGCACAATGTGGCAGGCGGTGTCGACACCTATACCGTTCTTCAACCGCTAGGCGTGTGTGCCGGAATCACTCCCTTCAACTTTCCTGCCATGATCCCGCTGTGGATGTTTCCGATGGCCATCGCCACCGGCAACACGTTCGTGCTCAAGCCGAGCGAGCAGGATCCGCTGGTCACCAACCGGCTGGTGGAGCTGGCGATCGAAGCTGGCATTCCGAAGGGTGTGCTGAATGTGGTTCACGGCGGCGAGGACGTCGTCAACGCGTTGTGCGACCACCCTGACATTCAGGCGATCTCGTTCGTGGGCTCGACCAGAGTTGGTACGCATCTCTATCGACGTGCGACGCTGGCAGGCAAGCGCGCCCAATGCATGATGGGCGCGAAGAACCATGCCGTCGTGCTGCCCGATGCGAACAAGGAGCAAACGCTCAACAATCTCGTGGGAGCGGCATTCGGCGCCGCGGGTCAGCGCTGCATGGCGGCGTCGACTGCGGTGCTGGTCGGCGAGGCGCGGCACTGGATTCCAGAGCTGGTGAACAAGGCCCAAACGTTGAAGGTGAGCGCGGGCGCCGAAGCTGGCGTTGACGTCGGGCCGGTCATTTCGCGCGCGGCGCGCGATCGAATCACAAAACTGATTGAAAGCGGCGTGCGCGAAGGGGCCAAACTCGAGCTGGATGGCCGTGATCCGCAAATCCCCGGCTACGAACAGGGCAACTTCGTTGGACCGACCATCTTCTCCGGCGTGACGCCCGGCATGCAGATTTACGAGCAGGAGATCTTCGGGCCGGTTCTTGTGATTCTGTTCGCCGATACATTGGAGCAGGCCATCGAGCTGGTGAACGCCAATCCTAATGGCAACGGCACCGCGATCTTCACTCAATCGGGCGCTGCCGCACGCAAGTTCCAGGAAGATATCGACGTAGGGCAGGTCGGCATCAACGTTCCTATTCCGGTGCCGGTGCCATTGTTCTCGTTTACAGGGTCTCGCGCATCGAAGCTGGGGGATCTCGGTCCCTATGGCAAGCAAGTGATCCTGTTCTACACGCAGACCAAGACAGTGACGGCGCGCTGGTTCGACGACGCAGCAGTCGGCGGCGTGAACACGACGATTTCGCTTCGCTGAAGTTATCGAGCGGCGGTCATGGATTTTTCATTGAGCGAAGACCAGCTGGCGTTGCAAGCAGCGGCGCGCGACTTCGCACGTCATGAGCTGGCGCCGTTTGCGGCTCAGTGGGATGAGAGTGGCGAATTTCCGCGCGCTGCGCTGACCAAGGCTGCGGAGCTGGGATTCTGCGGCCTCTACACACCGCAGGAGCTCGGTGGTCTTGGCCTGACGCGACTCGATGCCGTGGTGATCTTCGAAGAACTGGCCGCTGGCTGCACCAGCACGGCGGCCTATCTCACGATCCACAACATGGCAACGTGGATGGTGGCCAACTGGGGACAGGCGCCGGTGCTCGAACGTTGGGCTCCGCGCCTTGCGACAGGCGAAGCCCTGGCGAGCTATTGCTTGACGGAGCCTGGGGCTGGCTCCGACGCCGCTTCGTTGCGAACACGCGCCGTGCGAGCGGGCGACCGATATGAGTTGACCGGTAACAAAGCGTTCATCTCCGGTGCGGGCGAGACGGATCTGCTGGTTGTCATGGCGCGCACTGGCGACTCGGGCGCGAAAGGAATATCCGCGTTTGCCGTTCCCGCCGACACGCCCGGCATCAGCTTGGGCAAGCTGGAGCACAAGATGGGCTGGAACTGCTCCCCAACTCGCAGCATCAGCTTCGAGAAGGTGCAGGTGCCCGTCGAATATCGGCTCGGTGCCGAGGGAGAGGGGTTCAAGCTTGCAATGCGGGGGCTCGATGGCGGGCGCATCAACATTGCCACCTGTTCCATCGGCACCGCGCAAGCGGCGCTACAGCGTGCGCAGGAGTACTTGAACTCTCGCAGGCAGTTCGGTCAGCTGCTGGCACATTTTCAGGCGTTGCAGTTCAAGCTCGCCGACATGCTGACGGAACTGGTGGCCGCACGGCAGATGGTGCGGTTGGCCGCATGGAAACTCGACACGCGCAGCAGTGATGCGACCACGTACTGTGCGATGGCCAAGCGTTACGCCACAGATATCGGATTCCAGGTGGCAAACGCGGCGCTTCAGCTACACGGAGGCTACGGCTACACGCGCGAGTATCCATTGGAGCGACACGTACGAGACAGTCGCATCCATCAGATCCTGGAAGGAACAAACGAAATAATGCGCGTAATCATCGCGCGAGCAGCGCTGCGCGAAGGCGCGGCAGAGGAACTTAGATGACTTCAACCTACACCAATCTCAACGTCCGGCGCGAGGGGCACACTGCGGTGGTGACGATCGCGAATCCGCCTGCAAATACCTGGACTCTGGCGGGTCTGCAGTCGTTGCGACAGCTGGTGCTGGATCTCAATGCGGATCGAGAGGTGTACTCACTCATCGTCACAGGGGAGGGTACGAAGTTCTTCTCCGCGGGTGCCGACCTGAAGACGTTCGCTGATGGGAACAAAGCCATGGCTCGTGACATGGCGCGCGCGTTCGGCGAAGCGTTTGAGACGCTGACCGCGTTTCGTGGTTTGACTATCGCGGCCATCAACGGTTATGCGATGGGCGGTGGGCTGGAATGTGCGCTCGCCTGCGATCTGCGCATCGCCGAGGAGCAATCACAGTTGGCGCTGCCGGAAGCGGCCGTCGGCCTGCTGCCGTGCGCCGGCGGAACGCAGAATCTTCCCTGGTTGGTGGGTGAAGGCTGGGCAAAGCGCATGATCCTGTGTGGAGAGCGAGTCAGCGCGGCGACTGCGTTAGCGATTGGCTTGGTCGAGCAAGTGGTGCCGCAGGGGCAGGCATTGCCGAGCGCGATGGATTGGGCGCTGCAGGCGACGAAGCAGAGTCCCACCAGTATCGCGGCATGCAAGCGCTTGATTCAAAGCGCACGGGCCAATCCCATGAAGCAGGTATTGCCAAGCGAACGCGAGGCGTTCGTCGACCTGTTCGATACTCAGGATCAGAGGGAAGGCGTCACCGCTTTTCTGGAGAAGCGCAAGCCGGAGTGGCGCAATGCTTGATGTCGTCACGCCCGAACCGCAGGTTCTGTTCGAAGAGCGGACTACGGCTAGTGGCCACGTCGTCGGCTTCGCGCGATTGAATGCGCCAAAGTCGCTCAATGCGCTGTCGCTGACCATGATTCGCCTGCTCGATGAGCAGTTGCGTCGTTGGGACGAAGACCCAAACGTTGCGTGCGTTGTGTTGCATGGCACGGGCGATAAGGCCTTCTGTGCCGGTGGCGACGTTCGCAGTCTGCATCGTGCAATCAAGGATGAGGGCCCCAGTCCCACCAACGCAATGGCGCTGGCATTCTTCAGTGAGGAGTATCGCCTCGACTATCGCATCCATCGCTACTCGAAGCCGGTCATCGCGTGGGCTAGCGGCATCGTCATGGGCGGCGGATTGGGGTTGTTGGCGGGTGCGAGCCATCGCGTGGTGACGGAAACGTCGCGCATCGCGATGCCTGAGATCACCATCGGACTGTTTCCCGACGTGGGGGGAAGTTGGTTTCTGCGCCGTATGCCGGGCAAGATGGGGCTCTTCGTCGCGCTCACTGGTGTATCGCTCAATGCCAGCGACGCCAAGACGGCGCGCCTCGCGGACCACTTCCTGCTCTGCTCCCAGTTCCAGACAATGTGCGACCGGTTGCGCGAGGCATCCTGGCAATCGTCCGCGACTCACAATCGGGCCACGGTGTCTCAGATCCTCACCACGCTGGCCATCGCTTGCGTGGCATCGATGCCGGAATCGAATCTGCAAAGGCATGCGACGCTGATCGATTCGATGTGTGGCGGCTCCGACCTGGGTCAGATTGTTGCCCGTATTGCGGGCTATGACGGCACCGACCAATGGTTGCAGCGCGCGGCCAAGACGTTGGCTGGGGGCTCGCCCACTACCATGGCCTTGATCTGGGCGCTACGCAACCGAGCCGAATCGTTGAGCCTCGCCGATGTGTTCCGGCTGGAGTTGACGGTGGCCATGCAGTGCTGCGCGCACCCGGACTTCGCCGAAGGCGTGCGTGCGTTGCTCATCGACAAGGACGGTCGTCCGAGCTGGACTCCGCAGCGCCTGGACGAGGTGTCTTCCGCGTGGCTCGCCGAGCATTTTCGCGAGCCTCAGTGGCCGCATGCCCATCATCCCTTACATGATCTGAACTGAGTTGTTCGTCGGGGCACATATGCAGAGAATCGCATTCATTGGTCTGGGCAACATGGGCGCACCCATGGCGCGCAATCTGCTCCAGGCTGGCTACCATTTGCAGGTGTTCGACGCGGTTGCCGCTGCCATGGAGCCTTTTCGAGCGCTGGGAGCGTCGATTGCAGCCGATGCGACCGAGGCGGCGCGCGACGTTGATGCCATCGTGACCATGTTGCCGAACGGCGCTCTGGTAAAGGAGGTCTATCTGGGAGAAGGAGGTGTGCTTGCAGCGGTCCGCCCGGGCACGTTGCTCATCGACAGCAGCACCATTGCACCCGAGGATGCTCGGGAGGTGGCGCGAGCGGCAGCCGAACGAAACCTTCCGATGATCGACGCACCAGTGTCCGGCGGCACTGCCGGAGCGGCGGCAGGAACGCTGACCTTCATCGTCGGCGGCGAGAGCGATGCGCTGGAGCGCGGGCGGCCGTTGCTCGAAAAGATGGGAAAGAACATCTTCCACGCCGGGAGCAGCGGCGCGGGGCAGGTTGCGAAGATCTGTAACAACATGTTGCTTGGCATTCAGATGATCGGCACCGCCGAAGCGCTGGGTTTGGGCGTCGCCAACGGCGTCGATGCGACGACACTGTCGGACATCATGGCCAAGAGCTCGGGTTGCAACTGGACGCTGGATGGCTATAACCCGTGGCCAGGAGTCATGGACAACGTTCCGGCGTCGCGCGACTACACCGGGGGCTTCGGTTCCGATCTGATGCTCAAAGATCTGGGGCTTGCTCAGCAAGCTGCGTCCGCCAGTCGCTCGGCAACGCCCCTGGGCGCGCTCGCTCGCCAGCTCTATCAACTGCACAGTCAGTCGGGCCACGGCAAGCTGGACTTCTCCAGCATCATGAAACTGTTCGCCCCACGCTGATTCCATTGAGGGATCGAAAGGCTCGCTCAGGCGAGTCTCTCGGTTGCGGCTGGAAATGCCCGCTGCGGGCAGCGGGCACGTGCACAGACGCGGCAACCAGGGCCGATGGGCGTCGCCATGTCAGGATTCAGATCGAGGCCGCGCGAGTACACCAGCCGCCGTGCATCCTGAAGATCACAACCCAGGGCGACCGCGAAAGTTTGTTGGGTTCGATCGAAGCCCGGCGCGCCGCTGTCGACCTGGCGTGCGACCCAGAAATGGCTGCGGCCATCCGGCATTCGCGCGACCTGAGTCAGTACACGCTGTGGCTGGCTGAAAGCTTCGTAGACGATCCACAGCGGGCAGGTGCCGCCAACGCGTGAGAAGTGAAATTCCGCCGCGGAGTGGCGCTTGGAAACATTGCCGGCGCGATCGACGCGCATGAAGAAGAATGGCAGTCCGGGAGCGCTCGGGCGCTGCAGCGTCGACAGACGATGACAGATGGCTTCGAAACCCACCCCAAAGCGGCTCGCGAGACGTTCGATGTCGTAGCTGCAGTCCTCGGCCGCTTGCAGAAAGATTGTGTACGGCATGACCAGCGCGCCGGCGAAATAGTTGGCCAAAGCTACGTGCGCCAGCCGGATTGCGGCTACGGTAGCGAAACCGGCCCGTCGAATCAGTTCGCCAAGCGTGTCGTCGAGCTCCAGCCTGGCGATTTGCGCAGCCATTTGGAACGCCTGTTGGCCGGGACGCAGGTAGTCGGCCAGGTAAAGCGTTCGGCTGCTGGCATCGAAACGGCTCTTGGCGCGCTCCGGCCACGTGTCGCGCAGTTCCGCGTTGGCGAGCGCAATGCCGACGTGATGCCGCTCCCGCAAGCGCCGCTCCAGGCGCGACGCGCTCTCCCCGACAGATAGCTGCGCATCGCTGAAGATGATCTCCGCGGCGTCGTCCAGCTCGCCAATGTGATTCTTGCGTCGATTCAAATAGTCACGCACTTCATCGTGTGTGGAAGGCAATGCAAGCTGGCTTTGGTCGCCGATCAGTGCCGCCAACGCATCGGCTCGCTCCACGCACGCGCGCTGCGAGCGATGTAGATCGACCAGGGTGTTGGCGATTGCGGGCATGTTGTCGACGAGCGCACGCAGCTCGGCGATAGAAACGTTCGTACCGGTATCGGCGAGGACGTCTTTCACCTCGGAGACGAGTTTGGCCTGGTCGGCCTCGGAGAACAGCTGCACGTCGACGCCGAGCTGCGCGTTGATGCGCAACAGAACCGGCACCGTCAGCGGCCGCTGGTTGCGCTCGATCTGATTCAGATAGCTGGGCGAGATGCCCAATGACCTGGCGAAGGCGACCTGGCTGATGCCTCGCTCCTCGCGCAGACGAGCGAGGCGAACGCCCATGAATACCTTGCTCATGCGAACAGTCCGAGTGCCTCGGCGAGGAGAGCGACGAAACTGACTGGAACTGCGGGAGTGGTGCGCGATCGGGGAGGCGCGATGCAGGCATATGGATGCACACGCCGGCCGACGTCCGCCCACCGCAGACAATGCCTTTGCGTGAGGCCGGTCTCCGGACTCGCGAGTGTGGACTCCGAATCGCCTTCCCACGCACGGGTCGATGACCTTGGGCGCAGTGGCATCCTGATTCGAATCGACTCGCTTACCGTTGCGGGGGCAGTGCCAGACTGATCCTCGTGGGATGTCACTGGCTTCCCGTTTCACCCTCGGCGGTCGATCGACCGCCGAGGACACCTCAGCGGGCCGAAGCATACCGATCGGTAACATGAGCGGTCAATTGCAGCCCGCGAGTGACATCGTCCATGCGGATGCCGTCACGGGCCGCGATGTAAGTAGCTCGGAGAAACGGTCGCAGCTCGCACGGTTGACACCGCCGAGTTGGATTCTGCACCATCGGTGCGCTTCGGTGTTTCACGGCGTCTGCCGTGAAGCCTAAAGGGAATCCGGGTGCAGGCGTGGCCTGCGACTCCGGAGCTGCCCCCGCAACTGTGATCGGCGAGCGCTGCCTAGAATGTCACTGATGAGAATGTTCATCGGGAAGGCGGGCCGGTGCGACGACCCGACAGCCAGGAAACCTGCCGAACGCAAGTCTTGAGTCAATCACGGGCGGGGTGTCCCGGCGGTTCAGGTGCCGGCTTGCACATGATGCCCGGCCTGCTGCCGATTCATCTGATCCGCATTAGAGCGGGCATCGATGATTTCCACGATGAGTAAATGCGCGCCGTCATTGGTGCATGCGGGCACGTTCCGATGAGTGTAGGCATCCGGCAGATGAACACTCCATTGGATATTTCCATCAGCGGCCGTGACATCGTGGTGAGTTACCTTCGTATCCGCGATAACAATCCGCTTGCGCGCGTCCGACAGCGGGAGATTGTGCGGTCACTGGAGCACAAGTTGAAGCCGCTCGGCTCCGTGGTCACAGATGCTCAGTGCTGCTCAATGCGGGTCACTGTGCCATCAAACTCGTCAGCGAGGAGAGTAAACGCAGTGCTCGGGGCGTTACTGGTTCAGGTGACGCGAATTGTGCAGCAACCGTGCACGCCGAAAAATGGTGCTCGAGCTATTGCGGATCGAATCCAAGGAGCGATTGCGCTGGACTCGGGACGGGCGTCTGAGGCCGGTGGGCCGGCTGCCGGCCAGGAACGGCAATGGCGCGGCATGCCGAACTTACGCGGCCGCCGATATCCTCAATCTCCTGCGCCATCCGGAGATCATCGCGCAGTGGCGGCACGCCGATGCAGGTGAGGGCCCCCGGCGGCCCTGAACTCGCCCTAATGGTGTTGACGTCACCAGGCAACCACAATATCTTGTGCCCATTCTCGGTGCCGGCCCCCAACGATTGGGGGTCGGCTGAAAAGGGAACCCGGTGACCGCGCTTCGACGCGCGCATTCCGGGGCTGCCCCGCAGCGGTAATTGGGAACGAACGGCGCGTATTGCACTGGGCTTTGTGCCTGGGAAGCAGCGCCAAGTAGGTCGGCGGAATGCCAAAGCCCATGAGCCCGAAGACCTGCCGAGGATCCGTGCGTCCGAAGGGACGCACACAGGCTGTCGGGCTCTCGAGGGACAGGGCTGGCGGATGTTCGCGTCGCTTCGTTCGCAGGCGATCGCGCCTTCCGTTGTTTGCGTATCCCCATCGATGACCCGATTTCGCTCGCGGGAGCGAAGGCTGTCCTCAGTGCGCGTGCTCTGCGCGCGTGCTGGCGTCGTGCTTTGCGTGCCGCGGGCCCATCGCTTCGGGGACAAGAACATGATGGAAACGCTCGCACCGGCAACCGCAGGCAATGCATCTGCCCATGCCGGTTCCAATCAGGCCGATTCCAATCAGGCCGATTTCCAGTTGACGCCGCCGCATTCGGCGCGCACGCAGATGCGTGTCACCAAGCGCAACGGCGAACGCGAAGCAGTCGATGTCAACAAGATCGTGCGCGCCGTCGGCCGCTGCGCGGAGGGTCTCGACGCGGTTGATCCCATGCGCGTGGCGCTTAAGACCATCGCGGGTCTTTACGATGGAGCGACCACACGAGAACTGGATGAACTGTCGATTCGTACGGCTGCTTCGTTCACCTTCGAGGAGCCGGAATATTCGCGGCTCGCGGCGCGCTTGCTCGCGGGCTTCATCGACAAGGAAGTGCAGGGCCTGGGTGTGTACTCGTTCTCGCAATCCATCCGCCTCGGCTTCGATGTGGGACTGATCAACGAGCGCCTGATGAGCTTCGTCGAGAGCAACGCACGCAAGCTCAATGACGCGATCGATGCGCGCCGGACGCAGGAGTTCGAGTACTTCGGGCTGAAGACGCTTCACGATCGTTACTTGCTCAAGCACCCCACGTCGCGCCAGGCATTGGAATCGCCGCAGCAGTTCTGGATGCGCATTGCCTGCGCGTTGAGCACGAACGTGCACGAGGCGATCGATCTGTACCACGTGTTCTCGTCGCTGGATTACATCCCGAGTTCGCCCACCTTGTTCAACGCGGGCACGCGGCATGAGCAGCTGTCCAGCTGCTTCCTGCTCGATTCGCCCATGGATTCGCTGGAGTCCATCTACGATCGCTACAAGGATATCGCGTTGCTGTCGAAGTTCTCCGGCGGGATCGGCGTCGCGTGGCATCGCGTGCGCTCGGAAGGTTCGCTGATCCGTGCGACCAACGGTCTATCGAACGGCATCGTGCCGTGGTTGAAGACGCTCGATTCATCGGTGGCCGCCGTGAATCAGGGCGGCAAGCGCAAGGGCGCGGCTTGTGTTTATCTGGAGCCCTGGCACGCGGACATCGAAGCGTTCCTCGAATTGCGTGACAACACCGGCGATGAGGGCCGGCGCACGCATCACATCAATATCGCGAACTGGATCTGCGATCTGTTCATGCGCCGGGTGGAGGCGGATGAGATGTGGTCGCTGTTCGATCCGAAAGATGTTCCACAGCTTCCCGATGTGTGGGGCGAGGCTTTCGAAGCGGCCTACATCCAGGCAGAGGCTCAAGGCCTCGCCCGCAAGGCTGTCCGTGCCCGCGATCTGTATGCTCGGATGATGCGTACTCTCGCGCAGACCGGTAACGGCTGGATGACGTTCAAGGACAAATGCAATCGCGCTGGCAATCAAACGGCGCGTGCCGGCAACGTGATTCACCTGTCCAACTTGTGCACCGAGATTCTCGAAATCACCAGCGATGGCGAGACGGCGGTCTGCAATCTGGGTTCCATCAACCTCGGGCGGCATGTGGTCGACGGGGCGTTCGATTTCGACAAGCTGGGGCAGACCGTGCAGACCGCCGTGCGCCAGCTCGATCGCGTGATCGATCTGAACTTCTATCCCATCGGTACGGCACGCGCGTCGAACATGCGCTGGCGGCCGGTCGGCCTGGGCGTGATGGGCTTGCAAGACGTGTTTTTCCAGACGCGCCTGTCCTTCGACAGCCCAGAGGGCAGGGAGCTGTCCACGCGCGTTGCGGAAACGATCTACTTCCATGCACTGCGAACCTCGATGGAACTGGCGCGTGAGTTGGGTGCTCATGACGCGTTCAAGGACACGCGGGCGGCGGCCGGCGAGCTGCAGTTCGATAGCTGGGGAGTGACGCCGTCCGATACCAAGCGCTGGGATGAGCTGCGCCAAGAGATCAAGGCGCATGGGCTGCGAAACAGTCTGCTGATCGCAATTGCTCCGACCGCGACTATCGCGTCCATTGCGGGCTGCTATGAATGCATCGAGCCGCAGGTGTCCAACCTCTTCAAGCGCGAAACGCTATCCGGTGATTTCCTGCAGGTGAATCGCTACCTGGTGGAAGAGCTGAAGCAGCTGGGTTTGTGGACCGACGAGGTGCGCAATCGCATCAAGCTGGCCGACGGCTCGGTGCAGGGTATCGCCGAGATTCCCGAAGCGCTGCGCGTCATCTATCGCACGGCTTGGGAGATTCCGATGCGCGCGCTGATCGATCTTGCGGCCGCTCGTGGCGCGTACATCGATCAGAGCCAGTCGTTGAACCTGTTCATGGCCAACCCGACCATCGGCCAGCTCTCCAGCATGTACATGTATGCCTGGAAGAGCGGCATCAAGACGACGTACTACTTGCGCTCGCGCCCGGCGACCCATATCGCGAAGACGACCGTGCAGACTGCGCAGGCACAAGTCAGCGACACCGCGGCGGTCATGTGTTCCCTGGAAAATCCTGAGATGTGCGAGGCCTGCCAGTGAGTGCCGCAATGAATCTTCGCAACCACTCGCTGCTGGACGCAGGCTTCGATCTGACCTTGCGGCCCATGCGCTACCCGCGCTTCTACGAGATGTACCGGGCTGCGATCAAGAACACCTGGACGGTCGAGGAGATCGATTTCCAGATCGATCTCGGTCATCTGTCGCAGCGAATGACACCCGCCGACCGGCACCTCATCGAGCGGCTGGTGGCGTTCTTCGCCACTGGCGATTCCATCGTGTCGAACAATCTCGTGATCAGCCTGTACCGGCACATCAATTCGCCCGAGGCGCGGATGTATCTGTCGCGACAGCTGTTCGAGGA
>Ga0180215_1004555_pt1 | contig 12228 bp, 6 predicted proteins | sample eDN3rd37CBELigBY_FD_128871 | JGI IMG/M metagenome (GOLD analysis project Ga0180215, IMG submission 128871) | Enriched backyard soil microbial communities from Emeryville, California, USA - eDNA 3rd pass 37_C BE-Lig BY (version 2) (version 2) | ecosystem: Environmental > Terrestrial > Soil >...
TTAACACTTCCATTGGATAATGGGCAGATTGCTGGCCATTTCCGCGGAAAGTTGGTGCAAACATAATGACCTTTTTTCCTTTTAAGAAAGGATACTGTTCATAAAGATTTGCGCGAACATCCTCTTGATACTCTTTGTCGAAAAATACATCTGTTCTAGGAATGCCAGTTGGAATTACTTTTTCTACATCGATTCCAAATCCCTCTGCATAATGTTTTGCTACATTATGGGAGCTGACAATTGCTTTTGTATAATTGCGATGATTTTTTGATTTTGGCGAAGGCCCGCCTGGACGGCCTAAGCGGCTGAAGCCAAACGTTTTAAATGCTCCAACAGCATGCCATAATTGGATAAGCTCTGCACCAGCTCTGATTTTTAAAGGATAAATCATTGGATAGAAGTCATCCAACAAAATATATTTTGCCGTTGCTAAATGATAGGCTAGCGTAAATATTTCTTTATAGCTTTTTTTCTCATCTACTCCTTTTTTCAATAAGAGATGATAATCATAGTCTAAATTTCTTTTTAATAATTCATCAAAAACAAATTGGAAATTCCCACTCAGTTCACTGCGGCTGTCAGAAGCAAAGATGATTTTTTTCTCTTTTAGCGGCAGCAGCTTACATAACTTATAGGTTAGCGAGAAACAATATTTATGGACAAGACGGTAAAATACTCCTCGCTGTTTTTCATCTGCATCCAGTCCCATAAGAGTTGGATCCATATCCTTTAGCTTAGAAGATGTAATTTTTAATGTTTTTAATGGTAAATCATATGTTGCCAGCAAGTTATATTTCATTTCTTTCCGCGCTGTAAAATATTCCATTTTTGCAGAGTGAAAACCATTGTCCAGGAAATGCTCAATATTGCCTAGAGGAAAGGATTTTTTATAGATTTTATCTCCCAGCACATGAACATCTAATTCTAAAAATAGCCGATAGTTTTCTTCTGGGAGCGGGCGATTATGGGAAGTAATCGTAGCAAAGTTAATTTTTGATTTGAATCCGGCCCAGCTGTATTCGTCGCTGATTTGATCCTCTGTTTGGATGTCATCAATCAACACATCTTGCAGAGGAATGGAAACTTTTAAGCCATTGGAACTAGTCAAAACTAAACGCTTTTTTACTAAGTCCTCGTTTTTCATTGGAACATTTTCAAGATAAAAATAGCCTTCTATTTCTAAAATAGGGCCATTCCAAATTAAATTCGTTATTTTGCGATGTGGAATATATTCTTCTATTTTTCCTGCCATTTCATTTAGAATAGGCAGGGATTCATTGATTTTTTCTTTATTAATAATGATTCGATCCTTCTGAATTTGTAAAGGCTTATCGATGCTGTATTCGATGTCATTATTAACCACATTGCTTGAGGCAGGGCTTTTCCGCTTTCTAAGTTTTCGAACAATCCTTTTTAACATAAATTGATCTCCTTTAATTCATCCACATTATAATAGTTCATTTTTATTGCTAGTGCAAAAGTCTCAACAACAAGATTCATTTAATAAATGAGAAACAATTCGTTCCGAGGCTTTTCCATCTGTATAGTCAAAAAATCTTTTTTGAAAAGCTGTTATTTCAGCAAGATCATAATCGGCTGATTCCAGCCATTTGCTTAACTCTGCTGAATTGGTAAAAATAGGTCCAGGTACAAATTCCTCATAATCGTAATAGAAATCACGTTCTGCTATGTATTCTGCCAAATCATCTGCAAAAAAAGCAGCTGGTTTATTTAAAAGGCTGTAATCAAAAATAATTGATGAATAATCTGTTATCAGTATATCTGAAAGCACCAGCATTTCTTGAATATTAAACTCGTCTGTAATATGTATCACAAAGTCTGATGCATCTTCATCCACAGAAAAAGCAGAAGACATATAAGGATGAAGATGGACAAGAAAGATACTATCTTCAGCAAGAGAGCTTTTTAACAGCTTAAAATCAATCGGGGAGATAAAGCCGTCTTGCTGATGGCTTTTCCCCCGAAAGGTTGGTGCATATAAAATCAGTCTTTTGTTTGCAGCTGCGGGAAATATATCAATCAGCTTTTTCAAAAGCAGCTCCCTATTAGCAGATTCAAAAAAATAATCTGTTCTCGGTACGCCAAGCGGATAAATATTCTCCTTATTCATATCAAACGCTTCTGCATAAAAAGGGATGACTTCAGAGGAACTAACATACACTTTTGAATAATTGGAATGTATTTTGACTGTTTTTAAATATTCTTTGCTTGGAGCAAATGGTTTTCCGAGTGTGCTCATCCCGAACTTTTTAAAAGCGCCGCAGGCATGCCAAAGCTGAATAATTTCTGTCCCTTTTCGCGGATGAATAACATATACAGAAAAGTGGTAGTCATCGATAATAAAGTATTTAGATGTAGCTAAATGGTAACTGTCCTTTAATATATGAAAAAAATAGGCGAATTTCCCTTTAATGGAACTATCTATTTTATAAAAAGATTCAATATATTGATACTCAGGCTCTCTTTTTTTGAATTCTTTCCAAATATAATAAAGGTTGCCATCCATCTTTTGAGAACGAGAGGATGCAAAGGTTACCTTTTGTTCATCTATTTTAAAAAATAAACAAAAAATAGCATAGGCCATTTTGATTAGATATTTTGAAAAAAGTGTAGGTAGTAATTTTATTGCTTTCAAAAATACCCTACCTTTCTTAATTGAGTTTCTTCATCCAATTAAATTTTCCACTCCATAATGGTTTTGCCCCATGAAGAGGTAAGATCTTTTTCAAAAGCTTCAATAATTGTCTGAATAGAGGTAACCGTTTGAACTTCGCCAATTAATGTGGTGAAATAATCGACTACATCTGGATATTCTTTATAAAATGAGACAGTATTTTCAAAATCTGCTCGTCCACTTCGGCTGCTTCCAATCATTGTAATGCCCTTTTCAAGGAGCATTCTTGTATTTACTTCTACAGGATATTCCGAAACGCCCAAGATAGAAATAGATCCCTCTGGTACAATAATGTCAATGCTTTGGTCAATGGCATATTGGCTGCCAAGACCTCCAACACATTCAAAGGCATGATCAATTGCTATATCTTCTGGAATGGCATCAATTTGATAGCTTTCATCCACAAATGAAAAACGATCCATTTTATATTTTGTTTTTCCGAATGAAATGACTTTGCTGTCCGGATATTTTTTCTTTAACAAAAGACACATAATGAAGCCAAGGTTCCCATCCCCCCAAACACCGAATGTATTGCGGCGTTTATGGGATCTTGACTCAAATCTTGTCAAAGAATGCATGGCAATCGTGATCAGCTCTGTAAAAGCCGCCACATGCGGATTCATCTCATCCGGAATCTCGACAAGACGGTCGCGGTTTAAAAAAACATAATCCTGCATAAAACCATCATATCCACTAGAACGGAATTTACTTGTTCTCAAATAGTTTTCTGCAATAAATTCGTCCTCTTCTGTTGGAATATTCGGCACCATCACCACTTTTGCTCCTGAAGGAAACTCTCCCTTAGGATCGTATACTACTTTGCCGATTCCTTCATGGATTAATGCCATAGGCAATTTTTTTGCAAGCACTTCTTTGCCCCGTGATCCTGTATAATAGCGCTGATCAGCATTGCATATAGACAGGTGAGTGGGACGCACTACCACCATATCCGTCTGCAAGGAAAAATCTTGATAAGTAACTTCAAATTGTCTTGGGGAAACAAGTCGATATACTTGATTAATCATGGTTTATATTCTCCTGTATAATTGCATTTGCTACTTTTAGATCAAATGGTGTCGTTACTTTAATATTAAATACTTCTCCAGTAACCAGTTTGACTTTTTCTCCTTTTAGAACACAAATTTTACAAGCATCTGACAATACTGCCTTTTGTTCATCTGATAAGGAATAAAAGTGATCTTTCAGCATTTTGATATTAAATGTTTGCGGAGTCTGTCCTTGATACATAAAATCACGGACTGGAATATGTGAAATGGATTCGCCATCTTCCGACTCTACAATAGTATCGATTGCTGATATAACAGTATCTACAGCGCCATATTTTAAGCCGAAATCGATATTTTCTTCAATAATGCGATGGGTGATAAAAGGACGAACAGAGTCATGTGTAACGATAATATCTTCATCACCTAGACCATATGTGTCTTCAATATACGTTACTCCGTTCATAATGCTTCCATTTCTATCTTCTCCACCTTCAATTACGACTAAACGTTCATTAGCTCCAATGAATTTATGGATAATGTCATTTGTATAGTTAATCCATTCTTTTGGAGATGCGATGATTATTTTGACAAAACGTTCATTTAATAAAAACTTTTCGATTGTATGAATAATAATTGGTTTATCATTTAAAGAAAGAAACTGTTTTGGCATGCTGACATTGCCCATTCTTGTTCCTTTTCCACCTGCTAATATTTGTGCATAAATCATATTAAATTCTCCTTTTTGTGCGTTCATTATATTAATAAATAATTAATTTTTCCTTTATACAAATCAAACTAAATATACACTTCTTTCCTAGTCATTTCAACTAAATTAGAGTATGTATTGCAAACGTGATATGCGGAATAAATAATAGGAATCTTTTCCTAGAAAAAGCAGGATAATGGTTGCTTGAATCGCTGAATAAAAATGCGTCTTATGCCTTGATATTCCCATTATATAGGACGTTTTTTCAGCCGAAAGGTTTCTCCTTTTTTAAAATTAAGTCTAGATGACTAGTTTATTAAGAAAAGGTGAAGGAGATAAAACCCCCTTCACCTTTTAGTTTACTGCTAAATGCTCTTTTAATTCATTTTGGATTTTTGTTTTTTCAGCATCAGATACTATTAGGTACCAGATTTTGTTGATTGTTTGGCCTGTTCCAGTAATGGTCATTTGGTCGATGCTTCCAGCAGCATCTTTATAGTTTTTCTGTATATCAACCATTTCATCAAAGGTTAAGTTTGTTTTAATGTTTTTGCTCAATGCAGAGAAAATATCATTAAAGTTTGTTAATGAATTGAGGCTTGCACCTTCTTTTAATACAGCTTGTATAATAAGTCTTTGTCTGAGCTGACGGCCAAAGTCTCCTCTAGGATCTTGTTTTCTCATGCGTGAAAATTTAAGTGCATCTTCCCCGTCTAAAGTGATTGAACCTTTTGCGAAATGAACGCCATCGTAGGTAAAGTCCAAATCATTATTTACCGTTACACCGCCAACCGCGTCTACGATATCTTTAAAACCTTCCATATTAATTTGCATATAATAATCAATTGGAATATCCAAGAAATTTTCTACTGTATCCATAGACATCGCAACACCGCCAAATGCATAAGCATGATTGATTTTATCTGTTGTGCCATGGCCAACAATTTCCGTGCGGGTATCTCTTGGAATGCTTAGCATTTTCACTGATTTTTTCTCTGGATTTACTGTCAGAACAATCATCGTATCAGAACGGCCAGAGTCTCCCTCGCGCTCATCCACTCCAAGCATTAATACAGAAAATGGCTCTTTTTTGCTTAAGCTTAATGATTCTTCACGTTTGCTTGTCTCACGCTCAACCGGCTGATGCATCGTATCGACAGCATCTGTCAGTGAATTCCAAACCGTGAAGGCGTATGCGCCAATACCTATGACTAAAAGCAAAAGTACTATTCCTGTGACACGAAGCCACGTCCTTTTTTTACGTTTCGGCTTATCCGACCTCATATTTATAAAAACCTCCGTATCTCGACAAAAAATGATAAAACTAATATAAAGAATAGCAGAAATTGCAAAGATTTCATATGTTTTTTCGAGAATAGATAGTAAAATATAACCTATTATTAAAGGTTGCAGCACCATTTATTAGGTTATTGTTCTTTAAAAGCAATATTTCATTCATAAAAGAACTCTTTTAAACGGTTATAAAAAAATTTTTCAAAAGGGAAAGGATTAGATAATGAAAAAAATTGTCAGTGCGCTAGCGCCAGTCATCTTTATACTACTTTTAATTTTTGCTTTTTCATCCCAGCCATATAAGGATCAGGATATTACTCCATGGCTTGCTTCTCTCAATCAATCAGCATTATTAAAGAAACTTTTTTCATGGATTTCATTCACATATGCTGGCAAAGAAATTAGTGTATCAGCATTAGGGGTTGCCCATTTTATCGAGTTTTTTGTCCGTAAAGCATCCCATTTTACTGTTTTTTTCTTTTTAGCATTTTTTACAATAAGAGCATTAGTCCATTTCTTGGCCAATAAGAAGTGGAGAATAATTATTAGTTTTCTAATCATTATTTGCTATGCGGCATTAGATGAATTTCATCAAAGTTTTACAAGTGGAAGAACACCGCTATGGGAAGATGTTGTGGTGGATAGCGTTGGTGGAATTTTTGGAATTGGCTTTTTCCTTTATTATAAATATAAAAGAGCAGATTAAGCAGTTAAGCAGGTCATTTTGTGAAATACTAATAAAGATTGGAGATTGAGTAAAACAGAACTAGACTGCATCATATTTTTTAATTTTTAGCCTTATGATAAAATGTACTTAATTTTGGCATTGGAGCTAATAAAAGCTTAAGCAAGGAAATAATATTTTACATAAATAGTGTGTAGTAAGGAGCATTTAATGGATAATACAGGTCTGTTAAAAAAAAATACAAGAAATAAAAGATTGATTATTGACGATATTACATTTCAACCAGCTAGTAATAGGCTCTCTTTTCAATTAAAAGAGCAAATACAAAAAAATAGCAAGCTAGTAATAGCAGGTAGAAGAAATAAGATTGAATGGATCGAACAGATTAATGTAAATCCCAAGTTAAATACAGTGACAATTGATTTATCTTCGTTTATCGACACATACTATAATCAAAATTCGCGCTGGGATTTATATATAGAAAGTGACAATATTACGGATGGATCTAAAGAAAGAAAAAGAATCGGCGCCTATGATAAAGAAGTAGAGATAAAATATAAAAGATATTTTGATCCTGCAATGACTATGGATTCAAATGTTATAGCCCCGTATTTAACTGAGCAAAATGGCTTATCGATTGTTGTAACTCCATATAATTATTTCCTAGCCGAGAAATCAGATATACGAATAAATCTGGTAGAGTTTGATATGAAAAAAAACATAATAAAGGGAAAAATTAAAGTCGTCAATCCAATAGGAGAAGCGCTTCATATTCATTCGTTTATTTTAAAATTTAGAAGCAAAGCAGATAACATAGAATATGATTATCCTATACATAGAAAAAAAATAAATAACCAAGAAGAGTTTGTTTTTTTTGAAATTGATATAGCTGATATAAAAATGGAAAAATACTATTGGGATTTTTATTTAAATGTGAGCCATCGAAATGAAAATTTTTTGGCCAGACTAAGAAATCCATCCATTACGGTAAAAAGCAAGGTAAGAAAATTTAAGAAGAATCAGCATTTTGATTTTAGCGATGGCTTTTGGGTTTACCCGTATTTAACTGCTGCCAATACAGTGGCATTAATTTATAAGGAAAAGGAAGTTCACGATAGCGATATATTTAAATGGAAGGAACTTTTTGCCTATACAATTGCTACTCTATTTAAATGGTACTTTGATAGAAAAAACATTTGGTTATGCTTTGAAAAATTTTCTGATAGCGCTCAAGACAATTCGTATTACTTTTTTAAATATTGTTATGAAAACACAGAAAGAAAAAACTTATACTATGTTATTAAAGAAACATCTCCTGATTATAGCAATGTGAAAAGCATGGAAGATAAAGTTATCCATTATATGAGCTTCAAGTATTTAATTTATTTATTTGCGGCAAAACTTTTGATATCTTCCGAATCCAAAATGCATGTATATGATATAAGGGCCCAAAAAGGGAGAATAAAAAAATTTGTTGCAAGTAAAAAACATGTCTTTTTGCAGCATGGAGTTATTGCATTAAAAAGAGTGGATTCAATTTATAAAAAAACAAGCAAAAATGCAGTAGATTTATTTGTTGTTTCATCTGAATCAGAGAAAAATATTATAAAAAATAATTTTGGCTATCTTGATGAAGAAGTTATCGTAACAGGATTAAGCAGATGGGACGTCCTTGTCGATAAAACTAAACAAATGGAGCAGTCAAATTTGCTTCTGATGCCTACGTGGAGATCATGGATGGATGATTTGCCTGAGGAAAAATTTATTGAGACGGACTACTATAAAAATTATATTGCATTGTTAAACTCCAAAGAGCTTGCTGGAATGTTGGAACAATATAATATTGCGCTTAATTTTTTTATCCATCCTAAATTTAAGGCTTATATTGATAAGTTTAGCAGCAATAATGAACGGGTGAGAATCTATCAATATGGGGAAATAAGAGTTAATGAATTATTGATGGAATCGACTATGTTGATTACTGATTATTCGAGTGTAGCGTGGGATATGTATTATCAGAAGAAACCGATCTTATTTTATCAATTTGATTTAGAAGACTATATGAAGTATCAAGGCAGCTATATTGATATGGATAGTGAATTATTTGGAGACAGAGCATTTACTGCAAGTGAATTAATCGAATTAATTAAAAAATATGCTGGCAATGGGTTTATGGAAGATGAAAAGTTTGCATCTATGAGAGCGAAACTGCTCAAATATACGGATAAAAATAATTCAAAGAGAATCTATCATGAAATTATAAACAATAAGCCGTTATTGAAAAAAAATAAAAGAAAATATTCTTTGAAAAATTCACTAATTCTTCAGGCTTTATGGTCATTTTCAAAGAGGAATAAAGCTGTTTTTAGAATTGCAGTCTATCTAAGGGATAAGGTTTTGCCATAATGGAAGATAATATGGGGATTAAATAGGTCTTTGAAATATAAAAAATAAAGAGAAGGTAATTTTTTCTACAAAAATGATTTATACTAAGAAAAGCATGTATTTAGAAGGGGAGCAAAAAAGTGACAAAATCATTATCTATAGAAACATTTGAATTAAGCGGAGATATATTATCCATCGTTTTTAAAGAAAGAGTAGAAGCTTTAGAACAGGTACAGGATTTAATTCTTTCTTTCAAAAAGAGAGAATTAAATACAGAAGAAAAATTTACAGTAAATATAAAAAGAGATAACAAAGGAAGAGGTTTAATTTCCTTTGATTTAACGCTGGTGAATTTTTATATAGAAAAGAAAAACATTATCGATATATTTGTTTATGTGAATAATGAGTCTGTTCCGATGCGTTTAACAAAAAAAATCCCTAATTTAAAAGATCGGTCCAATAGCTATTCTTCCAAAGCATATTTTATAGATGACAAAACGGTTGCTGTTCCATATTTCACCAAAAAGAATGAACTATCGTTGTTGGTAGGTAGCAAAGGGCAAGTCTATAGAAGTTTTTGCACTTATTTAAATAGCAAAATTTATCTTGATCATATTGAATCATTACAGGAAGGCCTGAAGATAACTGCGAGTTCAATCAATTTTCACGAAGCGGAAGATTTTTATTTTGTCATAAAAAACCGCAAAAATAAAAAAGACAGTAAAATAATCAGCAGCAAGAAGGTAAATGCGCAAACAGTTGTTGTAAATTTATTGGAACGAGAATGGAAGCTTAAAGAAAGATATGATTTATATTTAAATGTAAAAACAGGGAAAATGGTGCAAATATTTCGCATATTTATTAATGAAAATAGCTATAAAACTAATACGTATCCTTTAATAGATTTTGATGAAACTTTAAAGATTCAACCATATATAACAACCAAGGGAGAAGTCTCCTTTTTAGTATTAAATAATTGGTTATATGAATATGAAATTAGCAATAAGAAGATACATAATATAACTGCCCAGAAGTTAGCGGCAACAGGGGAAATGCTAAGAATTGAGTTGGGAGATGAAAATAGCTCAATTTTAGAAGAACATGATCAGCTAGCACTTATTATTAAAAGAACAAAAAATTCGGATTCTATTATCGTAGATAGCAATAGTTATGAGATCCATAAGGAATATATGCTTATTAATATGAAAAGTATTATCGAGCAGAATGATTTTAATGAAGAGGAAAAGTGGAATTTCTATATAAAAGGATACAATTATCCAGAAAATACTGTGCGTATATATAGACTGCAAAAACAAAATGTTTTTGCTGGCTCCAATTCTCTTGCATTTTTACCTCCTCTAAAGCTTTCAGAAGATAAAAATGTAATCATTTATATATCGCCTAAAAAAGCAATTGGCATGTTAGTTGGAGATCGTTATCTTTATCAAAGATTAACCTATCAGACAATTGATTCAACAGTTGCGATAGAAGAACTGTCTGTTAAGCCGCATAAAATTGATTTTAAGCTGCAAGATATAGAAATGAAAAAAGTTGAGTATGTAAATATTATTTTAGAGGCCCGAAAGTCAAAAGAAAAATGGACAAAAGAAATCGATATTCAAGAAATGAATGGAAAAGAAACAATTTCTTTAGATTTGCAAGAGTTTTGTGATATGTATCAGTATAGTAAGTCAAGATGGGATTTAAAAATAGAAGTATTCTATGAGAATTTTATTATGAAGGGGAAAATAGGGTGTTTTAATCAAGAATTAAAACCAAAGCATTTCCGCTACTTAGAACCAATTTATACATTAGGAAATACAGCTATTGTTCCTTATTTAACAATTTATAATGAATTAGCATTCGTGATAAACGATTTGTCTGCAATTGCTAATGAAAGAATTACAGCTGATGTAAGTTTAACGAATTTTTCAATGAAAAAATCCTTTTTAAATGGGAAAGTAAAAGTTGATGTTCCAGAAGCTGACGATTATACAATCGATTCTATGATGCTTAAATATAGAGGAAAAGCGGACGATATCATTGAGTATATAGTTCCGGTAAATAGTAAGAAAATCAAGGGCACGACTGTAGAGATTGCTTTCGATTTGGATGTATCAAATTATGAGTTTCAGTCATTTTATTGGGACATGTATTTATTAATTGAAATACAAGGAAATACTTACCCTGTTAAAATTAAAAATCCTACAGCTGAAGTAAAAAAAGAAATTGATACTAAAATAACCGAGTACTCCTATTCTTATGATAATGGTTATTTTATTTATCCTTATATTTCTCAAGGGAATACGTTAGCTTTAACTTATAGGGAGAAACCAGCATACGAATCTAATATATATAAACTAAAAGAAAAAGCCGCTTATTTAACTTATCGTTTGTTTAAAGGCTACTTTGATAAGAAAGATATTTGGCTAGCATATGAAAAATTTTCTGAAGGCGCTCAAGATAATGGGTATTACTTCTTTAAATATTGTTATGAAAAAGGAAAGAAAAAAGACTTCTATTATATTATAAAAAAGGATTCCCCAGATTATGAAAATGTAGCTGGAATGAAGGATAAAGTTGTTGATTTTATGAGTTTTAAGTACATGCTGCTCATGTATGCTGCTAAAGCGCTTATCTCTTCAGAATCTAAAGGACATGCTTATGATATCAGAATCCAAAAAGGTAAAATTAAAGAAGCGTTAGATAAAAAGAAACATGTATTTTTGCAGCATGGTGTTACGGCCTTAAAAAGAGTAGACTATGTCTTTAAGAAAACAAAAAATAATGCAGTAGATTTATTTGTTGCAACTTCTGATTATGAAAAAGATATTATTAAAAAATACTTTGGGTATAATGAGAACGAAATTATCACTACTGGTTTCTGTCGCTGGGACGTATTGGAAGATAAATCAGGGGAGCAAAAAGAGATTTTTGTGATGCCGACTTGGAGAACTTGGATGGATGACCTTCCAGAAGAACAATTTTTGGAATCAGATTATTATAAAAATTATGTAGGATTCTTTAAATCTGAAAGATTGAAAAATATTTTAAGTGAAAATAATGTTAACTTAAGTTTTTATATCCATCCCAAATTTAAAACCTATATAGATAATTTTAATGTGGATAATAAACATATTAAAATATATCAATATGGAGAAGAAAAGGTTAATGAGCTGTTAATGAAATCATCGCTGCTCGTTACAGATTATTCAAGTGTAGCTTGGGAAATGTTCTATCAGAAAAAACCTGTTGTCTTTTTCCAATTTGATGTGGATAAATATAATGCATTCCAAGGAAGCTATTTAGATATGGAAACAGAGCTGTTTGGAGATCGAGTATTTGATGTTAAGCAACTGGTTGATTCTGTAGAAGAATATATTAAACAGGATTTTAGAGAAAAACAAGAATATGGAAATATGCGAAGCAAGTATTTCAAATATGTCGATAAAAAGAA
>Ga0180215_1004556_pt1 | contig 12227 bp, 12 predicted proteins | sample eDN3rd37CBELigBY_FD_128871 | JGI IMG/M metagenome (GOLD analysis project Ga0180215, IMG submission 128871) | Enriched backyard soil microbial communities from Emeryville, California, USA - eDNA 3rd pass 37_C BE-Lig BY (version 2) (version 2) | ecosystem: Environmental > Terrestrial > Soil >...
CGTCGTCCGACACGCCGCACGCGGCGAGCGCCACCGCGGCGATCACCGCAAGTCCTGCGAGCCAACGCTGCATGGTCGTCCTCCCTCCCCACGGCGGCACGCCGTGTCCCCGACGACCATAGCCGCCCTGCGCCGCCGCGGAGCGGAACCGCCCCCGATCTCCGTATGCGGGCCGGAATACGCCCCCTACGGGAGCAGCACCGCCCGGGCGAAGGCGGGGAAGTCGGGCCAGCGCTGGAGCTCCTCGTGGCTCTCCGCGTCGATCTCCACCACCTCGCACTCCCCCGCCTCGTCGCGGCGGGATAGATCGAGGCAGACGAAGCGCGCGCCGTCCACGATGGGGAGGAGGTGGCCCGGCAGCCCCTCCGCCCACTGGGCCCGCGCCACCTCGTGGAGGGTGGCGCCGAAGCCCTCCGGATCCTTCGTTCCGAGGAGGAGGTCGCCGTCGGCCAGGATCCCGCCCGCGCCCACCTCGAGCAGCCCCTTGAACGAGGGCGGGAGCTGCACCTTGAGGAAGCGCTCCGCCATGGCGATCTCGCCGGGCGACGCCTCGTCGTAGATCTCGTGGTCGGGGTGGTCGAGCAGGGCCTCGCCGATGGCCCGTCCTTCGCTGGCGCCCATGTGCCGCCTCCGGGAAAAGCGGCGCTTCGTACCAGAAGGCGGGCCCGCTGCGAAGGCCTAGGAGAAACGCCGCGGATCCGTACACTGCGCCCGATGCTCGACCTCTCCGGGATGAATCCGCCCCAGCGGCAGGCTGTGCTCACCACCGAGGGACCGCTCCTCGTCCTCGCGGGAGCGGGCTCCGGCAAGACCCGGGTGATCGTCCACCGGATCGCCCACCTGCTGGAGAAGGGCGTTCCCGCCAGCGCCATCCTGGCGATGACCTTCACCAACAAGGCCGCCGCCGAGATGAAGGAGCGCGTGGCGATGCTCGTCTCGAGCCACCGCGCCAAGGATCTGACCGTCGGCACCTTCCACGCCTTCGGCCTCCAGGTGCTGCGGGCGGAGCACGGCCGCCTCGGCTACCCCCGCCAGTTCACCATCGCCGACGCGGGCGACCAGAACGCGCTGGTCAAGCGGGCGATGCGCGAGGTGCGCATCGACGACCGATCCTTCGACGCCAAGCGGATCCTCGCCCTCATCTCCCTCGCCAAGAACGAGGGGATCGAGCCGGGCCAGCCCATCTCCAAACCCACCCGGCCGACGATCTACGGCGAGGAGTACGAGCTGATCACCGAGGAGATCTACCCCCGCTACGAGTCGGCGCTCCGCGCCATGGCGATGGTCGACTTCGACGATCTGATCGGCCTGCCGATCAAGCTCTTCCGCGAGAACGAGCCGCTGCGGATGCGCTACCACGACCGCTTCCGCTACCTCTTCGTCGACGAATACCAGGACACCAGCCGCCAGCAGCTCGAGCTGCTCAAGCTCCTCGGCCTGCCGCGGGGCAACGTCTGCGTGGTGGGCGACGACGACCAGGCGATCTACAGCTGGCGCGGCGCCGACGTGGACAACATCCTCCGCTTCCACCTCCACTTCCCCGGCGCGCAGGAGGTGCGGCTGGAGCAGAACTACCGCTCCTTCGGCAACATCCTCGACTGCGCCAACGGGGTGATCGAGAAGAACGAGGACCGCAAGGCCAAGCGCCTCTTCACCGACCGCGGCCCGGGCGAGAAGGTGAAGGTGGTGGTCTGCCCGGTGGAGGAGGCGGAAGCCCGCTACGTGGTCTCCGAGATCCGCGACTCGATCGCGAAGGGGCGCCAGCCCGGCGATCACGCCATCCTCTACCGCACCAACCTCCAGTCGCGGGTCTACGAGGAGGCGCTGCGGGCGGAGAACATCCCCTACGAGCTGGTGGGGGGCACCGAGTTCTTCGATCGCCGCGAGGTGAAGGACCTGCTCGGCTACCTGCGCCTCTTCGTCAACAACGCCGACGAGGTCTCGCTGCTGCGCATCGTCAACTTCCCCGCCCGCGGCATCGGCGACGCCTCGGTGGAGAAGGTGCGCCACCGGGCCACGCTGGAGGGGTTGGGGCTGCTCGCCGCCTTCCGCAAGGCGGCGGAGGGCGCCTGGCCCGAGCTGGAGAGCGCGGCGCCGCGGATCGCCGCCTTCGTGGAGCTCGTGGACCGCTACTCCAACAAGCTGATCGAGGGGACGCCCGCCTCCCAGCTCGCCCGGGAGCTGATCGAGGAGATCGACCTGAAGGGCGCCATCGCCGCCCAGGTCGCCTCCGCCAAGGCGGCGGCCCGGCGGATCGCCACCGTGGACGAGACGCTGATCTCCCTGGAGCGGTACGAGAAGCGGGAGGGGAAGAAGGGCTCGCTCGCCCAGTACCTCGCCCAGCTCACCCTCGACAGGAAGGACGAGGAGCGCTCGCTCCCCGGCGATCGCGTGGTGATGATGACCCTCCACGCCAGCAAGGGGCTCGAGTTCCCGGTGGTCTTCCTGGTGGGCCTCGAGGAGGACCTCCTCCCGCACAAGGGGATCCAGGGGACGCCGCAGAACCTGCCCGAGGAGCGCCGCCTCGCCTACGTGGGGATCACCCGCGCCCGGGAGAAGCTCTACATCACCCGCTCCGCCGCCCGGGTGATGCGCGGGCGGGAGGTCCCGCGCACGCCCTCCCGCTTCCTCCAGGATCTTCCCGAGGGAGCGTACGAAGAGGTGGACATCGCGACGCCGAACGAGGAATCTGACAAGCGAAGCGAGACGTTCTTCACCGATTTGATCGCGATGCTCTCGAAGGGCGCCTGAGTTTTCCACAGGGCGTCCGGAAGAGCGAGATTGCAGGCCCCGTTCGCTTGACAATCACCGGTCAATCCTCTAGTAAGCCCGCTTTCGTCGCGCCCGGATCCGATCCGGCGAGGGCGGGCATTGCCGAATTTTGGGGCTCCAACCCACGTTGCAGCGAACGTGGTCGAGCCCCCGCAGAAGAAGCATCTGGAGCCAGTCCGATGAACACGCACAGCGCCCAGAAGGGCGAGATCCGCCGCAAGTGGTTCGTGGTGGATGCCAGCGACAAGATCCTGGGTCGCATGTCGACCCACGTGGCGTCCATCCTCAAGGGCAAGCACACGCCCCTCTACACGCCCTCGATCGATACCGGCGACTTCGTGATCGTGATCAACGCCGACAAGGTGAAGCTCACCGGCACGAAGGAAGAGAAGAAGATGTACTACCGGGTCGGCCTTCAGGGTAAGCCGGGCTCGCTCAAGGTCCGCAGCGCCAGGCAGCTGCGCCAGGAGCGCCCGGAGGATCTCGTGAAGAACGCGGTCCGGCGGATGCTCCCCCGCAATGCGCTGGGGCGGAAGATGTTCACGAAGCTGAAGGTCTACGCTGGTCCCACGCACCCGCACGAGGCCCAGCAGCCCCAGGTGCTCGACATCCGGGCTTGATAGGTAAGGGACGACACATGGCCAGCGTAGAGAAGATGTACGCGACCGGCCGCCGCAAGGAAGCGGTGGCGCGCGTGTGGATTTGGCCCGGCGAGGGCAAGATCACCGTCAACAACCGGGACATCGACGAGTACTTCGGTCGTGCCACCTCGAAGATGATGCTCCGGCAGGCCCTCGAGGTCGTCGAGCAGCTCGACAAGGTGGACGTGCAGGTGAACGTCTCCGGCGGCGGCCTCACCGGCCAGGCCGGCGCGATCCGCCACGGCCTCGCCCGGGCGCTCGCCAAGCTCAACCCCGAGTTCCGGCCCGTGCTCAAGCGCGCCGGCTTCATCACCCGCGACCCCCGCTCCGTCGAGCGCAAGAAGTACGGTCAGCCGGGTGCCCGCAAGCGCTTCCAGTTCTCCAAGCGCTGATCGATCCCGGCGCCTGCCGGACCCGATCGCCGAGGCCGCCTCCCGCAAGGGGGACGGCCTCGTGCCGTTCCTGGGACCCGCGTACACGCGGTGAACGCTCGCGGCGAAGGGCCGCGCCGCCCTCTCGTGCTGGGAGTGAAAGAATGTGGTTGCCCGTGCGCGGTAAGGCGCGGTAGGCTTTCCCTCTACCGAACGGGGGATTCCGTTCGGCCCACGTGGTTCCGACCGGGGGGACGGAGCATGGCACGCCTGGGAGCACAGCCTTCCAACCGCATCTGCAGCGGGCTGCTGGAAGAGATCTGCACGGGCAGCAACCAGCCCTGTGCGCTGCTCGATCCTGCGGGATCGATCGTCGCGTCGTCCGCGCTCTTCGACGCGGTGGCGGAGCGGGAGAGCCGTCTCGCCGCGCTGCTGGAGGGCGCGCCTGCGCGGGTTGCCTCCACCCAGGAGGCCTGGCTCGACGACGGCTGGCTCGTGGCCCGCGTCCGGGCCCTGCCGGGCACGGTCCTCGTCTCGGTCCAGCTCTTCGGGCCGGCGGTGGTCCGGGCCCGGGTCGCGCGCACCTACAAGACCCCGCTTTCCGCCCGCGAGGGCCAGTGCATCGCCCTCGCGCTCGAGGGGGCGGAGAACGGCACCGTCGCCGAGCGGCTGGGCGTCCGTCCGGAGACGGTCAAGGTCCACCTGAGGAACGCCTATCGGAAGCTCGGAGCCGGCGGACGCGCGGAGATCCTCGCGCGCCTGGTGGCAGCCTCGTGAACGCGATGGGGGAGGGGGGAGCCATGTTCGAAGCTCTGGACGCGGTGCGCCGGGCCACCGGCGCGCGGAGCGCGTGCCTCTTGCGCTGCACCGCGGGGCTGCTCGGCCTCGAGCCCCCGCTCACCGTCGGGGAGCCGCTGCCCGAGGAGGCGATCGGCCCGGCGCTGGCGGCGTCGGTGCCGGTACCCGCGCGGAGCAGCGGCGAGCTGGCGCAGCGCCTCGCCACCCTGGCGGCCGAGCGCCGCCGATCGGGGACGCGCCGGCCTCCGCTGCGGATCGTCCTGCCGGAGGCGGGTGGGGCCCACCTGCTCCTGGTGCGCGGCGACGATCCCGGCGCGGGCAGCGGCCTCGCCCTCGCCCTCGACGCGCTGGTGGCGCTCCTCCGCGTGGCGCCCGCGCCGCAGGAGGTGGTGGAGGCGTGCGCCTTCCTCGCCGATGACGGCAGGGTGGCGATGCTCGCCGACAGGGAGGGGACGCCGCTGGCGATCACGCCGCTCCTCCGCCAGGTGCTCGGCGGCGATCGCAGCGGCTCCCGGCCGGTCTGGCTCCAGCCGGAGCGGCGCGCCTTCTTCGAGGGGATCCGCCGTCACGTCGCCGCGGGCGACGAGGTGGTGGAGGGCGTCCCCGGCCTCGACAGGCAGGGGACGCTCCGGATCCAGCGGCTCCGCAGCGGCGCCTGGGTCCTCGCCTCGCTGGAGGGCGAGGTGGCGTGGGCGGCGGCCCTCTGCGCGCTGGCGGACGGCGACGTCACCCGCCGCGAGCTCACCTGCGGCCTGCGGCTCGCCGAGGGGAAGAGCTACCGGGAGATCGCCGCGGAGCTGGGGGTCTCGCCGGACACGGTGAAGCTGCACCTGCGCGCGCTCTACCAGAAGCTGGGCGTCGACGGACGCGACACCCTCGTGGCCAGGCTCGCCGGCATGGCGCCGCCCGCGCCGGTGATGCGCCGGGCGGGTTGATCCACAGCCGGCGCGCGCCCGCAGGTGGACCGGGCCGCCGGGCGTGGGCCTGCAGCGTGGTCCGCGGGCGGCGTGGTGCTACTATGCGCTCTCCCGTGTCCATGGGAGTCGATTCCGCCGATGGAACTCAACGAGATCCTGCAGATCGCACTGCGCGCCGGTGCGTCGGACATCCACCTCAAGGCGGGCCTGCCGCCGATGTTCCGCGTCGACGGCGCGCTCCTCCCCCTGAAGGACGCGCAGCGTCTCCCGCCCGAGGAGATCGCCCGCATGGCCTTCGGGATCATGAACGACTACCAGAAGGAGCGGTACAAGCAGTTCAACGAGTGCGATCTCGCCTATGGCGTGCCGGGCCTGGGCCGCTTCCGCGTCAGCGCCTTCCAGCAGCGCGGCACCACCGGCATCGTCTTCCGCGTCATCCCCTTCCGCATCCAGACCATCGAGCAGCTCATGCTGCCCAAGGTGCTGGAGCAGATCGCCCTCTCGGAGCGCGGCCTCATCCTGGTGACCGGCACCACCGGCTCGGGCAAGTCGACCACGCTCGCGGCGATGATCGATCACATCAACACGCACGAGACCAACCACGTGCTGACCATCGAGGATCCGATCGAGTTCCTCATCCGCGACAAGCGGTCGGTGGTCAACCAGCGCGAGGTGGGGGTCGACACCGTCTCCTTCGGCCAGGCGCTCAAGAGCGCGCTGCGCCAGGATCCGGACGTGATCCTCGTGGGCGAGATGCGCGACCTCGAGACGATCGAGACGGCGCTCACCGCCGCGGAGACCGGCCATCTGGTCCTCTCCACCCTCCACACCCTCGACGCCACCGAGACGATCAACCGCATCGTCTCGGTCTTCCCGCCCTACCAGCAGAAGCAGGTGCGCCTGCAGCTCGGCGCCACCCTGCGCGCCGTCATCTCCCAGCGCCTCGTGCCCCGCGCCGACGGGCGCGGCCGCGTCCCCGCGGTGGAGGTGCTCATCTGCACCTCGCGCGTGCGCGAGCTGATCGAGGACAAGGACCGCACCAAGGAGATCCACGACGCGATCGCCCAGGGTCACCTCTCCTACGGGATGCAGACCTTCGATCAGTCGCTGATGCAGCTCCTCAAGGCCAACCTGATCACCTACGAGGAGGCGCTGCGCCAGGCGACCAACCGGGACGACTTCGCGCTCCGCCTCTCCGGCGTCGCCTCCACCTCCGATTCGAAGTGGGATCCGTTCGAGGGAAACGCCGCGGGGCAGCAGCCGCAGGCGCCCAACCAGGTGGCCCACGGCTTCGCGCCGCCGCAGCAGCGCCCCGCGGCGCCCGCCCCCGCGCGGCAGGCGGCCAGGGCCCAGCCCGCGCCCGGCGTTCCGGGCGACGACGACTTCCAGATCGAGCGGTTCTGATGGCGGGGCGGCACGGCTCCGGCGAGGCGCCCCGCGGCGGCAATCGGGAGCGGCGCAGGCGCGAGCCGCTCGGGGACCGCTACGAGGCGGCGCTGGAGCTGGCCTGTGCCCAGCTCGCCGCGCGCCCGCGGAGCGAGGCGGAGATCCGCCGCAGGCTCCAGCGGGCAGAGGCGAGCCCCGCCACCGTCGAGAGGGTGGTGCTGCGGCTGCGGGAGCTCCGCTACCTGGACGACGCCGCCTTCGCCCGCGCGCGGGCGGAGAGCCTCGCCCGCCGCGGCTTCGGCCCCCGGGCCATCGCCGCGAAGCTGGCGGAGGCGGGGGTGCGCGGCGAGGTGGCGCGGCTGGGGACGAGCGAGGGGCTGCCGGACGACGAGCGGGCGCTCGCCGGCGCGGCGCTGGAGCGGCGCCTGCGGGGCAGGTCGTTCGCCTCGCTGGACAGGAAGGATCAGCTCCGGCTCGCCCGCTGGCTCGCGGGCAGGGGCTTCTCGCCGGGGGCGGTGCGGGCTGCGTGCGGCGGCGCCGGATCGTTTGACCCCGATTCCACCGAGGTGTAGGGGATGGCCGCCATGTCGACCCGCTTCGCGCTCCTCTTCGCCCTGCTGGCCTTCGGCCTCGGTGGCTGCGCCTCCGACGGCAAGCCCCGCCCCACCTCCTACACGGACAACGCGCAGCAGCTCTACGAAGAGGGGCTCGAGCAGGCGGACGACGGCGACTACATGCTGGCGATCGGCACCTTCGAGCAGGTGCGCAACCGCTTCCCCTACTCGTCGTACGCGGCGCTGGCGGAGCTGCGGATCGCCGACGCGGAGTTCGATCGCGGCGAGTACCTGGCGGCGATCGACGCCTACAACACCTTCGTCAAGCTGCACCCCTCCCATCCCGACGTGGACTGGGCGGCGTTCCGGGTGGGCGAGGCCCACTACAAGGCGATCCCCTCCGACTTCTTCATCTTCCCCGCCTCGAGCGAGCGCGACACCACCGAGGCCCGCGCCGCCCGCACCACCCTCGAGGACTTCATCACCGCCTACCCCGACAGCAGGTACGTGGAGCGGGCGCGCCAGCTCCTCGCCGAGACGCTGCTCCTCCTCGCCAGGCACGAGCTCTACGTGGGCGACTTCTACGCCAGCCGCAAGCGCTGGGAGGGGGCCGCCAGCCGCTACGAGACCCTGCTCCGCTCCTACCCGGGCGTGGGGCTCGACGAGGAGGCGACCTTCAAGCTGGTGGAGGCGCTCCGCAGGCTCGGGGAGAAGGAGCGGGCGATCGCCGCGCTCCAGCGCCTCGCCGATCGCCAGCCCGGCACCGAGGCGGCACGGCGCGCGGAAGAGATGATGCGGGAGTTCCGGTAGTCCGTGGCGCGGCTCCTTCTCCTCCTCTGCCTCGTCGCGCTGGCGGGCTGCCCGCGCCTCCAGAGCCCCGACGCCCGGGCGCGGGACGCGGTGGCAGCCGCCGCGGCGAAGGGCTTCACCCTGCAGGCGGGCGACGCCACGCTGGTGGTGCCGCCGGGGCGGCTCACCACCGTGTCGGTGACCACCGCGCCGCTGGGGGAGGGGCGCCTGCGCGGCTTCGCGCGGGTGACGCTCGAGGGGCGCTACGACGGCGTCCCCGTCTCCTACGTGGGCGACGAGCGCTTCGTGGTGGCCTGCGCCGCCACCTGCGAGCTGGAGGGGCCGCCCGCGCCGCGGCTGCTCGCGCTCCTCGAGGTGCTGCGCGGGCGGCGGCAGGCGCTCGCCGCGGCGGATCGCGATCGGCTCGCGGCGCTCTCGGTAGACGACGCGCGGCCGCAGCTCGCCCGCGCCGATCTCGCCCCCTCCGCGCAGCGCGAGGTGGGGGCGTGGTTCATCCGCATCGACAGGGACGAGGCGCTGGTGGGCGAGGCGGACCGGGGCGGCGCGCAACGCCAGCTCATCCTCGCCCGGGAGAACGACGCCTGGCGCTTCGTCTCCGGCCTTCCGTAGCTCGCTCGGCCGCCGTTGCGGCCTTGCGAAACAACGGGTTAGTCTGGCACCTCTCTCTCGCAGGCTCGGTCCCGAGGAACACCGTGGGCATTGGCAGGAATTACGCGCTCAAGTTCATCTCCGGCAAATACCAGGGGGGCGAGTTCCCGCTGCGGACGGACCGGGAGATCGTCGTCGGCCGCTCTGCCGATCTCGACATGGTGCTGGTCGAGGACATGGTGAGCCGCAGGCACGCGCGCATCACCGTCGCCAACGGCAAGGTCACCATCGCCGACCTCGGTTCGACCAACGGCACCTTCGTCAACGGGCAGCGCATCGAGGAGACGGAGCTCAAGGAGGGCGACCGGATCCTCATCGGCACCTCGATCCTCAAGCTGGTCTACCAGGCGGAAGGGGGCAGCGCGCTCGATCCCCAGGCGATCAAGAGCCAGATGGCCCGGGCGGCGCAGCACACCAGCGGCAGCGGGGTGATGAGCGGCAGGATCGACGAGGTCTCCATCCCCGACCTGCTCCAGCTCTTCGGCGCCTCCCACAAGACGGGCGTGCTGGTGGTCACCTCCGCCGGGCGGCAGGGGAAGATCTACCTGCGGCAGGGCAAGGTCTACTACGCGGTGATCGACGAGGACCACGACCTCGGGCCGGAGAAGTCGTTCTACCGGATCGTCACCTGGGACAGCGGCTCGTTCGAGCTGGCGCGGCCGGAGGAGTCGGACTTCCTGGTGGAGCTGGAGGACAGCACCGAGTCGCTCCTGATGGAGGCGATGCACCAGCTCGACGAGATGAAGCGGCTCGAACTGCCGCCGCGGGAGACCAACCTGGCGCTGCAGGTGCCCATGGCCACGCCGCTCCGGGAGCTGGACGGCGACCTGCTCGACGTGGTCCAGCTCGTCCTGGAGCATGGCACCGTGGGCGGCGTGCTCGACCGGGCGCCGGGGAGCGACCTCGAGGCGGGCGCCAACCTGAAGAAGCTGCTCGAGCGCAACGTGGTCCGCGCCGTCTGACCCTGCGCCGACACACGTGCGCGACGGGCCCGCCTCCCTCGGCGGGCCCGTTTCGTTCCTGCTGCGGCGCCGCGGGGCGTCGGGTAGGGTGCAGCCCATGAGCCAGCCGAGGAAGATCCAGCTCAGCCGCTACAGCCACGGCGCCGGGTGAGCGTGCAAGCTCCGCCCCGCGGAGCTGGCGCAGGTCCTGCGCCGCCTGCCGGTGATCGACGATCCCCGCGTCCTCGTGGGAAGCCGCACGAGCGACGACGCGGCGGTCTATTGCCTCGACGCCAGGACCGCCCTCGTCAGCACGGTGGACTTCTTCACGCCGGTGGTGGACGACCCGCGGGACTTCGGGCGGATCGCCGCGGCCAACGCCTTCAGCGACGTCTACGCCATGGGGGCGCGGCCGCTCTACGCCCTCTCCATCGTCGGCTTTCCCCGGGAGGAGCTGCCCCTCGCGGCGCTCCACCGGATCCTCGCCGGCGCGTGCGAGGTGGCGCGGGAGGCGGGGGCGCCGATCGTCGGCGGCCACTCCATCGACGACAAGGAGCCCAAGTTCGGCCTGGCGGTGACGGGGGTCGTCCATCCGAAGAAGGTCCGCACCAACGCGGGCGGGAGGGCGGGGGACGTGCTGGTGCTCACCAAACCGATCGGCTCGGGGGTGGTCACCACCGGGATCAAGCGCGGGCTGGCCCGGCCCGCGGAGGTGCGCGCGGTGACGAAGGTGATGCGCACGCTCAACCGCGCCGCCGCGGAGGTGCTCGCCCCTGCGTGCACCGCGCTCACCGACGTCACCGGCTTCGGCCTCCTCGGCCATCTGAAGAACCTCTGCGCCGGGAGCCGCCTCGGCGCCCGGCTCGAGGCGGCGGCGGTGCCGATCCTCCCCGCGGCGCGCCGGCTGGCGGAGGCGGGCGTCTTCCCCGGCGGCACCCGCGCCAACCTCGCCTTCTACGGCAGATGGGTGCGCTTCGCCGCGGGGGTGGACGAGGCGACGCGCCTCCTCCTCGCCGACGCGCAGACCAACGGCGGCCTCCTCGCCGCGGTGCCGCGGCGCAGGCTCCGCGCGGTGCTCGCGGGGCTCGAGGGGCGCACCCTCGCCGCCGCGGTGATCGGCGAGCTGGTGGAGGGGCCGGTCCGGATCCGCGTGAAGTAGGACGATTCACGATTCGTGAATCAGCCGGATACCAGATCGGTCCGTATACGAGCATAACGGAATCAGGCCGATTCAGGTCGCCGCTGCCCGCTCGCAGAACACGAGACAGACCCCTTCCACGCCTGCATGGAACCCAGATTTCAGGTGCCGCGCAGCCGTATTCTCGGCCCTGGGCGACGTCTGCCCGAACGCCACGCCCTGGTGCACCTTCTCCCGGTCGACGCAACACGTGCCTCGGGCACCGGGAGGGAACGATGGTCTGGCGTGCGGCAAGGAGCGGCGCGATCGCGCTGCTCACGGCATGGGCTGCCTGCAGCGGCGGCGGGGCGGAGGATCCGCCGCGGGTGGCGCCGCCTGCGTGCGGCGAGGGAATGGCGATCTGCGGGGAGGCGTGCGTGGATACCGGCGCCGACCCCCGCCACTGCGGCGGCTGCGGCAGCGCCTGCGCGGCGGGCGCCTCGTGCGTGGAGGGGAGCTGCGTCCCGCGCTGCCCGGAGGGCCAGACGCTCTGCGACGGCGGCTGCTTCGCCCTCGACGAATCGTCGGCCCATTGCGGCGGGTGCGGCCAGGCGTGTGCCCCCGACCAGGTCTGCGCCGGCGGGCGCTGCGCCCCCGCCTGCCCCGCGGGCCAGCAGGCCTGCGACGGCGCCTGCCACGCGCTGGGCACCTCCACCGCCCACTGCGGCGCCTGCGGCGTCGCCTGCGAGCGGGCGCAACGTGCGTGGACGGGAGCTGTGTCACCACCTGCACCGGTTTCGCGTCCGACCGCTGCGACGATCGCTGCACCAACCTCGCCTGGGATGCGGCCAATTGCGGCGCCTGCGGCAACGGCTGCGCCGCGGGCGAGGTGTGCAGCGGCGGCGTCTGCGCCGGGACCTGCGGCACGGAAGACGACGTCTGCGACGGCTTCTGCACCGATTTCGATCACGACCCATCCAATTGCGGCAGGTGCGAGAGCGAGGTGACCTGCGGCGCCAGCACGGTGCAGTCGCGCTCCGCGGTGCGGATGTCGAGGGGGTTGCCCAGGGGATCGGCGCCTCCGGTCGAATCGATGGCCTACAGATGGTAGGTGGTGCCGGCGCGGACGGGGACGGTGGCCTCCAGCGTCGACAGGCAGGCGACCTCCGCGTCGACGTCGCCGCAGGCGCCGGTGACGGCGAGGAAGTGCCAGCGCGGCCCGCTCGGCTTGTGGACGGCGAGGTCGATCGAGCCGTCGAAGGTGGCGGAGTA
>Ga0180215_1004557_pt1 | contig 12226 bp, 7 predicted proteins | sample eDN3rd37CBELigBY_FD_128871 | JGI IMG/M metagenome (GOLD analysis project Ga0180215, IMG submission 128871) | Enriched backyard soil microbial communities from Emeryville, California, USA - eDNA 3rd pass 37_C BE-Lig BY (version 2) (version 2) | ecosystem: Environmental > Terrestrial > Soil >...
AGAAATGCCCGGACGTCGTCCTCTAGCAGCCTCCAAGCGCGCGACGCTTGTTTCGCCGCATTGCCAGTGAGAGCGAGCTCCGAGCAATCCGTCCCACTTTCTAGGGCGTCGAAAAATAGCGCGAAAGCCCGCTTCTCCTCGCTTGCATCACAAAACTGCTTAGCTGGTGCTATACAGCTTTCCGCCTGAAGCAGGTCCATCACGGTGAGGAGGCCGGGATACAGACCGCGCCGTTGCCATAACCGCGCAATTTGAGCCTGCACCCACTTTTCGCGCGCCACCCAGTCTTCATTGGCGTCGCCGATATCCTTCAATCGCGCGATGACGCCGAGGAGCTGCTCAAGCATCCCGATCGTCGTATCGTCGCTGAGGTGTCGCGCACCATATTTGCAGGTTGCGGGATGTTCCGGTGTGACGAGGATGGAGTCGAGAATATCGGGCTGGTCCCGATAGGCATGATAGGGGATGCGAAAACCCTCATCCGGGTAGTGCGAAGTGACATTTCGCGCCCAGATCATCCCGCCCGCGTACCTCCTCCGAACATCCTCGGAGGCGTTGGGGTAGAACAGCGGCTTGCCGACCATTTTTACGCGCGAGACGCCAACAATCACATATTTGGGGTCATTCTCGTCGGTGAACGGGTTTGAGTGGTTTGCATAGTAGAAGATCAGGCTTTCGTCATTTTCCAACTCGTCGAAAAATGCCTCAGCACCTATCCGCCGCTTGTCATTGTCCAACCGCCCGTCGGTATAGACTTCGTCTCCATACATCGCTTCATAAGGCCAAACGCAAACGGTAGACGGCGGGACGTCCCATTCCTCACGATCAGCGCCACCGTAGAAGAAATCGGGTGGATTGGAGAAGCCTCGGATGGGTTCAGGTCCGAAGGCATTGATGCTGTAAATGCAAGGCGGGAGGTCATCGCTTGCGAGTTTGCAGACCGATTGGCCTGCACATTTGATCTCTCGCTCAAGGTCGCGTTCGCGATGGATAACATCACCGGGGTAGGACCTCAGACCTACACAGTAGGTGTTCTCTTCCGGCTTGGCGCAGACGCGTCCGTTCCAGCCATCGTCATGCCAAGCTATGCGGGCGGTGAGGTGCGTAGTCATGCGGCTTCTTGTTCCTCATCGTCCTCGGTCAGCATTGTAATCTCGGTGTGCAGGCCTTCGATAACGTCCTGTCGAGGCAAGTCAGCAATCTGTGAAAAGTCAAAATTCGCACATTGGCGAAGATCGGCTAACGACATGTAAGCCTTGTGAATAAAGTTGGCGGAAAGCTCCTCAGCAAAAGTGCCATACTGAAGATCTTCGGCATGAGCGCTTTCAGTCAGGAAGCGTCGATAGAGTTCGGAAATGACTGGCTGCATATGATCCTCGATGTTGCGCACTTCACGCATCATGTCAGAGATTTCATCGTCGATCGCTTGCCGGTCGTTGAAGAAAACCGTGCCAGTCGGGTGCGCAATCTTGTTCCGACGCTTTACGAATTTAGCAAACTCTCCGACCTGCTCGTTGTTGCAGCCAATCAGCTTCAGGAACCGGAAGATCTGCGATTCCTTGAGCTTCTCATAGAATTTAAAGGGGCTGTCGCACTCCGTGATCTTACCCTCGTCTTCGGCACGAAAGCCAACCATAGCCATGTGGAAAGCCTCAGGGCGGGCAAGCCTAATTTGCCAAATCGAGAAGCTGACAAAGCTCATGTAGAGCAGGTGGAACGCCAGACTGGCGAACTCGTAGCGGCCCTGATCATAGTTGCTTTGAAACGCCGACCAAAGAAACTGTAGATAGCTCCCTTCGCTCTCAGCTGCCATCGAGTAGGGCAGGTAATCATTGAGTTCGAGCGCCTCTTCCATCAGGCGGCGCCCTCCTCAGCTCCGCCCCAGACGCGGGCGATGGCGCCTTCGATCTTCTTTTCGAACCGGGCGATCAATTCCCGATTGGCATTTACCAGCGTCTGTTCTGCTTCAATCTCGGCGACGATGGTTTGTTGGGTTTCGAGCGGAGGCAGGGGGATTTTGAACGGCGACAAGCCTTGGCGTGTGATCTGCGGCTGTGCCGATCCCGAAATTGTCGATGACAAATCCGATGCGATCAAAATGGAATGAAGGTAGTCTTTGTTGAGGCTGTCATCTTTCGGTGTCGCAACCATGGCGTTGCCGGTTACCCAAGAATATGGTTGCGACATATTGATCGTGCCGCATGTCGCTCCACGACAGGTGATCAGAACCTCCGGTTCTTCATGGTTGTACTTATCGTACCTGCCAATCACGCCGTTCGCTCCGTATACGACGTAAGGCCCATCTTCGATCAGGTCGCTCTGAGTGATGGTCTTCGGCTGATAGAGCTCGCAGACGTCGCCAAGCGTTGGCGTGGGCCAATCTGGGTTGATGGGAATACGGGGGTAGTAGTTTTCGAGGACTGCTCGCGCGCCGTCGATGACCTTCTGATAGCCTTGAATCTCCGCCACAATCTCGCGTTGCATTTCCAGCGGTGGGAGGGGGATTTCGAAGCGCTCAATGAAATCTCTCGGCACACGTTGAAGCCCGCCTGTGCCCGTCATGTTGGCGACTGCCGGAGTGCGAAAACTCGGGTGCATCACGCAATGATAAACCCATTGCGCAAGAACTTGCTCGGTAGGTCGAAGAACGTAGAACTCGCTAGAACCGAATCCGATGCCATTGGTCAGACCTCTCGCAATTCCGGCTTTCCCGTTCTCGAAGCATGGCGTGACTTTCGCCAGCAATACGTCGCCATCAGCAAAATAAGTGTAGCTGGCGCCGACATCGCCAAGTGGCTTTGTTTCTTCATTGGCGAAATCGATCCGGTGCTCATTGAGCACGGCCATCGGAACGAATGAGACCATGGTCTCGGGGTTCAGGCCGCCAATTTCCGATTTGCGTGGATTGATGACGCAGATATCGCCGATCGGAACGCGGGGAACAGCAAACTCAGCCCGTGTGGTTTCCCGATAACGTTCGCCGCTCAGATTGTACTGCCCGTCCTCACCGATCCGCGCCCTCCCGACCGCAAAGCCCAGAGACGAGCCCAGCACTGCCTCACCGCCGCCGCGCACGGCGTCAAGCCAAGCACCAAGCTCGGCCTTGACCTGCGGCAACTGGCTTCCCTTCACCGCGCGGCGCTGCGCGCCAAGGCCAAAACCGTCATTCTCGATCTTGAAAAAGGCGATGCTGTCGCTGGCCTTCGCCACCGCGCGATCGAGGATCAGGATCGAGGTCTTTACCCCGGAATAGGGATTGAACACACCGGCGGGCAGCGAGATGACGGCGGCGAGATATTTGTCCACCAACATCCGGCGCAGCTCACAATAAGCGCTTTGGCTTTGGAAGATGATGCCTTCTGGCACGACGATCGCAGCTCGGCCCTTGGGGTTTAAATGCTCAGCGATATAATCGACAAACAGCACCTCGCTGCGCTTTGATGGCACACCGAAACGGTTGTGCGGCTTGATCCCGCCCTTTGGCGACATGAAGGGTGGGTTGGCGAGAATTACGTCCGCCGTTTCGCCCCATTTGTCATCGCTGCTTAGCGTGTCGTATTCCTCTACCTTGGGGTCGGCAAAACCATGTAGATAAAGGTTAACGAGCGACAATCGCACCATGTCAGGCGAAATGTCATAGCCTTTTATGTTGCCAGCCATCCTTTGCCGGTCTTCAGTCGTCAATAAGTCTCCAGAATAGCGTAGTGGGCTGTCTATCGTCGCTTCAGCAGCGTCCACTTCTGCGCCTGCGCCATTGCCGCTCGCATCGGTCGAATTGGCTTTCAGAATATGCTTGTAGCTGGAAATCAAAAACCCAGCGGTGCCGCACGCAGGATCGAGTATCACTTCGTCCTTTGTCGGATCGATGATCTCTACCATGAAATCGATGATGTGGCGCGGGGTACGGAACTGTCCCGCATCGCCCTGACTCCCCAACACTGAAAGCAGATACTCAAATGCGTCACCGAGCCGTTCGCTGTGGTCATATGTGAAAGTGTTAATCTCGCGCAGGAAACTGCGCAGCGTTTCCGGATCGCGATAGGGCAGATAGGCGTTGCGGAAGATCGATCGAAACAGCTCTGGGATGCCCGGATTCTCGACCATCTTGGTCAACGCCTCAGTATAGGTGTTGAGCATTTCTTGCCCGCTAACGCCCGGCGCAACGAGCTTGGCCCAGGCGTACCGCTCGAACTCGCCCGCGAAGAAGGTGCGCGCACCGCCCATCTCCTCTGACTCAAGGTCCATGTCGTCCATGAACTTGTAGATGAGGGCTATGGTGATTTGTTCGACCTGACTCTTAGGGTCGGGCACCTTGCCGACTAGAATGTCACGGCAGGTGTTGATTCGGCGCTTGGTTTCACTGTCTAGCATGCGGTGCCCTTATGGGAGGAAGCGGTTAAGGGACACATAGTCCTTGATATATTCAGGTATGCGCTTGCGCCATTCCGGCGGCACTTCTTTCAGGTCTTTCATTCCAAAAATCGGACTGACGTTGAGCTGGGTGAAGTGGCCTTCGTCGATGTTTTTACGGACGCCCGCGTCTTTGATGTAGGCATCAAAATAATACCGCATCTGAGCGATCCGGTCGGCCTCCTCGGGCTTCTGGTCGAGCAGGAACTTCTGGAACTCGTCGTCGATCAGCTCGTCCTTCGATTTGAAGCGCGGGATGTGGCCGAACGCCTTTTCGATGATTTCGCGCACCGTCAGGCGGCGATCCAGCCCGGCAGCACGGCGCAATTTGTCGAGCGTGAAGAAATCGTCGGGCTTGTCGAACAGATGATCCATGACCCGGCGGACGGCAGCTTCCCAATTTTGCTGCTCGACCATGGCGGCAAGCGCCTGATCGGCGCGGGCCATGTCCTCGAACTTCTGGAACAGCTCGCGGTCCACCCGCATCCCTTCAAGGCCGATTTGCTCCTCGTTCTGACTGGCAATGCAATCGGACTGGAATGTTTCGAAGCCTTTGGACGTGCGGCGGGGCGATTCAACCGTCGATGTAAATGGCTGGGCACCGGGTTTCGGCAGCTTCAGCTCTTCATTATAGTCGAACTTTTCTTCGAAAAATTCGCAGTTGGCGAAGAAGTCGAAAAGCCTGAATTCTGCCTTCTCCAGCCCCATGATTTCAGCTTTTCGAGCGGGATCGCGCATCTCTTCAGCGAACCGATGCTTGCGGGTACCGCGACCCTTCATCTGCACGAAGTCCGAAGGACTGAAGATCGGTCGCATCATTGCGAGGTTCAGGATATCCGGGCAATCGTAGCCGGTAGTCATCATGCCAACGGTTACGCAAACTCGAGCTTTGCTAGTGGCATAGCTTTCATCAAACGCGCTGCGGCCGCTAAGATTGTTATTTGCGAACTGAACCGTCATGGTCTGGGCAGTCGGGACCTCGCTGGTTACCTGCATAGCGAAGTCTGACAGGTATTTTCCCGGCCAGATATCATCGGCCATTTCATTCAGAATTTGCGCAATTTTGGCCGCATGGTTTTGGCTAACCGCAAACACGATCGTTTTGCCGAATTCCCCTGTCACCGGGTCACGCAGACCGTGTTTGAGAAGCGTCGCACACAGCACATTGTTTGTCGCGTCGGCGAAAAACTTTTTCTCAAAGTCCCGACCTGCGAACGCCTCCTTCACCTCATTACCATTCTCGTCGGTCGTCTCGACGACGAAGCCTTCATCAGACAAAAGTTGAGTGGTGATTTCGGTTCTGGCATCGACGACGTAGGGGTTGATCAAAAACTTGTCTCGGACCCCATCGAGCAGGGAATAACGAAAGGTAGGTTCACTTCCGTCGCATCCGAAAATGCGATAGGTATCGAGCATCATTCGGCGTTCCGTATCACGGGGATCACGCGTGGCGGTGCTACTCCGCGACTGCTTCAGGTAGTCTTTTGGGGTGGCCGTGAGCCCTAATTTGTACCCTACGAAATATTCGAATACCGCACGCGCGTTGCCGCCGATGGATCGGTGGGCTTCGTCCGAAATCACGAGATCGAAATCTGTCGGAGCGAAAAAGCGCCGAAACTTGTCGTTGAACAGCAGCGATTGGACTGTTGTGACGACAATGTCCGCTTTTCGCCAATCGTCGCGCTGCTCTTTATAAATTACGCTGGTGAAATCATTTTTGAGAAGGGCCTTGAAGGCCTTGTCGGCCTGAACTTCCAACTCGATCCGGTCGACCAGAAACAGGACTCGGCGTGCGTTGCCAGTCTTTAGAAACAGCTTAATTATAGCGGCAGAGGTAAGCGTTTTGCCGGTTCCAGTCGCCATCTCAAACAAGAAGCGCACGGCGCCCTTTTTCGCCGCACGCTGAACTGCGTGAACAGCCTTCTTCTGATACTCACGCAGAAAACGCAGCTTAGACTTTTCGATAAAGGCAGGGCGTTCGGACTCATTTTTCCATCCTGCCTCGCTGGCGTAACCGGGCATCTGCGTTAGCGCGATGTAATCGCTTTCTACGACCTCGCTCGCCAAGCGGTCAGCATCAGGCTGGAAGGCGTGATGGTCCTTGATTTCACCGGGGCCTGGAAACTTTGTGATGACGCTAGGATTGCCCTGCTTAAGGTCCCACAGATAGTGAATGTTGCCATTGGAAAGGATCACAAACCGGGCATTTTGCTCGCGCGCATAACGTCTGGCTTGTTCCTTCGCAGCGAGCGGGTTTTTCTCCTCGGACTTTGCTTCGAGAACGATCAGGGGGCGGCCATCATCGTCGAGAAGTAAAAAGTCGATGAAACCATTTTTGGTTGTCTCGAAATCCTGACCGAGCTCATCAATTTGGGTTTCGGTGATCTTTGTATTCGGCTCTAAAGCGATGTTCGCGGCCCCGCGATGATCATCGAAAAAGCGCCAGCCAGCCTCTTCAAGCAGCCGGTTTATCTTTATTCTCGCAGTTGCCTCTTTAGCGCGCACTCTGCCCCCTTAAATTTGATCAACCGCCAGTGCGTTTTTTGCTTCAACCGTCGATTTTCGCCAACGTCGTTTTTAGGCAGCTCGATGGCTGACATTTTGATGCCAGCACCAGACCGACTAGTCAGCAAATAAATTGAGTGTTTTCAGGGGAAAGTTTCAAGCGTGTGCGGCGCCCCTATCAGGGCGCGCACGTTATATATATGAGGGTGTGTGTGAAACCCGCACTCGCCCACAACGATTTCAAGGGGTTGAAAGCTGGTGATCCGCAAAATGAGGGTAGTTTCCCGCAGGTGGTAACCCGCAATAACTTCAAGAGGTTGCTGATCAATTGCCCTCCTTGGAAACGGCTGAGGCGACCTCTCGAATACCGACCACCATTTTTCGATCGGAGCCCTTCCAAAGCTCACCCCGCTCGATCTTGCGTGCACGCCATAGGCGGTCGAGCGCGGAGGCGAGGCGATCCTTTCCCATACCCTCACTCTCGGGCATTTTCGCAAACACCGCTGGCGCGAAAGTAGGGGCATTCTTTGATTCCGAGACTGCACGCTTCTCCTCCATTCGCTGCCTAAGACAAGCGAGAAAGCGGGCATCATCTTCCCGCTCAAGCATGGCTTTTGCCATTGCGCGCCCAATGTCGGCTGGAGCGTCATCCGCGTGGACGAACGCCCAATCGACGAAGAGGAAGCGGATCGCCTGATCAATGGAGCTATAGTTGGCCTTGGTAATCGAGAGCGTCCTAAGCCCGGTTCCAACGTCATGATCGAGCGTGATCTGCGAGCGCACTGCATTCTGCCATGCTGTCGAACCGGAATATTGATTGCCGGCCTTATTGCCTTGGCTATGCTGCTTGTTCGGGTGCCCCAGCAAGACAATGGCCGCGCCCGTCTCGCTTGCAAGCCGATTGAGAGCATTGAGAAAGCGGGTCACGTCGCCTCTGTCGTTCTCGTTTCCGGTGAACAGGTGGGCCAAATTGTCCAAGAAGACTAGCTTCGCGCCAGCTTTCTTAATGAGAGCTTCCAGCCGGTAGTACGCCCGCGCCAAGGTGAAAAAGCCGCCCTTGGCAAATGCGCAAAGCTCGATCCCTAAAGCCCCGCGCAGAGTGACCAGATGCAGCCTTCCCGCCAAGCTCCCCATGGAAATGTTGAGGGCCGCGCAGATATGGGCCTGCCTCCAGTGCAACTGACCTTCGTCATCCTCGCAAGTAAGATAGATCGTGTTCGTTTGCCGCAGCTCAAGACGGAGCGTTCCTACGCCTGCAGCCGCCCCTGTGGCTAGTTGTTGCGAAACCAGCGACTTGCCCGAGCTTCCGGGGCCGGTGAACAACGTCACTTCACCTGCAGGCGCGAAGCCGGGGATGACGAAATCCTTCGGATGTGGTTCTGCCGATGCGAGAGCAGCGAGATCGAGCGTCGGGAATGGGGTGACGGCATCATCCGGCTCTGGACTGGTGGCTTCGGCCTCCAAGGCTACTGATACTGCTGCGCCGAACATCGTGCGCGGGTTTTGAAACCCTTTTCTGCGCGCGCTGCGGAGCGTCGCTTCGATTTCGCGCGCTTCTAAGCCGATCTGAATTGCAGTCTGGCGTAGCTTGGCTTCTACTGGCGACCAATCAAATCCGTGTCCGGCTGACAGTTGCGCGAGCACGAATGCCGATTTGTTCAGTTCATTGTTACGCTCGCCTTGTCGCGCCCGCTTTAGCGTGAATACTTCCGCATCGATCGTTCGTTGCCAATGACCGTCAGCAACCCCACTGGCAAGCAGCGGAGCTGGCTGGGGCGGCTGGGTCACGTCTGGGGTGGAGGACCCGGGTGAAGCGATACGAGTAAGCAGCCAATCAGGCATCGGCGCAAGCGCCGTAACCTCGGGACTGTCAACCCAGCTATATCGCGCGCCGCTGGGATGCTCACTTCCGGGTGCGATGACGTAGCCTCCATCGCCTCGAATGTCCGCGCCCGGAAAAATACCCGCACGATTCTTGATCACCCCACCGGGGTGGCGAAAAAACACGTGACGACCTTTGCCAGTCTTGACCGTTGCCGTCTCAGGCAACCCCAATCGCTCAGCCTCGCAAATTGCCTCATCGCTATCCAGGTCAAGCACTACGATCCCGGATACAGTACCAGTGCAGATGGCCACGTTAGATGGTCGCCGCGCCCATTGCTCGACCTGTTCCAAAGCCGGGGCTACTGTTTGAAAGGCCCGCCATGCGATGGAAGGGCGCTTCTCTCTCACCGGGACAGGGAAACAGCTCCATCCCTGTTGAAAAGGAACACGCCACATGGGCGGGAGAAAACCGCCTTCGCGCGAGAAAGGGTTGGGTGGTATCCTAACCATGACAGCCCCGGCTCGATTTGCCCGCCGTATGCCGCGCGTCGTTGATCGAGCAGGGTGACGGTAGGGCGATGCACGTAAACGCGTTCAAAGGGCGGTTCGCGGGGAAATTAGGGCAGGATTGACGCACGCCCCTCCTGTGCGATTGCGAGCGCATTGGTCAGGCACCTCCGCCGATCAGCGCGCGAAGGCTGTCGGCACAAATGATCGTGCGACGGCCAACATGCGTCGCTTTCAGGCGACCAGCTGCGATATGACCATAAATGGTGGTGCGCCCCAGACTTGAGACGCGGCAGGCTTCTTTAATTGAGTAGCCTAGTCGGGGTGCCTCGGATTGATGAAGTAGCATCGGTATCGCTCCCATAAGGTCGCAGACAGAATTGTCCGGACGTTGTGGGAGGCACAGGTATGGGAGTGAACAGACACGAAAAATTCGCCACAAAATGCCCCCGAAATGTTCATTTTGTGGTGCGCTTCGCCTTTTTGTAGGTTGCTCGAATACTGTTCTCTATCGTTCTCGGCTTGGGCGATTGTTGATCGGGATATTTCTCGCAAAACCATACGTGGAGAGCGTGGGCTTGCGCCCTGAGTGATTCCTCAAGGCCTCCGATTTCTATGCGACGCTCCAACTCGCGGAGATATAGGGTCTTCCCCAGCTCAGGACGTCCCGGATCACCTGTCCTGACCATCAAACCGGTGTTTGATGCGAGAGCGCCAATTGCTTCAATAGATGACCGATCAAAGTAAACATTAAGCACTTCGCCGATCAACGTGGTGCGCGCTGATGTCACCAGCCGGAAAGAGAAATCCCCGTCGTGCCAGTTGGCACTTGCCCCTGCTGCAGGATCTCTGAATTCGGCCCAAAATTCAGGAGGAATGAACACATAATCGCCTTCGTGCTGCACTTGCATGGAGATAGGGGTACCATTGCCGTCAGCATCGGCCTCATAATACTTGAAGTCGCTCTGTCGGCCTTCTCCCGCTTCGAAGGCGGAAGTCAGGCATCCCTTTGGGCAAGCGTGCACGTGACCGCTGACCAAGGCCCCGACTATCGCTATCTTCGCCTCATCGCGCGCAGGAACGGCGTCCAGCTTCTTTGATACCGCGAAGCGCGAGGCAATTAAGTCAAGTGCGTAGGCTGCTTCTATCCAGCTTCCATTACTCATGCCGAACTTGTTATCCCGAAGCTTCTCTTTGAGGAACATACATCTTCCGCCGTCTCGCGGACTTTGCGGAGCTGCTCGAAGGGGAATACGCCGACTGCACCCTTAAAACATTGAAGAGGCGCTTTTGAGCGCTCTGACGGTCACCTCAGGCGTTGGGGCGCTCGAGGCAGAAGCAGGGTGCGAACCCGCGTTATTGGGCGGCTTTGCGCGGGTTATTCGAATGGATTTGAGAGCCCGGAAATCATGCAGTCAGCGGCTCAGTTAGTGTTTTAAGGACACATCAAACACCTTAAAACACAGATTCCCTCGCCCGATTTCGCATTCTAGGCTGGTCGTTTGGAGTGACCGCTGTTGCTAAGTAGCTTCGCGGCACTGGTCCAAGTAATCGCTCCACCACTGTGCCATTCGGACCCGTTCCTCCCAGTATAGCCCGCGGTGGTAGGCTCCGCGCGTTGCATTGCTTTCGCCATGCGCAAGGGCCCGTTCGATCGCGTCGGGGTTCCATAGCCCGCTCTGGTTGAGAAGCGTTGAGGCGGTGGCGCGCAGCCCGTGTGCCGTCACTTCGTCCTTGTCGAAGCCCATACGCCGGAAAGAAGCATTGAGCGTGTTCTCACTCATGGGACGCGCGTGTCCATAAGCTGAGGGAAACACGTACTTCCCGGAGCCAGTTAATTCGCGCAGTTCGAGGAGCATGTCCTTCACCTGCAACGACAGAGGTACCGAATGCGGTCGCCGCGCCTTCATCTTGCCTGCGGGCAAGTACCAGATGCCCGCTTCGAAGTTGAACTCCTCCCATTCAGCGTGCCGCAATTCGCCCGGTCTGACGAACACGTGCGGAGCAATTTGAAGCGCTGCCTTAGTTACAGGGCCGCCAGAGAATACCTCGATGGCACGCAGAAGCTCACCAAGCTTGGTCGGTTCCAAAATTGCCGCATAGTGCTTGGCTTTGGGAGTGGTCAGCGCGCCTTTGAGCAGATGGGCAGGGTCAGAACTGCACCGCCCCGTTGCGGCGGCATATCGAAACACACGACTAGCGAAGGATCGGCATTTCTTGGCCGTTTCAAAACGTCCACGCATTTGCACTCGCATGAGAGCGGCGAGCAGCATTTGCTGATCGACCTCAGCGACTGGCATATTGCCAATGGCAGGCTCTAGCTGTTCGAGAAACCAGTGCGCTTTGCTGATCGTCGTCTTCGCACGAGACTCAGCGACCATCTTGGTTTCGATGTACTCGCGGGCAACCGAGCTGAAAGTGTTAGCTGCGCTGATCTTTGCCGCCGCCTTGCCGCGTTTGCGCTCAAGCGCGGGATCGAGACCGTTAGACAGCTTTGCCTTCTCCTCGTCGCGCTTGGCGCGGGCGTCTTTGAGCGAAACGGCTGGATATGCCCCCAGCGCCAACCGCTTTTCTTTGCCTGCAACGCGGAACTTCCAACGCCATAATTTTGAGCCATTGGGAAAGACTTCAATGTAGAGACCGCCACTGTCCGCTTTGCGGTAGTTCTTTTCGCGCGGCTTTAGCGCCCTGATTTCCGTGTCTTTCAGCGACATCTGGGGGCACCAATCTTTGCCAAAACAGGGCAGCCGGGGGCATATGCCCCCGTTGATGCCCCCAGATTAGGGTGATTTTTGGCGAACATACGCGAATGCTCCCGAACACTTCGGAGCAATTTATCCCAGATTTCCGTGGGTTTCTCAACCGTTCGCGAACATTGCCGAACAAGAAAATGGTGCCCAGAAGAGGACTCGAACCTCCACGCCCTTGCGAGCGCCGCCACCTGAAGACGGTGCGTCTACCAATTCCGCCATCTGGGCAC
>Ga0180215_1004558_pt1 | contig 12220 bp, 11 predicted proteins | sample eDN3rd37CBELigBY_FD_128871 | JGI IMG/M metagenome (GOLD analysis project Ga0180215, IMG submission 128871) | Enriched backyard soil microbial communities from Emeryville, California, USA - eDNA 3rd pass 37_C BE-Lig BY (version 2) (version 2) | ecosystem: Environmental > Terrestrial > Soil >...
CGTTTGGTGATCTAGATCATATAAATTATCGACACCAAAAGCAGCTTCAACTTTTTCTATACCTGTATTTGTAAGAGAAGTTGCTTTCGTTTCATCATCAAAATCGTAGTCTTCATCTTTTTTGAAGCGTTTTGCCAGCAGTGCGGCAATGCGGTGCAATTCCTCATTGGCACTCATTTTGCCGGCAATAATTAACGGTGTTTTCGCTTCATCTATTAAGACCGAGTCGACTTCATCGATAATGGCGAAATGATATGGACGCTGCACTTTATCGGCAATTGTGTGTGCCATGTTGTCTCTTAGGTAGTCAAACCCGAATTCTGTCCCTACACCATATGTAATATCAGCATTATAAGCTTCCTTTTTTTGATCTGGTTCCATCATTGGCAGATTCAAGCCAACTGTTAAACCGAGGAATTGATGGATTTGTCCAATTAACTCGAAGTCACGTTTTGCTAAGTAATCATTAACCGTAATAACGTGTACACCTTTGCCTTCAAGTGCGCGGACATAGGAAGGGAGTGAAGCAACCAAAGTTTTCCCTTCACCTGTTGGCATTTCGGAGATATTTCCTTCCGTTAATACAAGCCCGCCAATTAGCTGAACGTCAAAATGACGCATATTCAGTACGCGCTTTGAGGCTTCACGCACTACAGCAAATGCGTCAGGAATAATTGTGGAGATATTTTCGCCTTTTTGTAACTTTTCTTTAAACTGAAACGTCATATTCTTTAGTTCATCGTCTGTCATCGATGAATAAGTAGATTCAAGTTGATTAATTTGATCTACAATTTTATAGTATCTTTTTAATTCTCGAGAACTTGTTTTTTCTTTGTTTCGATTAAAAATTGAGAACATTTATTTTACGCTCCTTTAGAAATCGCCTACTTATGGTAGACACTTAGTTATTCTATCAAAGTTTGCAGGGTATGACCACTTATGATATGGGGAAACTAATGTAAATAGGATACAGATATCTATGGGAGTTTTCCCTTATGTCTCCAGCATTTTACTATCATTAACAATTTTAAAGATTTTGTAGTATTTGTTCTTTTTTTGTAAACGATAAAAGCTATATTTTTCAAGCTCATTCATGCTATAATGAATAAGATTTTATCATGTATATATTATATTTTGAGGAGGAGAGACATGCTTTACGTGTCTTTAATCGTGGCATTCGTCGCTGCCATTTTAATTACTCCACTTGTGAAACGGTTAGCATTTAAAATAGGTGCTGTCGATGCACCAAACTACCGAAAAGTACATTCGCGTATTATGCCTCGACTAGGCGGTTTAGCTATATTTATTTCTTTTGTAGTTGGACTAGCTATTTTAAGACCGGTTCCTATGGCTCCATTGGTTCAAGATGGAGAAAATCCATTTATTATACCGTTAGCTATGGTGTTAGCAGCATCAGTAATTGTGATTACTGGTATTTTAGATGACATGTACGAAATTTCAGCGAAGGCTAAAATGCTGGGTCAGTTAATCGCTGCCTGTATTATTGTCTTCTTTGGCGACATACAAATCGGGTTCATTAACCTGCCATTCGGTGGAGAGTTGGAATTTGGGTTTTTAAGTATTCCATTCACGATTTTATGGATTGTCGGAATTACAAATGCCATTAACCTGATCGATGGTCTAGATGGGCTTGCTGCAGGTGTTTCAACAATTGCTTTAATTACGTTGGCTTGTATGGCCCTCATTATGGGGAATATGTTCGTTGTTGCAACAGCAGCAATATTAGCCTTTAGTACAATTGGATTTTTATTTTATAATTTCCACCCAGCCAAAATCTTTATGGGTGACACGGGTGCTTTGTTTTTAGGATTTATGATTGCAGTACTATCCTTACTTGGATTTAAGGGAGTAACAGTCTTTTCATTTATTATCCCTGTTATTATGCTTGGGGTTCCAATTTCTGATACATTCTTTGCGATTGTCCGCCGTATGCGAAATGGGCAAAAGTGGTCAGATCCAGATAAATCCCATTTGCATCACCGACTGATTGATGTCGGCTTCTCACATCGACAAGCTGTATTAATCATTTACGGTATCGCTGCAATGTTTGGTTTAGCAGCAATTATCTTCTCAATGGCTAAGCTATGGGGAGCAATCCTTCTAATTACAGTCATCCTGGTTGCGATTGAATTATTTGTCGAAGTCATCGGCCTAGCCGGCAAAAACTACCGGCCACTCATCAACCTGGCAAGGATATTCAGTAAATAAATTTTAAAAAGCAATATCCACTGTTCGTTCGAAGCGATTAGTGGATATTGCTTTTTTATATGAATAGGGAATCGATTAAAGGGGAATTTCAGAACAGTTCACAAAAGGATAGGGGACGAAGGTTCATAGACAATTACCAATACAGTTTTGACCAGGTCCATACACAAATCAAAAACAAAGCCTCGAGAAGATTGATTCTTCGCGAGGCTAATGTTTTATCTTGAGGACATGTTGTCCGATTCGATTGTTGATTCGGATGCGTTTTCGGATGTTTCTGTTCCAGTTCCCGAGATGCTTGAGGAATCGGGAATTAGCTCTAAATGGCTTTGTAAAATATGTTGTGTTTCGGCTAAAGATTCTTCATCTAATTGGTAATAATAAATACCAGTGGACATATCATCGGAACCTTGTAATGTTAGAGTATCGATTTGAGGAATGCCTTCCGTAAAGTAGCTGAAGAAGGATTTCATTTCATCAAATGTCATATCCGTTTTCATGTTATCGCCAATCGCTTCAAGAATATCATCGTACTTTGTAATGGAAGTGAGAGATGAAGATTTTTTAGCAATGGCTTTGATAATATCTTGTTGGCGTTTACCACGCATAATGTCACTATCAACATAACGTGTACGGGCTAATGATAAAGCTTCGCGACCAGATAGCTCTTGTAGGCCAGGCTCTAGATATACTGTTTTTTCGTCATTTTCATCTTTTTCATAAAATGCATAAGGAAGATCGACATCGACTTCAATTCCGCCTAACGCATCGACAACTTCGATGAATGCATTGAAGTTCATTCGTACATAATAATCTACAGGAATATCAAATAATTCCTCAACTGTTTCAATAGTAGCAAGAGTACCACCAGCTGCATGGGCATGTGTTATCTTATCTTCTCTGCCTTTATATGGTATATATACATACGAATCACGAGGAATACTTACCATTTTTACGGATTTATCTTTATTATTCAGCGTTGCCAAGATTAACGCATCCGAGCGGGAATGATCGGCACCTTGACCTCTTTCTTCACTGTCATCAACGCCGATGAAAAGAATGGATACATTATCTTCTATCGGTTCAACTTTTGCTTCGCGCTTCTCGGATATTTCCCGATCCACTTTTTCGTAAGACTTATTTGCTGCAGTTTCAGCTTTTTTTGCTATATATACGCCATATGTTGTGACACATAATAATAAAGATGCCGACAATAATAAGACTACTTTTAAGATGATGGACAATTTTTTTCGCGGCTTCTTCTGATTTATTGTTTTTAGATCTGTTCTTTTCATCTAAACTCTCCTCTAACTAGGGATTGCATTCATGTATAGTAAATAATCGTTTTCATTTTTTTTAGTATGCCGAACATGTTGGTGATTATCTGTGGTAAAACTTTCGTAAGTAGAAAACTGTCGACAACTAAACCAATACGACTAATTATACTATGATGTCGAATTACAGTAAAATAGATTTTAAGTTTCACCGCTCAAAAAATTAAGAGATAGTGAGATTAATAGAATAAAATATGTATGTAATTCATCAAATATTTTCTATTGGTGGATTTTAAATGAAAGGATTTTCTCGAGAATTGTGTAAGGACCAGGTACCGAAACAATTCTGAATTGTATATGGACCTGGTCCCCAACCAAAAACAAAAAAATCAAATCACGAATTCGACAAATTTTTTGTCGATGCAGGTTACGATGGATTGGCCGTTTGTTAGTTCGGTTATCCAGTTTGTGAAATTTTGTTCTTCATCTTTTAAGACATCGACAAGGACTTCAACGGATTCGGCATATTGAATTTCATTTAGCGTGTAGCTTGAATTTCGAATTTCGTTCTCAACCTTGCCTAGCCAAGTATAGTCGATGGAGACCTTCATCACATGATGCAATCTGCGTTCGACTACTTGTGCTGCATCGATTCCTTCGGTTGTTGCTTTCCCATAGGCACGGATCAAACCGCCTCCACCAAGCTTGATGCCTCCGAAATAACGGGTCACAACGACCACAGTATCTTTTAACCCTTGTTTTTTTAACACTTCTAGCATAGGGACGCCAGCCGTTCCACTAGGTTCCCCATCATCATTGGCTTTTTGAATTTGATCGTGTTCGCCAATCATATAGCACGAACAATTATGCGTGGCACTTGCGTGTAGTTTTTTTATGTGTTCGATAAATTCAATCGCCTCTTCTTCAGTTTCTGCTCGACTCACATGAGTGATAAATCGAGATTTTGAAATTGTAATTTCAGCCTCTCCGAAGCCTTTTACAGTTTTGTAGTCATTTCGCATTATGGTATCTCCTTTTTCTAACAAAAAATGAAGGAATGTTTAGTAAGATATTTACTTAAATTTTAATCATAAAATGTTATAATAATATATAACAATTACAGTTACTGGTTTTTCTTATTAACATGGTTTATCTTTTATTATAAATTACTTATGGTTTAATAAAACGCTAATGGGAAAGAAGTCATCTTTTTTCTTATTAATTTTATCCATCTCTATTTATAATAGATGAAATTAACTAAATACGACTACATTAAGGGGATTTGAAATAAAAGTGTAACACGTTTTTTACAGTTCTGAAATCTAAGCGAAACATCGTTATATAGAAAAAATTGTATAATAGGAACACCAAGAGGATTGGGGTAAAGGTATGTTTTCAAACGAAAAAGTTGATATAGGCTCACTTGATGTGATTTTTAATCGTATGATTGAAACCATAACACATTCAAAAAATGATATATTCATAATTAGTGAACAAAGCCGTAGCAGCTTTGAAGAGTTAAAGGAAGAATTAGAATTCATTAAGGAAAAAATCAAACTAATCATAGATGAAAGTGATGATTTAGAGAAAAGAACCAAACTGGCTAAATTACGTCTAGTAGAAGTCAGTAAGTATTTCAAACAATACTCTGAAGAACAAGTGCGTGAAGCATACGAAACGGCAAACGATTTGCAAATTCGATTATCTCTTACACGTTCAGAAGAAAAGCGTTTACGTGAAAAGAGGGATGATCTAGAACGTCGATTAAGAACATTATACGATACAATAGAACGTGCAGAACATATTGTAGACCAAGTAAATGTTGTCTTAAATTATTTAACGACGGATCTAAAAAATGTCAGTCTTGCTTTGGAAAATGCTAAAATAAAACAAGACTTCGGCATTAAAATCATTGCCGCTCAAGAAAAAGAAAGAAAACGATTATCCCGTGAAATTCACGATGGTCCGGCTCAAATGATGGCAAATGTTCTGATGCGTTCCGATTTAATTGAAAGAACGTATAGAGACAAGGGCATGGAAGCTGCCATCAAGGAAATTGCAGAGCTGAAAAAGACCGTCAGAAATGCCTTATCGGAGGTTCGTCGCATTATTTACGATTTGCGACCAATGGCATTAGACGATTTAGGAATTGTTCCAACGTTAAAAAAATATTTATCTACCATTATGGAATATAATCCAAGTGTTCAAATTCACTTCCAAACCTTTAGCGATGAAAAAAGACTGCCCTCTGATTATGAGGTTTCGATTTTCAGATTGGTTCAGGAAAGTGTGAATAATGCCATCAAGCATGGCAAAGCCCGGGATATATGGGTAAAGATTGAATGGCTGAGCAAGCAAATCAGCATTTTAGTCAAAGATAATGGGACTGGTTTTGATAAAAAAGCCGCAAGAGAACAATCCTTTGGTATTATAGGCATGAAGGAAAGAGTCGATTTACTAAAAGGAACAATGGATATTCAAAGTAGTCGAGGGAATGGGACGAGTATGCTGTTTAAAGTGCCCTTGCCTGAAAATATACTAACATTCGAAAAATAAGTAGACGCCACTGTAGGGGGAATAGGTTTTATGACGAAAATTATTATTATTGATGACCACCAATTATTCCGTGAAGGAGTAAAGAGAATTTTAGATTTTGAAGATACATTTGAAGTTGTTGCTGAAGGCGATGATGGTGCAGATGTAATCAACCTATATCGCAACAATTTACCGGATGTTGTCCTAATGGATATTAATATGCCTGGTAAAAATGGAGTAGAAGCAACAGCTGATTTAATTGCAGATTTCCCTGAGGCGAAAGTCATCATGCTTTCTATTCATGATGATGAATCTTATGTAACACACGCATTGCGCTCCGGCGCATTAGGATACATGCTAAAAGAAATGGATGCCGATGAAATCGTTGAAGCGATTAAAGTTGTCGCAAACGGCGGGTCTTATTTACATCCAAAAGTAACGAAAAACTTGGTTGCGGAATTCCGTCGCTTAAGTGAACACGAAAATAAAGGCAACTTCCACCAAACGGAAATTCGCCGTCCATTCCACTTGCTGACTAAACGTGAGTGCGAAGTGCTGCAATTATTAACAGATGGACAATCTAACCGCACAATCGGGGAGACTTTATTCATCTCTGAAAAAACCGTGAAAAACCACGTATCGAGCATTTTACAAAAAATGAACGTAAACGACCGTACACAAGCAGTAGTAACTGCCATTAAAAACGGTTGGGTAGAAGTGCGATAAGACACATTACAAATTCCAATTAGCGATTTTTTCGTTAATTGGAATTTTTTGTTTATGTTAAGAAACGTTCATAAGCGCAACTAAGGGTAATCGCATAGCTTAGTTTTCACGTAATAAGGGTATGGTTATAGTGTAGGGAAATGGAATAACGGTTATAACAAGTATTCTAAATATTACTTCTATATGAAGAAATTATACACTGATAGACTTAAAAATTAAAATCCTCCAAAAGACGGAGATATGAGCAAGAGAAACTAATTTAGTGCGAAATGCGTCATACAATCTGGAAGTAACGAATACTAAAAAAAGATTACATATTCGAGAAAATATTACGAAATTAGCCATAGTTTGACAATCATGCTACAATATTTACGCGGGAGGTATTAAGTTTATGAAAAAATGGTTAATGCTGGCATTAGCGCTATTTTGCCTAACTGCTTGTAACAATACAGAAGATAGTGAAACACAAGAACTAAAGATGAGTACAGATGAAAGTGAAAATACAGTAGGTTTTGAAGTATTAGGCGATGACATTGAAGAGGCTGAAAATGTTCCGGAAGAAGAACAGGAAGCAATTTTTGCAGCCTTTGACGAATATATTGCGGCGTTCAACGCAAAAGACATCGATCGCTACATTAACACCTTGTCAGAAAATCCAAAAGGTTTTGAATTCCAGGAAGATATCGATGCTGCCAAACAAGCCTTTGCCCAGTACAATATCGAAAGAAAACCTGAGGATGTAACAATAGTAAAGTATAGCGAAGAAGAAGCACAGGTCTTTGCCAATATAGATATCCAAATGACTGAAATCGAAACAAATGCGCAAGTTTCAAGCAGCGGACGTCAAGTGACTGTTTTTGTAAAGGAAGACGGTGCTTGGAAGGTGACGAGCGTTTATTACATTGGGAATGATTCTGCACAATAAGAGAATCTTGTAAAATAGAAATTTAGGAAATGTAGGATTTTGTCTTACGAAAGTTTCCATAAAGCTTTAGTGTTTCGTGTACAATTATTTTTAACGTATACGAAGCACTTTTTTGTTTTGAAAATTTAAAAGTGCGTGGTCGAAAGTGCTCCAAAGAAGTAATTTCAGGCTTTTGTTCGATGAGTGATTCAAAAACAGCACGAAGTACGGTAAAATAGGGACAATAGGAGAGTGGGGTATTCATGAGTATTGCAGTCGTTACAGACAGTACAGCATATTTAAGCGTAGAGGAAAGAGAACGCTACAACATTCGAATGATTCCTCTTAGCGTTAATTTAGCAGATGGAAGTTACGAAGAAGAAGTAGAAATCACTGCTTCTGAATTTTATGATAAAGTGCGCGGGGCTAAGACGTTCCCCAAAACAACCCAGCCGCCAGTAGGGAAATTTGTCGAACTGTTCGAAGATCTTGCCAAAGATTATGATGAAGTCATCGCCATCCATCTATCAAGCGGAATAAGTGGTACATATCAAGGCGCCATTCAAGCTGGCCAAATGGTGGAAGGCATCAAGGTTCACGCATTCGATAGTGAAATCTCTTGCTCCCCCCAAGGCTATTTCGCATTAAAAGCAGCGGAAATGGCGGGCCAAGGCGCAACAAGCGACCAAATTCTCAGCACATTAGAAGAGATGAAACGCTTAATGCGCGCATATTTCGTTGTCGATGATCTAGCCCATCTACAGCGCGGCGGTCGCCTGTCTGCAGCAGCAGCTCTAGTGGGCGGATTGTTGCAAGTCAAGCCGATCCTTTGCTTTGAGGATAAAGTAATCGTCCCATCCGAAAAAATCCGTACAAAGAAAAAAGCCTTGCGCCGTGTAGAAGACCTGCTGGCCGAGGATGCCATGAAGGGCGACAAATACATCGCCACAGTCATCCATGCCAACTGCGAACAGGAAGGCCGTGAATGGATGAACCAGCTTGCCGAAAACTATCCAAACGTAGAATTTAACTTAAGCTACTTCGGCCCGGTAATCGGAACGCATCTTGGAGAAGGTTCTCTGGGACTTGGTTGGGTGAAGAAGATTTAGAATTGGGTTAAGTGCAAGGTAAGAATAAGAACAGTCTCTGCGAAAAATGTAGGGGCTGTTTTTGTTTTTTGAGGGGAGGCTGCGGGTTTCTATGGGACACTTTTTGAATCTATGGGACAGATTTTGAATTCTATAGGACATTTCAACAATTAAATCAGATGATAAGGAGATGAATTAAGATTTATAATTTATCAAAAGCAAACAAACCTCAATTCTACAAAGGCACCATCATCGAACCTCAGATCCGCGATTTTTTCTCCGGACGGCTTTGGACACGGAACAATACACCGTTCTCTCAGACTAAGATTGATACTTATATTCAGAATAAATTCTTCACTACTAAACCAGGGATCACCTCGCAAACGAAAGGCATATTTCAACGCCAATACCATACCTGCAATCGATGCCAAAACGAACACCAAGAAGAATTTGTTCACTATCAGTGTGCAAAATGCGAAGAAGAGTGTGTTTATTGCAGACATTGTATCAATATGGGGCGGGTGACAAGTTGTACGGAGTTGATTATATGGAATGGACCGCAGCCAATAAATCACAATAACCATATTTTAGATTGGAGCGGTACCTATACAGAAGCTCAAAACCAGGCTGCACAACAGCTATTGCAAAGTGTAAAACTCAAACGCAATCAGCTTGTCCATGCGGTATGCGGCGCAGGTAAAACCGAAATCCTCTTCCCGGCCGTTCTCTATGCATTAAACTGTGGCCTTCGAGTATGCATCGCCACCCCACGGACGGATGTCGTGCTTGAACTCTACCCTCGCTTCCAAAAGGTCTTTCCTAACACGATCATTCACGCATTGTACGGCAACTCTCCTCACCAAACGGGCTACCCACAGCTAATCCTTTCCACTACTCACCAGCTCTACAGGTTCGAAAATGCTTTTGATCTTGTCATTGTTGATGAAGCGGATGCCTTTCCATATACCTTCGATCAAGCGCTACAAAAAGCGGTTATGAAAGTGAAAAAACAAAATGCGCCACTCGTGCTGGTTACTGCTACCCCATCCCCACAAATTTTTGTCAAAATGAAAAAAGAAAACTGGGGCTACTCCTTTATCCCGAAACGATATCACAATCACCCGTTGCCAGTTCCGCGGTATGAGTCACTTTGGTCCTATGAGAAAGCAATAAAAAAGGAAAAGATCCCTCAAAAGCTTCTTGAATGGACCAAATCAAAACTCACAAATAAAGAACCCTTTTTAATTTTCTTCCCTACAATCCTGTTAATGCAGATAGCCATCCCGCTCTTTCAACAACTAGATGAAAGCATCCTAAGTGTTCATGCCGAGGACGCAGATCGAAAGGAGAAGGTAATGAAGCTGCGCAACCAACAAATTCCTGGACTCCTCACCACAACGATTCTTGAAAGGGGCATCACCATCAAAAATGTTCAGGTGGCGGTTGTCGGGGCGGAATCCAGAATTTTCACGTCAAGTGCACTTATTCAAATTAGTGGTCGAGTCGGACGAAATGCTGACTTTCCAAAGGGGGACATCGTATTTTTCCATCATGCCATCACTGCAGAAATGGATGAAGCACGTAATGAAATACTGCGACTCAATAAAGAAGGGTTTGGTAAAAATGAAGCGCTATGAAGTATCGAAATGTCTATTATGCAATAGTCCACTGGATGAACCCATTACATGGAAAATACTTTTAACGAACCAGTTTCCGAGAACGATTTGCACTAATTGTGAAGAGAAATTCGAGCCCTATGAAGCCACAGATACAACAGACCTCATCTCACTCTATAAATACAATGACCAAATGAAAGATTATCTACATCGCTACAAATTCATGCATGATGTCCTTTTAGCCAAAGTGTTCAGGCACCAAATTTCACAGCATCTCGCTAAGAAAAAAGAAATCATTGTCCCAATTCCTATGCACCCCGAAAAACTAAAGAAGCGAACCTTCTCACATGTCGATGAACTGCTCAATGAAGCTAATATCCCATTCAAGCATTTCCTTGAAAAAATCACACCAGAATCCCAAGCCGAAAAAACACGTGAACAAAGAATCAACGCTCCGCAAATATTCGCATTAAACCAGAACCAAGATCTCCACGATAAAGAAATCATCCTAGTCGATGACATCTACACTACAGGCACCACTATCCATCATGCTAAGAGGATTATACTAGAAGCGGGCGCGAAATCTGTCACAGCATTTACATTAATAAGAGGTTAAATATCTATGAAATGCTTAAGAAAGTCAAAAATCATCCGATGATTTAGGTAAGAAGAATTATTATCCAATTTATGAGGTTAGTAACGGAGGGAATCGGCATGGCTGAATTACGTAATTGTCCGACTTGTGGCGAATTTTTTAACTATACAGGTGTTAGAGACGTGTGCCATAAATGTGTACAAAGCGAAGAAGAAAAATATCAAATTGTCTATCGTTTTTTAAGAAAGCGTGAAAATCGCGCGGCAACGGTAGAACGAATTGTAGAAGCAACAGGTGTAGAACAAGAACTTCTATATAAATGGGTGCGCAAAAATCGCCTTCACCCTGCTATGTTCCCGAATCTGGGATATCCTTGCGATAACTGTGGACACATAACAAATCAGGGGAAGCTTTGTCAAAAGTGCCAGGATGAATTGAAATCTGAACTACGCACATTTGAAGCAGCAAAAGAGTTTAGAGAAACGCTTGCCAGCAGTGAAAAAGGTACCTATTTATCTGAGAAAAAATAACTATCAATCAAGCTCGCATATATGCTTAAATCCACTATAAATTGTTATACTAAGAAACAATTCATAGTAAAAAAGCATAAAATGTGAGTTTTTTCATTGTGATACGTTAATATTTTTTGATTCAGACCGAAATAAACAATATACACAAAACTGCAAGGAGGGATACCTGTGAAAATTACATCCTTTGGTATGAATTCCATTAACCCGTATAATAAACAACAAAAAAGCTTAAAAGCTGCTGAAAGTAAAACGGCTGTAAATGCAGATAAAATCGAAATTTCAACGGCTGCAAAAGAAATGTCGGCATCATCAACCTATAACTCTGAGCGTGCACAAAAAGTCCAACAGCTCAAAGAACAAATACAATCTGGCAATTATCGAGTAGATGCTCATAAAGTAGCAGAGGATATGTTGAATTACTATCGCAAGTAATCTTGTGTCACATTAAACATTAAAAAGGAGCTAAAAACTATGTCCGTCCAACCCATTGTCTCAATTTTAGAGAAGCTAGAAAAAATGCATAGAAGTCTGCTTCAACTTGCGAATCAAAAAACCGAGATTGTGAAAAAAGGCGACATAGATGGTCTCCAGGAAATGATTAAAAGCGAGCAATCACATATAGCAGCTATCGAAGTCCTTGAGAAACAGCGTCAGCAAATGGTAACGGATTACCTAGGAGCAAAAGGAATTGCTCTTGCTGACACGCCAACTGTAGCTGATGTGATC
>Ga0180215_1004559_pt1 | contig 12219 bp, 6 predicted proteins | sample eDN3rd37CBELigBY_FD_128871 | JGI IMG/M metagenome (GOLD analysis project Ga0180215, IMG submission 128871) | Enriched backyard soil microbial communities from Emeryville, California, USA - eDNA 3rd pass 37_C BE-Lig BY (version 2) (version 2) | ecosystem: Environmental > Terrestrial > Soil >...
GGTGGCCGCGCTGCGGGTCGCGTTCCTCTCGGCCTTGGTCTTGGAGCTGCTGGCGATGGTCGGGGTTGCGATCGCGGCCGCGGTGGTCGGCGTCCAGCTCGCGAGCGGGTCGCTGACGTTCTCTTCTGGGTTGTTCGTGCTGCTGCTGGCGCCCGAGGTCTACCTGCCGCTGCGGCTCGCCGGGCAGCGCTACCACGCGGCCGAGGACGGCGCGGTCGCCGCGGAGGCGCTCTTCTCGCTGTTGGACTCCGCGACGCCGCCCGTCGACGGCCGCGCGGGCGCGGATCCGGCGCGGCGTGCGATCGTCGCGCGCGACGTCGTGGTCGAGGGCGGCGCGGGCCGGCCGCGTTCGCTCGACGGGCTGTCCGTGCGCATCGCTCCCGGGCGGCTGACGGCGCTGATCGGGCCGTCGGGCGCGGGCAAGTCGACGCTGCTCTCGCTGCTCGCGGGCGTCCGCGCGCCCGACGCCGGCGAGCTGCTGTGCGGGGACGTGCCGTTCGGCGGCAAGACCTGGTGGCCGCGCGTCGCCCTGCTCGAGCAGCGCCCGGCGCTGCTCTCCGGCCCACTGCGGGACAGCCTGACCTTGTGGCGCCCGGACGCCGACGCGCTCTCGCTCCAGCTCGCGTTGCGGCGCGCGGGGGCGGTGGATGTCGTCGCGTCGTTGCCGGGCGGCCTCGGCTGCGTCGTCGGCCCCGGCGGGCGGCCGTTGGCCGGCGGCCAGACCCAGCGCCTGGCGCTGGCCGCGGTGCTCGTCTCGCGCGCCCCGCTGTTGCTGCTCGACGAGCCGACCGCGCACCTGGACCCGGACGGCGCCGCCGTCGCCGCGGCCGGCATCCGCGCCGCCGCCGCGGGCCGCACCGTGGTCGTCGCCACCCACGACCCGGGCCTGATGGCGGTCTGCGACGACGTCGTCGAGCTCGCCGCGGGGCGCTGCGTCGAGCCCGTGGTGGAGGGGGTGGCGGCATGAGCGCGCTGGGCGCCGCCTCGCCGCGCCGCGGCGCGTCGCCGGTCGCCGACTCGCCGGCTGCGGCCGCGCCGGCCGCGGCCACACCGGCCGCCGCCGAGCCGGGCGGCCCCGCCGCGCCGGCGGCCGCTGCGCCGGCGGCCGCTGCGCCGGGCGGCCGCGCCGTGCCGGGCGGCCCCGCAGCGCCGGGCGGCCTCACCGCGCCGGCCGCCGCGGCGCCTCCCCGCGGCCCTCTCCGGCTCGTCCCGCCCGGCGCGCGCGTCGTCGCCCTCGGCGCCGGCGCCGCCGTCTCGGCCGCGCTCCTGCTGGCCGCGTCCGGCTGGCTCGTCACGCGCGCCGCCGAGCAGCCGCCCGTGCTGGCGCTGCTGGCGGCGATCGTCGTGGTCCGCACGCTCGGGCTCACGCGGGCGTTCGCGCGCTACGGCGACCGGCTCGCGGCGCACGACGCCGCGTTCCGCACGCTCGCCGACCTGCGCGTGCGCTGGTACCGGCGGCTGATCGCCTCGCCGGCGAGCACGCTGCCGGCCGCGGACCTGCTGAGCCGGTTCGTCGTGGACGTCGACGAGCTCCAGCACCGTGACCTGCGCGTGCGCTGGCCGGCGCTCGTGGCGCTCGTCTCGTCGCTCGCCACGACCGCGATCGCGGTCGCGATCCTGCCGGTCGCCGGGCTCGTCCTGGGCGCGGGGCTGCTGGTCGCCGCGACCGTCGTGCCCGGCGTGGCGTACGTCAGCGCGCGCCGCGGGCTGCGACGCCAGGGCGCCGCGCGGGCGGCGCTGATCGGCGAGCTCGTCGAGGCGATGGACGGCGCGCAGCGCTTCGCGGTGTCCGGCCGCGGCCCCGAGCGGCTCGAGCGGCTGGACCGCGCCGCGGACGACCTCGCCGCGATCGGGCGCCGCGACGCCACCGCGGCCGCGCTCGCGCAGGGCCTCGGCACGCTGGTCGCGGGCGCCACGCTCGCCGGCGTGCTGCTCGTCGCCGCCGGCGAGGTCGAGCCGGTCTGGCTCGGCGCGCTCGCGCTGCTGGCGCTCGGCGCGTTCGAGGCGGTCGCGGTCCTGCCCGAGGCGGCCGTCCGGGCGGTGGGGGTGCGGGCCGCCGAGCGCCGCCTGCAAGCGATCGAGCCCGGCCCGGACACGCCACCCGCCGCGCGCGGGCCCGAAGGCGGGACCCTCACCGCGCGCGGGCTCAGGTACCGGCCGCCGAACGGCCCGCTCGTCCTGGACGGAGTTGACATAACGCTGCGCGAAGGCGACCGGATCGCGCTGATCGGCCCGAGCGGGGCGGGCAAGACCGTCCTGGCGACCCTGCTGGCCGGCCTCGCGACGCCCGACGAGGGCGAGCTCACCGGCCGCGCCCGGCTCGCCGGCCAGGACGCGCACCTGTTCGCGACCTCGATCGCCAACAACGTCCGGATCGGCGCGCCCGGGGCCGACGACGACCAGGTGCTCGCGGCGCTCCACGCGACCGGGCTCAAGGACTGGCTCGACGCGCTGCCCGACGGCATCCACACGCTCGTCGGGGAGGACGGCCTCGCCGTCTCCGGCGGCCAGCGCCAGCGGATCGCGCTGGCCCGCTGCCTGGTCTCACCGGCGCGGCTGCTGATCCTCGACGAGCCGACCGCGATGCTCGACCCGCCGGCCGCCCGGGCGTTCTTCGAAGACCTCGACCGCGCCGTCGGCGACCGCGGGGTGCTGGTCATCACGCACCGCCACGACGACCTCGACGAGTTCTTCGACAGCGTGCTCGAGCTCAGGGACGGCCAGCTGCGCCCGCGATGACCGTGCATAGTGGTACGGATGCGCGGCAAGCTCGCTGCACTCCTGCTGGCCGGCCTGATCGCCGGCTGCGGCGGCGATGATGATGCCGCTGTCGCCGGCGCGCCCAAGACGCTCCCGCCGCTCGGCGCGCCGTCGTGCGTGCGCGGCGCGGTGCCGGTCACGACGGCCGACGCCGTCGCGAAGAACCTCCGCGACGGCAAGGACGTGTGCGTCACGGCGCCGATCGGCGACCTCGTCCTCGACGACGGCCTGGGCTCGTCGAACATGGAGCACCTGGGAACATCCGGCGAGGGCTCCATCGGCCACATCGAGCTCGATGGTGCGAAGGACCTGACGATCCGTGCCCGCTTGCGCTCGATCCGGATCGACGACAGCGAGGACATCGTGCTCGAGCGGTCCGTGATCGGCGGCACGGAGACCGAGCGCACACTCGACAACCTGATCCAACTCGTCGACACGGCCGACGGCACGGAGGGGATCGTCATCCGCGACAACGACATCGGCTTCACGTGCGCCGACAACAGCGGCGACACCGGGTACGGCATCCGCGCCTACGGCGAGAACGACGACCTGCTGATCCTCCGCAACCGGATCCACGACCTCGGCGCGGACGGCATCCAGGGGGTGGGTGGCGAGGGCGTCGTCATCGACCGCAACGAGATCGGCCCGGTCGGCAACTGCCCGGGCAGCACCGAGCACTCGGACAATATCCAGATCACCGGCGCCCGCGGCTTGCGCATCACGAACAACTGGCTGCATCACAACGGGTGTTTCGCGGGCCGGTGTGACTCCAACGCCGGCGCGATCTACGTCCACGGTGGCTCGGAGAACGTCCGGATCGAGAACAATCTGCTGACCGACAACCGCGGCCGCTTCGAGGTTTGCGACCTCGGGTCGGGCGGGGCCAGCGCCTCGAACATCACGATCCGGCGCAACACGTCCTACGCCAACGGCCACGCCGGGCTGGCGGGCGTCGAGTGGGACTGCGACGGCGGCACGGGCAACGTGATCGAGCGCAACGTCATGGTCGACCGCCGCGGCGGCTTCGACATGGCCGGCCGGCCGAACTCAGTCACCGTGCGCCAGAACGTCACTGGCCGGCCGTCGGCGGTCCGCCTGGACGCCAACGGCAACTGCAGGTCGCGCAACTGCAGGGGCATCGGCTTCCGCAAGCCCCGCGGGGTCCATTGGAAGCCTCGCTTGAATACTCGCTAATCGGCCGCTCCTCGGAGGCTGGGGAGGGGGCCGCGCGAAGGACGCCAGCGGATCGCGCTCGCCTAACGGCGCCCGACGACGGCGTAGATCGCGGACCCGATCGCCCGCGCGATCGGCCGCGGCATCTGTGAGGGGTCCTGCCAGACCTCCTCGACGACCCGGTCGAAGAGGTCATCCTTGTCCGTGCCTTCGGCGACGAGATCTCGCACCAGATCCTGAAGCTGGTTCATCGTCCACGGGCCCATGCCGGCGATCGGCCGTGCCGGCCGGGAGCCGGGCCGCCACGGCTCGTCGTCGGTGTCGCTGTCGCGCGCGATGAACTTTCGCGCGGCCGCCGAGTGCGTGAAGCTGGCGATCAACCGCTTGCGACCGTGAGGTATCTCCAGCGCGAACCGTCTTGCGAATGCGTCCGCGATCTGGTCGTCCGCCAGCACGCCCCGATCCTCGACCACGCGCGAGATCATCATCGGCCACAGCACGAGCGGCACGTCGTGCAGGTGCAGCCCGGTGTAGGTCTCCGGGTCCAGCGGCTCACCTGGCTCTGCATACCCGCCTGCATCCGGCTCGGCTTCTCGCGCGTTGCCGCCACCGCCGAACGCGCTCGGCCCGGGCTCAGCCGCGGGCTCGTCAAGCGGCGCGGGGATCGGCGGCTCCGAGGATTGCTGCGGCTCTTCCTCCAAGAACAGCTGCTGCTCGTCGATCAGGCTCGTCTGCTCGAACGGGCCTTCGGTCAGTGTTGCCAGAGAGCCCTCCTCGAACCGGCCGCTGCCGCCGTCCATGTGCGGCTCCGATTCGGTGAACGGGAACGACTCCTCGCTGTCGAGCGGCGGGACGTCCTCACCCCAGACCTGGGTGGCAAGCGTCTCGTTGGCGGGCTGATGCACGAGGTGCTCCAGCAGCCGTTCGATCTCCCCGTCCGGATCGCGGGCGAAGTCCGAATGCCGGATACGGTGGAACACCCAGCCGACGTCCTCGAGCAGCTCCTGCCGGTAGATGTCCTCTGGGATCAGCGAGCCGTCGACGGTTTCGTGATGTTGCTCGCCGTCGGCTTCGATCGCGAGCCGGCGGCCCTCCCGGTCGGTGACGACCAGGTCGATGAACTTGCCGCGCGAGCGCCACTGCGGCACGACTCTCAGGTCCTCGTTGATGGCGAGCCGGTCGTACAGTTCGCGCTCGAAGTCCGACTGGAACACGTCCTCGCCGGCGGCCAGGCGCGCCTCGACGCTCGGCGCTGGCCAGTGATAGTCCGCGTAGTCCTCGGACGCGACGCTGCCAGCGGCCGACTGCGCCGGGTCGGCCTGCGGTTCGCGGGGATCCGGTTCCGGCTCGGCAGCCCAGAGGAAGTGTCGTTCGGCGTCAAGCTTGGGTCGTTCTCGCGGGCCGCACCGGGCAAGCGCCTTGCGCACGCGCCCGACAAGCCGGCCCGGATCGCCGAGCGCTTCCTCGGCGAGGATCCGGTGCACAGTCCAGCCGGCACGTTCGAGTAGGCCCTGCGCATCGACGCGCCGGTCGGCGGTCGGCGGCGGCTGCGGGTCGATCTCGCCGTCGATGAACACGGCCACGCGCGCCCACGTCTGAGGGTCGTGTACGACCATGTCCACGCCGGCGCCGCACGCGACGTACTGCTCGGTCACATGCAAGCCCGCGTCGCGCAGCGTCGCGGCGGCGCGCCGGCGGGCTTCGGTGACCGGCTCGCGGTGAGCGCGGCTCTCGATCGTGTGCACGAGCCGCTCGGGGGCCTGGGCATGCTGCAGGAACGTGCCGACGTTTCCGGATCCGGGGAACTCGCCGACCGGCGCGGAGATGAAGTGGATCGCCTGATGGCGGGCGCGGGTGAGCGCGACGTTGATGCGCTGGTCGCCGGTCGCGCCGTTGGTGAACGCGAGGATCGATGGGCTCTGCGACGTCGAGTAGCGCCACGAGTACAGGATCACGTCGCGCTCGTCGCCCTGGAAACCGTCGACGGTCGAGCAAATCAGCCGCCGCTGCTCACGCACGTCTTTGGGGACGTGTCGTTCCACGAGCCCTTCGATGTACTCGATCTGGTCGCGGAACAGGGACAGCACGCCGATCGTCAGCCCGGCGTAGTCCGGGTTCTCGAGCAGCCGGCAAAGCTCGTCGACGAGCAGTCGTGCCTCGTACGGGTTGACCTTGCTGCGCCCGAGAGGTGGGACACCCTGCAACTCGTGGATGAGCATCGCCGGACCGAGACCTCGGTCATCCTCGGCGTCGCGCATGACCCGTAGCCCGTCCGCGTAGAAGCGGGTGTTGGAGAACGCCACCAGCTCCGGGCGGCAGCGGAAGTGCTCGTTGAGCACGATCGGCGCCTGGTCGCGGAAGGACACCAGCCCGAGCAAGCTGTTCTCGGTTTGGTCGAACAAGCCGGCACGGTCGAGCTCGGTCAGTCCGGACTGGCGCAGCAGTGACTTGTTCTGGTCGCCGGCCAACGAGCGCTTGAGGTCTTCATTGGAGAGCTGCTTCTCGTCACCGAACACGACCGCGTGCTCGGCGCGCGCGAAGATCGGCAGCGTCTGGTCCGGGTTGCACTGGGACGCTTCGTCGAAGATCACCACGTCGAAGATGTCGCGTCGCAGCGGGAACATCCGGCATGCGTCCTCCGGCCGCATGATCCAGCACGGGAACACCTCGGTGAGCACGTCGACGTCGAAGTCGGCCCTGTTCTTGAGCTCCTCGATGCGGGAGAAGCGCTTGGCGGAGGTTGAGATCGCCTTGCGGAAGGTTTCGAGGCTGGAGGTGAACGTCGGGCGGCGGAACCCCTCGTAGATGCGCTGCTGGATGCGCAGCGACAGGTACTGCTTGGCGTCGGAGAGGATCGTGTCGCGCAGCTCCCCGAGCTTGTCGGAGAGAGCGCGCGTGGTCAGCGCGTCGCGGATCTCCTGTAGGCGGCCCACGATCGGCTGCGCGGCGAATGCCGCATCGAGATCGCGGAGAAACTGGGGTGCCGGGCGCGCATTGGCGGCGGCGTCCTCGATCGCGGCGACGGCCGCCCGCAGCTGGCCGGCCGGCCCGCCGAGCAGCCGGGCACGCTCGGCTAGACCGGGCAGCGCCACCTGCGTGCGTGCGAGCTCGTCGAGTTGTGCGCGAGCGTCCTCGTAGCGCTGCTCGTCGACGGCCGCTTCGGCGCGTTCGAGCATGCCGGCGACCCAGTCGAGCTCGGCCCGTGCGCGCAGCTCGCGGCCGGCGCGGTCGGCGCTGATCGCATCGAGCGCGCGCCGCCACCGGTCCTCGTGACGCTCGAGCGCGCCCGTGGTCAGCACGGCGATCACATCGTCCACTGGCAGCCGCAGCTTCTCGCCTCGCGCGATGTCACGGGCCGTGCCGATCGCGACAGCGGCGGCGGCCGCGCGCCGCAACCGTGCCAGGTACGCCATGACCAGCGACGGGTCGTAGCGTTCGGGCACCTCGAGTCGCAGTTCGCCGCCAAGCGCATCGCATGTGTCGCGGACCGCCAGCCAGGCGTCCCAGAACGCCACCCACGCGCTCATCTGCTCATCGGCCAATCCGGCAGCGCCGGGCGCGTTCTCGTCCAGCCAGCGCCGCGCGGCCTTGCGCCTGAACAGCGACGTGAGCTCACCGTGTCGCGCGAGCACCTCGCGGCGGCGCGCTACCAGTTCGGAGGGGAGGTGGTTGCGCGCGTCGTGGAGTTCGCGCGCGCCGGCGAGCTTGCCGGAGACCTGCTCGATCGCCGCCTGGGTCTCCGCGAGGAGGTGCTCGTCGGCGGCCAACGCCTGTGCGAATGTGCGCGCTCGCTCCGGGTCAGGGTCGTCGTCGAGCTCCGCCAACGGCGCCGATAGCGTGTCCGTGATCCTTTCGATCGCCGCGCGCGCGGTGTCAATCCGCTCCGGGTGGCGCACGGCGGCCGGCTGCCAGGCGGCGACGAGCTCCCGGACCGCTGGGTCGACGGCCGCGTCCAGCCGCGCGTGCTGGAGCTCGATGAATCGGGTCAGCGCCGCCTGACGCGCACCCGTGACCGTCTCGGTCGCGATCGGCGAGCGCAGCAGCGTCCGCCAGACGGACTGGTGCTCGCGCGCGAGATCGTTGAGCCGGCGCAGCGCGTGCGCGACGTCGTCGCGGTCGCTGTCGGCGACGATCGGGTCTTCGGCCGGCAACAAGGCGATGCCTTCGATGGACAAGAGCAGCCGTTCGGCTTCGGCCTGCTCGGCCTCGGCGCGGTGGTTGAAGTCGTCGCGAAGCTGCTGGTAGTGGTGGCCGTTGCGCCGGCGGCGGTCGGTGACCTCGCTGAGCTGCTTGCGCAGCCGGTGCTGGTCGACTTTGGCGTAGAAGCTGCGCACGTCCTGGATCTGCCCTTGCAGCTCGCGTTTGCTCTGCGCGCTGGTGCCGACCATCGACGCGTACAGGAACGGCAGCTTGAGCTCGTCGAGCTTGTCGCGCACCACGGTGAGCGCCTGCTCCTTGTGACTGCACACGAGCACGCTCTTGCCTTCGGCGACCAGGTGCGCAACCAGGTTGGCGATGGTAAGGCTCTTGCCGTTGCCGGGCGGGCCTTGGACGACGACGATCCGGTTCTTGTCGACGGCATCGACGACGCGCCGCTGCGGCCCGTTGGACGGAAACGGGAACGCGACCTCGTGGATGTCGAGATGCTCGAGTTCGGGCCTGATGGTCGCTTTCGGCGGGCTGAGCAGGATCTCAAGCGGCCTGTCATCGGCCAGGAACCGGCCGGGGTCCCCGGCGATCTGGTCGAGGTCGGCGAGCAGGTACGGGGAGGACTTGTTGGCCAGGTACAGCGCCGCGCCCGGATGCAGCGTCAGGTAGGAGGGCTCGCGCGCGGCCTGCGCGGGCGAGGGACGTTCCGGCCACGGCAGTAGACGCTCGTTCACGGGTTCGGCCGCCAGCTGCGGGAATGCTGACCGAATCGCCTTCAGCAACTCGTCGACGCGTTCGTCGTCCCAGCCGTCGGCCAGCTCAGCCTGCGCGTCGATACCGAAGGTGACGATCTGGTCGGTTTCCGTGCGCGGGAACGCATTCGCCCACACGCTCGTGTTGAAGCGCGGCGGCTCGTCAGTAGCGGTGATCAGCACAGAGCCGTTCGGCTGCGCGGCAATGGTGACCGCCTGGAGGAACAATGGGGCGAGCACCGGCTCGTTCGTGGACGTGTTCTTCCTCGGCAGCACGCCGACGAGCAGCGGCCCTGCGTAGATGACCTCCTTCTGGTGGCTTTCGACTGCGGCTTTGGCAGCGAGCTCGCGCACCCGATCCCAGACCGCGAGGCGCTGCTGGTAGCGCTCATGTTCGAGCGGGTCGGCGTCCTCGTCGGGACGGGCCGGTGCGGTGATGGTCGCGCGGCCGTGGCGCAGCAGTGTCTCGACCTCGGCGAGCTGGCCGAGATCGCAGGGGTAGGCCGCCTTCTTGGCAGTGCGCACGTCGGTCTGCGCGACGTTCTGCGCGCCGATGGCGCGCAGACAACCGGCGTGGTATCGCGCGACAGCGCGAGCGAGCTGGAGCGTCCGTGCGTCAGTCACTGCAGGTCCGATTGTCGCGCGGTCAGGAATCATCGCCAGTCGGACATTCGCTGGCACCAGGGTGGCTGACTTGACGATCCTCTGGCAGGGCGCCGAATTCGGGCGGGTGGCCGTGCGAGCCGCGACATCTCACGACTACGGCACGTGTGTTCGCGGGGTTACAAGTGCGCCAATGATTTGTGGAGCGGAGGCAGTCGCCCTCGCATTGAATGCTCGCTAATCGACGTTATGTAAACCAGCAACGATGTGCGGGTAACCCGCCGCACCGATTAGCCCGCGATCGGGTTTGATGCCCCGGTGCGTTTCCTGCTCACAGCCGCGCTGACGCTGATCGCGCTGATCCCGGCGGCGACGGCGCACGCCTGGATCCCGAACGATCCCGGCACGAGCGGCAAGCGCGGCGGCTGGCAGCTGGACCAGTGGAACCTGATGCCCGGCACGGGCGTCGACGCGCCGCGCGCGTGGGACAACCTGCGGGCGGCCGGCAGGCCCGGCGGGCGCGGCGTGAGGATCGCGGTGCTGGACTCGGGCGTCTCGTACGAGCGCTCCCCCGACCTGAGCAAGAATCGCTTCGAGCGGGGTTATGACTTCTGCGCGAAGCTGGGCCGCGGCGGGCTGGCGTGCCGCGGCGAGGACGAGGACCCGAACGACGAGTACGGGCACGGGACGCACGTGGCGAGCACGATCGCCGAGACCGCGAACAACGGCAAGGGCCTGGTCGGGCTGGCGTACGGCGCGACGATCATCCCGGTCAAGGTGCTCAACCGCTACGGCGACGGCGACGAGGAGACGATCGCCAAGGGCATCCGGTACGCGGCCGACCAGGGCGCGGACATCATCAACCTGTCGTTCGAGTTCGGGTCGGCGACGTTCGAGGCCGCGCAGATCCCGCTGATCGCGTCCGCGGTCCGGCACGCGCGGCGCAAGGGCGCGCTGATCGTGGCCGCGGCGGGCAACATCGCCCACGAGCGGATCTCCTACCCGGCGGCGCTGCCGGGCGTGGTGTCGGTCGGCGCGGTCACCGAGCACGGCTGCCGCGCCGAGTACTCGAACACGGGCAGCGACCTCGACCTGGTCGCGCCCGGCGGCGGCAAGGACGCGACGCTCCCGCTGGACCCGAACTGCCGCCCGCTGGAGCCCGCGGGCCGGACGATCCTGCAGCTGTCGTTCACGCGCCGCAACCGCACGTTCCGCTACCCCAAGAGCTACTACGGGACCTCGATGGCGGCGCCGCACGTGTCGGCGACGGCGGCGCTGGTGATCGCGTCCGGCGTGCTCGGCCGCAACCCGTCGCCGAAGAAGCTCGAGCGGCACCTCAAGACCACGGCCCGCGACCTCGGCGAGCCCGGCCGGGACATCCACTACGGCGCCGGCCTCATCGACGCCGGCGCGGCGACCGCGCCGAAGCGCTAGCCGCGGCGCATCAGCCGGCCGACGGCGCTCATCAGCTCGTCGGCCTGCGCCTCGGGCGTCTCGGGCCCGCCGCCGTGCCCCATCAGGCAGTGCCGGGTGTGGCCGTCCAGGAGGCCGAGCGCGACCTTGTCGAGCGCCGCCTGGATCGCGCTGATCTGGGTCAGCACGTCGATGCAGTAGCGGTCCTCGTCGACCATGCGCGCGACCCCGCGCACCTGCCCCTCGATCCGCGCGAGGCGCTTGTTGAGCTGCTCCTTGGTGGCGGTGTATCCCCGTTCGGCCATCGGACACACCAGCGTAGCACGTACCCCGTAGGGGTATTAGACCGCGATCCGCTCTTCCTCGTGCAGCAGGAACCCGGCGGCCTCGAGCACCTTGCGGTCGCGCAGGCGCTTGAGCCGCTCCTGGGCCTCCTGATCGGTCTCCCAGGCGGCGACGGCGGCCGTGTCCTCCATGTGCTTGAGGCCGTGCTCGCCGGGCTCGTCGTAGGCCTGGCGCAGCCACGCGAGGTCGTCGGAGATGCGCCGGGGGCGCTCGGCACGGCCGGTCTCGGGCTTCCACGGGTCGTCGCCGCTGCGACGCTCCGGCACCCCGGCCGGCCGCGTCAGGGCGATGGTGAGGGCACCCATCCAGTCGGGGCGCGAGGTGACGAGCTCCAGAACGGCCATGACGGGATTCTTACCCTTTCTGCTCGGTGTTCAAGGCAGCTTTCCGTGCAGTGCGTCGACGTAGCGCTGCGCGGAGCGGCGGACGATCTCCTTGCCGTCGCGCTCGATCACGGTGCCCCACCAGGCGCCGTACAGGCGGTCGAAGTCGAACGGCTCCAGCGCGCGCTCGATGCGGCGGATCTCGCTCTCCGGCAGCGGGATGTGGTTCGGGAAGCTGTACATGAACGAGACCCAGCCGCGGTCCGGGATGACCTGGACGATGTCGCCGCACAGCAGGTCGCGCCCGCGGTGCAGGACGGTCCCGCCCGGGAAGTGCCCGCCGCAGCGGATCAGCGTCAGCCCCTCGCCGAGGTCGCACGTCTCGCCCGACCAGAAGCGCAGGCAGGCGTCCTCGCGCATCACCCACTCGCGGTCGTCCTCGTGCAGCCACACCTCGCACCCGAAGCGCCGCCCCCAGTCGACCATCGCCGAGTAGTAGTGCGGGTGCGAGATCGCGATCGCGCGCAGCCCGCCGCGGGCCTCGATCTCGGCCGCGGTCGCGTCGTCGAGCAGCGTCACGCAGTCCCACAGCACGCCGGACGGCTCCAGCAGCGCCCGCTGTCCGATCCCGAACTTCGGCTGGGTGCCGATCCCGGTCAGCTCGCCCTCGGGCCGGAAGACGTTCTCGTGGGAGGCCTGCA
>Ga0180215_1004560_pt1 | contig 12216 bp, 12 predicted proteins | sample eDN3rd37CBELigBY_FD_128871 | JGI IMG/M metagenome (GOLD analysis project Ga0180215, IMG submission 128871) | Enriched backyard soil microbial communities from Emeryville, California, USA - eDNA 3rd pass 37_C BE-Lig BY (version 2) (version 2) | ecosystem: Environmental > Terrestrial > Soil >...
ACGAGCAGCGACGTGCGCAGGCCGATGGTGCTGGTGGCCGACGCGGCGAAGGACAGCGCGACCAGCGGATCGAGGTCGTGGTGGCCCCCCGTGGCCAACCAGTCGTCGTCGGGAAAGGGGTGCTCGACCGCGCCGATCGAGTCGAAGCCAGCCCGCTCGGCCGCCGCCGCGATCTCACAGATGGCGTCGCGCGTGAGCAGCCTGTCGGCAGCCTCCTTGGAGAAGGCCAACGGCAGCGACGTCCCCACCCTCATCTGCACCGCACCTCCGTGATCTCCGGGCGCCATGCCGGTGCGCCCCCGAGCACGGCACCCTACCGGCGCATCGCCTCGCCTCTTGACGAGCTCGCTTGACGCGAAGCGGGTCGCGTCGATCGCCGCGACGGGTCAGGTCGCCTTGATGAAGACCTTGTCGAGCCGAGGCATCGGGTTGCCGAACTCGTCGACGAGCCACTCGAGCCCTCCGACACGATCGCTGTTGTGAGCCACGACCGTGCTGTGGAACACCAGCGGGATGAACGGCAGGTCCTCCTGCACGAGCCTGGAAAGCGCCTGCCAGGCCTCGACCGCCCGTCACTGCCGGGCGGAACCGCCATCACGTCGGCCACCGCCGCCTCGATCGTCGGGTTCCTGTACCCACAGATGTTGGCGAACGCGCCGGGCAGCAGGAGCACCGTGTAGGCGTCGACCCCGCCCCGGGTCTGGGTGATCGGGAACATCGGGGCGCGACCGTCGATGTAGAAGTCCTGGACGTTGTTCGTGGTCTGACTCAGCTCCACCTGGATGCCGACCTCGGCCCACTGCGCCTGGAGCACCTCCGCCGCTGTGGTGGAGATGCCAGGAACGCTGAGCATCGACGTGGAGAAGCCGTTCGGGTAGCCGGCCTCAGCCAGCAGCTCCCGCGCCCGGTCGAGGTCGTGCGCGTAGAAGTCGTCGAGGTCCGGGTCGTAGCGGGGGTCGTCCTCCCGCTGGAGCGACCACACCGGCTCGGTCGCCCCGCCGTAGAGCCGCTCACCGAGCGCCTCCCGGTCGACGGCGTGCGACATGGCCTGGCGCACCCGGATGTCGCTCAACGGCTCATCCCGCTTGCACACGTTCACGATGAAGGGACCCGGGTGCGGGATCTGCTCGGTCTCGATCGGGTCACTCAAGGACCGCGCCGAGCTCACGTCCACTGCGGCCACGTCGAGCTCGCTGGTCCGCAGCGCGTTCACCACCGGCGGCCCTGCGGTCAAGGCGATGAACTCCACGCCGGCCAGACGCACCGCGTCGGCGTTCCAGTAATCGGGGTTCTTCACCATCGTGATCCGCACGTCGGGCTGCAAGGACTCGAGGAGGAACGGACCTGCGCCGACCGGCTCCCGGCGGAGGTCCACACCCGACCGGATCGCCGTCGGCGAGATGAGGCTCGTCTCAGGGCCCGCGAACAGGTCGTAGACGATGCCCGAGGTGGGGCTGCTCAGGTGCACGGTGGCGGTGTGGGTGCCCGTCACCTCGACCCGGTCGAGGTCCTTCATGATCTCGGAGCGCAAGCCGCGAGTGTTGCCCTCAGTGGCGAAGCGCTCGAGGTTGAACTTCAGTGCCTCGGCGTCCACCGGCGTTCCGTCGCTGAACACCATCCCCTCGCGCAGGTCCACCTCGATCGTCCGCGCGTCGATGATCTCCACCCGCCGGGCCAGGTTCGGCTCGTAGGAGTCCGGCCCGACCTTCCACAAGAGGCTGCCGTAGGCCGCCTGGAGGATCGAGTGGACCGCGGAGTTGGTCGTGGTCGGATCCCACGTGAGCCCTCCCGAGAGGGCGTTGTTCCCCATGACCAACCGAAGCACGCCCGTCGGGTCGGCATCGGCGTCATCGCCCTCGTTGGCTTGACCACCCGCGCCACCAGCGCCCGACGCCGCCGTGGTGCCGGCGCCGCCACCACCGTCGCCAGCATCGTCATCGTCACCGCACGCCGCCGCCAGCAAGGCGAACAGCGACAAGGCGGCAACCGCCCGTACGACCCACGAACCTCTCTTCACTCAGCTTCCCCTTGTTCGCACATGTCGCTTCCGCGAGTGACTCCCGATTGCTGCCTCTTACCGGCCTTGTGCACGCGCTCGCGCTCATTGACGACTGCGCATTGGTTCGTACGTGGCAGGAGTACCGGCGCAGACCGCTGCGCCCGCCCCGTTCGCGGTAGCGCCATCCCCCAGAACGATCGCGGAGATGATCAGTCACGACTGAGCACCGAACGTCGCACGAACGGCGCGGCCCGGCCAGCGCTGCGCGCGATAGCGCATTACCTGGACGCTGTCCAGCTACGTCACGCGCAGCACAGGGAAGCCCTTGAGAACCACCACGAGCGTCTTCGACAACTACCATGAGGCACTTCTGAATGGCCCTCGGCGGCAGCTGAGCAACCGGCAACGAAGGTGGTGGCCGAGCGTGGCTCGGCTTGGTCGCGAGGAGGGACGGCGATGAAGGCGGCCGTGTACTACGGCAAGGGCGACGTTCGGGTCGAAGAGGTCGAGGAGCCCGAACCCCGCCACGGCGAGGTCAAGGTCCGCATCGCGTACAACGGCCTGTGCGGCACCGATGTGCACGAGGTGTTCGACGGTCCGCGCGCCATCCCGCTGCAACCCCATCCGTTGACGGGCGCCGTGGTGCCGCTGATCCTCGGCCACGAGGCGGCCGGCGTGGTCGTCGGTGTGGGCAACGGCGCCGACGGCGTCGAGGAGGGCGATCTCGTCGCCATCGAGCCGATCGTCCGCTGCGGCACGTGCACCTGGTGCCGGGCCGGCGACTACAACATGTGCGAGGGGCACGCGTTCCACGGCATCTCCACCGGAGGAGGTGGCCTCGCCGAGCACACCACCGTGCCGGCAACGATGATCCATCGCCTGCCCCCATCGGTCGACCCGCGCCACGCCGCGCTCGTCGAGCCGCTCGCGGTCGCGCACCACGCCGTCGCCCGGGCGGGCGTCCACCGGGGTCAGCTGGCGGCCATCCATGGCGCCGGACCGATCGGCATCGGCGTGCTCCTCTCCTTGCGGGCCAGCGGCGTCGAGTGCGTGGTCCTCGAGCCCTCGGCCGAACGCCGGGCCGTGGCCGAGGCCTTGGGCGCGACGACCGTCGATCCGAGCCGTGAGGGTTTCGACGCCGTCGCCGCGCTCGGCGAGGTGACAGGCGGTCGACGCGCCGACGTCTCCTTCGACACGGCGGGCGGCTCCACCACCTTCCGGTCTGCGGTGGCCACCACCAGGTCGCACGGCACGGTGGCGTTGGTCGCGTCGCCGCGGGCGCCGATGGCCAGCCCTGTGCTCACCGAGCTGCTCTCCCGCGAAATCGACGTCCGCGCCAGCTACGCCTACTGCGGTGACTTCCCGTCGGTCATCGAACAGGTCGTGGCCGGTGCCTACCCCCTCGACGGTTGGGTGTCGACCATGCCCCTCACCGACGTGGTGCAGGCGTTGGAGCTCCTCCGGGCCGGCCAGCTCATCAAGGTCCTCATCGACCCCACTGCCTGAGCGCGGCGTCGCCGCTGCGGCCGCCGCGGGTCAGCGCTGTTCGAGGAGGTACCTCGTGCGGGTCTGGTCGAGGAAGCCTTCGTCGTCGAAGATCTCCCGCCAGTCGACGAGCGCGCCGTCGTCGAGTCGGGCGATGGCGCTGGACACGAGTCGCACGGGCCGGCCAGTGGCGCGGATGCCCAGGTACGGGCCGACGTGGCGGCCTTCGAGCCGCCAGCGCACGGCCACGATGCCGTCGCCCGCCACCATCCGCTCGACGGTGACGGCCGATGGCGCGAAAGCTTCGTGCAGCTGGCGGCGGCGCTGCTCGAAGCCGTCGAGGCCGTCGGGCAACAGGATCCCGGCGACGTCGAGGCGGCTCGACGCGCTGAGACCAGCCAGGGAGGACACCGGCGCATCCCGCTCGCCCAGCCACCCGTCGACCAGGCCACGCACGACCGTGCCACTGGCCTCCCCGACCTCGCCCGCGCCGGCGGAAGCAGCGCGGGTCCACACGGCCGGGTCCTGCGGCTGGCGGTCGGCGGGCGGCGCTTCGCCGTGGACGACCGATCGGTAGATCGAGAGGGAGTCGAAGTTGCCGGTCCACTCGACGAGCTCGTCGTCGCGGAAGGCGTAGAAGGCGATCTGTGCGCTCTTGAAGGCCCGGCCGGAGGCGTCGAGGCCCATGTAGCTGCCGGCGGCCGTGCCGTAGCTGTCCCAGCGGATGGCCACGGTCGACGCGTCGGCCACGGCGTCGGTGACCACGATGTGCAGGTCGGGATAGGCCCGCCGGACGAGCTCGATGTGCTCGGTGAGCCCTGCGGGACCGATGGGCACGCCGTAGACGCACACGTGGTTGACGAAGTCGGGCGCGCACCGGGACGCCACGTCGGCGATGCCCTGGTTGAACCCTTCCTCCACGACGCGGCGCACCGTCTCGACGCGCTCGGCGACCCCCATCACGATCCCTCCTCGCTTCGTGCCTCGGCGGTCCGGAGGGCCTCGGCCACCCGGTAGCGCAGGACCTTGCCCGTCGAGGAGCGGGGCAGCTCGTCGACGACCACGAGCCTCGTCGGCAGCTTGTAGCGGGCCAGGCGAGCCGACGCGAAGCTGCGGAGCTCCTCGAGGTCGACTGTGGTGCCCGGCTCCGGCACGACCACGGCGACGGGGGTCTCGCCCCACCGGGCGTCGGGGGCGCCGACCACCGCCACCTCCCGGACGGAGGGGTGGAGCGCCAGCTCTGCCTCCAACTCGGCCGGCGCGATGGACTCGCCGCCGGACTTGATCATGTCCTTCAGCCGATCGACGAGGTAGAGGAAGCCGTCCTCGTCCCACTCGGCGACGTCGCCGGTGCGGAACCACCCGTCCTCGGTCTGGCAGGCCCGGGTGGCCTCGACGTCGTGCCAGTAGCGGGAGAACACCGCGGGGCCCCGCACCCAGACCTCACCGCGACGGCGGGGCTCGGTCACGACCGCCTCGCCGTCTTTCAGGACCACGTCCATGAACATGACCGGCTTGCCGACGGAGCGGCGCTTGGTCACCGCGTCCTCGCGGGGCACGATCGCCATCGACGGCGCCGTCTCGGTGGCGCCGTAGGCCATCTGCACCGCGACGCCCCGAGCCGCGTAGCGCTCCATCATCGCCTCGGACATCGGCGCGCCACCGGTGTAGATGCTCCGCAGGCTCGACAGGTCCTCGGTGTCGAAGCCGGGTTCCTCGGCCAGCAGCAGGAGCAGCGACGTCACCGCCCCGATGCTGGTGACGCGATGGCGGGCCACCGCCCGCAGCACGTCGCCGGCGACGAACCTCGGCTGGCACACGACCGTCCCGCCCCGGATCCAGGTCGGCAGGCTCGTCGAGCACAACCCGCTGATGTGGAACATCGGGCCGAGCACCATCGTGACCTCGTCCGTGCCCAGCTCCAGCGAGGCGGCGGTATTCATCGCCCCCCACCACAGGTTGGCGTGGGTCAGCACCGCCGCCTTCGGACGCGCCGTCGTCCCCGACGTGTAGAGGAACAGGGCGTCGTCGTCCTGGTGGAGCTGCGGCAGCTGCAGGAGCGGCGGCGATGCCGGCGCGTGGCTCCCCGGGTCGTCCTCGGCCGCCAGCACCGCCCGCAGCTCCGGGAGGCGATCGCGCAGCTCGTCGAGCACCGGTCGGTGCTCCGCTTCGGCCACGGCCACGACCACCCCCGCGTGAACCAGCGCCCACTCCAGCTCCGCTGCGGTCCACCGGTTGTTCACCGGCACGAAGGCCGCCCCCAGCCGGTTGGCCGCCAACCAGGTCACGTAGACCACCGGGCTGTTCGCCCCGAGGTAGGCCACCCGCGACCCGGCGGCTACCCCGTGCGCGGCCAGCGTCGCCGTCATCTGCTCCACGGCGGCCCACACCTCGGCGTACGTCGACGCCGTGCCCTCGAAGATCAGCGCCGTCCGATCAGGCGTCAGCGCGGCCCGCCGCCCGAACCACGCCGGGAACACCACCACATCCTCGAACGGCGAGGATCCGCCGGTGGTGCTCACAGGCCCAACCGGGCGGCCGCGGCCTCGCACCCGGCCACCAGGTCCTCGAGGATGGTCCGCGCCGGGCGGACCTCGCGCAGCTGGCCCACCACCTGACCGATCGGGCTCACGATGAGGTCGTCGCGGTCGTGGTACACGAAGCGCTGCTCGGCGTCCTCGATCAACATGCGCTGCAACGGCATCGGCAGCGGATCAGGGGCACCCTCGGCCTCCCACGCCTCGTTCCACGGCGAGCGGAGCTGCCGCAACGGCTTGCCCGTCATGCAGCGCGACTTCACCGTGTCCGTCGACGAGGCCTGCAACAGCCGCGCCACCACCCCGGGAGGATCGTCGTGGTTCTCCGCCGCCGTCCGCCACACCGACCCCGTCCACACCCCTTGCGCGCCCAACGCCAACCCCGCCAGCACCTGCGGGCCGGTGGCGATGCCCCCTGCGGCGAGCACCGGCACCGAGGGGAACAGCTCCACGATCTGCGGCACCAGCACCATGGTCGTGAGATCGCCGGAGTGGGCGGCGGCCTCGCTGCCCTGCGCCACGATCAGGTCGAGGTCGAGACCGGCCATCTTCTCGCCGTGGCGGGGGCTGCCCACCATGGCCCCGATCCGGATGCCGCGCTCGTGCGCCTCCTCCACCGCCTCGACGGGCGGCGCGCCCAACGCGCTCACCAGCAGCGCCGCGCCGTGGTCCATGGCCGAGCGCAGGTGGAGGCGAGCCGCCGCGGCGCTGGTACCCAACGGGTACACCGGTGCCCGAGGCTCCCCCGGCGGGATCTCGTCCACGCCGAGGCGGGCCAGCTCGGCCTCCACGAAGGCGCGGTGCCCGACCGGGATGCGCTCGCGCAGCTCGCGCTCCATCGCCTCCAGCGACTCGTCCGTGGTCTGCTCGTAGCTGGCCGGGATGAGCACGTCGACCCCGAACGGCTTGCCGTCGGTGTGCTCGGCGATCCAGGCCACGTCCTCCTCGACCTGCGCCGGTTCGAAGTAGGCGGCGCCGTACATGCCCATGCCCCCGGCGCGCGACACCGCCGCCGCCACCTCCCGGACGTGGGTGAAGGCGAAGATCGGGTACTCGATGCCCAGCAGGTCGCAGACGGGGGTCTTCAGCACGGACATGGCCAACCTCGCTCCCTAGAGCCAGCCTGCTGCCGGCACGTCCACCTCGACCACCTCGATCGCCCCCGACCGGGCCGTGGTGCTCTCCTCCGGGCGCAGGTGGTCGCTCGTGCACACGAACAGCGTCGTCCCTCGTGGGCCGCCCAGCGCGCAGGCGATCGGCTCACGAGTGCCCGACGAAACCCGGTCCAGCACAGTCCCCCCGGGCGCGACCCGCACCACCTCGAAGCGGTCGTGGAGGCTGGCATACCAGACCGCTCCCTCCGCATCGAGGCACATCCCATCCGGGATGTCCTGGCCCAGCTCGGCGAACACCGCCCGATCGGTCAAGGTCCCGTCCGGCTCGATCGCGAACGACGTCAGCTGGTGGCGCCACGACTCGGCCACGATCAACCGCCCCTCGGGCGTGATGGCCATGCCGTTCGGGACCACCACGTCCTCCGCCACCACCCGCACCGCACCGTCGACATCCACCATCGTCAGCACCGTGGGCCGCATCGACTCACCGGCGTAGAAGTCGAAGCCGATGTTGCCCACATAGGCCCGCCCCAGCGCGTCGACCACCATGTCGTTGCTCGGACCGCCATGCCACTGCCCGAACTCGGCCCGCACCACCAGCTCCCCCGCATCCAACTGCAGGAGCTGCCGGTCCAGCATCGACACCACCAGCAGGGACCCGTCCGGCAGCCAACCCAGCCCCGACGGCCGCCCCTCCACCCGCGCCGCCACCCTGGCCGAGCCGTCGAGGGCGACGACCACCACCTCACCGGCGTGCTGATCGGAGAACCACAACGCCCCCTCGTGCCAGCGCGGGCACTCGGGATACGCGAAACCGGACGCCAGTGGTTCGAGCACACGCACCCGCGTCATGCTACGCCGGCGCCTGGACACCGTCCAGGGAAGCGTCAGCGGCCCCGGTCCTGCTCGGCGGCCAGACCGTCGAGCAGGCGCGACAGGCCGAAGCTGAACACCTCTTCCTGGTCCAGTTCCGCCAACGCGGCCACCACCCCGTCGCGCTCGGTGAGCGCCGACGGGTCGACCACCTCACGGCGGCGTCGCACCGGATCCCCAGTGCTGCCGACCAGCAGCAGCGAGCCCAGCACGAACGTGCGCACCGCCGCGAAGGCACGCGCCGCCGCGTCCGGCGACCAACCCGCACCGAGGAAGATCTCCACCGTCTGGGCGTTGATCATCCGGACGCGAGGCGTCAACCCGCGCCCCGTCAACAGGAACGCAGCCAGATCCGGATAGGGCATCAGCCGACGCCGGAACTCCAGGCTGAACCGCAACACCCGTGTCTCCCAGCGCAGGTTCCCCCGCGGCGGAGCCAGGCCCGACAGCACCTCGTCGAGCATGAACGACATCAACTCGTCCTTGTCGCGGAAGTACTGGTAGAGCGCGTTCGGCCAGACGTCGAACTCGCTGGCCAGCACCCGCATGCTCACCTGCGCCATCGACCCCCGCTCCGCCAGGAGGGCGAGCGCCCGCCGCACGATCTCGTCGCGCGACAACGAAGGAGGCTGGCGAACCGGCTTGGGCATGGCTCCTCTCGGAGACCGGGGGACCCGGGGCAGGCTACTCGAGCACCGACGGATCGCGATGCAACTCCATGCGCATCGCCGCTTCCCACCAGCTCTTGCCCATGGGCTCGAAGTGGCGCCCGTAGGCCAGCGCCACGTCGGGGTCCATCGCTCGTCCGCCCCCGAGGGTTTCCACCTCCCAGGCTCGGTGGGCGCGCCACTCCAGCGTGTAGGCGCGCATGAAGGCGTCGCCGATCGACGGCGCGGTGATCAACACACCGTGGTTGGCCAGCAGCCCCCACTCGGCGTCGCCGAAGGCCAACGCGGCGGCGCGTGCCTCGTCCATCCCGGTGAAGTTCCCCGCGTACTCGTCGACCAGCACCAGCTCGTGGGGGATCGATGCCGATGTCTGGTCGTAGATGGGCGGCACGCGCAGGCACGCCGCCCATGTGCCCGCGTGGGTGGGATGGTTGTGGACGATGACGCCCACGTCGGGGCGCAAGCGGCGCAGCTCGAGGTGGATGCCGTAGGCGATGGTGGGGTTGTACCGACCCGCGAGCTTCACGCCGTCGCGATCGATCGTGACGATGTCCGAGGCCCGCACCTCCGGCCAGCAGAGCTCGCGCGGGTTGATCAGCAGGGAACCGTCCGGCTGCGCGACCGTGACGTGCCCGGCGCGCAGGTCGCGATAGCCGTACTGGGAGAGCACCCGCAGGAGCAGCGCGAGCTCCGCCGCCAGGGAGATCTCCGGAAGCTCGGGCGGCTCGTACGCGGGGCGGTAGGTCTCGCTGACGCCAGGCGTCGTGGTCATCCTCGCCTCCTCACTCGTAGACGAACTTGGGGAGCTCCAGGCCATCGCGAGCCAACACCGCCTGGCAGTCCTCCAACGTCACGGCTGCGTCCTGGTACTTGAGGAACTCGCCACCCGGGCCGAAGAAGATGAAGGCGTTGTGCACCGCGAACAGCGCGGTCGTCTCCTCCTCGATCACCAGCGTGTGCACCGTCCCCGGCGGCTCGTTCACGTAGTGGCCAGCGCCCGCCACCCAGTCGTACTCCAAGTAGCGCCAGCGCCCCTCGAAGGTGAAGGCGTGCACATGCCCCGTATGGAGGTGCGTGGGCAACTGGATGCCGGCCGGGTACCGCACGATGTTCGTGAAGGTGTTCTCCTGCACCGAGCAGCGCAACAGCTTCATGTACGTGGTCCCCCACGGCCGTTCGATCCGGGCCCACGGCACCAGCTCCGGGTCCACCGCCGACGTGGATCGCATGTCCTTCGGCAACATCATCGACTCCTTCGTCGGGTCCGTGGGCAGGTCAGGCGAACTCGCCGATGGTGCCAACGCTGGAAGACCGGCGTCCTGACGCCGAGCAGCACGCGAAGTCTAAAGGAGGGCCTGGACGCCGTCCAGGGGTCTCGACGAGGGTCGTCACCCGTCGGCCAAGGGTGATGAGCGAGCCGCCCGCGGCCGTGACGGTCCCTGGACGCTGTCCAGGTCCTCTGGTAGACCGTCGCGAGGCACCGAGGCTGGAGGCTCACCGATGGTCGTCGATCCCGACAACGTGATGGACATCGCCAGAGACGTCGAGCACACGATCCTCGACCCCTCCGACATCCTCTTGAACGACGAGGTCGCCGTCGTGACCGGAGGGGGCGGCGGCATCGGCCAAGGCATCGCCCTCGGCCTGGCCCGCTTCGGCTGCGACGTCGCGGTGCTCGACAACGTGCCCGAGAGAGCTGCGTCCACCGAGCGCGCCATCGCGGCGCTAGGTGTAGATGCCATCCACGTTCGTCAGTACGGGCTCCTTGAGGATTGGGGGTGCGACCCACCCTCACCACAAGGAGCCCGATGCAACTGCACGCTAACGCTCGTCTGACCCCGCACGGCCGGACACTGCTGTGCCAACGAGTCCGTGATGAGGGCTGGACCGTGGCTGACGCCGCCGAGTCGGCAGGCTGCTCGGAGCGCACCGCCTACCGGTGGCTGGCCCGCTACGACGCCGGGGAGCCCATGACCGACCGGTCCTCGGCGCCCGGGTCGGTTCCGGGGCGGACGCCCGCGGCGACCGAAGCCCTGATCGAGCAGCTGCGGCGGTGCCGGTGGACCTCCACCCGCATCGCCGCCGAGCTCGACCTGGCGACCTCGACGGTGTGCGCCGTCCTGCACCGTCTCGGCTTGCACCGCCTGTCCCGCCTGGACCCGGTGGAGCCCCCCAACCGCTACTGCCGGCGCCACCCCGGCGAGCTCATCCACATCGACGTCAAGAAGCTGGGCCGCTTCAACAAGCCCGGCCACCGCGCCACCGGCACCCGCACCGGGAACCGCAACCGGGGCGCCGGCTGGGACGTCTGCCACGTCGCCGTCGACGACACCAGCCGCCTGGCCTACGTCGAGATCCTCGACGACGAAAAGGGCCCGACCTGCGTGGGGTTCCTCCGTCGGGCCATCGCCTGGTTCGCTGACCAGGGCATCACCGTTGAGCGGGTCATGACCGACAACGGCACCGGCTACCGCTCCAAGGTCCACGCCGAAGCCGTCGCCGAGCTGGAGATCAAGCACCTCCGCACCCGCCCCTACCGGCCCCGGACCAACGGCAAGGCCGAACGGTTCATCCAGACCCTCCAAGTCAAGTGGGCCTACGCCGCCAGCTACCAGAACCACCACCAGCGCGCTCTGGCCCTCGCACCCTGGCTCGAGTACTACAACAGGCGACGACCACACAGCGCCCTCGGCCACAAGCCGCCCGCCAGCACCCTCGCTGACTGACGAACGCTCCTGGGATCACAGCTAGGACGGAGGGCCATGGGCATCACCTGTGACGTCATGGACACCGAGGCCCCGACGGCCGCGATCGATCGCGTCCACGACGAGTTCGGCCGCCTCGACATCCTCGTCAACAACGCCGGAGGCGTGCGCAGCGGCAACTTCCTGACCCAACCCGCAATGAGCATCCGCCGGCACGTCGAGCTCAACTTCTTCAGCATGATCTTCGCCACGCAGGCGGCTGCGAAGCACATGGTCGATGGCGGTCGAGGCGGCTCGATCATCAACATCTCGAGCATCGAGGGCACGCGCGGCGTACCGACGTACGCCGTGTACGGCGCCTGCAAGGCCGGGATGATCAGCTTCACCAGGTCGATGGCGCTCGAGCTCGCCGAACATCGCATCCGGGTGAACGGCATCGCCCCCGACCACACGATCACACCCGGCATGCGCGGCAACATGACCGGACCTGTCGATCCCACCACATGGGCGCCATCGAACAGCGAGGAGTGGGCCAGGGTCATCCCGCTCGGCCGGGAGGGCGTCGTCTCGGAGATCGCCAGCGCTGCGATCTGGCTGTGCTCATCCATGTCGCAGTACGTCACCGGCGTCACCGTTCCCGTGGACGGCGGCACGTGGGCCTCGAGCGGGTGGCTCCGGTCCCGCCAAGGCGGTTGGGTGCTCAACCCCTGAGCGACACGGTGCGTGCGATCTAGGCCTTCCTGTCCGGGGGTTGAGTTTGCAGGTCCGCCCGTTGGTGTGGGTGGGCCACGGCGGTGGATCTTGTGGGTCCTCTCACAGATCCACGAAGGAGAC
>Ga0180215_1004566_pt1 | contig 12203 bp, 9 predicted proteins | sample eDN3rd37CBELigBY_FD_128871 | JGI IMG/M metagenome (GOLD analysis project Ga0180215, IMG submission 128871) | Enriched backyard soil microbial communities from Emeryville, California, USA - eDNA 3rd pass 37_C BE-Lig BY (version 2) (version 2) | ecosystem: Environmental > Terrestrial > Soil >...
ATGAAGATCAGCGCCCAGTAGCCGGTGCGGTGCACGAGATCGTTCAGCAATCGCGGCGCGAGCGTGTGCGCGTACCATGCGTGAAGTGCAAGCATCGCCGGCACCAGCAAGAAAGCGAGCGCGGCGATGCGCAGCGGCGAAGTCCGCCCGCGCCGGTCGCGCCACAACTGGTACCAGTGCGTGGTCATGAAACCCGACTATCACATCGGCGGATGGCGCCGAAGCATCGCATCGATGGCTGACGCGGATGTGACCTCAGGGCCCCTACCCCGCCGCCACGCGGCGCTGCCGTTGCCGCCTTTCGGTGGCGGCCTGCACCACCCTCTTCAACTCGGCGATATCGTAGGGCTTGCGCAGCACCGGCAGGCCGCGCGGCAGCGGCTTGTCCACCGCGTTGTAATAGCCCGTGGTCAGAACCACCGGCAGATCCGGATAATCGCTGCCGATCCGTTGCGCCAGTTCAACGCCGTTCATGCCGCCCGGCATCACCACGTCGGAAAAAACCAGGTCGAACCGCTCACCGGTGCCCAGTACATCGAGCGCGGTTTGCGCGCTCGCCACCCGCGTCACCTGGTAGCCGAGTTCGTTGAGCAGCGCGGTTGCGATATCGGCGACCTCGGTATTGTCCTCGACCACCAGCACCGAACCGGCCGCGACGGGCGTGGTCTCGCCGGCCGGCGCCGGCGCGGAGCGCTGTGGCTGTTCCTGCGATCGCGGCAGATAGAGCGTGAACGTCGTGCCCTGACCCACCCGGCTCGATACCGTCACCGTACCGCCACTCTGCTTGGCGAAGCCATAGACTTGGCTGAGGCCGAGCCCGGTGCCCTTGCCGACCTCCTTGGTGGTGAAGAACGGTTCGAAAATCCTTCCAATCTCGTCGCGCGAAATCCCGCAGCCGTTATCGGAGATCGACAGCGCCACGAATTCGCCCGTGAGGCGGTCATGCGCCGGATCCCCGCGCAGCCGAACCTGCCGCACGCCGATTTCGATGACGCCGCCGTTCGGCATTGCGTCACGCGCATTGACCGCAAGGTTGAGCACGGCGAGTTCGAGTTCACTCTGATCGACCCGCACCGGGGCAATGGTCTGCGGCACGTCGATCCGGATTTCGATGTCGCCGCGCAACGAGGGCGCCAGCAGCGAACGGAAGTCGCGCACGCGCCCGGCGAGGTCGATCACCTGCGGCGTGAGATTCTGCTTGCGCGAGAAGGTCAGAAGCTGCCGCACGAGGCTTTCGCCGCGCTGCGAGGCGGTATCGATCATGTCGAGCTTGCGCAGGAGTTTCGGCTCTTTCAATTCGCGCCGCAACCGATGCACATTGCCCTTCACGATCATCAGGATGTTGTTGAAGTCGTGGGCCACCCCGCCGGTCAGTTGGCCGATCGCTTCCATGCGCTGGGCCTGGCGCAGCGCATCTTCTGCGGCGGTGCGGCGGCTCTCCGCCTGATAGAGGCGCCGCGTGCGTTCCAGCGCCAGCCAGATCGCGCCAAGCAGCAGGGCGGTCACCGGCAGTCCGAAAGCCAGATAGCCGGCCATGGTGCCGAGCCATTCCGCCCAGATGGCGGAGGTTTCGGTGCCGGCCATAACGTAGACGGGCAGGTTCGGCAGCTTTTTCCAGGCGAGGCGCCGCTCGATGCCATCGACCGCAGAGACGCGCGTTACAAAGCCGCCACCCGGATTGTTGCGCATGGCATCGGTGACCCGCGAGTCCATGGGCTTCGCGGCATTGGGCGCAAAGGCCGGATGGCGTGCCAGCACCGCACCGTCTTCGCGCACCAGCGATGCATAGCCGCCGGGATAAGCCGATTGCAGCTTGGCGAAGAATTGTTCGAAATAGGGTGGCAGGACGGAAAGCTGGATCACACCGGCGAATGTCCCGTCCGCGCTGGGGCGCCCTTTGCTGACGCTGAAAAAGTCACCCTCCGGGTAAGGCTCGCGGGGCCTTAGCACCTCGCCGATGAAGGTTTTGCCGCGCGAGCCGATATGAGCCTGGAAATAGTCGCGGTCGAAGAAACTGACGCCCTCCGGCTGGGGGAAAGCGAGCGAATTGACCAACGCGCGGCCCTTGGGATCGAAAATCCACAGTGACTTCAGGTGAGGCAGCGAGTTCACCAGTTCGCGAAGCCGCAGGTGAAGACGCGCTTCGTCCGCCGCGATTGCGTCGTCGGACATACCGCGAACGACCTCGTTTGCTTCCGCGATGGCGCGCTCGAGCGTCTCGAATACCTTGAGCGCGTGCTCCTGCAGGATGCTGGCGGTGCGTTCGATGCGTTCGTCGGCCACGGCATGCGTATGCCGGTAATTCACAATGGCGAGAATGAGAAACAGGACGACCGGAAGGACGAAGGCCGCCAGCATGGCGAGCCGCAGCGACCGGATGGCGGACGTTTGCGCTGTATCCATGAATTCCGCGGGCACCCGATGTCAGCGCCTGCGACCGGCGAGGCGGGGAACCTCGCCGGCATGGACGCCATCCGTCCGGCCCAAACGCCGGACACCGCTCCGCGGTTCCGATGCTGTGAGAGATTTAATCCTGCGCATCAGGTGCGGCCTGCGCACTGGCCGGGGCCGCTGCGCAGCGCCTCCATCAGGCCCTTGGTGGAAAGCCTCGTCTCGCGGCTCCATTCGCCGTTTTCCTCGCGGAGCACGATGGCCGCGCCCGCCGCGGCGCGTGCCAGCGCGTCCGCTGCGACCGGCTGAACCCGCAATTCGGTCGCCGCATCCGGACGCCGGCCCTCGTTGAAGACAAGCACAAAGGCGTCGCCCGAGAACATCCGCATGGCGAGCCGGGCTCCCGGCTCATGCGCCGGCAATTCGCGGCGTACCGTGACATTCGGGCGCTCGCCGGCCGCGCAATCGATGCCGATAATCGTGGTCCGGTACTCGCCGCGATTGGTCCGCGAGGGCTGGGTCAGGGATTTGACGATCGTGAACTTCCCCTCCGCGATCGGGATGCGCAGCCACTGGGTCTCGAAATAGTCCCCCGGGACGATGCCGTAGCGGCTCAATTCCTGAGCCGAGAGCCAATGCACCCGGTTATGCGGGGTCCGCATCGCCAGATCGATCAGCGCAGGGTCGACTCCGGCGAGCGCGACATACTGCTTCAGCAGATCGTAGGACTGGCGCTCCGCGTCCTGCTGTGTCGCGCGATTTGGCGGCGGCATGCTGTCATCGTCCGCTCGCCGCACGAGGCGGCTTGCATGCACGCCGAACTTTGCGCCTGCCCCGACCAGACGGACCGAGGCCCCGATCAGGGCATAGCCGCAGCCGGAGGCGCAGATGCCACGATCCACCCTCAGTTGCGCGGCCAGGATGCGGCCGGACCCCATCAGCCGGCGACACGCTGCATCAGCCCGGGCGCGCATCCGGCACCCTTCGGGTATAGTCTGCCCGATCCCAGCGATCATGCGCCGCTCGCGCAGCAGATTGCCGGTGGCGATCGAAGGCTGCAATTCGCCACCCGGCGAATGGAAGAAGATCGGCAGCCTGCCGTGCGACGGGACCTTCAAGAAGTCGCTCAGCCGCTCATGCACCTTTGGATCGAACGTGCCTTCGGCCGCGATCCAGGTGTCGCAACCCGGCCCGCAGGCTCCCGGCGCGCCCTTGGCCACAAAGAAGATCATCGGTTCGTGCTTGAAACCGCCACGCTGTTTCGGCGCGGATTGCGCCAGTGCTTCGCCGGACAAGGCGAGGACGGACCAGAGCAGCAAGGCGGTGCGAAGGGGAAGCATCGGGTCCGGGGGCCTTTTGCGTCGAAGCATTATTCCAGGTGGTGGCAGAACAGCGGCGGTGCATCCGTTTTCGACGTGACTTTACTGTCGTCCTGCACGCTCGTCCTGACGGACATCGCATGTCGGATGGCTTGACAAGTTTGAGTTCAAGGAATATAGTCCTTGCACCCTGCTCAACGAGGGGCGTCAACCGGTGACGCCAGTTGATGGAGCGGGCGCGGCGCCTGCGGGCATGCATTCGTCACGCATGCACTCGGGCTGCATGGGGGCACCGCCCGGGGTCACTAGGGACCCCTGCCGGGAGCCGGCTGACCGGCGCTTCCTGCTCGTCGGGCGAGCGCATGTGCAAAGCGCGGCCCCATGCTGAAAAAACGCCGAAATGGTGCGCCGAAAGGCGGTCGCGCTCGCGAGAGCGCGGCGTATCAGGAATGCCCTGCGTCTTCCGGCGCATCATTCCCCTCACCTTGCTGTTTCGGGCTACGGCGTACCCGGCGCCGCAAACAATACGGGCGGCGGAGCTTGTCTGGTCGTCGTCCCCGAGAAAAGGGGATCTATACCCACCACTCTGGAACATGGGCCCCGCTTGCGCAGGGGCGACCAAGCCGATTGCCCTCCCCGTATCCGCTGCTATACCGGCCCTTACCACCCGCTTACCCGCGCTCGTTCGCGGGAGTGAGCTCAAGGAGACGACAATGACGCAGGTCACGCTGACCTTTCCCGACGGCGCACGCCGCGAATTTCCCCAAGGCATTTCCGGTCTCGATATCGCGAAGGGCATCTCTCCCTCGCTCGCCAAGCGCACCGTCGCGATGGCGCTGGACGGCGTGGTCACCGACCTCGCCGACCCGATCGAGAAAGACGCCAGGATTGAATTTCTCAATCGCGAGGACCCGCGCGCGCTGGAATTGATCCGGCATGATTGCGCGCATGTGCTGGCGGAATCCGTGCAGACCCTGTGGCCGGGCACCCAGGTCACCATCGGCCCGGTGATCGAAAACGGCTTCTACTACGATTTCTTCCGCAACCAGCCGTTCACGCCGGAGGACCTTGGCGCGATCGAAAAGAAGATGCGCGAGATCATCGCGCGCGACAAACCCTTCACCAAGGAAGTGTGGTCGCGGGACGAAGCCAAGAAGGTGTTCCGCGACAAGGGCGAGACCTTCAAGGTCGAGCTGATCGATGCGATCCCCGAGGACCAGGACCTGAAAATCTACAAGCAGGGCGAGTGGTTCGACCTCTGCCGCGGCCCTCACATGACGTCAACGGGCAAGATCGGCAACGCCTTCAAGCTGATGAAGGTCGCGGGCGCTTACTGGCGGGGCGATTCCAACCGCGAGATGCTGTCGCGCATCTACGGCACAGCTTTCGCGAAACAGGAGGAGCTGGACGATTACCTGCATCGTATGGAGGAGGCAGAGAAGCGCGACCATCGCAAGCTCGGCCGCGAGATGGACCTCTTCCACTTCCAGGAGGAAGGGCCCGGCACGGTGTTCTGGCATCCGGCCGGCTGGACCATGTTCCAGGAAATCGTCGCCTATATGCGCCGCCGCCTGAAGGGGGAATACCAGGAGGTCAACGCGCCGCAACTGCTCGACAAGTCGCTATGGGAGACCTCGGGCCACTGGGGCTGGTTCCGCGAAAATATGTTCATGGCGAAATCGGCCGGCGAGGAGACCGGCGACGAGCGCGTATTCGCGATCAAGCCGATGAACTGCCCCGGCCACATCCAGATCTTCAAGCACGGCCTGCGGTCATACCGCGAATTGCCGCTGCGCATGGCCGAGTTCGGCATCGTACACCGCTACGAGCCATCCGGCGCGCTGCATGGACTGATGCGCGTGCGCGCCTTCACCCAGGACGACGCGCATGTGTTCTGCACGCCCGAGCAGATGGCCGAGGAATGCCTGAAGATCAACGACCTGATCCTCTCCACCTATGCTGATTTTGGCTTTGAGGGCGAGATGACGGTGAAGCTCTCGACCCGGCCGGAGCAGCGCGTCGGCTCTGACGAGGCCTGGGATCACGCCGAGAACATCATGCAGGATGTGCTCAAGCAGATCGAGGCGCGCAGCGGCAACCAGAAGATCAGGACCGCGATCAATCCCGGGGAAGGTGCCTTCTACGGCCCGAAGTTCGAATATGTGCTGCGCGATGCGATCGGCCGCGACTGGCAATGCGGCACGACGCAGGTCGACTTCAACCTGCCGGAGCGGTTCGAGGCGTTCTACATCGCACCGGACGGCTCGAAGCAGATCCCGGTGATGATCCACAGAGCGATCTGCGGCTCGATGGAGCGCTTCCTCGGCGTGGTGCTGGAGCACTATGCCGGCCACCTGCCGCTCTGGCTTGCGCCAAAACAGGCGGTGATCTGCACCATCGTGTCGGATGCCGATGACTATGCACAAGAGGCGCTGCGCGCCGCAAACGCGCTTGGGCTGCGGGTCTCGACCGACCTTCGCAACGAGAAGATCAACTACAAGGTGCGCGAGCATTCGCTCGCCAAGGTCCCGGCCCTGCTCGTCGTCGGCAAGAAGGAAGCCGCCGAGCGCACGGTCTCGATCCGTCGGCTCGGCAAGGAGGGCCAGCAGGTGATGCCGCTCGATCAGGCGCTTGCCATGCTGGCAGACGAAGCGCTGCCGCCGGACCTGCGGCGCGCCGGGCTTGCCAAGGCGGCGTGAAGTCGGTCGAGCTGTTCAAGCTCGATGGGAAAGTGGCGCTGGTCACTGGCCGGGTCCGGACTCGGCCGCGAGATGGCGCTCGGGCTTTGTGGTCTCGAGCGTCGCCTATGCGGCGACCAAGGCGGGGCTCGCAGGCATGACGCGGCAGAAGCGACGCGGCAAGCTATGTCACCGGCCGGTTGATCGCCCATGACGGCGGCTGGACGGCGGTGTGAAGCTATGATCCTCGCCTGTCAGGGTTTCAAGAAAGGCGACAAGGTCGTTTCGCTCGTCCTCGGTGAGATCCAACGGATTGATCATCGGCGAGCGGCTCGGCCGGTCGATGCCACCCCTGACATAGAGGTCCACGACATTGCGCAAGGTCGCAATGCTGCCGTCATGCATGTAGGGCGCCCGCAGCGCGACCGAGCGCAGCGTCGGCGTCTTGAATGCGAACTGCATTTTCGCGTCGCTCTTGCGTTCGCGGCCGCGTCCCCGGTCGATCGCTGTCGTGCCGATATCGTGGAAGCGGTCGTCGGTGAAGCGCCAGCCGGCGTGGCAGCCGGAGCAGCCGGCCTCCGTATGGAACAGGACAAAGCCGCGCTTCGCCGCCGCCGAAATCGCACCTTCGTCGCCCATGATCCAGCGGTCGAACGGCGCGATATCCGGCTCAATCGTGCGCTCGAAAGCCGCAAGCGCGATAACGATGGTGTCGAGGTTGATCGGCGCACCCGGCAAAGCCCGCGCGAATTTTCCGGCATAGCTCTCGCTGCCGCGCAGCCGGGCAACGATATCATCCACCCTCACCTCGTTCGGCGTCGCGAACATCGACATCGAGCCAGTCCCGATCGATGCAACCGCCTGCGCTTCGAGCGTGGCATGCCGGCCATCCCAGTCGAACGGACCACAAGCATGGCCGATGCCGAGCAAGGTCTGTGTCCGGCGCTGGGTGGGACGCCCGGAATCCCCCTTGCTGCGTGCCTCGTTCGATGCCCAGCCGAATTCGGGCCGGTGGCACGTCGCGCAAGAGGTCTTGCCGGATGCGGAAATGACGGGATCGAAAAACAGCTCGCGCCCGAGTTCGGCCAGTGCAGGATTGTCCGCCGGGCGCGCGGGCGGACGGCGATATTCGGCCTTCATCGCAGCGAGATCGTGCGGCAGCCCGTCAGCTTCGGCCATGGCAGGCGCGGCGCTGCAACACATGATCAGCAGCGCGCCCGCCGCGAGAGAACAAAGCCGATGCTCAATCATGGTCTGCGAACCAAACCTGGCCCGACAAGAAAATCAGCGCGCGACCACCGAGATTTCGCGGTCAACACCGGGAACCACATCGAAATCGTGCTGGAACGAGCGCCCTTCATTACGCGCGATAACGCGATATTCGCCTTCCGCCAGGACCACGCGGGGAAATGCGCCGATCGATTCCTTGATCACGTCGCCGCCGGGCGTCAGGACCGACCATTGCGTATTGGCAAGCGCCTCGCCGCCCTCACTGGTGACGAGCTTCAGCGTAATCATTGCGGCGCGGTGATTTACCGTCACATCGGTGACGCGGGCGGCCTGTACGCGAATGTCCGACCGCACCACGGCATTGCCATCGCCATAATGCGAAACGATGTGATAGGTGCCCTCCGGCACCAGCATCACCTCGCCGGTCATGATGTTCTGGCTGATCGGACGCTTGTCGCCGGTCTCGAATTGACTGCCTTTGTAGACATCGAAATGGATTTGGCCGGCCGGGATGCTCGTATCGCCGACCTTTCCCTCGATGCGGATGCCGCCAGCCGGGATGTCGAAGACCTCGCGCACCGTCTCGGCGCGCAGTTGCACCTTCTTCAGCGTATGCGCGTGGCCCATCGTGGCATGAACGATGTAGCCGCCCGGCGGCAGCAGCAGCGTTGGCGCGGCGGTCTTTTCCTCGCGGATCGGACGCAGCACTCCGGCCGCATCGGGCCGGTCCGGAAAGATGCGCCACAGAATGCCCCCAGGCACCTGTGGCAAATCGCGGCCGAAACGCGCGCTCAGATACAAGGCGACCTGGCCGGGCGGGACCACCGGGGCGAGCGCGGGTGCAGCTGGCGGTGGCGCGGGCGGACGTTCGACCTGCGCGGGAGGTGGCAGCGGCGCGACCGGAAGCGGAATCGGCGCGGGCGGGCGCAGCACGTCGGCTGGTCCTGGAACGGCAAGATTGACGGCGGGCGGGGGCGCAAGGCTTTGCGGCTCGCCCACCGGTACGCCGGCGGGTGCCGGCCCAATCGGCGCCGATCCGCCGGCCGTGAACGGCTGTGCATATGACGACACGGTCCATGCGGCGAGCATGGCGACGGCCAACGCCGTCCGCGCTCCTGCCCATACAGCCGCGGATTCCAACGCCCTCATGATGTGCCTTGTCGACGGAAATCGCGGCGAATTCAAGCCTGAGACCGCGCCTTCGGAATTTGTACCGGCTTTCGGCCTGTGCTAGCCGCAACGGCATGCAGGATGCCCTCTCCCTCCTCAGGACGCGCCGCTCGGTCAAGCCGATTGAACTGGGTGGCCCCGCCCCCTCCGCCGCAGAAATCGACACGATCCTGACGATCGCGTCGCGAGTCCCCGATCACGGCAAGCTGACGCCCTGGCGCTTTGTCGTATTCGAAGGCGACGCGCGCACCGCCATCGGCGAGACCATTGCCGAAGTCTTCCGGTCGGACCGGCCGGACGCGACCCCCGACCAGATCGCCTTCGAGCGCAATCGCATGGCCCGCTCCCCGCTGGTGATAGCCGTGGTCAGCCGTGCGGCGCCACACGCGAAAATTCCGGAATGGGAGCAGGTCCTGTCCGCCGGCGCAGCCACCATGAACCTCGTCACGGCGGCCCATGCGCTTGGTTATGCCGCCAACTGGATTACCGAATGGTACGCCTATGACGCGCGTATTCGCAAAGCGATCGGGCTTGCCGACAGCGAACGGATTGCCGGATTCGTTCATATCGGAAAGGCGTCGCGTCCGCCGGAAGATCGTCCGCGCCCGCCGCTGTCGGAGATCGTGACGCGCTATAACGGCTGATCGGCATGTCTGTACAAGGCGGGCGCTTTCACCATGCGCGACGTTTGTGATCGGCGAGCTCTTGTCTGCGCGCATCAATGCCGCGATGATCGCCGCCAGAGATTTGAACCGTGCTGCAGGGCCTGATCCGACGCGCCGTGAACGGTGATCGCGCGGCGGAAGCCATCACCGAGAAAAAGGCTTCGCCAAGGCCGAGCATCGGCCTCGCACTCGGCGGCGGCATCGCCCGCGGTTTCGTTCATATCGGCATCCTGCAGGTGCTGGCGAAAAACGGCATCGAACCTGATGTTGTGGTCGGCACATCGATTGGCGCAGTGGCCGGCGCCTGCTATGCCGCCGGCAAGCTCGAGGTCTTCGAGCAATGGGCGCGTGGCCTGACGACACGCGGCGTGCTCGGATATCTGGATGTTAGCCTGGGCGGCTCCGGCCTGATCGGCGGAAGCCGGCTGGCGCAGCGGCTGGAAAGCACGCTGGGCGACACCCTGATCGAGGACCTCCCCAAGCGCTATGCCTGTATCGCGACCGAGCTCGGCACCGGCCACGAAATCTGGCTGACCCGCGGCCGGGTGGTCGACGCCGCGCGCGCGTCCTACGCCCTGCCCGGAGTCTTCACGCCGGTGCGGCTTGGCGGGCGCTGGTTGGTTGACGGCGCGCTGGTCAATCCGGTTCCGGTTTCGGCGGCGCGTGCGCTCGGCGCAAGGCTGGTCATCGCGGTTAATCTGAATTCCGACATGCTCGGCCGCGGCGGCACGATTGCCGATCACGGACCTGACGAGGACGATGCCCGCCTGCTCACCGAGATGCGGGCACGCCCGGGAGGATTGCGGCGCATTCTCAGCCCGGAATTTCTGCTGAAGCGGCAATTGATCGGCGACAAGCGCAGCCCGAACATCACCACCGTCATGGTCGATGCGTTCAACATCATGCAGGACCGCGTCACCCGCTCACGGCTCGCCGGCGATCCGCCCGATGTGCTCATCTCGCCCCGTTGCGGCAAGGTCGGACTGTTCGACTTTCATCGCGCCAAGGAAGCGATCGAAATCGGCGCGCAGGCCGCGGAGCGGGCGCTTCCCGACATCGCAGATGCGGTCGCCGCCCTTACCTGAGCGGCGACAAGACCAGTCTTCAGCCATGCATTCGGATCAGGCGGTCTGGATGTAATCGCGCATAGCGTCCCGTTCGAACTGAAGCTCGGTCAGCCGGTATTTCACCACGTCGCCGATCGAGATGATGCCGACGAGCGCACCGTCATCCATCACCGGCAGATGCCGGAATTTGCCTTCTGTCATTCGCCCCATGAGGACCGAAACCGTATCGCCGGGGGCGCAGGTCACCACCTTGCGGGTCATCACCTCGGTCAACGGCACATGCAGCGCCTCAGCGCCACGCCGTGCGAGAGCACGAACAATATCACGTTCCGAAACGATCCCGGTGATACGACCACCGGCGCCGGTCACGACCAGCGCTCCGATCTTTCGGTCCGCAAGAATCTTCGTCGCTTCCGCCAGTGTCGCAGTCGGCGCGATCGTTACGACATCGCTGCCTTTGGCGGAGAGGATCGACTTGACGATCATGGATGCCTCCCTTGAGGCGGATCCCGCGACGGGCAGGACCCGCACATTCCGTCTCAACCGCATCACGTCGCAAGTGTTCCACGACGCTCGCGCGAAGGCCAGCGTCAAGGATGGTGCGTTGCATCAGGCAGCGTGACTGTTGCCCCGTTCCGGCGCAGATCCTGCAGGATCGAACCAGCTGAACAGAAAAAGGCCCGCAATGAACCCGCCAACATGAGCCTGCCAGGCAACCGGTTGCTCGTTACCTGTGATCGAGACCGAGCCCAACCCAAACAGAAGGTTGAGTCCGAACCAGACGGCCAGAAATGCGAGCACACGCGGATCACGAAACGAATCGACAAGCGACAATGCGGGAACGCGGTAAGATTCGTCTGTGCCGCCAAACGTCAGCGGCCCGCCGCGTTGGAACGCGAAGCGCATCGCGCCCGACATCGTTCCGGAAATCGCGCCGGACGCCCCAACCATCGGAACCATCTGTCCGAAATGCGTCACCAGATGCGCCAGCGCGCCGGCCGCCGCGGTGACGGCGCAGAATGCCAGAAAACGCGCTGCGCCGAACCGGCGCGCCAGCGGCGTACCAAACGCGAGGAGCCATACCGAATTGAATAGCAGATGCATCCAGTCCGCATGCAGCAAAGCGTAGGTCACGAAAGTCCAAACATCCGCGCCAACGCCGCCTGGCCAGGCGGCGTTGGCGAGAATGTTGGCGTCATAGCGCGCGGGTATGAAGGCAAACAGCAGCAGGACCTCGATATCCGCGGACTCCGACAGGAACGACCGCGCAGTGTGAATGACAACAAGCGTCGCGAGCGTGGCAACAAGCACGCCGGGGACGTTGAAGATCGGTTCGCGGGCTGGAGACGGATGCATGAGCGGGTTTGTCCGCGCTCTAGGTCGCCCGCCCGTCCTGCATATTCAAGTCAAATCGGGCCGATACCGAAGATTTGGTCGCATGCGTCACAAAATGGCAATGGGGAGAGCGTTCGGCTCTCCCCATTGCCGTCCCCGACGCTGCCGCGCGAAAATCGCACCGGTCACGTCCCCATCGTCCGTGCAGACGTCGCTGCCGCCTGGTTCACGCCGACCCTACCAGCCCATCCCCGCCGGCCAAGTGCAAGCTGCCGTTAACGATAACACGCCGGCCGCAACGAAAATGCAGGCATGCGAACTGCACCGCTCCGGCAAGACCGCGGCAAT
>Ga0180215_1004568_pt1 | contig 12201 bp, 8 predicted proteins | sample eDN3rd37CBELigBY_FD_128871 | JGI IMG/M metagenome (GOLD analysis project Ga0180215, IMG submission 128871) | Enriched backyard soil microbial communities from Emeryville, California, USA - eDNA 3rd pass 37_C BE-Lig BY (version 2) (version 2) | ecosystem: Environmental > Terrestrial > Soil >...
GAAGCCAAGCCACGCGGCCCCGTGCATGATGAGATCGAGCCCGAGCAGGAGCCCGAAGATCCAGAATCCGCTCTTCGGGAACTCGGCCAGGACGATGAGCCCTGCCACCACGCCGAACGTCCCTGCCAGCAGCATCAGCCAGCCGCCCGTCCGCCAGCGGCGCAATCCCAGGAGGATCCTGACGATGCCTGACAGGGCGAGCAGCAGACCGAGCCCATAGGTGAGCAGCAGTTCGCCCGAACGGGCGGACCGTGCGACACCGGAGGCCACGACCATCTCACTTGGCCAGGCCCCGCCGAGGAGTACGATTCCAATAGCCACGTACAGGAGGCCAAGGAGCGTCTGCCAGGCGAGGCCGCCCCATCCCCTCGTCCAGAGAGCGTGGACGATTTCGAAGATGCCGACGGCGATGGCAGCGACCCCGATGAAGGCCGGGCTGACGAGCGAGGCGAATGCGACGTCGGCCAGGATGGCAGCGCCTGCCAGGATCATGACGATCCCCAATCCGAGGCGAACCCAACCGGGAGGTCGCACCCGGTTGCCGATCTCTCCCGTCGAACCTGGCATCGCGTCATTCTCCCGATACCGGCTCCGGCACGGCCGTGGCGACGGCGCCGGAGCCGAACAGCCGGGCCTTCGTGCGCTCGCGGACGGTCTGGACCATCACGTAGAGGACCGGGATCAGCACGAGTCCCACGACGGTCCCGACGAGCAAGCCGCCGAACAGGGTCATGCCGATGGAGCGACGGCTGCCCGCCCCCGCGCCCGTGGCGATGACGAGCGGGATCACGCCCAGGATCGACGCGAAGGCGGTCATGAGAACAGGACGGTAGCGCTGGCTGGTGCCTTCGACGGCCGCCTCGCGGATGCCCATCCCCTCCTCGCGCCGCGCCTTGGCGAATTCCACGATCAGGATCGCGTTCTTCGCCGCCAGCCCGATGAGCAGCACCAGACCGATCTGGGCATAGATGTCGATCGGGATGCCAGTGAGGCCCAGGCTCGCGAGGGCCCCGAGGACCGCCACCGCCACCGACAGCATGACGGCGACCGGGACGCTCCAGCTCTCATACTGCGCGACCAGGAACAGGTAGGTGAAGACGATGCCCATCAGGAGGACGATTGCGGTCTGGTTGCCGGCCTGCCCCTCCTGCAAGGCCAGCCCCGTCCATTCGAAGCCGAACCCGTCGGGCAGCGTCTCGCGGGTCAGGGCCTCCATCGTGTCGATGGCCTGCCCGCTGCTCGTGCCGGGAGCCGCCTGGCCGTTGATCGAGGCCGCCGGGAAGAGGTTGTAGCGGCTGATCGCGTTGGGGCCGAAGGATGTCGAGACCGTCACCAGCGATTGCAGGGGAACGAGATCGCCACCCTGGCTGCGCACATGCAGCCGCTGGATGTCCCCGACCCGGCCGCGGAACTCGGGTTCGTCCTGGATGCGAACCTGGTAGACGCGGGAAAGAATGTTGAAGTCGTCCACGTAGGCCGAGCCGAGATGCGTCTGCAACGTGGCAAAGATGGCGGCGGGCGGAACACCGAGCAGTTCCGCCCGCTTGCGATCGATGTCGAGGTAGACCTGCGGGACATCCGCCGTGAACGTGCTGAACACGCCGGCCAGGCCGGCCGTCTGGTTGGCCTTGAAGACCAGAGCCCGCATGGCCTCCGCGAGCTCCTCCTGGCTCTGGCCTGCGCGCGCCTGGAGGCGCAGGTCGAAGCCGCCCGTCGTTCCGAGGCCGGGAATTGCCGGCGGGTTGAACGGCACGATGGTGGCCGCCGGAATGCCCATGAACTGCGTGCGCAGGTGGGTCAGAACTCCGTCGATGCTCTCGGCCTGCCCGCTGCGTTCGCCCCATGGTTCGAGAGCGGCGATCACCATGCCGGTCTCCGAGCCGCCGCCGCCGACCAAGCTGGCGCCCGCGATGCTGATGACGTTGGCGACACCCGGCGTGGCGCGCACGATCCCGGTAATCTCGTCGAGAACCGCTTCCGTCCGTTCGAGGGAGGCGGCATTCGGCAACTGCACGTTCACGAAAAGATAGCCGAGATCCTCGGAGGGAATGAACCCGGTCGGCAGGATGCGGAACAGGCCATAGATGCCGCCGAAGATCGCAACCAGCAGCACCGCAGCCAGCGCGAGCCTCCGGCCGAGTCGCGTCAGGGCGCCGAGATACCAGCCGCGGGAGGTATCGAGCGCCCGGTTGAAGGCACCGAACACCCGGCCGCGTCTTTCGGTCGGCGGCCGCAGCAGCAGGGCGCACAGCGCCGGGCTCAACGTGAGGGCATTGATCGTCGAGAACGTGATCGTGACGAGGATCGTGACGGCGAACTGTCGGTAGAGCTGCCCCGTGATCCCGGCCAGGAAACCGATGGGCACGAACAGGGCCGCGAGCACCAGCGTGGTGGCGACGATCGGCCCGGTGACCTGCCGTATCGTGCGGCGGGTCGCCTCGACGACGTCAATCCCCTCCTCCTTCATCACGCGCTGGACGTTCTCGACGACGATGATGGCGTCATCCACCACGAGGCTGATGGCGAGCACGATCGCGAACAGGGTGATGGTGTTGGCGGAGTAGTCCAGCAGGTAGAGCACTGCGAAGCCGCCGATGAGCGAGACCGGGATCGTCAGGGTCGGGATCAGCGTCGCCCGCCAGTCCTGGAGGAAAAGGTACGTGACAAGGACCACGAGCACGAAAGTGATCATGAGCGTGATGATGATCTCGCGGATCGTCTCGCTCACGAAGGTCGTGGTGTCGAACACGACCGTGTAGGCGAGATCATCCGGAAACTGTGTCGAAAGACGCCCGATCTCCTCCCTCACGGCCCTGGAGACGGCCAGCGCATTGGCATCGGGAGACTGGAACACCACCAGGGTCGCGCTCGGCTGCCCATTGAATTTCGACCTTGCATCGTAGGACTGGGCCCCGAGCTCGGCCCGGGCCACATCGCGCAACCGGACGATGGCGCCGTCCGGATTCGTGCGCAAGACGATGTCGCCGAACTCCTCGGCGCTGGCGAGGCGTCCGCGGGCCATGACGGTCATCTGGAGTTGCTGTCCCGGCTGCGCCGGCGCCGAGCCGATCTGTCCGGCCGAGGCCTGCGCATTCTGCGCCCTGATGGCAGCCATCAGGTCCGACGCCGTGATACCGAGGGCCTGCATGCGATCGGGATTCATCCATATCCGCATGCTGTAGACGGGTCCGAAGATGCCAGCCTCGCCGACGCCGGCGACGCGGGCGAGCGCATCGCGCACGTTGATGGACGCGAAGTTGCTGATGAAGATCTCGTCATGCGAGCCCTGAGGCGAATAGATCGCGATCCCCATCAGCATGCTGGTCGAGCGGCTGCGGACCGATACGCCCGTCTGCGTCACCGCCGGCGGCAGCCGCGGGGTCGCCAGCGCGACGCGGTTCTGCACGTTCACCTGGGCGATGGCCGGATCGGTACCGACTGCGAAGGTGACCGTGAGCGAGTAGGCGCCGTTATTGGTGCTCGAGGACGACATGTAGAGCATGTCCTCGACGCCGTTGACCTGATCCTCGATCGGCGCCCCGATGCTGTCCATGACGACTTGGGCATTGGCCCCGGGGTAAATGGCAGCGACCTGGACCTCCGGCGGCGTGATGGGCGGGAACTGCGCCACCGGGATCCGTGTCAGGGCAAGCATGCCGGCGAGCATCATCACGACGGCGATCACCATGGCGAAACGGGGACGGTCGATGAACAGCGACGAGATCATCTGGATGCCGCTCCCATGCCCGGGTCGGGCGTACCTCCCTGCGCCGGCACGACCCGGACGGCGGCGCCCGGCCGGGCATTCTGGAAGCCCTGGACGATCAGGTTCTCGCCACCCTCGAGCCCTTCCTCCACCGTCCAGTTCTGTCCGATCTGCGTGCCCGTCCGGATGCGCCGCAGGGCCACCTTGTCGCCATCCTCCAGGATCAGGACGAAACGACCCTCGCGATCGAGCTGCACGGCCCCGGCCGGAACCACGGGACGCCGCCGCTGATCGGACGGACGGAGAACGACGGTCACGAACTGGCCCGGCACCAGCAGGGCATCCGGGTTCGGGAAGCGAGCCCTGACCGGAAGGGTTCCGGTTGCCGGATCGATCTCGTTGCCGGCGAACTCGATCTCGCCCTTGGCCGGATAGTCGCGGCCGTTGGCGAGACGCAAGGTCGGGACGAGTCCCCTGGCAAGCTCCTCCTTGCTTGCGTCGCCTGCTGCTCCCCTGAAATCGAGGATGACGCGATCACTGACGGAAAAGACCACCCGGATCGGATCGACCTGCACCACGCGGGCCAATGGCCCCGACGACGGTCCGACGAGGCTTCCCACGGCGAAGGCGGCGGCGCCGATCCGTCCGGCGATCGGCGACTTGATCCTCGTGTAGCCGAGATTCAGTTCGGCTTGGCGAACGCGTGCCTCGGCCGCCATGACATTGGCCTGGGCCGTATCACGGGCAGCCTGGATCTCCTCGAGGGCGGCCTGAGACACGGCCTGGGTCCGGCGCAGTTCCTGGTTGCGTTGCAGCCGTCCCTCGGCGTCGCGCAGCGCCGCTTCTGCCCCGGCGAGGCTCGCGCGGGCCGCCGCAAGCGCCGCCTCGTGGGCACCGTCCTCGAGGATGAAGAGATCCTCCCACTGGCGAACCGCCTGCCCTTCGGCGAACGGTCGCTGCTCGATGAATCCCTCGACGCGGGCGCGGATATCGACCGCATTGATCGCCTCGACCCGCCCGACGAACTCCGACGCGGGCGATACGTCCTCGATCGGCACGGACATCACCCCGACCGCGGGCATCGGCGCCTGCGCGAAGGCAGGCGGGCCGCACGCCAGGACGACCGTCAGCGCGAGTGGCCGGACCGCACTACAACGCACGCTCGACCCCCTGCGCACACGCATAGGTCATCCCTCCTTAAGCTGGCCAGTGCCGTATCGCTACCAGCGACTCCTTCGACGGACCCAATGGCCCGATACCCAGACCCAGCGTCCGCGGCGGGAACTCCAGACCCAACGGCCAGGCACCCAGACGAAGCCGGGCCGGGGCCGCGGCCGCCGTTCCCGCCGGCGCGGCGGCGGACGCCGGCCGGGCGGTGGCCCTTGAGGGCGACGTTCCGGGCGCGGCTGGGCCTCGGCCTCCATCGGCACGGCGATGCCGAGCGGGACCGCCAGGACTCCACCGAGCAGCATGGACAGAAGGGAACGGCGCGACAGCATTGCGATCTCCTCCGAGGATTGTCCGGTGGCTCAGGCTGGTGGCGCAGCCATGGCGCCCGCAGCCTCGACGCCGTCGCTCGGGCTCGGCGGATGTGCCTTCGAGAGCGCCGCCTGGAGCTTGGCCTCCTGCTCGGGCGAGAGCGAAGAGCGGATGACGTGTCCCTTGTAACCCGACAACTCGGCCAGAACCTTCTCGGGCTGCGCCTTGCGGATCAGCAGGAACAGGGCGGATGTGTCGGGCTTGAGCGTATCGCCGATCGACTTGATGAAGTCGTCGTTGATGCCGTAGTCGATCATGCTTCCGGACAGGGCACCCGAGCCCACGCCGACCGCGCCACCGACCGCGAGACCGGCGAGCGGATTGAGGAACAACAGGCCGATGAGGCTGCCCCACAGCGCGCCGCGCAGGCCACCCGTGGCGGCACCGAGGCTCAGCATGTTCACGCTCTGCTTGATGCGGACGCTGCCGTCCTGGCTCCGGATGGCGACCACGGCGTCCTCGAGATCGATCAGGTATTCCTTTTGCAGGCGCGTCAACTCCGTCAGGACGCGGTCCGCATCGGTCGGGTTGTCGAACCCGACCACCACCAGTTCGGACATGGCATGTTCTCCTCGAACGGCCCAGGAATGCCGATGGGCGAGTCATGAGAGTACCGGCCCTGGGATTTGGCACCATCGGGTGTAACCCCGAGATGGCGGCAGGAATGTCATGGGATCGCTCCGAATAATCGCGCGGGCCCCGGCGACGGTCCTGCTGGATGTCATCTCGATGCGGAAGGCGCCCAAGTCACGCCACGGAGGGCGATTCAGCGGGCCGGAGCCGGCGGGGCAGCCTTCCCCGCCCCGATCCGGCCCATCGGTTGCTCAACGGCAATAGATGTTGCCGAAGCGGTCGCGATAGGTGCCATAGGGACAAGGGCTCCTCGGGGCGGTCGCGCTGCCGACGATCGCCCCGCCGGCCGCACCGATCGCCGCTCCGGCCAGGGCTCCTCCGGCCCGGCCCGTTGCCGCGCCGCCGATGGCAGCACCCGCGAGGCCGCCGATTGCCGCCCCGCCGACCGCACGCTCACCGGGCGTCTCGCACGCCGTCAACGACAGCATGAGGGCGCCTGCCGCGATGATTGTCATGCTCCGTCTCATTGGATTTCTCCGTCTCAGTCGTGGGATACGGACCCGCTCGGAGGCGGTCCGATCGGAGCTTCCGCCATCGCGGTGCGCATTGGTATCGGGACAAACCCCGGAATCGTTCGGAAGGAGCCCCGAAACGGCGCCATTCGAACCCGGTCCCACAGCAGGGACCATGGACCCGAGCGGCCCGGCCGCCAGCTTGGACGAATGTCGTCCGGGCCTTCGCCTTGATCTTCGCCGGGCTCTGTTCCAGATCATCAGCACTGCCTTTGGTGCGCCTCCCGGTTCGTCCGACCCGGTTTCGGGGTTTTACCCGAGTGTCACGGCGGAGCGTCGGCGGTATGAAAGGCAATTGCCGCGAATGGCGCGATCCTCGACCATGACCCGCATCCTGATCGCCGATGACCACGATGTCGTCCGCTCCGGCCTCAACGCCATCCTGAGCGGCCAGCCGGGATGGGCGGTGGTCGCCGAGGCTGAGGACGGTCGGCGCGCCGTCGAGCTGGCGGCCGAGACGCAGCCGGACATCGCCATCCTCGACTACCAGCTTCCGGTCATGAACGGCATCGATGCGACCCGGGAGATCCGGGCCTTCCAGCCCCAGACCGAGGTGCTGATCTTCACCATGCACGAGAGCGAGCCGCTGATCCGCGAGCTGCTCGAGGCCGGCGCGCGCGGCTACCTGCTCAAGTCGGATGCCCGGCGCTTCCTGATCGCGGCGGTCGAGGCATTGGCCCGCCACGAGCCGTTCTTCACCGGGCGGGTCTCCGAGACCCTGCTGAGCGCCTATCTGGCGAGCAGCCGACCGCAGGGCGATGCCCTGACGCACCGCGAGCGGGGCGTGGTGCAGCTCATCGCCGAGGGTTACACCAACAAGGAGGCAGCCACGCTCCTCGGCATCAACCTCAAGACGGTGGAGACCCACCGGGCCGCCGCCATGCGCAAGATCAAGGCCACCTCCTCGGCCGATCTTGTCCGCTACGCCATCCGCAACAAGCTGGTCGAGCCCTAGGCTGCTCCTGGGGCTGGCATGACGGAAGAAACCTCCCTTCCCGGCCGGACCCAGGAGCCATCCTACCTCGACGCGATTTCGGCGATCATCGCCCTTGCCGTCCTGATCGGGGGCGCGATGGCCCTGTTCGGGCTCGATGCGACCGAGGGGCCGTTGCAGGTGGCATTGATCCTCGCCGCCATGATCGCCGCCCTGATCGGACTCGGGAACGGCCACCGGTGGGAGGACGTCGAGGCCGTGGGACGCAGGGGCATGGCCTCGATGGTCGGCGTCACCTACATCCTGCTCGCGGCGGGAGCCCTCATCGGAACCTGGAACCTGTCGGGCACGATCCCGACCCTTGTGTTCTATGGTCTCCGGCTCTTCCATCCCGATTGGTTCTACCTTGCCGCGACCGTGGGTTGCGCCGTCCTCGCCTTCGGCATCGGCAGCACCTGGGCCACGGCCGGGACCATCGGGGTGGGGCTGATGGGATTGGCAACCCTGGTCGGTGTCTCACCCGTGATCACGGCGGGCGCCGTCATCTCGGGAACCTTCTTCGGAGCCAAGCTCTCCCCGCTATCGCCCAGCACCATCCTGGTCGCCACGCTCACCGGGAACACGGTACACACTCACCTCCGCTACCAGGCCAAGTCATCGGTCCCGGCCTTCGTCCTCGCTGCCGCGCTCTTCGCTGCCATCGGCCTGACCGACGGCATGGATGGCGTCGGCGATGCCGTCATCGCCTCGGAGCTGGCGTCCCTCGACACGCTCTTCGAGATCACGCCTCTCAATCTGTCGCCGCTCGTGGTCCTGTTCACCCTGTCCGCCTTCAGGGTTCCGCCCTCCGTGGCGATCATGGCAGCCGCGTTGTTCGCGGGACTGATGGCGCCGTTCCTGCAACCCGATGCCGTCCTGCGCTTCGTCGGCTCGACCGATCTCGGCACGCCGGCCGCCTTCCTCAAGGGAGTCTGGCAGGCGATGGCGACCGGGTATCAGGCCAACTCGGGCATTCCCGCCGTTGACGGCCTGCTGACGCGCGGCGGCATGGACAGCATGCTCATGACCATCTGGCTGATCCTGGGCGCCCTTGCCTACGGGAGCCTGCTCCAGGAATTCGGCCTGCTCTCCAAGCTCGTGATGCCGATGATCCGGTGGGCGCGCACGCCGGGACAGCTCACCGCAGCCGTCGCGGTCACCGCATTCGGGCTCAACATCATCGTTGGTGACCGGTACGTGGCCGTGATCCTGCCGGCGCGGCTGTTCCGCGAGGAGTTCGAGAGACGCGGTCTTCCGGCCACGGGCCTGTCGCATACCATCGCGGATGCCGGAACGGTCACGTCCCCGCTCGTGCCCTGGAACTCGTGCGGCGCCTACATGGCGGCCGTGCTCGGGATCCCCACCCTGCTCTACCTGCCATTCTGCTTCTTCAACATCGCAAGTCCCCTGCTGACGTTGGCGCTTGCCTTCAGGGCTTCGCGCCGCCCCTAGCGCATCGTGCGGACCCAGCGGGCCGCGCTAGCGAAAAGTGGATCCGGTTTTCCGCACGATGCGCTATCCAAGGAGCGGAGCATCGGATCCGATCCCAAAAGTGCAAATCCACTTTTGGGTCCGATGCTCTAACATGGTTGGAGGCGGGCTGCCGGGAGCCATCAATTCAAACCGGTTCAGGGTTTCTTCCCTGATGGGTCAGGGTTTTCCCCAATGGTCAGAGCAGTCGGTGGAGGAGAACCTCAAGGCCTCCGTTATGGGGCCGGGCCTGATTTGCCGCCTGGACCCGGTTCGGCGCATTGTGGAGCGCACCTTGAGAGTGACCACCAGGGCATGGCTGAAGCGAATTGCGGTCGGCACAGGCCTCCTCGTGGCGCTGGCCGCGTGTCTCGTCATCGCCGGCCTCTCGTTCCGGGCCTGGGATGCCCTGCGGGCCCCGCCGCTGGAGCCGTGGCACACCTTCGTGCCTGACGAACCCCATGCGGACGCCATCGACGGTCTCGACTGGGCGGGCTACCTCCAGGTGGAGCAGCGGCTGATGGCCGAGGTGAGGCGGGAGGTCTTCCGCACTCCCGAGGACGGCGCCGCCGTGCCGCTCAGCCGCTATGTCACCGGCAGCCCGGTGGACCCAGGGACCTTCGGAACGGACTGGAATCGATCGTATGTCATGGAGCCTGACGGAGCCCCTGTCGGGGCCGCCGTGTTCCTGCACGGCCTCACGGACGCTCCGTACAGCCTGCGCCATCTCGCGGCCGTCTACCGCGACCACGGCTTCGTCGCCGTCGGCATCCGCCTGCCCGGCCATGGCACCGTCCCCGCGGCCCTCGCCGAGGTGGAATGGGAGGACTGGATGGCGGCCACCCGCTTGGCCGCGCGGGAGGCCATCCGACGCGCCGGCGCGGGCAAGCGGCTTCACGTCGTCGGTTTCTCGAACGGCGGCGCCCTGGCGGTGAAGTATGCCCTGGATGCCATCGCGCGCGACGACCTCCCGCGGCCCGAGCGTCTCGTCCTGCTCTCGCCGATGGTCGGCATCACGGTCTTCGCCCGCTATGCCGGGCTCGCCGGGTTGCCTGCCTTCTTTCCGGCTTTCGCGAGGGCCGCCTGGCTCGACGTGCTGCCGGAGTTCAACCCCTTCAAGTACAACTCCTTCCCCGTCAACGGGGCACGGCAGGCCTACCAGGTCACCCAGGCCCTCCAGGACCAGATCAACCGGGCGACCGCCGACGGCAGCATCGCCGCCCTCCCGCCGATCCATACCTTCCAATCGGTGGCCGACTTCACCGTCAGCACCCGGGCGATCGTGACGAACCTCTATGCACGCCTTCCGCGAAACGGCAGCGAGCTGACGCTGTTCGATCTCAACCGTGCGATCGGGCTGGGGCCCCTGATCGACCGCTCGATGGAGACGATCGTCGCGCGGCTCCTGCCCCCGGTCCCACGCGCCTTCCGCACGACGCTCGTCACCAACGCCGAGCCATCCTCCCTGGAGGCCATCGAACGATCCGTCGAGGAAGGTGCGACGACGGAGGCCGTCGCGCCCATCGGCCTGGCGTTTCCCCCAGCCGCCTTCTCGCTGTCCCATGTCGCCCTGCCGTTCCCGGTGACGGATCCGCTCTACGGCTCGCAGCCGGACAAGACCGAGGGCTTCGGCATCAACCTCGGGGCTCTCACGCCACGCGGCGAACGCGGCGTGCTCGTCGTTCCCCTCGACGCGCTGGTGCGGATCTCCTCGAACCCGTTCTACCCGTATATCGAGCGCAGGGTGGCCGAAGAGATCGACCGGATGCCGCAGCGCCACCACTAGCGCATCGTTGGAGGCGGAAAACCGGATCCACTTTTCCGCACGATGCGCTAGCCGCCGTAAGGCGACACGCAGACCTGCCTCGGCCCGTTCAGGGGCTGGTAGCTGTTGTCCGATACGCGATAGGACTTCCAGCGGTTCTCGCACCAGTTGATATGCGCGGCGCTCAGGCGCACCGGAGCATAGACAGGCGGAGGAGCAACCGCCGGCTGATTGGCGATCGCCCCGCCGATGATGGCTCCGGCAACGAAGGCGGCCGGCGGGAACCACCATCCATTGTACTGGCGATAACCGCGACGGTATTCCCGATACCCGCGATGACCATTGTAGTAGCCCCAGCCATGGCGGTGTTCGAAGCGAGGACGCACAACCCGGCGCTCGTAGCGCGGGTGCTCGACGCGACGATGCTCAACCCGGTTCCGATCGTTATCGCGACGGAACTGCACCTGCTGCAGGCTGACATCTGCAACATCAGGTTTTGCGAAAGGTAAAGGAGCCGCATTCGCAGCAGTTATCGCAGAGCCGAGAACGCCAGCGGCCAAACAGGTCGCAACAATACCAGACACTACTCTCATCATAACTATCTCCGCAGGCACATGGTGAACGCGTTGCCTGCATAGGATTTTGGGCTCAGCCGGTGAACGACAACTGAATGCCGGCATTAAGCTTTGGTAATGTTCAAAAATCCTTCCTGCGATTGTACGGCTGCGTGTGATGCGGCCGGATTCTGGAGGCGGTCCGAAAGAGGATAGCCCGCTCCAACCAGGCGCGATCACCTGCGCTATTTGTTCTGCGACAAAGAACGGCGTCGCCCCACCGCTAAGGTCTTCTCGGCCGGTCGTTCTCCGGTCGTCGAGCAGGGAAGCAAGCGATGAGTGAAGGGCTCAATCTGACCCGCCGCAGCATTCTGGTGGGAGCCGCTGCCAGCGGAGCATTCGTACATGCAACCGCGCCTGGACCGGCGCAGGCGCAGGCCGTCATGAGCAAGGCATCGGCGTCTGATGTCGCCAAGTTGCCGCGAGTCAAGGTGCAGTTGGTCGATCCTCCGTTCGTGCATGCGCATGAACAGGTCGCCACGAGCGGACCGAAGGTCGTCGAGTTCGAAATGACGATCCACGAGAAGAAGATCGTGCTTGATGACGATGGTACCGAGACCTTCGCCTTCACCTTCAACGGCACGGTGCCCGGCCCGCTGATGGTCGTCCATGAGGGCGACTATGTCGAGCTTACGCTGATCAATGCCGCGACGAATGAGATGATGCACAACATCGATTTTCATTCTTCGACAGGAGCCCTCGGCGGCGGAGCGCTGACGGAGGTCAATCCCGGCGAGAAGGTCGTGCTGCGCTGGAAGGCGACCAGACCGGGCGTATTCGTCTATCACTGCGCACCTCCGGGCATGGTTCCCTGGCACGTCACCGCCGGCATGAATGGCGCCATCATGGTGCTGCCGCGCGACGGCCTGAAGGATCACCAGGGCAAGCCTTTGAAGTACGACCGCGTCTATTATGTGGGCGAGCAGGACTTCTACGTGCCGCGCGACGAGAACGGCAAGTTCAAGCGCTACGCCAGCCCCGGCGAGGCC
>Ga0180215_1004569_pt1 | contig 12201 bp, 11 predicted proteins | sample eDN3rd37CBELigBY_FD_128871 | JGI IMG/M metagenome (GOLD analysis project Ga0180215, IMG submission 128871) | Enriched backyard soil microbial communities from Emeryville, California, USA - eDNA 3rd pass 37_C BE-Lig BY (version 2) (version 2) | ecosystem: Environmental > Terrestrial > Soil >...
CGGCAAGATCGGTGAGGCCGACTGCGTGATCGATGGAATCCTGAGGGCGCGTTCGCCCGCCGCCCAGGGCCACGACGGCAACGCCGAGATCGCGCGCCGCGATGCGCTGCACGATCCCCGGGCGCTGCGCGTGGATGGGGCGGATCACGGGGGCGGCCTGCAGGTGCCTGTCATGGCTCGCCACGAAATCCGCGGGCCCGCCGAGAGCCGCCACCATGCGCTGGAACACCTCTGCGGCTTTGCCCGACGAAAGCGCGTCCTCGATCTTCGCACGGGCCTCGACAATATCGGCCGCCAGCTTGCCGAGCACCAGCATCTCGGCGGACAATTCCACCGTCACCTCGTGGAAGCGCCTCTCGCGACGGCGGCCCGTCAGGTAATCGACCGCATAGGCCATCTCCACCGCATTGCCGGCGGCTGAAGCCAGAGGCTGGTTCATGTCGGTCAACAGGGCGCTCGTGGGCAGACCGGCCCCATTGGCCACGAGAACGAGGCTCTCGGCGAGAGCGCGCGCATCCTTCGCATTGTCCATGAAGGCGCCCGAGCCGAACTTCACGTCCATCACAAGGCCCTGAAGACCCGCCGACAGCTTCTTCGACAGAATGGACGCGGTGATGAGATCGATGGATTCCACCGTCCCCGTTACGTCGCGGATGGCGTAGAGCCGTTTATCGGCGGGCGCGAGATCCGCCGTCTGGCCGATGATGGCGCAGCCCACCTCGCGCGTCACGCGGCGGAAGGTGTCGATATCGGGCTGCGTGACATAGCCTGGAATGGAGTCGAACTTGTCGAGCGTGCCGCCCGTGTGGCCGAGGCCGCGGCCGGAGATCATCGGCACGTAGCCGCCGCAGGCCGCAACCGCCGGGCCGAGCGCGAGGCTCACCGTGTCCCCCACGCCGCCGGTGGAGTGCTTGTCAAGCACGGGGCCCGGCAAGTCCCATTGCAGCACCTCGCCCGAGAGCATCATCGCACGCGTCAGCGCCACGCGCTCGGGCACCGAAAGGCCCCGAAAGAAGATCGCCATGGCGAAGGAGGCCGCCTGGCCTTCGGAAACGGAACCCGAGGTCAGTCCATGGATAAAGCTCTCGATTTCGTGCGCCTCGAGAGTTCCGCCGTCGCGCTTGCGGCGGATGATCTCCTGCGGAAGCAGCGCCATGTCAGTAAGCCCCGGTGGCGGCAGCGGCGTCACGTCCGTCGATGGCGGCGGCCAATGCGTCGTAGACGCTGCTCGCGCCGATGCGGAAGGTCTGCGGCGTCGCCCAGCCCGGCCCCATCACGCGCTCCGCAAGATCGAAATAAATCCTCGCATCGGCCACGGAGCGAATGCCGCCGGAGGGCTTGAGGCCCACGGGACGGCCCGACGCCTTGATGGCGTCGAGCATGATTTCAGCGGCCTCCGGGGTCGCCGAAACGGATGTCTTGCCGGTTGAGGTCTTGATGAAATCCGCACCCGCCTCGATGGCCAGGCGGCTTGCCGCCTCGATCAGCGCCGCATCCTTCAGCTCGCCCGTCTCAAGGATGACCTTGAGAAGCCGCCCCTGATCGACGCGGTCGCGCACAGCCTCGACCATCTCCCGCGCAATGGCCTGATCGCCGCGGCGGAGTGCTTCGTAGGGCAGCACGAGATCGATCTCGTTCGCACCGTCGGAGAGCGCTTCCTGCACGTCGTCGGTGACGCGGTCCACGTCTTCGCCTCCAGCCGGAAAGTTCACCACCGTCGCGATGCGCACGGGCGAGCCCCTCAGGATGTCCTGCGCACGCTTGACGAATTGCGGCCAGATGCAGATCGCCGCCACGGGGCCGCGCGGATCGAGTGCCTTCCTGCACAGGGCATCGATCGCCTGATCGGTGCAGTTATCCGTCAGATCGGTGAGATCGAGGCAGCGCAGGGCGCGCTGGGCCATTTCCGCATCGGACATTTTCAAAGCTCCGCGACAAATGAACGAATGAGACGCTTGAATCTTTCAGAAGCCTCCGCCGCCGTGTCCTTGGTTTCCTGGTGCGAGGGCGAAGCGCCCTCGATGCCGGCCGCGAGATTCGTCACGACCGAGAGCGCGGCGACCCGCAGGCCGTAATAACGCGCGAGGATCACCTCCGGCGCCGTGGACATTCCCACGAGATCACCGCCGAGGACCTGCACCATCCTGATCTCGGCGGGCGTCTCGAAACTCGGGCCGGACAGCCAGGCATAGACTCCCTCCGGCAGATCGATGCCGCTCCTTTTCGCTGCGCGCTGAAGAATCTCGCGCAGAGCGGGATCGTAAGCATCGGTCAGCGATACGAAGCGTCCTTCCGTATGATCGCGCAGCAGAGGATTCGCACCGGACAGGTTGAGATGATCGCTGATAGCCACGAGAGAGCCGGGGCGGATCGAGGCGCGCACGGAGCCTGCGGCGTTGGTGGCGACGAGCACCGGAATGCCGAGTTCCCTCACGACGGCGACGGGAAGGCGCATCGCGCCCGCGTCGCCGGTTTCGTAATAATGCGCGCGTCCCTGGAACAGGAGAACGCGCTTTCCTTCGAGCCGGCCCGCCACGAGCCTTCCGGCATGGCCGGAGACGCCGCTTCTCGGGAAATGCGGAATGTCGGCATAGGGAAGGCTCACCGCGTCCGTCGCCTCGTCGGCCAGGGTGCCGAGGCCGGTCCCGAGGACGAAGGCTGCGTCGAAACGGCCGTCGAAACCGCGGGCGCGCACGAATTCGGCGGCCTCCTGAGCGTTCTGCTGCATAACCAGTCCCTTATCTGTCCGTCAGGTTGTCGGGCCCGAACGAGAAGGGCAACAATTCCCCGAGGGTGAAGCTCCTGCGGACGCCCTCCGGGCCCGCGACGTGAATCCTCGTGTCCGGCGCGGCGAACTCGCGGATGCGCTGGCGGCAGCCTCCGCAGGGCGTGCACAGGACATCGCCCTCTCCTATCACGACGATCTCGCCGATGCGGCTCGCACCGCCCGCGATCATCGCGGAAATCGCCCCGGCCTCCGCGCAGGATCCGACCGGATAGGCCGCGTTCTCCACATTGCAGCCGGCGAACACCTCGCCCTCCGGGGTTGCGATGGCGGCCCCCACCTTGAAGCCGGAATAGGGTGCGTAGGCTTTGGCCTGAGCCGCCTTGGCGGCTTCGAAAAGCCTGTCGAGGGAAGCCATGATCAACGCTCCTTCACATAAGGGACGCCCGCCGCGCGCGGCGGGACGGCCTTGCCGATGACGCCCGCGAGCAGGATGACCGTCAGGAGATAGGGCAGTGCCTGGATCACCTGCACCGGCACCTCGCCGATGCCGGGAAGCAGGCGTCCCTGGAGCTGATTGGCGGAGGCATCCAGGAAGCCGAACAGGAAGCAGGCTCCGAGCGCGGGCCATGCCCTCCACTTGGCGAAGATGAGCGCCGCGAGCGCGATGAACCCGCGTCCCGCAGTCATGTTGGGCAGGAAGCCCGCCGCCTGCGCGACGGACAGATAGGTTCCGCCGATCCCGCACAGCACGCCGCCGATAACCACGGCGGCGTAGCGCAGACCCGTCACCGATATGCCTGCGGTATCGACAGCGGCCGGGTTCTCGCCGACGGCGCGAAGGCGCAGGCCGAAGCGAGTGCGGCCGAGAACGAACCAGGTGAGCGGCACTGCGAGCAGCACGACATACACGAGGACGGAATGCCCGAGGAGAATGTCGTCGAAGCGCTGCACACCCTCCAGCGGCGGCGTGCGCCCGCCCTGCCCGTACCACGCATTTCCGACGATGGCGGTCAGCCCGGCGGCCAGCATGTTGATGGCGACCCCCGATACGATCTGGTTGCCGCGCTGGCTGATCGACGCGAAGCCGTGAATGAGGCCGAAGGCGACCGATGCCATGATGCCGAAGGCAAGGCCGATCCACGCGGATTCGAACACGTAGGCCGCTGCTGCGGCGGCGAAGGCCGCCACCAGCATCTTGCCCTCGAGCCCGATATCGACGACCCCGGAGCGTTCGGACCAGAGCCCGGCCAAGCACGCGGCGAGCAGCGGGATCGAAAGACGCAGCGCGGAATCGAGAACCGTCGCGATGATGCCAAGGTCCATGCTCACGCTCCCGCCAGTCTGGGGCGCACCAGCAGATGCGCCACGAGCCGCCGGAAAAGACCGTCCAGCGCGCCTGCGAACAGAATGATGATGCCGCCGATCACCACCACCATGTCGCGGGTGATGTTGGGCTGCTCGAACGCTAGCTCCGCGCCGCCCTGGTAGAGAATGCCGAACAGGAGCGAGGCCAGGATGATGCCGACCGGATGCGCACGCCCCATGAGCGCGACGGCGATGCCGACGAAACCGTAGCCGGAGGTGAACTCCAGCAGCAGGCGGTGCTGGTAGCCCATGAGCTCGTTGACCGCGAGCCCCCCTGCGAGGGCTCCCGACAGCACCATCGCGACGATGATGATGCGCGCGGGCGAAATGCCCGCATAGACCGCGGCCGTGGGATTGGCCCCGACCACGCGGATCGCATAGCCGAGGCGCGAGCGGTAGATGAGCAGCCACACGAGATAGGCGGCGATCAGCGCCAGGACCAGGGTGAGGTTGAGCTGCGAGGACGGAATCGCGACGCCGAACCAGGCGAACGCCTCGTGCATGAACGGAATATGCGAGACATTGGGGAAGGCACGCGTTTCCGGGTTCATGGATTGCGGCTCGCGCAGAACGTTCACGAGAAGGTACACGATCAGCACGCTCGCGAGCCAGTTGAACATGATCGTGGTGATCACGATGTGGCTGCCGCGCCTGGCCTGCAGATAGCCCGGCACCGCGGCCCACGCGGCCCCGAAGGCGGCGGCGGCCAGAATGCCGGCCGGGATAAGAAGGAAACCCGGCAGGAAGGTGAGATTGTTGAGCGCGAGCGCGATGCCCAGGCCCGCCAGGGTCGCTTGGCCCTCCGCGCCGATATTGAACAGGCCCGCGTGATAGGCGACCGCCACGGCGAGCCCGACGAAGATGAAGTCCGTGGCATAGAACAGGGTGAAGCCGAGGCCCTCGCCTGTGCCGAGGCTGCCCTGCAGCAGGTAGCGCGTGGCCGTCAGCGGGTTCTCGCCGATGCTGAGCACCACGAGGCCGGCGATCAGGAATGCCGCCACCACGGAGATGGCGGGCACGAGAATCGTGTCGGCCCATTTGGGCATGTCGATGGGAGCGCTCACGTCAGATGATCCGGCAGGAACAGGTGGCCCCGTTCGTCGAGAGGGAAGAAGGGATTCCAGGCCACCTCCCAGAGGTGCCCGTCGGGATCGGCGAAATAGCCCGAATAGCCTCCCCAGAACACGTCCTGCGGAGGCTTCACGGCGCGCGCTCCAGCGGCGATGGCGCGGGCGTAGACCTCGTCGGCCTCCTGTTTCGAACGCGTGTTGTAGGCAAGCGTGACGGCGGCAAAGCCCGTGGGCCTGTCCTCGACGCCCGCATCCCGGGCGAGATCGGTACGGCCGAACAGGGCGAGGGCGAGACCGTTCGCCTGAAAGAAGGCGACGCCCGGCTGGCTGGCGGATGAGGCCTTCCAGCCCCAGGCTTCGTAGAAGGCGCGCGACGCGCCGAGATCCGAGACGCCGAGGGTGACGAGCGACAATCGCGGCTGCATCAGGCGGCCTCGTCGGTGACGCCGGCCATGAGGAGCCCGAGGTCCTGCTCGTTGGTCTCCGAGGACCTCCGTTCGCCGGTGATCCTGCCGCCGCACATGGTAAGAATGCGGTCGGAGAGATGCATGATCTCCTCCAGCTCCACCGACACGAGCAGGATGCCCACGCCCGCGTCGCGCAGGCCGATGAGACGGCGGTGGATGAACTCAATGGCCCCGATATCGACGCCGCGCGTCGGCTGGCCGACGAGGAGCACCCTCGGATCGCGCTCGATCTCGCGCGCCAGCACGATCTTCTGCTGGTTGCCGCCGGAGAAGTTCGAGGTCTTCAGGCGCGGCGCCTGCGGGCGCACGTCGTATTGCTCCATCTTCCGCGCCAGATCCGCCACGAGGCGGTCATGGTCGAGAAGCGGTCCCGGGCCGAGATGCCGCTCGTGGCTGAAGCCGAGAATGGCGCTCTCGAAAGCCGGGAAGGACGGGACGAGGCCCATGCGCAGGCGATCCTCCGGCACGTGCAGGAGGCCGAGCGCGCGCATCCGGTGCGGATCGTGCTGGGAGGAATGGATTTCGCGCCCTTCGAGGCGAATGGAGCCCAGCGACGGCGGACGCATGCCGGCGATCGCCTCGAGCAGCTCGCTCTGCCCGTTGCCCGCCACGCCTGCGATGCCGACGATCTCGCCCGCATGCACGGTGAGCGAGGCGTCGGCCACGCGCAGCACGCCGCGCGCATCGACGACGGAGAGGTTTCGCACTTCGAGCACCGGCGCGCCGGGCTCCCTTTCAGTCTTCTCCACGCGCAGCAGCACGCGCCGCCCGACCATCAGCTCCGCGAGCTCCGGGGGCGACGTGTTCGCGGTCTCCACGGTCGCCACCATCTCGCCGCGCCGCATGACGGACACGCGGTCGGTGACCGCCATGATCTCGCGCAGCTTGTGGGTGATGAGAATGACGGTCTTGCCCTGTGCTTTGAGCGAGCGGAGCAGCCCGAACAGCGCGTCCGCTTCGGCCGGCGTCAGCACGGCGGTGGGCTCATCGAGGATGAGGATGTCGGCGCCGCGATAGAGGGCCTTCAGGATCTCGACGCGCTGCTGCAGCCCGACGGAGAGTTCGCCGACGACGGCGTCCGCGTCGATGTCGAGGCCGTAATCCCTGGCGAGGCGAGCAAGTTCCTTGCGGACCTTGGCCTCGCCCGCGCGCAGCATGGCGCCGCCTTCGGCGCCGAGCATCACGTTCTCGACCACGGTGAGCGGCTCGACCAGCATGAAGTGCTGGTGAACCATGCCGATCCCCGCCCCGATCGCATCGTTGGAGGAGCGGATCCGGACCGGCGCTCCGTTCACGCGGATCTCGCCGGAATCCGCCTCGTAGAAGCCGTAGACGATCGACATGAGGGTCGATTTTCCGGCACCGTTCTCGCCGACGATGCCGTGGATCGTGCCGCGCTCCACACTCAGGTTCACGTCCTTGTTGGCATGAACGGCGCCGAAGCTCTTGTTGATGGCGATGAGTTCAATGGCGGAAGACATCGGCCTCTTGGGGTTGTCCGGCGCGGCAAAGCCGCCGGATCTTATCGGAAAACGCCCGAACCTGAAAACGGAAACGGCCGCAGGCCTTTCTCGGGAAAGCCTGCGGCCGGATCGAAGCCTCAGCCTACATCGGGCACTTGGAATCCGACATGTAGTCGTGAACCTTGATGGCGCCGGACTTGATGTCGGCGGCGGCCTTGTCGGCGGCTTCCTGCATCTCGGCGCTGATCAGCGGCTTATTGTTGTCGTCGAGCGCCCAGGCCACGCCGTCTTCCGCGAGGCCGAGCACCTGGATCCCGCCCTGGAAGGAGCCCTTCTTGGCCTGATCGAAGGCGTTGTAGGTGGCGACATCCACGCGCTTGACCATGGAGGTCAGCACCTTGCCCGGGTGCAGGCCGTTCTGGTTTGAATCGACCCCGATGCCGAGCTTTCCCGCATCCGCGGCTGCGCGCAGCACACCCACGCCCGTGCCGCCCGCCGCATGGTAGATCACGTCCGCGCCGCGGCTGATCTGGCCCTTGGCGAGTTCGCCGCCCTTCACCGGATCGTTCCAGGCCGCACCCGTGGTGCCCGTCATGTTCTGGAACACCTCGGCGTCCTTGTTGGCGTATTTGACGCCCTGGACGTAGCCGCAGGCGAACTTGCGGATGAGCGGGATGTCCATGCCGCCCACGAAGCCGACCTTGCCGGTCTTCGAGGCCTTGGCGGCCAGCAGGCCCACCAGGAACGAGCCCTCGTGCTCCTTGAACACGATGGATTGCACGTTCGGCTTCTCGACCACGGCGTCGATGATGGCGAACTTGATGTTCGGGAATTCCTCCGCGACCTTCTTCAGCGCGGTCTCCTGGCTGAAGCCGACGGCCACGATCGGCGAATAGCCGTCCCGGGCGAAGCGGCGCAGGGCCTGCTCGCGCTGGGCGTCGTTCTGCGGCTCGAAATCGCGGTACTCGGTGCCGGTGTCCTTCTTGAACTTCTCGGCGCCCATGTGAACGCCCTCGTTGAAGGACTTGTCGAACTTGCCGCCCAGGTCGTAGACGACGGCGGGCTTGAAATCGGCCTGCTGCGCGAAGGCCGCCGAAGCGGAGAAGGCGAGGCCCGCGAGCGCGAGACCGAACTTGGTGACTGTCATCGGCATTGTTCCCTGTCTGTCGCCGGATTTTAACGTCCGGTTGCCCCGTGACGATGGCATGGGAAGGGTCACGACGCCAAGATCCCTGTCAAGTCACAATGTTACTTTCCTTCAGGCAGCAGTTGATAGCTGAAGGGTTGGCGTTAAGGTCGCTCCATGACTCTCGCACCCGATGAAATCGACCGCTATGCCCGCCACCTGGTCCTCAAGGACGTGGGCGGGCCGGGCCAGCTGAAGCTCAAGAATTCCCGCGTCCTCGTGATCGGCGCGGGAGGCCTGGGGGCTCCGCTGATCCAGTACCTCGCAGCGGCGGGGGTGGGCGCCATCGGCCTTGTGGACGACGACGTGGTGTCCCTCTCCAACCTGCAGCGGCAGGTGATCCACGGAACCCCCGATCTCGGCTCCTCGAAGGTGGACAGCGCTGCCAGGGCAATCCTGCGCCTAAACCCTCACGTTACGGCAGAGTCGCACGACCTGCGCCTCACCCCCGAGAATGCCTGCGCGCTGATCCGCCGCTACGACATCGTGGCCGACGGCTCCGACAATTTCGAGACCCGCTACGCGGTATCGGATGCCTGCTTTTACGAGGAAAAACCCCTGGTCACGGCGGCATTGGGGCAGTTCGACGGTTCCCTGACGACGATCAGGGCTCATGAGACGGGCCCCGACGGCAGGCCGAACCCGACCTATCGCTGCCTGTTCCCCGCCCCGCCTCCCCCGGGCGCGATCCCCACCTGCCAGGAAGCCGGCGTGCTGGGTGCTCTGGCGGGCGTCATGGGGAGCCTGATGGCGATGGAGGTGATCCGCGAGATCGTGGGCTTCGGGGAAAGTCTCGTCGGGCGGCTCCTGATGGTCGATGCGCGTTCCATGCGCTTCGACACGATCCGCTATGGCTGGGACGAGGGGAATCCGTTGAACGGCAGGAAACCGGCGGGCGCGGCCTGAGCCGCGCCCGGATCGTCATGGCCGGGCCTGTCCCGGCTATCCACGTCTTTGGGCAGCGCCATGCGAAGACGGCCCCCGGATCAAGTCCGGGGTCGGCGGCGGGGCTTATCCCCGCAGCACCGCGCCGGTCTTCTTGGAGACCTCGGCGACGATCTTGGCCGTGACGGCCTCGATCTCCGTGTCGGTCAACGTCTTCTCCATAGGCTGGAGGGTCACGGCGATGGCCACGGACTTCTTGTCCGGGTCGATGCCGGTGCCCTCGTAGACGTCGAACACGTCGACGCCCACGATCAGCTGACGCTCCGCTCCCTGCGCGGCCTTCACGATGTCACCCGCTGCCACGTCGCGGCCGACCACGAAGGCGAAGTCGCGGGTGAGCGGCTGGAAGTCGGGCAGGTTCAGCTTCGGCTTCATCTTGGTGGGCTTGGCCTTCGGCGGCACGAGCGCATCGAGGTCGAGTTCGAAGGCCACCAGCGGACCCTTCAGGTCGAGGGCCTTGAGGATCTTGGGATGAACCTCTCCGAAAGCGCCCACGACGTTCTTCGGCCCGAACCGCAGCGTGCCCGAGCGGCCGGGATGGAACCAAGCGGGGCCGCCAGGAACGATCTGGAGGCCGCCGGCCGGGATGCCGAGCGCCGCCAGCAGGGCCAGCACATCCGCCTTGGCGTCGAAGGCATCGACGCTCTCGGCTCCGCCGTCCCAATGGCGCCCGACGCCCTCGGCCCTGGCCGTTCCGCGACGGACGGCGGCCGCCTTGACCGACTGGCCTTCGGGCTCGTCCGACGCGAAGGTCTGGCCGACCTCGAACAGCGCCACGTCGCCATAACCCCGGTCCGCGTTGCGCTGCGCGGCCTTGAGCAGGCCCGGCAGCAGGCTCGGACGCATGTCGGAGAGCTCCGCCGCGATCGGATTGGCGAGCGCCAGGCGCGCATCGCCTCCGCCGAAGAGCTCGGCCTCGTCCTTCGAGATGAAGGACCAGGTGACGGCCTCCACCAGCCCGCGGGTGGCCAGGGCGCGCCGCGCGAGGCGCGTGCGTTTCTGGATCAGCGTGAGGATCGGCTTGACGACGGCGGCTTCGAGGCGCGGCAGCGGCTGCGGCTCGATGCGGTCGACACCGGCGATGCGGATGACCTCCTCAACGAGATCCGCCTTGCCCTCGATGTCGGGACGCCAGGACGGCGGAACGACGTTCACGCGCTCACCGGAACCCTGAACCTGGAAGCCGAGTTTCTTGAGGATTTCCTCGGATTCGGCGGGCTTCACGTCGAGGCCCGACAGGCGCGGAACCTCGCTCCAGGGGAACGCGATCACCCGTGTGGTGTCCGGCACCTGGCCCGCCACCACGGCCTCGCTCGGCTCGCCGCCGCAGAGATCGACGACCAGCTTGGTCGCGAGGTCGAGGCCCGGCAGGGTGAAGGCCGGATCGATGCCGCGCTCGAAGCGGTAGCGCGCATCGGTGATGATGCCGAGCTTGCGGCCCGACTGCGCGATGTTCACAGGATCCCAGAGCGCGGATTCGATCAGCACGTCGGTGGTGCTCTCGTCCGAGCCCGAGTGCTCGCCGCCCATGATGCCGGCGATGGATTCGACGCCGCTCTCGTCGGCGATCACCACGGTGCCGGAATCGAGCCTGTAGGTGCGCCCGTCGAGGGCCAGCACCTCCTCGCCGTCCTTGGCGCGTCGAACGGTGAGGCTGCCCTTCACCTTCTTGAGGTCGAACACGTGCAGCGGGCGGCCGCGGTCGAAGGTGAGATAGTTGGTGATGTCGACAAGCGCGTTGATCGGGCGAAGGCCGATGGAGAGCAGGCGGCGCTGCATCCATTCCGGCGACGGCCCGTTCTTCACGCCGCGCACGAGGCGCAGGGCGAAGGTGGGGCACAGCTTCGCGTCCTCGCCCGAGAAATCGAGCGTCACGGAGACCGGGCAGGCCCCCTGGCCCTGAATGGCCGGGACGTCGCCGTTCTTGAGCGTGCCTAGGCCGGCCGCCGCGAGATCGCGTGCGATGCCGTAGATCGAAGTGCAGTCGGGACGGTTCGGCGTGAGGTTGATCTCGATCACCGGATCGTCGAGGCCCGCGTAAGCTGCGTAAGGCGTGCCGACCGGCGCGTCCTCCGGCAGTTCGATGATGCCGTCGTGATCATCCGAGATTTCAAGCTCGGCGGCCGAGCACAGCATGCCGGCGCTCTCGACGCCGCGGATGGTGCCGACGCCGAGCGTGATGTTCTTGCCCGGGATGTAGGTGCCGGGAGGCGCGAACACGCTCTTCATGCCGGTGCGGGCGTTCGGGGCGCCGCAGACGACCTGGATGGGCTGGCCCGTGCCGGTATCGACCATGCACACGCGAAGCCTGTCGGCATTCGGATGCTGCTCCGCCGAGATCACATAGGCGTTGATGTAGGCCCCAAGGGTCTTCGCCTTGTCCTCCACGTCTTCGACCTCGAGGCCGATGCGCGTGAGCGTTTCCACGATCTCGTCGAGGGAGGCCGTGGTCTCAAGATGATCCTTGAGCCAGGAGAGGGTGAATTTCATGTTTGCTCTCCTTGCTTTACGCCGTCAGGCCGCCGATGAGGGACGGGATGTCGAGCGGGCGGAAGCCGTAATGGTTCAGCCAGCGCACATCCGCCTCGAAGAACGGGCGCAGGTCCGGCATGCCGTATTTCAGCATCGCGATGCGGTCGATGCCCATGCCCCAGGCGAAGCCCTGGTACTCGTCCGGATCAAGTCCGCAATTCTTCAGCACGTTCGGATGGACCATGCCGCAGCCGAGGATCTCGAGCCAGTCATTGCCCTCGCCGAAGCGGATCTCGCCGCCCTTTCGGGAGCACTGGATGTCCACTTCCGCGGACGGCTCGGTGAAGGGGAAGAAGGACGGGCGGAAGCGCATCTTCACCTGGTCGACCTCGAAGAAGGCCTTGCAGAACTCTTCCAGGATCCATTTCAGGTGCGCGATGTTGGCCTGCTTGTCGATGACGAGGCCCTCCACCTGGTGGAACATCGGCGTGTGGGTCTGGTCCGA
>Ga0180215_1004571_pt1 | contig 12198 bp, 15 predicted proteins | sample eDN3rd37CBELigBY_FD_128871 | JGI IMG/M metagenome (GOLD analysis project Ga0180215, IMG submission 128871) | Enriched backyard soil microbial communities from Emeryville, California, USA - eDNA 3rd pass 37_C BE-Lig BY (version 2) (version 2) | ecosystem: Environmental > Terrestrial > Soil >...
CGCCGTCTTGCCGACGCCCGGCTCGCCGATGAGCACGGGGTTGTTCTTGGTGCGCCGCGACAGGACCTGCATCACCCGCTCGATCTCGCGCTGGCGGCCGATGACCGGGTCGAGCTTCTTGTCGCGGGCGAGCGTGGTGAGGTTGCGGCCGAACTGGTCGAGGACGAGGGAGCCCTGCTGCTGCTCGGAGGCGGGGCTGCTGGCCGTGCCACCGGCGGGCGCGGCCTCCTTGCCCCCCTGCGGGCCCTGGTAGCCCGAGAGCAGCTGGATGACCTGCTGGCGCACCCGGGACAGGTCGGCGCCCAGCTTCACCAGCACCTGCGCGGCGACGCCCTCGCCCTCGCGGATGAGCCCGAGGAGGATGTGCTCGGTGCCGATGTAGTTGTGGCCGAGCTGCAGGGCCTCCCGCAGGGAGAGCTCGAGCACCTTCTTGGCCCGGGGGGTGAAGGGGATGTGGCCGGAGGGGGACGAGCCGCCCTGGCCGATGATCTCCTCGACCTGGCTGCGCACGGCCTCGAGCGAGATGCCGAGCGACTCGAGAGCCTTCGCCGCCACGCCCTCACCCTCGTGGATCAGCCCGAGCAGGATGTGCTCCGTGCCGATGTAGTTGTGGTTGAGCAGGCGCGCTTCCTCCTGCGCCAGCACGACCACCCGTCGGGCTCGGTCGGTGAAGCGTTCGAACACCTGGATCCGCCTTCCGAAGAGCGGGGGAACAGTAGGTCGAGTCTACCCGTGGGCCTGGGGAACGCACCGTCGAGCGGGCCACCCCCAGCCCCTCCCTTGTCGGCCGCCACCTGGGCGTTTGGAGCGCGGACCACAAGGATGCCCGAAGGGGCGGCGGATTCCCCGCGTGGAGGCGCCCTCCCCTAACCTCCGGGGCCGTGGCCGGGTCGTCGTCGCTCCTCGAGCTGCCCGGCATGGGCGAGCAGCTGCAGCGGGTCGAGGAGGCCCTGCGGGCGTCGGTCCGCACCGACGACGACTTCCTCACCGAGCTGGCCAGCCACCTGATCAAGGCGGGGGGCAAGCGCCTGCGCCCCGCGGCGGCGGTGGCCGCGGCGGCCGTGGGCGGGAGGCCCACCACCCACGAGGTGGTCCTGGGCGGCGTGGCGGTGGAGCTGGTCCACCTGGGCTCGCTCTACCACGACGACGTCATCGACGAGGCCACCACCAGGCGGACCGTGGAGAGCGTCAACGCCCGCTGGGGCAACCTCCGGGCCATCCTGGCCGGCGACTTCCTCCTGGCCAGGGCGTCGGAGATCGCCGCCGGCCTCGGCACCGAGGTGGCCGGCCTCCTGGCCAACACCATCAGCCGCCTGTGCGAGGGCGAGGTCCGCGAGCTGCAGGCCATGTTCGACCCGGACCGCACCGAGGAGGCCTACCTCCGCTCCATCGAGGGCAAGACGGCCGCCCTGTTCTCGTCGGCCTGCCGGATCGGCGCCATCGTCGAGGGGAGCCTCGACCGGCCGACCATCGACGCCCTCACCGAGTACGGCCGCTGCCTCGGGATCGTGTTCCAGATCGTCGACGACGTGCTCGACATCACCCGCACCGAGGCCGAGCTGGGCAAGCCCGCCGGGCACGACCTGGAGGAGGGCGTCTACACGCTCCCGGTCATCCGCACGCTGGCCCGCCACGACGACGACGGCGAGTTGCGCGGCCTCCTCGGCCGCCCCCTCACCAGCGCCGAGCGGGACAAGGCCCTGGGCCTCGTGCGGACCCGCGACGGGGTGGCCGAGGCGGTCACCGCGGCGCGCGAGTGGGCCGACCGGGCCGGCGCCGCGGTGGCGCCCCTGCCCGACGGCGACGCCGTGCGGGTGCTGCGCCAAGCGGCGCAGGACCTCGTCGACGGGCTGCTGCTGCGCTGACCTTCCCCGTTCAGGTGGCTTCCGGGCGCAGCGTCGGGAACAGCACCACGTCGCGGATGGTCGTGACGTCGGCCAGCAGCATGATCAGCCGGTCGATGCCGATGCCGAGCCCGCCGGTGGGCGGCAGGCCGTACTCCAGCGCCCGCAGGTAGTCCTCGTCGACGCTCATGGCCTCGTCGTCGCCGGCTGCCTTCTCGGCCGCCTGGGCCTCGAAGCGGGTCCGCTGCTCGTCGGGGTCGGTCAACTCGCTGAAGGCGTTGCAGAGCTCGCGCCCGGCCACGATGGCCTCGAAGCGCTCGACCAGGCCCGGCCGGCTGCGGTGGTCGCGGGCCAGGGGCGACACCTCGAGCGGGTAGTCGAGCACGAACACCGGGCCCCACAGCGTGGCCTCGGTGGTCTTCTCGTAGATCTCGAGCACCACCTTGCCGGGCCCGTAGGACGGCTCGACGGGCACGCCGAGGTCGGCGGCCACGCGGCGCAGCTCCTCCAGCGGCTGGTCGACCTCCACGCGCACCCCGGTCTGCTCCTCGACCAGGTCGCTGAGCGTCGCCCGCCGCCACGGCGGCGTGAGGTCGAGGGCCCGCCCGTCGTAGGTGAGCTCGGTGGTGCCACGCAGCTCCCGGGCCAGGTGAGCCACGAGCTCCTCGGTGAGCTGCATCATGTCGCCGTAGTCGGCGTAGGCCTCGTACAGCTCGAGCATCGTGAACTCGGGGTTGTGCCGTGGCGAGAGCCCCTCGTTGCGGAAGACCCGGGCGAGCTCGAACACCTTCTCGAAGCCACCCACCACGAGCCGCTTCAGGTACAGCTCGGGCGCGATGCGCAGCGCCATGTCGACGTCGAGGGCGTTGTGGTGCGTGAGGAACGGCCGGGCGATCGCGCCGCCTGCGACGCTCTGCAGGACCGGCGTCTCCACCTCCACGAAGCCGCGGTCCTCGAGCCAGCGCCGGATCAGCGAGACGGCGCGGCTGCGGAGCTGGAACGTGCGCCGGGCCTCCTCCGTGACCCACAGGTCGACGTAGCGCTGGCGGAAGCGGGTGTCGGTGTCGGTGAGGCCGTGCCACTTGTCGGGGAACTGCCGGCGGGCCTCGGCCAGTAGCACCCACTCGTCGACCTTGACCGACACCTCGCCGCGGCGCGTCTTCATCACCGTGCCCCGCACGCCGATCCAGTCGCCGAGCGACAGCTCGGTGAACGCCTCGTAGTCGGGCGTGCTGTTGGCCGGCGCGAAGAGCTGCACCCGCCCGCTCGAGTCCTGCAGCGTGCCGAAGGCCAGCTTGCCCTGCACCCGCCGGAGCATGAGCCGGCCGGCCACGCTCACCTCGACGTCGGTCTCGGTGCCGGGCTCCAACGACGCGAACCCGTCGTGGACGGCGGCGGCGTCGTGCGTGCGGTCGAAGCGGTAGGGGGGCGCCACCCGGCCGACGCTACCGGCCGGGCTCAACCCAGCTCGATCTGGTTGCGCTCCCACACGAGCCGCAGGCCGTGCAACGTGAGGAACGGCTCGTGGTAGGCCACCTGCGAGGTGTAGGGGAGGATGAACGGCGCGATGCCGCCGGTGCCGACGACGGTCACGTCCTCACCGAGCTCGGCGCGGAAGCGCGTGCAGATCCCGTCGACCATGGCGGCGAAGCCGTACACGGCGCCGGAGAGGATGGAGTCGGCGGTGCTGCGCCCGATGACCTCGCGCGGCTCCACCAGCTCGACGCGGCGGAGCCCGGCGGCGCGGGTGAAGAGGGCTTCGAGGCTCAGCTCGATGCCGGGGAGGATGGCGCCGCCGAGGAACTCTCCCTTGGCCGACACCGCGTCGACGGTGGTGGCAGTGCCGAAGTCGACCACCACCACGGGCCCGCCGTAGAGGTCGAAGGCGCCGACCGCGTTGGCGATGCGGTCGGCACCGGCCTCGTTCGGGTTGCGGTAGAGGACGGGCATGCCCGTGCGCACGCCGGGCCCGACCACCACCGGGCGCACGCCGAGGTAGCGCCCGGCCATGGTCCGCAGCGCGGCGGTGATGCGGGGCACGACCGACGAGACGACGAAGCCGCGGATGGTGTCGTCGAAGCCCAGCCCGTGGAAGGCGAGCAGCTCCTGCAGCACCAGGGCCCACTCGTCGCCGGTGCGGCCGCCGTGCGAGGAGAGCCGCCAGTGGTCGACGAGGTCCTCGTCGGGGCGCCGGGTGCGCTGGTCGGAGAACAGCCCGATGCTCGTCTGGGTGTTGCCGACGTCGACGGCGAGGAGCATCGGGGCCGCCGGCTCAGCCCAGGCCGCGGTTGTCTTGCTTCAGGGCCGTGTCGACCCCGAGCGCGGACGCGATCACCAGCGACCGCAGCGGCTCCTCGAGCTGGCGGTGGATGTGCACCACGTAGTTGTCGGCCGTGGTGAACATGGTCTTGGCCAGGCCTTCCCAGGTCTTCGTGATCCGGCCCACCTCGGTGCCGGAGGCGTCCTGCAACGACCAGTTCCACGCCCGCCAGTTCTCGCCGCGGATGTGGCCCACCACCTGCCCGCCGGCCTCGTAGGCGAAGTGGATCTTGCCGATGACGTTCTGCTGGACGATGCGGCCGATCTCGTGGCCCGAGCCATCGCCCACGATGACCGTGGACTTCATGATCTTGGCGGGCCGCGTGAGGGTGAGCAGCACGTTGCCGTGCAGGTCGGCCACCTGGAGCTTGTGGGTGAGGAACTGGTCGACCGAGCCCAGGAGGCGCAGCGCCTTCTTCACCGCCGACTGGCCCACCTGGCGGACGGCCGCCACCTGCGTGCCGTTGGCGTCGAAGACGGCGTACTCGTTCTGCAGCTCGATCAGCTTGACCTTCTGGTTGACGACCAGCACCGGCTCGGTGAAGAGCGACCCGGTGCCGGCCGCCGAGGCCTCGGGCCCCAGCCCGGCGCCGCGGTGGCCGCCGGCGCGCACCTGCTCCTGGATCTTGGCCGGGTCGTGCTTCACCCGCGGCAGGTAGGTGCCCTCGGGCACCGCGTCGACCGACTGGCGGCCGTGGTCCGACACGTGCTCGCCCCAGCGCACGCCGTCCCAGTAGCGGAGCTCGTGCCGCCCGTAGGGGTCGGGGTACCAGCCCTGCGGAGGAGGCGGGGCGGAGAGGGCGTCGTCGGTCATGGGCCGGCAGGGTACCGGTGGGCGTGCACGCCGAGGTTGTCGATCAGCCGGGCGCGACCGAAGCGCACCGCCGCGAGGAGGCGCAGCTCGCCCTCCAGCGGGTCGACGGGTTGGAGGGTGGCCGCGTCGACGATCTCGGCGTAGTCGAGCCGGGCCAGTGGCTCGGCTTCGATCGTGCGCCGCATGAGGTCGCGCACCGCGGCCGGGCTCCGCTCCCCCGCCTCGACGAGGGCCGCGCCCTCGCGCAGGGCCTTGGCCACGACGGGCGCGGCGGCCCGCTCCTCGGCCGTGAGGTAGGCGTTGCGGCTCGACAGGGCGAGGCCGTCGGGCTCGCGCACGGTCGGGCAGCCCACCACCTCCACGGGGAAGTTCAGGTCCTCGGCCATGCGGCGGATGACCGCCAGCTGCTGCCAGTCCTTCTCGCCGAAGTAGGCGCGGCACGGGCCGGCGAGGTGGAAGAGCTTGGCGACCACCGTGGCGACGCCGTCGAAGTGGCCCGGCCGGCTGGCGCCCTCCAGCGGCTCGGACACGCCCTCGACCCTCACCCGCGTCAGGGCGGGGCGCGGGTACATCTCCGCGACGGGCGGCGCGAAGGCCACTGCCGCGCCCACCTCGGCGACCATGGCCACGTCGGCGTCGAGCGTGCGCGGGTACGCGTCGAGGTCCTCGCTCGGCCCGAACTGCAGCGGGTTCACGAAGATGCTGACGGCCACGACGTCGCAGTCGGCCACGGCCCGCTCCACCAGCGAGCGGTGGCCGGCGTGGAGGGCGCCCATCGTGGGCACGAAGCCGACCGTGGCACCGCGGGCCCTGGCCCCGTCGAGCTCGGCGCGCAGCTCGGCGATGGTGTGCACCAGCTTCACGGGCTTCACGGGCTTCACGAGCCGGCATCCTGCTCGCGGGCCAGCCGGTCGGCCAGCGCCACCATCGCGTCGTAGGCGGCCAGCTCGTCCGGCGGCAGCACGGCGCGGTGGCGCTCGACCGTGTCCCAGTCGCCGCGGGCGACCGGCCCGGTGAGCGCGGCGCCCGGCCCGAGCTCGGCGACGTTGTCGACGGTGCCGCGCACGAGATCGAGGAAGGCGGCCATGGGCACGCCGATGCCCGCGGCCACCCGCTCCACCTGGCCGAGGAGCGCCACGAGGTGGTTGGAGGCGATGCAGGCCGCGGCGTGGTAGCGGGCGCGGGCCGGGTCGGGCACCTCGATGGTGCGGCCGTCGAGGGCGGCCACCGCGTCGCGCACCAGCGGGTCGCCGGCCACCGCCCACCACGCGCCCCGCAGCCGGGCCGCAGCCTGGCCTTCGGACGGCAGGGCCACCAGGGGGTGCAGCGAGCCGCAGCGTGGGTGGCGGCCGAGCACGTCGAGGCCGAGCGCGCCGCTCATGTGCGCCACGACCGTGCCGACGTCGGGTGTCACGGCCGCGGCCACCTCGGCGATGGACCGGTCGGGGGTGGCGACGACGAGGAGGTCGACCTCCGCGCCGGCGTCGGCCAGGTCGTCGCCGCGGCCCCGCGGCGGCAGGACCTCCCAGCCGGCGTCGGCCAGCGCCTGCGACAGCGCCCGCCCGGCGCGGCCGGGCCCGATCACGCGCATGGACGGCATCAGGTCAACGGCCCGACGCGGACGATCCCGGTGGTGTCGACGCGGTCGCGCCAGCCGGACGGGACGACGTCGGCGCCCACCTCCTCCAGCGGCGCGAGCACGAAGGCCCGTTCGTGCATGCGAGGGTGCGGGACCTGGAGGTCGTCGTCGTCGACGGTCTCGCCCTCCACCCACAGCACGTCGACGTCGAGCGTGCGCGGCCCCCAACGCTCCTTGCGCACCCGCTCGGCCGCGGCCTCCAACCGGCGGCACTCCTCGAGCAGCTCCCGGGGCGACCGCACCGTCCGCAGGCGCACCACGAGGTTGAGGTACGGCCCCTGCCCCTCCGGCCCGCCGACGGGCGCGGTCTCCCACACGCTCGACACGGCCTCGACGTCGGGCAGGGCCCGCACGGCGTCGCGCAGGTAGGCGAGGCGGTCGCCGAGGTTGGAGCCCAGGCCGAGGAACGCCCGGCGAGGCGCGGGCACGGGCGCGGGCGCGGCGCCGCTCACGCGCGGGTGCGGCGCAGCGTCACCGCCGCGGTGGCCACGTCGTGCGGGACCGGCGGGCGCAGCTTGCGCACGGTGACCTGCACCGCGAGCACCCGGTCGACGGCGAGCAGCTCCTCGGCGATGCGGGCCGCCACCCGCTCCAGGAGCTGGGGCTGCTCGGTGGTGACGACGCGCTCGGCCCGCGCGACGAGGTCGCCGTAGTCGAGCGTGTCGGCGAGCGCGTCGCTGCGGCCGGCCGCGCTGAGGTCGGCCTCCACGTCGAAGTCCACCTCGAAGGGCTGGGCCCGCTCACGCTCCTCGGGCAGCACGCCGATCACGCCGAGGGCGCGCAGGCCCCGCACCTCGATCCGGTCGGCCACCGCGCTCAACCCAGGTCGCCGGCCAGGCTCACCAGCGACCGCCCCACCGGGCCCATCTGCCGGTGGGTGATCTGCTCGACGATGGCCACCGCCTGCGGGCTGTGGGGCACCATCCCGCTCCACAGCAGGTAGCCGGCCACCACGCCGGCGACCCGGTCGCCGACCTCCTCCTGGTGCACCACCACCTTGCGGTGCGCGCCGGTGAGCGCCCGCAGCTCGGGGAACAGCTCCTTCAGCACCTTGCGGGGGTCGTCCTGCGGGCCGAAGGGCCGGTGCAGGTAGGTGACGCCGAGCTCGTCGTAGTTGTGGAGGTTGTGCGGCGAGGGGATCAGCGACACCACCTGGTCGAAGCCCTGCTCGCGGATCCAGATGATCTCCTCCTGGCGGCGCACCCGGCGGTGGTTGGCGCCGTAGCCGCCGGGCCGCTCGCACACCGCGAGGCGGTCCTTGATGATCCACGCGAAGTTCCGGGGCTGGATGCCCTGCGCCCACTTCCCCTTGGCCCGGCTCACGACGCCCCCACCAGCTCGCGGGCGTGCACGGTGGGCGCCACGTCGTGGACGCGGACCATGGCCACGCCGTGGGTGAAGCCCCACACCGCGGTGGCCAACGACCCTTCGACGCGGTCGTCGGGCGGCACGGGATCGCCGTCCTCGCTCGGCGGCACCCGGCGGTCGCTGGCGGCCAGCAGGCGCCCGAGGAACGTCTTGCGGCTCGTGCCGAGCAGCACCGGGAAGCCCGTGGCGACGAGCTCGTCGAGGTGGGCCAGCAGGGCCACGTTGTGCTCGAGGCGCTTGGCGAAGCCGATGCCCGGGTCGATCCACACCCGCGGCACCCCCGCGGCCTGCGCCTCGGTGGCCCGCTCGACCAGCCAGTCGCGCACCTCACCCACGACGTCGTCGTAGTGCGCCATGGCCTGCATGGTGCGGGGATCGCCGCGCGAGTGCATGGCGACCCACTCCGCACCGGCGGCCGCGGCCACCGGCCACAGCGCGCCCGACACGTCGTTCAGGATCGACGCCCCCGCGGCCAGCGCCGCCTCGGCGACGCGGGCGCGGCGCGTGTCGATCGACAGCCGGCAGGTGCCGGCCAGCGCCTCCAGCACGGGCAGCACCCGGGCCAGCTCCACGTCCTCGGGGACGGGCTCCGCGCCGGGGCGCGTGGACTCACCGCCGACGTCGATCACGTCGGCGCCCTCGGCGAGCAGGGCCCGGGCGTGCTCCACCGCCGCGGACGGCTCGGACCACCGACCCCCGTCGGAGAAGGAGTCGGGGGTGACGTTCACCACCCCCATGACCAGAGGCCGCATCGGGTCGCAGGTTACGTCACCCGTGACCGGTCTCCGCGCCCTGGTAGCGGCGGATGTCGCTGAGGTGGCGCCACTGCTGGGCCGCGTCGAGCCCGTAGCCGACCACCCAGACCCGGGGCACCTCGAAGCCGACGTAGCGCACGCCGTCGCTCCCCCCGGGGGCCAGCGCGCCCTCGCGCACCAGCAGGGCGCAGACCTCGAGCGAGGCCGGGTTGCGGGCCAGCAGGTACTTCCGCAGGTACGAGAGGGTGAGGCCGCTGTCGACGATGTCCTCCACGAGGATCACGTCGCGGCCCTCGAGGTCGAGGTCCAGGTCCTTGACGATGCGCACCACGCCGCTGGAGCGGGTGGCGTTGCCGTAGGAGGCCACGGCCATGAAGTCGACCTCGACCGGCGTGTGGATGGCGCGCACGAGGTCGGCCAGGAAGACGAAGGCGCCCTTCAGGACGGCCACCAGCAGGGGGCGACGGGCCTCGTAGTCGGCGGTGATCGCCGCGCCGAGCTCGGCCACCCGACGACGCAGGTCGTCCTCCCCGACGAGCACCTCACCGAGGTCGGGGTGGGGCGGGGTCACGTGCGGCGACGCTACCCGACCAGGCGGAGGCGGTTGGCGTGGCGCTCCACCCGGCGGCCACCGACCACCTCCGCCGCCCTCGCCTCGCCCCTGGCCACGGCCAGGACCCGCTCCACCGAGGCGGCGTCGGGCGGGTGCTCGCCCCGCAGCCAGGCCCGCACCGCCCGGCGGGCCAGCGGGGCGGGCGCGGCGGCCAGCGCCTTGGCGTCGGTGGGGTCCATCGCCGCGGCCAGCTCGTCGAGGAGGGCGGCGTCGTCGCGCAGGAGGTCCGCTTGGCGGGCGAGCACCGCAGCCACGTCGCGGCCGGCCACGTCGTCGAGCAGCGGGAGGACCTCGTGGCGGATGCGGTTGCGGCGCATCGCCGGGTCGAGGTTCGACGGGTCGCGCACCGGCTCCAGGCCACAGGCCCGGCACAGCGCCTCGGTGTCGGCCCGGCGCAGGCCGAGCAGCGGATGGCGACCCGGGCCCATGGCGGCCAGGCCGTCGAGGCCCGCGCCGCGCAGGAGGTTGAGCAGGACGGTCTCGGCCTGGTCGTCGGCGGTGTGGCCGGTGAGCACATCGGGGGGCAGCGCGGCGAAGCGGACCGCTCGGGCCCGGGCTTCGAGGTTGGGGCCCGGCGCGACGGGCGCCCGCACGGCGCGGAAGCGGGCGCTGAACCGGGTCGCGGCGGCGGCCACGACGTCGGCCTCGTCGGCGGACCCGGGGCGGAGCGCGTGGTCGACGTGCACGGCGGTGACGTCGAGGCCTGCCTCCACGGCCAGCACGAGCAGGGCCAGGGAGTCCGGCCCGCCCGACACCCCGCAGGTGACGGCGCTGCCCGGCGGCGGGAACCGGCAGCGGCCCAGCAGGTCGGCGGGGCGCGGCCCGTGGCCGTCGCGGTCGCCGTCGGCGCTGTCGCCGGCCCTGTCAGCGCTCAGCTGGCTCGGGCCCGGCGGGCCGGCTCCACCCGTTCGATCCACCGCTGCGGCTCCCGGATCTCGGCCAGCGTGGGGAGCATCTCCGGACCGGTCCAGGCCTCGTCGAGCAGCTCGGTGCCGCCGGCGGCCTCGACCACGGCGATGAAGCGCTCCCCGGCCTCGTACTGGGCCAGCTTGGCCTCCAGGCCGATCAGCTTCTGCAGGAGGCGCACCGGTGCGGACCCCGTGCGGCGGCGTTCGCGCAGCACCCGGCTGAAGCGCTCGGCCGAGGGGATGCGGTCGGCCCCGGCGCGGTCCATGGTGACGTCGCCGTGGCCCTCGAGCAGGCTCATCAGCCCGCCGATGCGGCCCAGCACCTCGCGCTGCTCGGGGCTGGCCAGCAGGCCGACCAGCCCGCCGTCGTCGAGGGGGCTCGAGCCGTGGCGACCCGGGCGGGTGAGCTCCTTCACCGACTCGAGCAGGCGGCGCGGGTCGGGGTCGACGGCCTGCAGGCTCTCCTCGACCAGGGAGAGGAAGTGCTCGCGCAGCCACGGGATGCCGGTGAACTGCACCCGGTGGGTGACCTCGTGGAGGGCCAGCCACAGGCGGAACTCGCGGGGCGGGAAGGAGAAGCGCTTCTCCAGGGCCAGCACGTTGGGCCCGACGAAGTAGACGAGGTCCTGCTCGTGGGGGTCCTCGTCCTCGATGATGAGCAGGTCGTACTGCCCGAGGACCCGGGTGGACATCCAACCCAGCAGCGCGCCCACCTCGAGGGCGGTGAGCTTGCGGGTGACCGCGGCCGCGGAGCCGCCGTGGAGGCGCTGGCCGAGGCGGTCGGTGAGGGGTCGCAGCAGCCGCTGGAAGGAGGCGATGTTGGCCCGGATCCACGCCGGGCGGTCGGTGACCCGGGCCCGGGCCGGGCCGGCCGCCGACCACAGGCCGGTGGCCTCGCCGACCAGGCGCTCGGCCTGCGCGGCCAGCTCCTGGAAGTCCGGCGCCAGCGAGTCGTAGTGGTAGGAGGCGGCGAAGGGCTCCTCGCCCGCCACCCGGACCGCGACCCGCTCGGCCAGCGCCCAGTCGACGGTCTGGGTCACGAGGTCACCGGGACGCTCACCGGCGCACCGACTGGCCGCGGCGCGGGTGCTGCGGGGCCTGCACCTTGGCCAGGTAGCCGATCACGAGCGCGATGCACACCAGCACGCTGGCGAAGAACAGGGGCACCATCAGCCAGTAGTGCCACACCTTGGCGGCGAGGATCGTCATGGCGGTCCAGGCTAGAGGGCCGGGCCGTCCGGAGCCGCACCCGCTGGGGTGATCGGGGGGGGTGCCGGGGGGTTGCTGGAGGGTTGCCCGCAGGGCCTTCAGGCGAAGGCCGTGGGATCGATCGGGCGGCCCTGCTCCTCGGCGAGGGCCCGGGCCACGCGCTCCCGCAGCGACTCGGGGGCCCGCTCCTGGCAGCGCTTGGCGATCAGCGCCCGCAGCTCGGCCTCGAAGTCGTAGACCTCGAGGCAGTCGGGGCAGTGCTCGAGGTGGCCCCGTATGGCGATGCGCACCTCGTGGGTCAACTCGCCGTCGAGGTAGGTGTAGAGCTCGCTCAGGATCTCTTGGCAGTCCCCGTCAGCCATGGTGCGCTCGCTCTGTCTCCGCCTCGGTCGGTGCAGCTGGAACTCGTGCTTCAGGTGCCGTGGCCTCGGACCGGTCCCCCGCCAGCCCACGAGCCGTGGCGAAGTCGTACAACCGCTTCTCCAGCCCCTTTCTTCCGCGATGCAGGCGGCTCATCACGGTGCCGATCGGGATGTCGAGGATCTCGGCGATCTCCTTGTAGGAGAAGCCCTCGACATCGGCGAGGAGCACGGCCAGGCGGAACTGCTCCGGCAGGTCCTCCAGGGCCTGCTTGACCTCGGCCTCGGTGAAGCGGTCGAGGAGCTCGTCCTCGGCGCTGCGGTTGGCCAGCGCGGCCTCCAGCCCCCCGACCCGCCGGTAGAGGTAGAG